>Ga0247719_1000188_pt1 | contig 43792 bp, 34 predicted proteins | sample 41E_DmetaG_FD_189046 | JGI IMG/M metagenome (GOLD analysis project Ga0247719, IMG submission 189046) | Soil microbial communities from hillslope of Landscape Evolution Observatory, University of Arizona, Oracle, AZ, United States - 4-1-E_D | ecosystem: Engineered > Artificial ecosystem >...
GGATCAGGGGTTGGGGAGCCGGGATCGAGAACGCCGGCCCTTCGTCCGACCCGCGCCTCCCCACTGGGCGAGGAACTGCGTGACGAAGCCGTGCTCTTCCGCGGGGCCGACGGCGAGCGGCGCCAGCGCGAGCGCGACGCTCAGCGCGATGTGGTAGCCGGCCGACCGCGAGGCGGTGGCGCGCACGTACGCCGGGTGCGCCTCGTTGATCCAGATCGTCGAGTCCACCAGCCGCGCGAGCTCGACGTCCTCGGGACGCGACTCGAACTGCACCATCAGGCCATACCGCGCCGGCCGCCGGCGTCCGGGGACGGTGCCGGCGAGCCCGACCTCGTCCGGCGTGTTCCCCGCACCGCTCTCCCCGCCGCCTGGCCCGCTCGCCGCGGGCCGCGGGTCTGTCTCCGCCTGCTCCTGTTCGGTCGGGACCGATCCCGAGGGGGCCGCCTGCTCCGGGTCCGGGTCATGAGGCGGTTCGCCAGCGGCAGGTGCGGGGGGCAAGCCGTGCGTCGTGTCGGCGCCGGCCGCGAGGGATGCGAACAGCGGTCCTGGCACCGCGACGTCGCCGCGACCCGGCAGCGGCAGCCGCTTCTGTCCGCCCGGCCGATGATCGACGAGCGCCCGCAGCAGCGGGAAGTCGTCGGCGAGATTCTCCAGCACGCGTTCGAGGTCGCGCTCGAGCCGCACGGTCCGCGGCCGGCCGTCGGGCTCGCGTCCGTCACCCCACGCGGCAAGCTGGCGTGACACGACCTCCTGGATCGCCTTGCGATACGCCAGGTACGTGGCGCCCCGCTGGCCGCTGCGGATGAAGTCGTTCTTGCTCAGCGTGAGGCTGGCGGCCAGGTCGGGGGCTTCGACGAGGCCGCTCACCCGGAAGGGTGCCGCGGGAGTAATGCCGATCCAGTCCCAGCCCCGGCGGATCACCTTGCCGAACGTCGAGATCGCGATCCCGTGCTGATCCTCCGGCAGCGGGACGTCGTGGCGTTCCATCACGGCGATCGCCGACGGCAGACGTTTGCGTCCCATGCGGATCGGTACGACCACCCGCTCTCGCGTGTTCCGCGCGTCGTGGCCGAGCGGACGCCCATCGATGTCGAAGCGGACGCCACCGGGGTAGTGGCGACGGAGCAGATCGCCGAACGCCGGATCGAGGAGCGGCGCGAAATGCACGCGGATGGCCTCTTCGAGGTAGCCGGGATCCAGCAGCGGCGAGAGTGCGTTGCCGAGGCGGAGCTGCACGGCGGTGCCGCGCGCGTCGACGAGCCCGGGCGGGGGGATCCACTTCCACGGCGCCCGGTAGCGCGTGGCGAGCCGCCAGGTGGTCGCCACGTGTGTGGCGCCGCGCCGGGTCTCGGTGATCACGTCTCCGGCGACCAGCAGCCCCAGCTTGATGCCGACGCCGGCGAAGCCGATGCCGTCGCCGCGCGATTTCGTGCTCGCGGCGACGTCGTGGTAGCGCGCGAGCTCGCGCCGCTGCATGCCGCGTCCATCGTCCACGACGGTGAGCGCCGCGGCGACCGGATCGGTGCGCAGACTGATGCGCGTGGCGCCCGAGTCGAGCGCATTCGCGGTGATCTCGGTGAGGATCGTCTCCTCGAGCGCGCCCGTGTAGGCGTCGCGCAGGTCCTCGAGCAGGTGCTGCAGGTCGACACGCGTCTCGCCCACGCCGGAATTATGTGCGAAACGCCGCGCGCGGCTATAATCCCGCGCCACACATGCCACTCACACCCGGTCTTCGTCTGGGCCCGTACGAGATCCGCGGCGCGCTGGGCGCTGGCGGGATGGGAGAGGTCTACAGCGCCCGAGACACACGCCTCGACCGGACGGTCGCGCTGAAGGTGATCTCGGGGCTCGCGGCGAGCGCGCCCGACGTCCGGCAGCGCTTCGAGCGCGAAGCGCGGACGATCTCACAGCTCAATCACCCGCACATCTGCGCGCTGTACGACATCGGGCGCGACGTTCCCTCGGCCGGTCCGGCACCGTCGGGCGGCGGCGGCGAACCGGTTGACTTTCTCGTCATGGAGCTGATCGAGGGCGAGAGCCTGGCGCAGCGGCTCGAGCACGGCCCGCTCCCGGTCGCCCGGGCGCTCCAGATCGCCGTGCAGGTCGCCGACGCGCTCGCGGCCGCGCACCGCCGCGGCATCGTGCATCGCGACCTGAAGCCGGCCAACATCATGCTCACGAAGTCGGGCGCGAAGCTGCTCGATTTCGGCCTCGCCAAGAGCGCAGCGCCCGCCGTTGCGGCCGGATCGGCGCTGCCGACCACCCCGGCGACGCTGACGGCGCAGGGGGCGATTCTCGGCACCTTTCAGTACATGGCGCCGGAGCAGCTCGAAGGCGCCGAGGCGGACGCCCGCACCGACATCTTCGCATTCGGCGCAGTGCTCTACGAGATGATCACCGGCCGCCGGCCGTTCGACGGCCGCAGCCATGCGGCGCTGATCTCCGCGATCATGACGACCGAGCCGGCGCGCGTCACCACCGTCCAGCCGGTCGCGCCAACGATGCTCGACTACGCGGTGTCGCGCTGCCTCGCCAAGGATCCCGACGACCGCTGGCAGTCGGCACAGGACCTCGGCGCCGAGCTGCGCCGGATCGCGGGCCTCTCGCAGCCGGAGGCGTCGCCGGCTTCGTCAGGCGCCATGGCGACGGTCCGGAGGCGGCGCAGGCTTTCACTGCCCTGGCTGGTGGCGGCCGTGATGGCGCTGACCGCTGGCGGCCTCGCCGCGTGGCTCGCCGCGATGCCGGCCGGGGGGCGGCCGGCTGACGCGCTGCACCTCGCCATTCCTCTCAACCCGGCCGACGGTCTCGAGGGACGCTTCGCCCTCTCCCGCGATGGTCTTCGCCTCGCATTCGTCGCGCAGCGCGAGGGGCGCGCGCACCTGTTCGTGCGCGCCCTGAACCGGCCCGAGGCCGCGCTGCTCACATCCGCGCAGGTGGCGAGCGCGCCGGTGTTCTCGCCCGACGGCCGATCGGTCCTGTACGCGAGCGGCGGAAAGTTGTGGAAGATCGCCGTGGCGGGCGGCGCGCCGACCCAGGTGGCCGCCGGCGCATTCGGGCGCGCCGCCTGGGGACAGAACGGGACGATCGTGTTCGAGAACGCCGCGCGCGGCCTTTCGCTGGTGCCGGAAGCTGGCGGTGAGGCCAGGGTGATCACGACCATCGCCAGCAGCACCGAAATTTCGCACCAGTCGCCCTTCCTGATGCCGGACGGCCGCACCGTGCTCTACACCATCCGCCGCAGCGACTCCGACTGGGACCGCGGCCTTTTGATCGTCGCGCAGTCGATCGACGGGGGGGAGCGCGCGGTGATCGCGGATGGCTCGGCGCCGGTCTACACGGACGCGGGTCACCTCGTGTTCGAGCGGGCGGGCACTATCTACGCGGCGACCTTCGACGCGAGCGCGCGCCGCCTCACCGGCGATCCCGAGGCGATCGTCGCCGACGTCGCCTCCCAGTCGACGACGAGCCTCTTCAGCGCGGCGCAGAACGGCACGATCGCCTACGTCAGCGCGCGCGAAACCGGGGCGGGCGCGGGTCTGCTCGTCGTGCTCGACGGCCAGGGGAACGTGAAGCCCCTGCCGTTCCCCGCCCACCGCTACGCCGACCCCCGCGTCTCCCCGGACGGACGCCGCGTCGCCGTGCACGTGTTCGAGGAGGGGCGTGAGAACTACGTCGCGGACCTGCAGCGCGGGACGTTGATGAGGCTCACGGTCGACCCGGGCGAGGATGAAACACCCGTCTGGACGCCGGACAGCCGCGCCATCGTGTACACCAGCACGCGCAACGGGCACGAGCGCGCGATCTTCCGGCGTATGGCCGACGGCACCGGCGGCGAGGATTTGCTCTGGTCAGGGCAGGGGCACGTGCATCTCGGCGGGTTCACGCCCGACGCGCGCACGCTCGTCCTCGCGATCTCTACCGAGTCGCACTTCGACCTTGCCGCCTTGACCGTTGGCGAGAAGAGCCTCACGCCGCTGCTCGCTGGCAGGGCGGGAGAGATGGAGCCGGCGCTCTCGCCCGATGGTCGCTGGCTCGCCTACGTCTCGGACGAGACCGGACGGGCCGAGGTCTACGTGCAGCCGTTCCCGAAGCTGACGGACGGCCGCTGGCCGATCTCCACGAATGGCGGCCGCGAACCGGTCTGGAGCCGCGACGGGAAACGGCTGTTCTATCGGGGCAACGGCAAGATCGTCGCCGTGGAGGTGAGTACCGAGGCCGGGTTCGTCCCCTCCGTGCCATCGACGCTCGCCGACGACCAGTTCCTCTCGACCATGGGAGAGGGGCACACCAATTACGATGCGATGCCCGGCGGCCAACTGCTGATGGTGTCGCGCGCCGGCGGCACCGGGCGGCTGCCGGCGCACGTGAACCTGCTCATCCCTCCGCCGCGGCGCTGACGGCTACCGGCCGCCCTTGCTGTCGGCGCCGCCGGTCTCGCCGTTCTCGGCGTTGTGGTGGAGCACGTGGCATCCCGCCGCCGGATCGACGCGGTCGATGAGCGCGCGCTCACCGAGCGCGCGGTAGTGCTCCAGCAGCGCGTCGCGCCGCGACAGCACCTTGCGCAGCTCGGAATCGTCGACCCAGCGGCCGATCTCCTTTCGCAGCGACGGCAGATCGAGGGCGGCGAGCCGCTCGAAGACGCGGCGGTCGATCGCCGTGAGGTCGGCGACGTCCGGCGGGCGAGGGGAGCGGCGGAAGGCGCGCGTGTGGTCGATCGCCCAGATCCGCCAGGTGTTCGAGATGAGCGTGTTCCCCAGGTTGCGGTCGGTGTTCTCGATCAGCGCGTCGAACATCCGCAGCGTCTGCGCGTGCTGTGTCCAGCACCCGATGTTCGGCGCGCGCATCTGCTTCTCGAGCCGCTTCCGCTCGTCCATCATCACGTCGTCGACCCACCAGGTGAAGGCGGCAGGGGTCCCGTTCCACCGGCGCTCGACCGAGACGGGCACCATGCGCAGGTCGAGCATCCGGTCGAGCCTGTAGGCGGCGACGTTGTAGCGCCAGGTGTCGCGGAAGTTGAACTCCGTCCCCTTGTCGGAGACGAACTGCGGCTTGTAGATGTCGACAACCTGAATGTGCGCGTCGTGGGTGCGCGTGCCGTCGGTCAGCGTCGCGCGGACCGATTTCGTCACACCGATGCCGATCGGCTTCGTGGCGACCACCCGCGCCTTGCGGAGGAACGCTTCCATCTCGGCGTCGGTGAGCGGACGCGTCTGGGCGGATGCCGCGGCTGAGGTGAGTACGAACGCCAGCGCGGCGAGACAGGTGAACCGATAGCGAACAGGGTGCATGGCCGCCTGATTAGACGGAGCCGCAGGGTGCTCTGTTCAGACCACCGACAGGCGCCGGTCCGGACACGTCACCGGTCTCACCATCCGGCCCTGGCGTAGAATCCGCGCATGTTGCTGCAGCCGCGTCTCACCGTCACCATGCTCGTCGTCGCCGGCAGCCTCACGCTCGCCGCACCGCTCCCGCGGTCGAATTACGCCGAGCTGGCGGCGCTGTTCGCCGAGTGGCGGGCGTTCGAGCAGCCCGCGCTGAAGGACGGCGCTCCCGATTACACGCCGGCGGCGATGGCGCAGCAGCACGCGGCGCTGAAAGGGTGGCAGGCGCGCCTTGCGGCCATCGATCCGTCGGGGTGGCCGGTCGAGCAGCAGGTTGACTGGCACCTCGTCCGCGCCGAGATGAACGGCCTCGACTTCCGGCATCGCGTGCTGCAGCCCTGGGCGCGCGACCCGGCGTTCTACGCCTCCGTGCGCACCGCGCAGAGCGACACGCCAGCCGAAGAGGGGCCGACCATCCACCACGCGGTGCGGCTGTGGAAGTACTCGGTCTGGCCGCGGACGCGGCTCGATACCGCGACGCCGCTCACACCCGAAGCCGCGGCGCAGCTCGCGGCCGAACTGCGCAGCGTGCCGCCGCTGCTCGCGCAGGCGCGCGGCAATCTCGCCGGGAGCAACACCCGCGACCTGTGGACGGGCGCGGTGCGCGAGTTCCGGAACCAGAGCGCGGCGCTGCAGACGCTGGCGGAGCGGACCGCGGGGTCAGGCGACGACCTGCGGGGCGCCGTCGAGGCGGCGCGACGGGCGACCGATGCGTTCGCGCAGTGGCTCGAAATCGAGGCGCCGAAGAAGACGGGGCCCTCGGGCATTGGCCGCGAGCATTACACCTGGCACCTGCGCAACGTCCTGCTCGTGCCACTCACGTGGGAGGAAGAGGTCACCATCACGCGGCGTGAGCTCGCGCGATCCCACGCGTCACTGCGGCTCGAGGAGCACCGCAACCGCGACCTGCCGCCGCTGGAGCCGGCGGCCGACGCCGCGGCGTTCGCGCGGCTGCAGGACCGCTCGATCCGCAAGTACCTCGACTTCGTGCTCTCGCGGAAGATCGTGCCGAAACGGGAGTACCTCGAGCGGGCGCTGCGCGAGCGCACGCAGGCCTTCTCGCCGGAGGCGACGCGCAACTTCTTCGCGCAGGCGACCCACCGCGAGCCGATGACGCTGCTCACGCACTTCTACCACTGGTGGGACACGGCGCGCATGGACACCGACCCGCATCCGAGCCCGATCCGTCGTGCCGTTCCGCTCTACAACATCTGGATGAGCCGCTCCGAGGGGCTCGCCACCGTCTTCGAGGAGTGGATGATGCACGCGGGGCTCTACGACGACAACCCGCGCGCGCGGGAGATCGTCTGGATCATGCTCGCCAAGCGCGCCGCGCGCGGCCTCTCGTCGCTCCTCGCGCACGACAATCAGTTGACGATGGAGGGGGCGGGGGAGCTGCATGTGGACTGGACGCCGCGCGGCTGGATGCGCCCCGACCTCGACCTGCTCGGCATCGAGCAGCTCCTGTACTTGCGGCAGCCCGGGTACGGTCCGACGTACGTCACGGGCGGACGGCTGCTCGACGGCGTGATGGCCGATCGCGCGCGGCAGCTCGGCGACGCCTTCACGCTGGAGCGGTTCTTCGGCGAGATCGACGCGGCGGGCCCGATCCCGGTGTCGCTGCTCCGCTGGCAGCTCACCGGGAACGCCGACCAGGTCGCTGCGCTGGCGGCGGCGGAAGCAGCACGCTGAGTTGTCTGGAAGGTCGCAACTGGGTCATAATCATGGTCATGATCATGGTGAATATCTTCGAGGCGAAGGCGAAGCTCTCCGAGTACGTGGAGGCTGTCGGACGGGGGGAGCGCGTCGTGATCTGCAACCGCAACCGGCCGGTCGCCGAACTGCGGGCGATCGCCACCGCGCCGGCCGTGCGGCGGCTCGGCACGGCGGCAGGGGCCGTGACCATGTCGGCCGCCTTCAACGATCCGCTGCCCGACGATCTGCTCGACGCCTTCGAGGGGCGTGAGTCCGGCGGCGGCGCCTCGCGGGCGGCGGAAGGGAAGGGCCGATACTCCGCCCGGACGCGATCGCGGCGCCGATGAAGCTGCTGCTCGACACGTGCACGTTTCTCTGGGCGGTCGGTGATCCCGACCGCCTGCCGCCGCGCGTGCGTGACCTGCTCCTGGCAGGGGAGAACGAGGTGTACGTCAGCGCGGTCTCGGCCTGGGAGATCGCCATCAAGGCCGCGGCCGGACGGCTGGACCTGCGCGGCAGCACGCCCGACCGGTTCGTCCCCGGGCATCGCGACGCCGCCGGGTTCGCCGCCCTTCCGATCGACGAGGAGTCGGCGCTGCACGGGTTCCGGCTGCCGGCGCTGCATCGCGATCCGTTCGACCGGATGCTCGTCAGCCAGGCGATCGTGCACGGCCTGACGATCCTCACGCCGGATCCGCTGGTCGTTCAGTACCCCGCACGGACCACCTGGTGACCGCCGGTGAGCGGGGTGCCGGCGCTCTGCGTCAGGTGGACTGGAGCGCGGTCGGCAGCGCGATCCCGTCCTTGTTGACCACCTCGGCGTACTCGTTGCGCGCGCCGGGTCCCAGCGCGGCATCCAGAAACACCTGCAGGTCGGCGATCGACGCCGCTTCCCACACGCAGATGGCCTGGCGTCCGTCGGGGGTCGGGATCGTCTGGTGAAGGGTGAACTGCGGCGGGCTGACCCCGGTGTTACCATCCGGCATGAACCTTCTGCTGTCGTGGCTGATCATGTCGCTCGCGGTCTGGGCGACCGCGGCCATCCTCCCGGGATTCCACCTTCGCTCCGCGAAGAGCGCGATCATCGTCGCCGCCATCTTCGGGATCCTGAACTTCTTCCTGGGCTGGCTGCTGTTCGCGATCTTCACCGTGTTCACGCTGGGGCTCGCGTGGCTGCTGTCGTTCATCACGCGGTGGATCATCAACGCCATCCTGCTGAAGCTCACCGACGCGCTGACCGACCACTTGAAGATCGACGGCTTCGTGCCGGCGCTCGTCGGCGCGCTGCTGATCTCGCTCATCAGCACGGTGGCGCACTGGCTGCTGATCGGCGGCCGCTGGTAGCGGCCGGGCGGCGCCAGGCGCCGCGAGCGACCCCCGGCGCTGCGGGTATAATGCGCATCCCTCATGCCACTGACTGCGGGCGCTCGACTGGGCCCTTACGAGGTGACCGGCCCGCTCGGCGCCGGCGGGATGGGCGAGGTGTACCGCGCGCGGGACACCCGGCTCGACCGCACGGTCGCCATCAAGGTACTGCCGGGAGTCCTCGGCGGCGATCCCGTCTTTCGCGAGCGCTTCGACCGTGAGGCGCGGACGATCTCAGCGCTGAACCACCCGAACATCTGCACGCTGCTTGACGTCGGCGACCGTGAAGGCGCCCCGTTCCTCGTGATGGAGTGCGTCGACGGGCCGACACTGGCCGATCGTCTGTCCGAAGGGCCGCTGCCGCAGGTCGAGGCGATCCAGGTCGCGATGCAGATCGCGTCGGCACTCGACGCGGCGCATGCGAAAGGAATCGTCCACCGCGACCTGAAGCCCGGCAACGTGATGCTCACGAAGACCGGCGCGAAGGTGCTCGACTTCGGGCTGGCGAAGGAGTTCGGCAGCCAGGCCCTCGAGAACTCCCCGACCTTCACCGTCGCCTCGGCGACCGCCGCGGGCACGATCCTCGGCACGGCCGCCTACATGAGCCCCGAGCAGGCGCGCGGGCTGCCGCTCGATGCGCGCAGCGACGTCTGGGCGTTCGGCGCCGTGCTCTTCGAGATGCTCTCAGGCGCCCAGGCGTTCGCAGGCGCGACCGCCACCGACATTCTGGCCGCGATCATCCGCGGCGAGCCCGACTGGGGAACGCTCCCCGCCGGCACGCCGCCCGCGCTGGTGTCGCTCCTTCGACGCTGCCTCCGGAAGGACCCGGCGAAGCGGCTGCACGCGATTGCCGACGCCGCCATCGAGCTCGAGGAGATCGCCACCGCGCCGCCGGCGTCGCGCGCTGCGCCGGTGCCGCCACGGTCGCGCCTGGCGACGCTCCTGCCCTGGGGGATCGCCGTTGCCGCCGTGGCTCTCGCGGCGTTCCCCCGGATCGCGTCTCCCCCGGCTCCCGTCGCGGCGCTCGGGGCGATCAAGGTGGAGATCAACGGCCCGCCGGACGTGGAACTCTTCTCGTCGATCGGCCAGTCGGTGGCGATCTCGCCCGACGGCCGGCGCGTTGCCTTCGTGGGCATCCACGGCGGCGTCCGCCGCGTCTACCTGCGCCGGCTGGACGAGTTCGAGCCGACGCCGCTGAAGGGCACCGAGAACGTCCTGACGGTGTTCTTCTCGCCGGACGGCAACCGGCTCGGATTCGTCGGCTCCGACCGCGCGCTGCGGACGGTATCGCTCGCCGAGGGTACGGTGTCGTTGATCACGCGCGCCGTCGACTACTGGGGCGCCACCTGGCTGCCCGACGACACGATCGTCGCGGCAACGCAGAGCGGGCTCGTCCGGGTGGCGGCGGCCGGCGGCACGCCGGAGCCGTTGACCCGCGGCGGCGACGCGGAGCGCGTCGCATCGCCGGAGCGCGTGCCGGGACAGCACGCGGTGCTCTTCACGGCGATCTCCGCTCAGACGAATCAGCCCCGGCTCGAGGCGATATCGCTCGTTGACGGACGCCGCCACGTGGTTGCCGAGGGGGCGTCATCGGCGCTGGTGCTGCCGGGCGGACGCCTGCTGTTCGCGCGGGGCGGCGAGGCGGTCGTGGCGCCGTTCGACGCCTCCGCACAGAAGCTCACCGGCCCTGCGAGGCGCGCCGGCGAGGAGATCGTGGTCCGCAGCACCGGGGCGATGTTCGCCTCGGCGAGCGCGGCCGGCGACCTCGCGTTCATCCCGCGCTCGATCGTCGATGGACAGCTCGTCTCGGTCTCCCGCTCCGGCGCCGAGCGGCCGTTGAACGACACGCCGCGCACGTACGCCAACCCGCGGCTCTCGCCGGACGGGCGCCGGCTCGTCGTCGAGGACCGCGGAGGCGAGCTGTGGATCCAGGACCTCCTCCGCGGGAGCTTCACGCCGCTGACCTCCAGCGACACCTTCCTGAACACCTATCCCGTCTGGTCGCGCGATGGACGCATCGTCTATCGGACCGCGTACGACATGCGCGTCGCCGACCCGGACTCCGGCGAGCCGGGTCGCCCCATCGACGCGAGCGGGATCGACGACTTCCCGGCCGACGTGACGCCCGACGGGGCGCAGCTCGCCTTCGTGCGGCTGACGGCGGAGCGGTCGGGCGACATCCTGCTCCGCCCGTTCACCGGCGGTGCCTCGAGGGCATTACTGCAGACGGCTGCCTACGAAGGGGGGCTGCGGTTCTCGCCGGATGGCCGGTGGTACGTGTACTCGACCAACGAGTCGGGCCGCAGCGAGGTCTTCATCCGCCGCGTCGGCGGGGAGGGGCGCTGGCCGGTGTCGACGGATGGCGGCACGCAGCCGGTCTGGACGGCGGGGAGCAACGAGATCTTCTATCGCAACGGGCCGAAGATGATGGTCGTGAAGGTGACGCTCGGCGCGACCCCCGTCCTGTCGGACCCGCAGATGGTGTTCGAACGTCCCTACGCCTACGGCGCGAACATCTCCATTCCGAACTACGACGTGTCGGCGGACGGCCAGCGGCTCATCATGGTGCGCCAGCCGGCGGGCGCCCGCGTGCACCTGGTGCTCGCCGGCGCGGGTGCGGTCCGCTGACGCCTCGTGCGGCCGCCCCCGGCGGCTGACGCGGCCGCCTACGGCTTCGACGCCACGCGCCCGCGCAGCTCGCCGATCCAGTTCAGCACGATGGTGATCGGCGCCGACCGATTCTGCTGATCGGCGGCGTTCTTCACCATGACGAATCGCCTGCCGTCGGGCGCCACGTCGTAGTTGCGGCCGGCGCCGCCGAAGAAGTACGGCCGCACGTCGAAGAGGGCGACCGGCCTGCCCAGCTCGAGTCCGCGCGTGCGGGACACCGGCACCGCCATCAGCTTTCCGCCCGAGAGGTAGAAGATCTCGCGCCCGTCGGGCGACCAGACCGGCTCCGCTCCGCCGTCGGTCGACACCTTGTACTGCGCGCTGTCGACGTCGGGGAACGGCCGCACGTAGATCTCCATGCGTCCGCCCGTCACGTCCGACTCGAACGCCATGTACGCGCCGTCAGGCGACAGCGCGGCGTTCCGTTCGTCGTGCTCCGTCGCCAGCAGCGGCCGCACCCGCTTCTCGCCCGTCATCTCGGCGACGAACAGGTCGCTCTTCGGGCCGTCCCGCTGAGAGCGGAAGATCACCTGTTTGCCGTCGGGCGTGACGGCGTTCGGGAACGGCTGGACCTTCTCGGCGGTCGTGTCGGTGATCTGTTCGGGCTGCCCCACGGCATCGGGCCGGTGGCGGAAGAGCTCGAACCGGCCGAGCGCTGCCGACGAAAACACGATCCGGTGGTCGGGCGTCCACAGGCCGTACTGATCCGCGCCCGGCCGATCGGTCAGGCGTGCGAGCGTCTCGCGCCTGACGTCCCAGATCCAGACGTCCTCTTCCTCGTCACGGACATCGAGCGACAGCCGCGACCCGTCGGGCGAGACGCGCGCGTAGAAGTAGTTGCGCGCCGGCGCAGGGATCGGCGTTTCGCGGCCGGCGCGATCCACCCACGCGAGCGTCCGCGCAGCGCCGGTGGATCCTGCGCCGGTGTACACCAGGTGCCCGGTGGCGGACACGTCGAAGTTGGCGGCGCCCGTGATCTTGACGCCGATCCCCTCGGCGACGGGCACGGGACCGCTGCCGACCCGCAGCCGCCCGGGATCGAACGACACCGCGCGCAGCGAGCCGTCAGCCGTGGCGTACACGATATGGCCGCTCGCGACGTATCGCGGCGACGAGCCGTCGATGCCGAAGCGGACCGTGCGTCCGCTGGCCCGGTCGATCGCGGCGAGCTGCGTGTTCATCCGCGTGCCGAGGCTGCCGCTCGCCGCCACGAACCGCGTGCCGAGGTCGCCGGTCGCCGCCACGAACAGCACCACCGTCGTGCCGGGCACCGCCGAGGGCCAGAGGTGCGCCGTCTCGCCACTGGCCGTATCGAGCGTTGTCAATGGCACCGGCGTTCCGCCGCTCGACGCCACGTGGTACAGCGGACCTTCGCGGCCCCCGTAGATGATGCCGTCGCTCGTCCAGCTCGCGCCGAGCACCTGCGACGCGCGGGCGACGACGGGCAGGGCCGGGCCGCCGAGCACCGACACCTTTCGGATCTGCTCCTGGGCGGTCTGGTCGACGAATCCCACCCACTCGCCGTCGGGCGAGAAGAACGCGCCCACGGCCGGTTGCGCGCCCCGCAGGGGCCTGGCTTCGACCTCGTCGAGCCGTCGGAGGTAGGTCGCCGCCGTCCCCGCCCCGGTGCCGACGCTGTACGCGATGGTGCGGCCGTCGAACGAGATCGCCACGTCGGAGTGCCCGATCGTCGGGAAGAACGGCGCGTTCTCGGCCGGGACGTGCAGCGCTCGTGCCGTGAGTGGCGGTGGTGGCGCCGGCGGCATCCAGAGCACGCCCATCGTGGCCACGATCACCGCCGTGGCGGCGGCGGTGGCGGCGATCGGAGCCGCCCGGCGCGCCAGGGAGCGAGGTGGAGGGCCGGCTGCCGCACGCGACGGGTCTGCCGCCGTGATCCCGGACGTCACAGCTCCGCCGGTCAACCCTTCGTCGAGCTGCAGCATCCCCTCGCCGATGTCGCGCAGGCGCTTCTTCGGGTCCTTCTCGAGGCATCGCCGGAGCAGGCGGCGCACGGCGGGAGGCAGGGCCGGCGGCAGCGCGTGCCATTCGGGATCCGACTTCAGCACCGACGCCAGCACGTCCGAGACGTCGTCGCCCTCGAACGCGCGCCGCCCCGTGAGCATCTCGAAGAGGATCGCGCCGAACGCCCACACGTCCGCGCGGCGGTCGACGACGCGTCCCTTCGCCTGCTCCGGGGACATGTAGGCGGCGGTGCCGAGGATCATCCCGAGCTGCGTCGAGCGCGCGGTCAGGGTCGGCGAATGCGCCACCCCGTGGGCGCTCTCGGCGTCGGCCGCGAACGCCTTCGCCAGGCCGAAGTCCAGCACTTTCACGGTGCCGTCGTCGCGGACGCTGATGTTGGCCGGCTTCAGGTCGCGGTGGATGATCCCCTGTTCGTGGGCCGCCTCGAGGGCCGTCGCGATCTGGCGTGCGAGGGCGAGGGCGCGCTCGAGCGGCAGACCCGGCACGCCGGTCTCGCCGGCGTGTGCCGCGAGCAGGTCCTGGAGCGTCTGCCCTTCGACGAGCTCCATCGCGATCGCCGCGCGCCCGCCGGGTCCTTCGGGCGGCTCGAAGCCGTAGACCTGTGCGATGTTCGGGTGGTTGAGCGCCGCGAGCACCTTCGCTTCGCGCTCGAAGCGCGCGAGGCGCTCGGGATCGCTGGTGAAGAGGTCGGGCAGCACCTTCAGCGCCACGTCGCGGTCGAGGCGCGTGTCGTGGGCGCGGTACACCTCCCCCATGCCCCCGGCGCCGAGTTTCGCGACGATCTGGAACACGCCGATCCGGGTGCCGGAGGTGAGGCTCATAGGTGGCGCGGATTATACGGCCGAACGCGTCACCAGCCCGCGACAGGGGGAAGGAATCGCGCTACCGTAGGGCGAAGGAGGCATCATGCTTACGGTTCAGCTCTCCCTCCTCGCGCTCACGTTCGCGCTGCTCGCCGGCGCCGCCTTCCCGCAGCCGCCGCAGTCCACGCCGCCGCCCGCACCGCAAAAGACGGACGCGCCGCAGAATCCAGGCGCCGTGGAACTGCCGGTGGATATCGACCGTATCCAGCGCGCGCTCGCGAACACGCCGCGCCTGCGATTCGACAAGGACCTGAAGCCGGTGTTCCGCGTCCAGGTGTTCGGTGAGAAGCCGACGATCGAGGACATCCTCGGTCCCGACTTCGCGAGGGGGCCGGTGCCGCACGGCGGCATGACGCACCAGGAGTTCCTGAACCTGGTGACGCCGAAAGACGTGCAGGGATACGCGGCCTTCTCGAACGAGGAGGCGGCGACCGTCGCGGCGACCTCCTTCCTCCTGCAGTGGACGCTGCAGCGCGCGATTCAGAAGTACCGGGAGACGCGCGACGAGCAGGCGCGTGCCGCCGCGCGTCAGGAAGTGCTCGACGCGCTCGAGGCGCTCGAGAAGGCGCGGGCGAAAGCCGGTAAACGGTAGCGGCGCGCTTCGCTGCGCGCCCCGCCGCTCCTGGAGACGATCAGCGGCCGACGAGGATGAGGATGCCGGCGATGAGGGCCAGCACCGCCATCAGCATCGCCGGGATGGCGAGGCCGGCGATGCCGGAGAGGCCCACGAGAATCAGATACAGCCCGAGCAGCAGCATTCCGATGTTGCGGTTGATTCCATAGCCACGCGCCATCTCGTCACCTCCGAAGGAGTAGGCATGGTACCCCACTTCACCGTCGGAGCTAGAGCTCCGGCTCGCCCGTATCCCGTATCAGCGCATGGACGGCGGTGAGCAGCTCGGCCGGCTCGAGCGGCTTCGCGAGGTGCATCTGGTAGCCGCTCTGCAGCGCGCGCTCGCGGTCTTCCGGCCTCGCGTAGGCGGTCAGCGCAATCGCGAGGATGTCGCGGTTCACGTTCGCGAGCGTGCGCAGCCGCCGCAGCATCGCATACCCATCCTCTCCCGGCATCCCGACGTCGCTGATGAGGATGTCGAAGGCGCCGGCGTCGCAGGCGGCAATCGCCTCCGCCGCCGTGCGGCCGGAGGTGACGGTCGCGCCGGCAGCCGAGAGCACGCGTTCGACGAGCTCCCGCGCATCCGCCTCGTCGTCGACCGCCAGGACACGGACGCCGTCGAGCCGAACCGCCCCGGCGACGGGCGTGCGGCTGGCTTCACCCACCCCGCCCGTTGCAGTGGACGCCTCGGCCAGCGGGAGCGAGACGGTGAATCGTGCCCCCTGGCCAGGCCCTTCGCTTTCTCCGCGGATCACACCACCATGTGATTCGACGAGTTGCTTCGCGATCGAGAGGCCGAGGCCGAGACCGCCGTGCCGCCGCGTCGTCGAGGAATCGAGCTGCCGGAACCGATCGAAGACGTTCGGCAGGAACTCCGGCGCGATGCCTTCGCCCGTGTCGGTGACCGACACCTCGAGGGTAGAGCCCAGCCGCTTCAGCCGCACGTCGATCCGCCCCCCCTGTGGCGTGAACTTGACGGCGTTCGACAGCAGATTCCAGAAGACCTGCTGGAGCCGCGCCGGGTCCCCCAGTACCTGCCCCGGCTCGCCACGGAGCGTGGCGTGCAGCATGACCCCCTTCGTCTCGGCCGTCGGCCGGGCCGTCTCCACCGCGAGCTCCACGATCCTGGCGAGGTCGAGCGGTTCCAGCTCGAGCCGGATCTTGCCCGAGATGATCCGGCTCATGTCCAGCAGGTCGTCGATGATCTGCGCCTGCACCCGTGCGTTGCGCGTGATGACCTCGAGCCCGCGCGCCACCTGCCCGGGATCGCCGCTCGCATCGAGGATGCGCGACCAGCCGAGGATGGCGTTCAGAGGGGTCCGCAGCTCGTGCGAGAGGGTGGTCAGGAATTCGTCCTTCAAACGGCTCGCGCGCTCGGCTTCTGCGCGTGCGGCGCGCTCCGCTTCGAGCAGCAGTTCGCGTTCCTGCTCGTACTGCTTGCGTTCGGTGATGTCGCGGGTGACGGCGAGCTGCGCCCATTCCCCTTCCGCGAGCTGCATCGGCACGGCATGGGTTTCCATCCACCGCCGGGTGCCCCGCAGCCCCACGACTTCGAACTGCCAGCTCAGACGCTCCCCTGAACAGACGCGCCGGTGGTGCTCGCGCCACTCGTCCCGATGTTCGGCGGCAACCAGTTCGAAGACCGACGCGCCGCACACCGACGCCTCGTCCACCGCCTCGATCATCCCGAGGCCGCCGGCATTCATCTGGAGGAGCCTGCCATCGCTGGCGACGACCTTCACGCACTCGGGCGTTGCGTCGATGACGGCGCGCAGCCGTTCCTCGGTGAGCTTCGCGTCGTGCACGTCGGTGCCGGTTCCGAACCAGCGCACGACCGTGCCGCCCTCGTCGAGCACCGGGACGGCGCGCACGAGGTGCCACCGGTAGACTCCGTCCGCGCGGCGGAAGCGGTGTTCGCTGTCGAACCGTCGCCGTTCGGCCACAGCGCCGGCCCACCGCGTCTTCACGCGCTCGAGATCCTCGGGGTGGACTGCCCTGGCCCATCCGCCGCCGAGCGAGTCCTGCAGCGACAGGCCGGTGAACTCGGTCCAGCGCTGGTTGAAGAACTCCGCGCCGCCGTCGGCACTCGCGATCCACACGAGCTGCGGCATCGCCTCGGCAAGGTCGCGGAAGCGCCGCTCGCTGGCAGCGAGGCGCTCCTCCGACTCCTTCCGCTCGGTGATGTCTATCAGCACGCCGTGCATCCGGATCGGCGCTCCGGCGGCATCCACGTCGACGCGGCCGCGTACGCTGACCCAGCGCGTGCCGCGGCCGGGGGAGACCACGCGATAGTCCGCTTCGTAGGCGCCGACCCTGCTGATGGCATCGGCGACGAGCCCCATGACGCGCTCCCGATCATCCGGGTGAATCGCCGTCACGTAGTGGACGAGCGCGCCGCCTTCCGCCTGTTCCGGCGTGACGCCGAACAGCCGCGCCAGATTCCGGTCAGCGAACATCCGGTCGTGCCGGATGTCCCAGACCCAGGTGGCGATCTCGCCGACGGTGAGGGCGTTCTCGAGGCGCGAGCGCGCGTCCCTCAGGGCGTCCTCGGCGGTGTGTCGCTCCGTCACATCCTCGACCGTGCCGATGATCGCCGCAGGGCCCCCATCCGCGGCGAGCGGGGCCGAGCGCACCTGCGTCCACCGCACGGGGCCGTCGCCATTCCACAGCCGGAACTCCCCCTCGTAGGGGTATCCCGCACTCACGGCGGCCCTCCACGCGGCCAGGACGGCCTCCCTGTCCTCGGGGTGGATGCGTGCCGTCCAGCCGGCGCCGAGCCCCTCCTCGGCCGTGAAGCCGCAGATCGCCTGGCATCGAGTGTTGGTGTACGTAAAGGAGCCGGCGCCGTCGGTGACGAAGATGCCGACGGGCGAGCAGTCGCTCAGCGACCGCCATCGCGCCTCGCTCTCACGGAGCGCGGCTTCGGTGGTCTTCTCTCGGGTGACGTCCTGCACGACGCCGAGCATGCCGCGCAGATCTCCGTGCGTGTCATACACGGGGCGTCCTCTGGCGGCGACCCACCGCACGCCTGCGGGCGTCGCAAGGCGGTATTCGATCGAGTAGTCGTGCCGCCCGTGCGCTGCCGCCTCGACGGCCTTGCGCGCACGCTCCTGGTCGTCCGGGTGCAGCAGCTGGCGGAGCTCGGTCCAGGTGATGACACGATCCGGCCGGATCTGGAAAATGGCGGCCGCCGCTTCCGAGAGCATCACCCGGTCGTTCGCGGCGTCCCAGCTCCAGTTGCCGAGTTGAGCTGCCGCGAGGGCCACTTCCAGCGCACTGGAGTCGGAGGCCCATGGCGGCGGCGACAGTGGTTGTTCCATACGGGCAGGCCCAGGACCGCTTCCTTTTATACTGCATTGGTCCCCAACGGGAGGTGAAGCCTGGTGCGCCGGCAGCTCGCCAGGCGTGGAGGGGGTGCCGCCCGGGATGGACATACAATCCGCGGGCAAAGGCCTCCATGCTCCAGCGCACGCGGCTGATTGCCGCTATCGCCATCACCCTGACGCTGCCCGCGGCACCCGCCACCCAGCAGCCGCCAGACCCGAGACCGGTCCCGACCTGGTGCGCGGACCCTACAGTAGGGCAGACGTCGAGTTCATGCAGGGCATGATCCCGCATCACGCGCAGGCGGTGGTCATGGCGAAGATGGCGCGGACCCACACGACGCGCGAGGACATCCGCGTGCTCTGCGAGCGCACCCTCGTCGCGCAGAGCGACGAGATCACCTTCATGCGCAACTGGCCGCGCGACCGCGGGCAGATGGTGCCGCCAGCCGACGCCACGCACCACCGGCACACCAGTGGACGGCGTGACGCACACGAGCTGTTCAAGTTCGCTCCGGACATCTACGCGGATCAGATCACCGATTCGAATTCATGCAGAAGATGCTCGACGACCGTGGCCCGCTGGATGCGGAGCGCATGGTGAGCGCGGGCTCCTGGTCGGTCTACTGGTACAACGGCCTGATCATCAGCTCCGAGATCGCCCGCGGCGTCGACATCTACGAACTGCTGCCGAGCGGCCTCATTTCGCAGAACGAGATCGACGCGGCGAAACCGTGCAGTGGGAGTTCCTCAACGCGCAGGAACAGCGCAAGATCGTCTGGCGCCGAGCTTCGCGAGGCGCGCGCCTACCTCGACCAGCTCGAACGCGGCTCAGGTCTCGAAGCGCCACGCATCGCGGCGGCGCGGGCGGCCCTTGCGCCGGCCGAGACGGCGCGAGGCGCAGCCAGGCGCCAGGCGCTGGCGGCGCTTGCCGCGGACCTCGAGCCGTCCGCGCCGGCGGCCGACGCCGCGAAGGTCCGCCTCCTGGTGCAGGCGGTCGTGGAGCTCGCGAACCAGTAACGCGCGTCGACGGCATCGGCACGCGTGCTCACCGCGGCGCCCAGCTCGTGACGAACGTCAGGAGCATCGTGCCGCCTTGCTTCTCGGCATCCACGATGAAGCTCCTGCCGTCGGGGAGCGGTGCGTACGTGCGGTAGTCGCGCGCGTAGCTCCGGACCGGCGTGGTGAGCGTGCGGAACAGTTCGCGCGGCGCCGACGCGCGGAACCCGGCGGACGTCTCGACGTCCACGGCCATCAGTTGCCCCTGCGGCGCGAGAAAGTAGAGTTCGCGGCCGTCGCTCCGCCACATGGGCGAGTGGCCGCCGAGGCTCGAGATCCGGTACCGCCGGGCGTCGTCGCCGAGCGACAGCACGTACACCTCCGGACGGCCGCTCTCGTCGCTTTGAAACGCCAGCCAGCGGTCGTCGGGGGAGATCGCGCCGGACGTTTCGACGAACGGCGTGTTGACGATGGGCGTGAGCTTCTGCGTGGCGATCTCGTACCGCCACAGGTCGCTGCCCGTCGCGTCTTCGACGGCGCCGACCACGAGCCACCGGCCGTCGCGCGATACGTCCCACGTCCAGAGCCCCGCGGCGCGCGAGGCGACCGTTTCCGGCTGGCCGTGTCCGTCGGCGTAGCGGCGGAACACCGTTCCGTCGTTGGTGCGGTCGTTCGTGTAAAACACCATCGTGCCGTCAGGCGACCAGACGGCCCGCCGGTCACCGCCCTGGTCGAACGTGAGGCGCGTCGATGTGCCGCCTGCTACGTCGTAGATCCACACATCCGTGTCGCGCGCATTGTCCACGGTGACGGAGGCGGCGAGGCGCCGGCCATCCGGGGAAAGCGCGATCCCCCCTTCGAGCAGCACCGACTCGGCGATCGTTCTGACGGTGCGGCCGGTGCGGTCCTGCACGACGAGACTGGTGCGGCTGACCATGCTCTGCGTGGAATAGACGAGCGTGCCGCTTGCCGAGAGGCTGGCCTGCGCGTACTCGTTCGCGTCGAACGCCACACCATCCGCGACGGTGAAGACCGCGCCCGAGAGCCTGCGCGCCGACGCGTCGAACGCCTGTCCGCGCAGCGCCCCTTCACGCCAGAAGAGCAGGTAGCCGTCGGCAGCGAACAGCGGTGAGGAGTTGGCGGCGATGAGGCGCGTCCGCGTCCCGGTCGAAAGCTCCAGCGCCTCGATGGCGCTCGTGTCGTCCTTCGCGCCCGCCTCGCCGGTCTGCGCCAGAAAGAGGATGTGGGTGCCGCCGGGGAGGAACACCGGCCAGCGATGGCTCTTCTCCGATCGTGAGGTGTCGAGCGTCGTCAGGGGTGCGGGCTTTCCGCCGGACGCGCTGACTCTCTCGAGTCCCGTCCTGAACGTCGAGGCCAGGACGATGGTGCCATCCGGTCCCCAGGCGCCGCCGCGCGGTGAGGCGGCGTCGCAGATCACCTGTGCGGGGCTTCCCTGCAGGTCGATCTTCTTCAGTTTGCCTTCGGCGAAGAAGGCGATCTCCGTCCCGTCGGGCGACCAGAAGGGGAGTGTCCCGCCGTCCGTGCCGCGCAGCCTGGTGGGGGCCGCGTCTCCCATGTCGCGAAGCCAGAGTGAGATCTCGGCGGTCTCGTTGTTGATCGCCTCGAGCACCAGGCGCCGCCCGTCGGGGGAGACCGCGAGGCCGGTGCCGAAGGCATGTCCGGGTGGCGGCGCCAGCGACGCCTGGATGCGCTCGCCGGCCGGGCGGCGTGCGGGCGTGATGATCCAGATCGCAGCGAACGCCACGGCGAGGAGGGTCGTGACGGCTGCGACGATCCACGGAGCGGGTGAGGCGCCACTCGTCGCGGCGGCCGCCGCCGCATGCGGGGGCCGAGGTGTCTCGGCGCTGTCGAGGACGAGTCGCGCCTCGCCGATGTCGCGCAGGCGCGACCTGGGATCCCGCTCCATGCAGCGGCGCACCAGGTGCACGAGCGCCGGCGGCGTGCTCTCCGGCAACGCCGTCCAGTCGGGATCGCGCATCAGCACGGCTGCCAGCGTGGTCGAGATGTCGTCGCCGTCGAAGGCGCGGCGTCCGCTCAGCATCTCGTACAGGACGACGCCGAACGACCAGATGTCGGCGCGCTTGTCCACGGCGCGGCCCTTCGCCTGCTCCGGCGCCATGTAGGCGGCGGTGCCGATGATCAGCCCCATCTGCGTCGCGCGGGCGGTCAGCGTCGGCGACTTCATCGCCGCGTCGGAGTCGAAGCCCGGGCCTGTGGCGTCCATCGCCTTCGCGAGGCCGAAGTCGAGGATCTTGACCGTTCCGTCAGAACGCACCTTGACGTTGGCCGGCTTCAGATCACGATGGACGATGCCAGCCTCGTGCGCCGCTTCGAGGCCTTCGGCGATCTGGCGTGCGATCGGGATCGCCTCGGCCGGCGGCATGGGCCCGCGCGCAACGACCGTCGAGAGGTCCTCACCCTCGACCAGTTCCATCACCAGCGCCCGGACGCCCGGCGGCGCCGAGGCGTCTTCTTCGAGCCCGTACACGTGCGCGATGTTGGGGTGGTTGAGCGCGGCGAGCGACTGTGCCTCGCGCTTGAAGCGGGCGACGCGGTCGGCGTCGACGGCAAAGAGTTCGGGAAGGACCTTGATCGCGACGTCACGGCCGAGCCGCGAATCGTGCGCTCGATACACCTCGCCCATCCCGCCAGAGCCGATGGCCGTGGTGATCTCGTAGCTGCCCAGGCGGGCACCCGCGGTCAGTAGCATTCAGGAGACGCCAAGGTTCTGTCCGGTGTTGACTGCGCTCTCACGGCGTCGCCGGGGCAGCGACGCGCCGACACCCGCGGCAGCGAACGAAGGTGGCGCGTAAGCCTAACATCGCGGCCCCCCGGAGTCACGTACGACACATCGGGAATTCCCGGCCGTCCGCGTCTGAATGATGACGTGGTATGATGCCGTTGTCATGCGGACGATCATCGAGCTGCCCCAGGAACAACTCGACGCCCTGGACGGCATCTGCCGCCGCGAGCAGATCTCGCGCGCCGAAGCTGTTCGACAGGCCGTCGCGCTCCTCGTCGAGCAGAAATGCGGCGCGATGCGCACGTCTGCGTTTGGCCTGTGGCGCGATCGCGGCATCGACGGCCTCACGTACCAGCAGCGCATCCGCTCGGAGTGGTCGGATTCCCCAGTGTGGCGCAAGCGGCGATGAAGACGCTCTTCGACACGAACATCCTCATCGACTACCTCGCGGGTGTTGCCGAGGCGCAGACGGAGATCGAGCGCGCACGTGAGCGCCTGATCAGCATCGTCACCTGGATGGAGCTGCTCGCCGGTGCCAGGAGCGAGGAGGAGGAAGATGTCCTCGAGATGTTCCTCAGCGACTTCCGTGTGGTGGACGTGACGAGGCGGATCGCCCGCGAGGCCACGGCGTTCCGCAAGACACAGCGGATCCACCTGCTCGACGCGATCATCTGGGCCAGCGCGCGCCACGAATCGGCGCTGCTGGTGACGCGAAATACGAAGGACTTCCAGCCCGACGATTGCGGCGTCCGCGTGCCCTACGCGGTTACGAAAACGGCGCCCCCGCGGCGGAAGGCATCAGGACGGCGTAGAGCCTCGCGTTGATCACTCGCAGCAGGTCTCGAGGCGGTATCATTGCCCCCTTCCGTCCGGATCGAATGCACATGCTGGGCCGGGATCGCGAGTTGAGCGACGTCTTCGCACGCGCCCTCGCGGAGCGCGGCTTCTCGATGATGTACTACCTGCGCTTCGTGATCTGCGCCGCTGCGCGCCAGCGCCCGCTGGCCGGCCATCGCCCGCATGGTGAACCGCCCGGACTGGCGCGAGTGATCTACCGCCTCCGCGTGTCTGCGCGGATGGCGCGGCCCGGCCGTGACCGTGACCTTGCCGTCCTCCACCACCAGCTTGCCGCCGATCACCACATAAGGAATCCCGGCCGAGCGAATGCCGGCATCCGTCCGTGGCGCGATCGATCACCGTCGCGGGATCGAAGATCGTGAGGTCCGGATGCGCGCTGGCCGCCGATGATCCTCACGAGGAACGGGTCGTGCCGCACACCCCTTCGATGCCAGCCCCTGTCGATGATGCGCGTGCGCCCCGAGGCGCAGCAGGTGCAGATCTGAGCGAGGCTTGCTGCGCCGGTCGTCACGCGGCCGCGCGATGCGCGCTCAAAACCGGACGAAATAGGACAGCGTGAGGTGCGGGCGGACCTCGAGACCGTCGGCCGTGAACGTCTGCAGGTTCGAGGTCGTCCCGCTGAGCGAGGACGGCAGCGCCGCCGTGTTGCTGAACTGAATGCTGGGGTTCGTCGCGGACGGCAGCGCGAGCGCGGGGCCCCCGTGGGCCACCGCCGGCGACGCATCGACGCTCACCGTCTGGCCGCTACGGCCGGCGTGCACGCGGACGTCCATGCGGAGCCCCTGGCGTCGCGTGACATCGTAGGTGAACCCTCCACCAAAGATGCCGATCACCGCGCTGTCCTGCTCCGGCATTCTGATCGTCACCGTGTCCGATTCGGTGATCGGGTTCACGTCGAGGAAGCGGAACTGGTAGTTGCCGCGCAGACGCGCCGTGAGGGCGCCGCCGGAGCTCGCCGCGCGCCCCGCGCCGACGGTGACGTGCGCGCCGAACGCACCGGACCGTACGAAACCGACGTTGAGCGCGCCGCTGATGACGGTCCGCGTCGCCGTGACCTCACCTGGTCCTTCGACCGCGGAGGTGACCTGCAGGTCGGTCTGCGGGAGCGTATTCAGCAGCCCCCTGAAGCTCGTTTCGAAGCTCGCGCGCGACGCCTCGATGGCGGTGCGCGCCGACCGGGTGAGACCGGCGCGCGCCTGGCTCCGCTGGAACCCGAATTCGAGCGCGACGCGCGGTGTGAGTCTGCGGGTGATCCGCGCGCCGAAGCTCACGCCCGGCTCCTCCTGCCGTCCCGCGGCGCCGAGCATTGCGTCGAGCGCCACGATGGGCGGGATCTGCACGCCGAAGCGCGACCCGAACTGTGCCGCGGTCTGGTTGAACAACGCCGCCCCGTCGCCGAAGTACCAGGAGGGGACGGCGCGGCTGGTGAACCCGCCTTCCGTCGTGAACGTCGGCCCGGCAGGGAACTGCGGAGACGTCGTGCCCGTCGGCGCCGAGGGGCTGAGCGCGTAGCCGCCGAACGCCTCGATCGTCCACGCCGGCTCCTTCGCGGCCTTCGGGGCCTTCCCGCCGGCGGCAGCCTGCGCCGACACGATCGCTGGAACCGACAGGCATGCCGCCGCGACCGCGACGGTGGTGATGACTCGGCCGGACCGGGATCTCGCGCTCATTCGACGGGTTCCTCTGCAGCGGGTGTCGTGCTGGCCGCGTCAGTCTCTCACAAGTCCTGCGGGGACGTTTGCGCGGTAGTAGAATTCGCCGCGGAGTTGCTCCATGACGACCTGCCCGCGCCCGACGCGCCTGGTGCTCGCCCTGACGACCTGTCTGTTTGCGGCATCCGCCGTGTCGGTTCCCGAGAAGTCGCACGCCATCGGCGGCGCACTGTTGGTCCCGATCGAGGGCGACCAGGTGCCGGCAGCTCTGCGCGAATCGACGGATGCCGCCGTCCGGCGGGCGCGTTACGTGACCGTCGACCTCAGCGTGATGCGGGCGCCGGGGGCCCGGCAGATGCTGCGGGAACCGGCGATCCCGCTCGAGCTCTTTCCCGACGTCACCCTCTTCGCGGTGTTCGAGCGCTACGACCGGAGCCCCGGCGGGATGACGTGGGTGGGCCGCGTCGAGGGGGTGCCCCGGAGCACGGTGACGCTGTCGTACGGCGGCGGTCTCCTGACGGGGACCGTGGCGATGTCGAACGCGACGTATCACATCCGTCCCGCCGCCGGCGGCGGCGCGAACACGCCCGCGACGCCGCTCCACGTGGTGACCCAGGTCGACCAGGCCGCGTTCCCGCCCGAGGCGGAGCCGATCCAAGTACGCCTGACGGCTGAGCAGCTTGCTGCCGCCGCCGACACGCCGATGTCCGACACCGCCGACCAGATCGACCTCCTGGTGGTCTACACGGATCTGGCGGCCGCCAGCGCCGGAGGAGCGCAGGGGATCCTGAACCTGATCAACCTCGGGGTGAGCGAAACCAACACCTCCTACGCGAACAGCGGCGTCACGCACCGGATCCGGCTGGTGCACGCGGCGCAGGTCCCCTACGTGGAGTCGAACAACTTCTCCACCAACCTGAACGACCTGCGATTCGGTGTCGGAGGGTTGTCGGGCGTGGCCGCGCTGCGCGACGCGTACGGCGCCGACATGGTGACGATGCTGGTCGATCCGCCGCAGCCGTCGGCGTGCGGCATCGCGACGCTGATGACGCAGGTCAGCGCCGCGTTCGCCGCGTCCGCGTTCAGCGTGACCGACACGAGCTGTGTCAGCCCGAACTTCACCTTCGCCCACGAGCTCGGCCACAACATGGGTGCGCGCCACGACTGGTTCGTCGACAACGGCACGACGCCGTTCACCTACGCGCACGGGTACGTGAACGCCGCCGCCGGCCAGCGCTGGCGCACGATCATGGCGTACCCAAACATGTGCACCGCGCTCGGCTTCAGCTGCACGCGGGTGCTGTACTGGGCGAACCCCGACAACCGGTTCGCCACCGCCTGCGATTCGAGACGCTTCAACTGCGGCCAGTTGCAGTTCTGGTATTACCCCGGCGTGCCGATGGGCGTGCCGGCCGGCACCGGCATCGGTTGCACGACGGGCAACACATCGTCGACCAACTGCGACGCCGACGACCGCCGGACGCTGAACAACACGGCGCTCACGGTCGCGAACTTCAGGCAGCGGGTCGTCGCGGACCGGTAAGCGCGGCATGGGCCTGGCTGCTCAGCCGCCGTACCGGTCACCGCAGCGTCGGGCTCGACGTCCGCCGGCTCCACGACGCCCTCTACGAGAACGAGCGCATCGTCTGCGCGACGCGCGGCGGACCCGACCGGCCGGGCTGCGGCTCTCGCCGCACTACTACAACACGCACGAAGACGTCGAGCGCACGCTCGCCGCGCTGCGGAAGTACCTGGCGCGCGGCGTGTAGCGCGTCGCGAGGCTCGCCAGGCGCTGGCAACCCTCGTCATCCCTCCGCAGACTGCCGGGATAAGTTCTCGGATGCTTTGTATGGCCGCCACTCGAGGAACAAGGAGCGGATCCCCATATCGAAGCGTTGCTCGGCGGAGGCGACGTTGCGGCCCGTTACAACCAGCTGCGGGCGAGTGGATCACTGACGACTGGAACGGGTCAAATGCAGATGTTCACCTCGCGGATGATGCGGGATGTGGCGATCTGGCTGATGGATGACACCGATCGATACCGGTTGGCGAAGGATATCCTCGAGCGGGCAGTGGAGTATCGAGCGTACGACCCCAAGGCGCTGTGGGCGCTGGGTCGTGCGTACAAGCTGGTCGGCCAGAACCGACGCGGATCGTGCCAAAGCGCTCGCCGCTGACCTCTCGTGGTCAACCGCGGCACGGGTGTCGCGGCTGCGAAAAGCGCGAGGATTAGGGCTGTCATCGCGGCCGAGTGTACGGGGCGCCGGCTGAAGCTCGGCTGCGGCGCCGCACGGGGACGCGCGAGGCGAGCTCGTACACTGCTTGTATGACTCGCGCGCGCCCACGGCTGAGCAGTATCGCGATCGCCACGACGATGGTGTGGTCCACCTTCACGCTGGGCTGCAACGGATCTCCGGTGCAGCCCGAAGCGCGCGGCGGCGCCGCGCCCGCGCTCGGCACCGGGCAGGCGGGTCCCTTCAAGGTCGCGACCTGGAACATCCGCTCCGGGATGGGGATCGCCGGCTTCGGCACCACGAGCTGGACGAGCAACACCCTCAACTGCACGAACGCCTCGCAGCCGATGAACGCGTGGGGCGTGGGCCTGCCGCAGGCGGAGCTCGCACGCATCGCCGCCGACCGGTCGATCATCGCCTTCGCTGTCCAGGAGGCGTGGAACTGTGGCAACCCGTCGAACGTGAACGGCGTGCTCGGCTTCAAGGAGATCACCGGGGAGCGGAACGGCACGGCGCTCGCCGCGCGGTACGGGTTCGCGTCGCCGCCGGTCTACCTCCAGGTCGCCGCGCAGGACTGGCTCGTCGGCGGCCCCGTCTGCCTCGACGCGAACTGCTCCGCGAGCGTCCCGATCTTCTCGACCCACTGGACGCCGCCGGGCAACGCCTTCGGTCCGGTCGCGCAGCGGACGATCGAGGTGCTCGCGACCCAGCCGGTGCCGCACGTGCTGCTCGGCGATCTCAACGTATATCGTGTCGACACGTGGAATCCCGACGTGCCGTGTACGGGTCCCGACGTCGCCGGGCGTGTGGAGGCGATCCAGCGCCTAGAAGCGGCTGGTTACGTCGACGCCTGGAAGACGACGCAGGGGGGCGAGGGGTGGACGGGGATGGCGAGCCGCGCCGGCTGCGGCTCGCCGAACGGCAACCTCTATAAGAGGATCGACTACGTCTACACGAAGGGGCTCCGCGCGGTGTCGACGACGCGCGCCGCGCGCGCCGCGCCGGGCGCGGACTCCCCGTCGGACCACGTCATGGTGATCGCGGAACTGGTGATCGACCGGTAGGCGGAGTCACCTTTTGGCGTTTCGGCCGCGGCACCAGCGACGCGCGGCCCGAGTGACGCCGCAGGCGCGCGCGCCTCGTGGCGCCTCGGCCTACGCCCGGAAAAACGCGCTTCCGGCGCGTGCCTGACGATGCCGCCTCGGCTCGGGTGATCCGAAGGTCGGATGGGGATCATCCGGGCTCAGAGGTCATCCCAGCGTCAGTGGCGAAACCGCGCCTCGGCGGATGGGACCGCCTGCAGCGCGTTTTTCGGAACGTCACCCGCGGGATTGAGCGGGTGACGCCGCGGGCTGGCCGCATCGCGCCACGAGCCGCGCACGCCTGCGGCGTCGGGACGCCGCGCACCCGTGTCACCCACCGCGACAGCGAGCCCGGAGGGGCGGCGGGCATGTCCGGCTCGCGGCGCAATGCGGGCAGCCGGCAGCGCCTGGCCCGCCGTAGCGTTCGCGGAGGCGGGTCAGTTCGAAAAACCGTCCGCAGGCGTTGCGGGCTGCGTCCGCAGGGTTTCGCCACCGCCGCCCGGATTGGCTGTGAGCCGACCCTGATCCTCATCAAGCGGCCGGATCACCCCAGCGGACGCGGGCATCGTGAGGTCAGCGCCGCAGGACGGTTTTTCCCGGCGTAGCCCGAGGCGCCGCGAGGCGGACGTGCCCGCCGCCCCCCTCTCGCGAGCTGTGCCGCCCTTCGGGATGGCGGCGTCCGCGTATGGTCCGGTGCGGAATCTCTGATTCCGCACACATCAGCGCCCCGCCTTCTCCTTCAGCCACGCGTCGATGCGCTGCTCCAGCATGTCGAGCCGCAGCGCGCCGCCGAGAAGCACCGTATCGTGGAACTCGCGGACGTCGAAGCGCTCGCCGAGCGTCTTCGTCGCCTTCTCGCGCAGCGCCTTCATCCGCAGCTCGCCGATCTTGTACGCGAGCGCCTGCCCCGGGTCTGCGACGTAGCGCTGCAGTTCGGTCTCTATGTTGTGCGGCGCGAGCGCCGAATTGTCGCGGAAGCACGCGCGGGCCTGCTCGAGCGTCCATCCCTTCCAGTGGATCCCCGTGTCCGCCACGAGCCGGCACGCGCGCCACATCTCGTACGACAGCCGTCCGAACCGCTCGAACGGATCGCGGTAGATCCCCATCTCGACGCCCAGATACTCCGAGTAGAGCGCCCATCCCTCGACGAACGCCGTCGCCATGCTGTGGCGGCGGAACCACGGCTGATCCTCCAGCTCCTGCGCGATGGCGATCTGCAAATGATGCCCCGGCACCGCCTCGTGCACGGTGAGCGCCGGCAGCTCGTAGAGCGGACGCTGATCCAGCTTGCCGGTGTTGACGATGTAGCCGCCGGCGACCCCGTTGGCCATGGACCCGGGAAAGTAGCGGCCAGTCGTGTACTGGTCCTCGATCTCGCGCGGCACCTCGCGGACGCCGTAGGGAAGCCGCGGGAGCGACCGGCGAAAGAGCTTCGGGAGCCCGTCGTCGGCGCGCTTGGCGATCTCCGACGCTTTCTCGAGCATCTCCTGCCGCGTCTTCGCGTAGAACTTCGGGTCGGTCCGCAGCCACTGGAGGAAGTCGGCGAACGAGCCCTTGAACTCCGCGGCCGCCATCTCCTTCTGCATCTCGGCGCGGATCCGCGCCACCTCGTTGTTGCCGACCTCGTGGATCTCGTCGGGCGTCATCCCCGTGGTCGTGAACGCCTTTGCGAGAAACGCGTAGTAGGGACGCCCTTCCTTCAGGGAGCCGATGCCGAGCCCGGGCCTCGCCTTCGGCAGGTACTCCGTTTCGAGGAATCGCAGCCATTCGCGGCGCGCCGCCGCGAGATCGCCGGTCGAGATCGCTTCCGCCTCCCTGCGCAGGCGTGCCTGGTCGGCGGCGCTGATGGCTGCAGGCATCGACTGGAACGGGATCAGCAGGGGATCGGTTTCTGCCGTCAGCGCCGCCTCCGCCTTCGCGATGGCGATCGCGTCGTTCACGACCGACGCGGGCTGCGTGAAGCCGGACGCGAGGCCCCGCCGCGCGTTCGCGATGCTGTCGCGGATCAGTTGCGGCACCCCGCGCAGGCGCGCGAGCCATGCCTCGGCGTCGGCGAGGGACGACACCGCGGTCGTCCGCGCGTAGTACCCGAGCAGCGCCCCCTGGCCCCCTTCGTTCGTGAACGCCAGGCGCGCTGGATCGAACGACGCACGCTCGATCCGCTCGTCCACCTCGCGCGCGAGGAACGCGCGGTTGAACGCCTCCTCGGGGGCAAGCGCGCCCGTATCCAGCGCGTCCAGCCGCGCCTTGAACGACTTCAGCGCCGCCAGACGCCGCGCATCCCCAGCGGGCGTGATGTCGGGCAGCCGCGACAGCGCCTGGCGGTCCCCCTCGGCGCCCGCGGTGAACGGATCCTCGGTGCGCTCGAACCGTTCCCAGTCGGCCACGATGGCGGTCCACGTGCCGGCGCCAGCGGTCTGCGACTGCACGACGACGGCGGCGATGACGAGGAGGGCGGCACAGGCGTGGAGTGTCATGGGAAGGAGATTATCCTCATTTGATTTTTGGCGCAGACGATGGCATCGTCGTCGTCGAGGGTCGAGAAGGGAACATGCCGTGGACCTCGACGCTGTACCCGGGCCGCTTCGCGCAAAGCTGGGAGCGGACGCGACGGCCGGGCTGCTGGCGCTGCTCGAGCTCTCGCACGAGGAGGCAAGGGACGCCGTGACCGGTGCCTGCGCCGAACGATTCGAACGGCGCGTCGTCGAAGAGGTCTCCGCCCTGCGCGTGCAGAACGCGCAGACGGAGTCGTCGATGCGGCAGGACATGACGCGGACGGGCGCCGAGCTCCGGCAGGAGGTCGCGCAGCTCGGGTCGGACCTCCGCCGCGAGATGTCGCAGCTCGCGTCGCAGCTCCGCCAGGAGATGGTGCAGCTCGGGTCCGAACTCCGCCAGGAGATGGGGCAGCTCGGGTCCGAACTCCGCCAGGAGATGGGGCAGCTCGGGTCCGAGCTCCGCCAGGAGATGGGGCTGCTGCGCTGTCAGATGGCAGACCAGCGGGCCGAGCTCCTGAAGTGGGCCTTCCTCTTCTGGATCGGCCAGGTCGTCGCGATCGGCACCATCGTCGGCGTGATGCTGCGGCTGTCGCTGCGCTGACCTGGTTCGGGCCCGCACGGTCCTTCTGGCGAGCGGGAGCGGCACACAGTAGAATCCCCCCTCCATGCCGCTCGCCCCTGGCACACGCCTCGGCCCGTACGACATCGTTGGTGTGCTTGGCGCAGGCGGAATGGGCGAGGTGTACCGCGCTCGCGACGCGAAGCTGCACCGCGACGTCGCCATCAAGGTCCTGCCCGACGTCTTCGCCTCCGACGCCGAGCGGGTGCTGCGGTTCGAGCGGGAGGCGCAGACGCTCGCCGCGCTCAACCACCCGAACATCGCCCACGTCCACGGCGTCATCGATTCACCGCTCGCGCTGGTGATGGAGCTGGTCGAGGGGCCCGACCTCACCGCGCGGATTGGTGCGAGCGGAATGCCGCTCGAGGATGCGCGGCCGATCGCGCGGCAGATCGCCGAGGCGCTCGAAGCCGCGCACGAGCGCGGCATCATCCATCGCGACCTGAAGCCGGCCAACATCAAGGTCCGCGACGATGGCGTGGTGAAGGTGCTCGATTTCGGCCTGGCGAAGGCGCTCGATTCGTCGGGCTCGGCCGCCGCACTCGCTAACTCGCCGACGTTCGTGACCGCGGCGACGCAGGTCGGCACCATTCTCGGCACCGCCGCCTACATGTCGCCCGAGCAGGCCCGCGGCCGGGCGGTCGACAAGCGCAGTGACATCTGGACGTTCGGCTGCATCCTCTTCGAGATGCTCACGGGCCGCCGTCCGTTCGAGGGGGACACGATCACCGACATCCTCGGCGCGATCGTGCACAAGGCGCCCGACCTCTCGCTGCTGCGTCCCGACACGCCGCCGTCAGTGCGGACGCTGATCGCGCGCTGCCTCGAGAAGGACGCGACGCGGCGGTTGCGAGACATCGGCGAGGCACGCGTCGTGCTCAGCGGGCTGGAAACGGATCCCGTGGACGCGGCCGGCGGCGAGGTGACGGTGCCCCATGAACGCCGCCCCAGCCGGCTCCCCTGGATGATCGCGGCCGCGGCTGCGCTCGCGGCGGTGGCCTTCGCCGCGTTGTGGCTTGCCGCCCCGGCGCCCGAACGTCCGCCGTCGCTCCGTGCCTCGATCGAGCCTCCGGACGGCAAGGCGTTCACCGGGTCGCTGGCGCTCTCTCCCGACGGCACCCGGCTGGTCTTCAGCGCCGCTGGGCGCGACGACCGGCAGCACGGCCTGTGGATCCAGGACCTTGCCACCGGCCAGGCGGCGCCGATCCGCCATACCGAAGACGGCTCGCGCCCGTTCTGGTCGCCTGATGGCCGCGACATCGGCTTCTTCGCCGATGGCAGGCTGAAGCGGATCGACCTCCAGGGAGGCGCGCCGCAGATCCTCGCCGACGCCCCCACCCCCCGCGGAGCCGCATGGGGTCCTGACGGCCGCATCGTGCTGGCGCCGACCTTCCGCGACGGGCTCCACCTGCTCGACGCACGGGGAGGTTCGAGGACGCCGCTGACGTCGCTCGCGGCGACCGAGACCAGCCACCGCTGGCCAGTGTTCCTGCCTGACGGCCGCCACGTACTGTTCCTTTCGCAGACCGCGGAAGGAGGCACGCGCGACGATACGAGTTCCATCGATGTGGTGGCGCTCGACGGCGGTGCACGGCGCAGGCTGGTGGGCGCCAACTCCTCGCCGCTCTACGTCGAGCCGGGCTACCTGATGTTCTGGCGCGCCGGCACGCTGCTGGCGCAGCGCCTGGATCCGCGCACCGTCACCTTGTCGGGTGAGCCGTTCGCCGTGGCGCAGGATGTCGGCTACGACCAGAACGAGATGGCGCTCGCCACGGCCGCCTCCAGCCGCCTGGTGTTCCTCGGCGGCGGGAACACGGGACGGTCCGTCCCGACGATCGTCGACCGCACCGGCCAGGTGATCAAGGCCGTCACCGACGCCGGCGATTTCGAGTGCGGCATGGCGCTGTCACCCGACGGCACCCGTCTCATTGCCGGGCGTACGCCCCAGGGGGCGAACGGCTGCGATCTCTGGATGTACGACCTGGAGCGCGGCGTCCAGACGCGGCTGACGTTCGGCGAACGCAACGAGTACAGCCCGGTGTTCGCGCCCGACGGGCAATCCATCCTCTTCGGCAGCGATGCGGGGAAGGAGGTGGTGCTGAAGTTCGACCTGAGCGGGCGCGGCACGCCGGAGACGGTCTTCCAGCCGTCGGAGGGCTCCTCGGCCGAAAGCCCCTGGGCGCTGTCGAAAGACGGCCGCTGGATGGTTCTCTCCACCGTCGAACAGACGACGGGCTCCGACATCGTGCGGTACGACTTCGAGAGCCGGACCGTCACGCCGATGGTCGCGACGCAGTTCGCCGAAACGTCCGCCGCCCTGTCGCCCGACGAGCGGTGGATCGCGTACGCGTCGAACCGATCGGGACGGTTCGAGATCTACGTGGAGCCGGTCAACGGCGATGGCAACGTGTGGCCGGTGTCGGTGGACGGCGGAGAGGTCGCGCAGTGGCGCAGCGACGGGCGCGAATTGTTCTTCTACGCTCCTCCGGACCGCATGATGGTGGTGGACGTGCTCCCCGGCGACACGTTCCGTACTTCACCTCCGCGGGAGCTGTTCCGGGCAGCCCTCGTGCGGAGTGCGGGATTCGCGGTCGCGCCCGGCGGGCAGCGGCTCGTCGTCAGCCTGTCGCCCGATCGCAACGTGCGGCGTTCGATGACGATCATCTCGGGCTGGCGTCCACGCGAGACGCGCTGAGGCTGCCGTCGCGCGGCTCTGCGCGACTGCCTGCGCCGTCCGCTATCATGCCGGATGGCCGGCTGGCGACTCGAACACACCTACGCGCAACTCCCCGAGCTCTTCCACACGGCCGTCATGCCGACGCCGGTCGAAGAGCCGCACCTCGTCATCTTCAATCGTCCGCTCGCCAGCCTGCTGGGTCTCGACGCGCGCGCGCTCGACGGGTCCGAGGGGACGGCGATCTTCGCCGGCAACGCTCTTCCCGACGGCGCGCGGCCGCTCGCGCAGGCGTACGCGGGGCACCAGTTCGGCCACTTCACGGTGCTCGGGGACGGCCGCGCGATCCTGCTCGGCGAGCAGATCACGCCGTCGGGAGAGCGCTTCGACATCCAGTTGAAAGGGGCCGGACGCACCCGTTACTCCCGCGGCGGCGACGGCCGTGCCGCGCTCGGACCGATGCTCCGCGAATACATCGTCAGCGAAGCGATGCACGCTCTCGGGATTCCGACGACGCGCAGCCTGGCGGTGACGTTGACGGGGGAGCCGGTGTTCCGGGAAGACGTGCTCGAGGGGGCGGTGCTCACGCGCGTCGCGGCGAGCCACATCCGGGTGGGGACGGTGCAGTGGGCGGCGGCGAACCGCAATCACGACGCGCTCCGCGCGCTTGCGGATCACACGCGCGCGCGGCACTATCCGGAGCTGCTCGATGCGCCGGAGCCCTACGCCGCGCTGTTCGACGCGATCGTCGAGCGGCAGGCGCGCCTGATCGCGCGCTGGCAGCTCGTCGGCTTCGTCCACGGCGTGATGAATACCGACAACATGGCGCTGTCGGGGGAGACGATCGACTACGGACCCTGCGCGTTCATGGATGCCTACGATCCGGCGACCGTCTTCAGCTCGATCGACCACGGGGGCCGGTACGCCTACGGCAACCAGCCGCCGATCGCCCAGTGGAACCTCGCGCGGCTGGGCGAGGCGATGCTGCCGCTCTTCGGCAGCGACGGGGCGCGCGCCATCGAGCGCGCGAACGCGTCGCTCCAGCGGTTCCAGGAGCGGTTCGAGAGGCACTGGCTGCAGGGGATGCGCGCGAAGCTCGGGCTCTTCACCGAGGAAGCGGAGGACATTACGCTGGTCAACGACCTGCTCGCGTGGATGCAGCAGCGGTCCGCCGACTTCACCAACACGTTCCGCACGCTGACGCACGCGCCGCTCACCGACGCGGAGGCGCAGGCGGACGACGACTTCGCCGCCTGGGCGCGACGGCTCCAGCAGCGCCGCGCGCGCCAGCCGCAGCCGGAGGCGGAGTGCGAGGCGCTGATGCGGCGTCACAACCCGGCGGTCATCCCCCGCAACCACAAGGTCGAGGAGGCGCTCGCGGCGGCGACCGGTCCGCACGACTACGCCGTGATGCACCGTCTGCTCGAGGTGCTCTCGCGCCCCTACGACCACGATCGCGACCTCCCGGAGTTCACTGCCCCGCCGCGGTTGCCCGGCGGCTATCGCACGTTCTGCGGCACGTAAGTCGACCGCGCCTGATGGGCTGTTCACATAAGGCTGGCCGAGAACGAAGGCGATGTAGCGCGACGGCAAAAACGCGTCACGCAACTCGCAGTGGTGTCTCGATCACCTTCTGCATCACCGGTCGTCGCGGCCGCCGCGCCAAGCCGGCGCGCACAGCAACGCAACCGTCAGCCACCCAGCGCAGAAATGATGATCATTCGTGCGTCGGGTTGTACGTGGTCTCACCTGGAATCAGCCGGCAACACCCAGTATGGTCCGCTCCGAAGACTTCTGGACCTGAGAAACCGCCGTGACGGTGGCAGCCCCTCTTTTACGAGCAAGAAGATATCCTTCATCACAGTTACCGAATTGCTGAAATATGAGTGCCCGAGAAGGTCCTGCTTAATCGCGGAAGCATCTATCGTGTCGATTCGCGCGGACACTCGTTGTGGCGGTGCTTCGCCGATGCGCGGATAGGAGTGAAACGCCTTCGAAATCAGCAAGGCCGTGTCTCCTGAAGACGAATAGATCGTGGACCTGCGTGCGGAGGCCGCAAGAGCCTCCGTGACGGCATCGAAGTCTGCCACATTGATGTCGGGGGCAGCCATTACGATGTTGGCGAACGCGGCCGGCGAGTTTCGCAACGCTAGCCGCTCGAGTGCTCGCGTCAGGACCCGCGTTCCTAGACTGTGGGCGATGACGTTGACGGCAGTGAGTTCGTTCCCGCCCAGTACGTCAGCAATAAACTGCTCCAGGAAACGCGCTGAGCTGTCCGTGGCGTCCTCGGCCGACGCGTAGCGCCACCAAGCGTTCTCACCTGGCCAGCTGAACAGAATGGGAACACCGTCGAATTGCAGGTCGTGGAACAGCTGTGCGGTGCGCCGTACGGCATCGTCGAAGGAGACGTTGTAGCCGTGAATGAATAGAAACGCTTCGGATCCGCTTTCGCCGAATGCCTGGGACAGCTGCTTCTTGAATGATGCCTCGCTGGCGCTGACCTGGCGGCTGGTGATGACAATGTGCCGTTGTACGTCTTCGACGAGCTCGAGGCGCCAGATCGAAGGCCTCTCCATGTCCCCAAGCTTATGTACAGGCGGAATACTCACCTCGCAGATCCCATAGCTGGCCATTGGCTGGAGGTCCATGGCATCCCTGTATAGCCCTGGGGACGTCATTGGGCGATTGGTCGCGTAATAAACCCGGACGACTTCTTGCTGCCCCGGAGTGGGTTGATGAGGAGGTGGAGGCGCCGGAGGAGGCGGTGGCGCTGGTCCTGGGAAGCTGCCTTGGCGCAGCAACCCTCTTCGAGCGGTACGCTGCGGCGGATCGTCAGATTTGGCAGACCAGCGGTCTGCCGTCAAGTCAACACTCATGACGCCGGAAACCGGGCCGACGAGAACGAAAGACTCCGCCGCGAGGATATAGTCACCGAGCGCAGCGACTACCTTGTAGCTGCCTCGCTGCAGATCGACATGCAGCTGATACCGGCCCCCATCACTCGTGCGAGTGATGGGCGCCCACGTCGTGCCGTCCCAGGTTGTGAGTCCGATGGTGGCGTTGACGATCGGCCGACCGTCGAAATCAGCGAGCTCTCCGGCAATTTCGACGCCGACAGTCGGCGCGGTTCCGCGCTGAATCCGCACGGATTGAGACGTCAGCGCCGCTGGAGCGACCAGCGTAAAGATGAGTGCGACGATCACGAGAGCCATGCGTGCGTTCCTTGTGGAGCGGCCATTGTTTGTCGGCGCATCCTAGGGACAGTGACTGGGTTCGTCAAGCACAAAACCAGCTCGCCCTCGTCTGACGGTGCCATCAGCGCAGCGCCCCCCGTGCGGCTGCCGGATGTGGGACGGGGACTGTCTGGGCCGCGGCCCAGACCCGCGGCAGTCCTTCTACGGGCACCATCGCGTCACGAAAAAGGCGAGACAGGAAAGGCGCGCCACTCGAGCAGGCGGTGCTGGTCGCCGAGCAGGACGCGCCGCCGCGCTGCCATGACGATTCGCACGTCGTGCGGTGGTCGCGCAACCACAAGGTCGAGGAGGCGCTCGCGGCGGCGACCGGTCCGCACGACTACGCCGTGATGCACCGTCTGCTCGAGGTGCTGTCGCGCCCGTACGACCACGATCGCGATCTCCCGGAGTTCACTGCCCCGCCGCCGTCGCCCGGCGGCTATCGCACGTTCTGCGGCACGTAACCTGCGCGTCGCGGAGACCGGCAGGGGCTGAGTTCAGTCGACCCGGCGTGTCTGCGCGCCGATCCGGGCTAGAATGCGCACCCATCACCTCGAGGTGCTCATGAGCGTCGTCGCCGTCCCCTCTGCTCCAACTGCGCCCGAAGTGCTTGCGCCGGTCATCGATCAGGAACGGATCGAACTGCTCGACGTCCTGCGCGGGCTTGCGCTGCTCGGCGTCGTCGTGGCCAACGTGTGGCTCTGGTTCAGCGGGATCGCGTTCCGGTTTCCCGCATACCTCGACGAGCTGCGGCAGGTGTCGCTCGACTCCGCCGTCTTCTTCGTCATCGGTGTCTTCGTGAGCGGCAAGGCGATGTCCACGTTCTCGTTTCTCTTCGGCCTCGGCTTCGCGATCCAGATGCTGCGCGCCGAGGCGCGGGGACGCTCCGTGGTGCCGGTCTACGCGCGACGGCTCGCCGTGCTGCTGGTGATCGGGACCGCGCACATGGTGCTGCTGTGGTACGGCGACATTCTGGCCGCGTATGCCGCGCTCGGCTTCGCGCTCATGCTGTTCCGGAAGCGGCGTGACCGCACGGTGCTCATGTGGGCCGCCATTCTCGTCGCCGCCGTACCGCTGCTGCTCGGCGGCATCCCCTGGGCCGCGGCGTCGTTTGGCGCGGAACTGCCGCAGCCGAAGCTCGAGGAGATCGCGCAGCGAAACGCCGCGACGCTGGCGGTGTTCCAGGCGGGCAGCTACCCCGACATCCTCACCGCCAACCTCGAGCAGGCGGGCAAGTTCTACCTCGGACGCAAGGCCCCGTGGGTGCTCTACATCCTCGGGCTCTTCCTCCTGGGACTCTACGTCGGCCGACGGCGTGTGCTCGAGGCCCCGGAGGCGTACCGGCCGCAGTTGCGCCGGATCGCGCAATGGGGGATCCCCGTTGGTCTCGCGGGGAGCACAGGGAGTGCCGTCATGCAGACGATCGTGCCGGTGGACGCCCTCATGTCGCAGCCGCCGCTCATCTTCCTCTCGATGGTGCTGTTCACCGTCGGAACGGTGCCGCTCGCCGCCGGTTACGTCAGCGCGGTGACGCTGCTGTTCGCGCGTCCCGAGGTGCGGCGGCGGCTCGCCCTCTTCGCTCCTGCCGGCCGCATGGCGCTGACGAACTACCTGTCGCAGACGGTGATCATGCTGCTGATCTTCTACCCCTACGGCGGCGGGCTGATCGGGCGGACCGGTCCCGCGGTGGGACTGTCGATCGCGCTCGCGGTGTTCGCCGTCCAGATGGCGTGGAGCCGGGCGTGGCTCGCGCGCTTCCAGTTCGGCCCGATGGAGTGGGTGTGGCGGTCGCTGACCTATGGGCGGCTGCAGCCGATGCGTATCCCGCAGCGCGTCGCGCCGCTCGCCGGGTAGCGCGAACCGCGGCGACGCCAGGGCCCCGGCTGCGCACCGGCCTGAGGGGCTCAGACGTCGGCGCGCGTGTCTTCGCCGGCCGGCCCCGGCGCCGCCCAGTAGACGCGCGATGCGTCCCCCAGCACCAGCCGCTGCGCTGTCGGATCGTAGCGATACGAGGTCACGGCACAGTTCGGCATCGGCTCGGTGTTGAACCGGTGCTCCGCCTCGTCGTAGGTCCAGCGCTCGAGCACATAGCGGAAGCACCAGAGCGTGCCGGCGTGCGAGACGACGAGCACGCGCCTGCCGGCCATGAGCCGCGCCAGCCGCTGCAGAAACGCGTAGACCCGCTCGCACACCTGCGCGAGGCTCTCGCCCCCGGGCGGGCGCGCGAAGAACGGCCCGAACGTGTTCCAGTAGTCCTGCAGCCAGGGGAAGGCGGCCGATGCTTCCGCGTCCGTCATGTCATAGGCGTGTCCCGCATCACGCTCGCGGATGAAAAGGTGGTGCCGGACGGTCATCGCCTGGCGCTCGGCGTCCGTATACGCGGCGAGCAGCCCCTCGGTGGTCTCGATCGTTCTCGTGTAGCCGGAGTGGACGACGTGATCGAACGGCCCAAAGGTCTCGCGCAGCGCGCGCCCCGTCTCCACCGCCTGGCGGTGCCCTTCCGCCGTGAGCGCGATGAGATGGTCGGGAATGCCCTTCACCGACTGCCGCGACTCGTCGTCGAGATAGAAGCGGTTCCGCTTCTTGACGACGTTGCGCTGCGACTGGCCATGGCGGACGAGGACGAGAAGCGACGGACGCTGCATGCGGCTATTTGACCACGCGCTCGCGTGGAGGGCAGCGTCAGCGCCTCGCGAGGAAGATCGTGTGCCGCGGCCCGCGCCGGTTCGCCCGTCCGCGGACGCGCTCCACGCGCACCTCGAAGCCGGCGTGCCGCAGGCGCCGTCCGAACGCGCGGCTCTCCCACGCCGACCAGACGGCGAGCGTCCCGCCGGGTCGCAGGGCGTCGCGGGCTGTCGCGATCCCCGCCTCTCCGTACAGCGCGGCGTTGCCCCCGGCGGTGAACGCGTCGGGGCCGTTGTCGACGTCGAGGAGGATGGCGTCGAACGTTGCGGGATGCTCGCGCAGCGCCGAGGCGACATCCTCGACGCGCACCCGGACGCGACGGTCGCGCAGCGGATGGTCCGCGAGCGGCCCGAGCGGCCCGCGGTTCCAGTCGACGACGGCGGCGGCCAACTCGGCGACCTCGACGGTCGCGTCGGTGGACAGGAGGTCGAGCACCGCGCGCAGCGTGAACCCCATGCCGAGGCCGCCGATCAGCACGCGCGGCGCCTCGCGAGGAACGCGCGCGCACCCGAGCGTGGCGAGCGCCTGCTCGGAGCCGTGCATGCGGCTCGACATCAGGGGTCTGCCGCCGGCGAGGATGAGCAGCTCGCGGTCGTGGCGTGCGAGCGCCAGGAGCGTGCCGTCGGGCGCACGCGCCTCGTCGAGGATCTCGAGCAGCTTCATGGGGGTGACGAGGGGCTGGCTACTCGTTCGGATGCCGGCCCAGCCGGGCAATCGTGATGTCGAGGAGCTGGTCGATCTTGCGCTCGAGCCGCGCGAAGTGCGCTTTGGCTTCACGGGCATCGAGCTTCAGCGCGATCTGCGCGCTCAGCGCCTCCCGCGTCGCATCGATCTTCGCGTCGAGGCGTTCATAGGCCGCTTCCGTGTAGCGGCGCTGCTCGACGAGCGCGTCCGTCACTTCATCGAACCGCCGGTCGACCTGCTCGAACCGCCGGTCGACCTGCTCGAAGCGAGCATCGGCGCTTGCCGCGAGGGCGTCGAGCTTGTCCTCGATCCTCTCGACACGTCGAGGGAGATGCTCCGGGCCGTTCACCGCTTCACCTGTGCGCGAGTCTACCATCGTCGCCGCCTCCGCACGGAGACGAGCATGCGCCGTGCCCCCCCGCATCCGCACGAAAAGCGGCGCGTTGTCGCGACTGGCCGGAACAAATGGTGCGGATTCTGCCGCGCTGCCGACGGCCGGCCGGTTGATTTTCTGCAACGTCCGGCGGTCGTATACTCCCGCTCATGAGAACGCTGCTGACGCTCGGGATCCTCCTCACCGCAACCGGCGCGCCGGTACGCGCGCAACTGCTGGACCTGTCGCAGTACGCCATCGTCGACCTGTCGCACGCGCTCGGGCCGTCCACCGTTTTCTGGCCGACGTCGCCGGCGAAGTTCGAACTCCAGAGGCTCGCGTACGGCAGGACGGAGGCGGGGTTCTTCTACGCCGCGTATGCGCTGTGCACGCCGGAGCACGGCGGCACACACCTCGATGCGCCGATTCACTTTCACGAGGAGGGCCAGACGACGGAGCAGATCCCGCTCGAACGGCTGATTGCGCCGGCGGTCGTGATCGACGTCTCCGCCCGCGCGGCAGCCGACCGCGACTACCGCGCGGCGCGCGGCGACGTGCTGGAGTTCGAGAAGCGGCACGGCGCCATCGCCCACGGCACGATCGTGCTGCTGCGGACCGGGTGGAGCCGGCACTGGCCGAACGTGAAGGCGTATCTCGGCGACGACACGCCGGGTGACGCATCGAAGCTCTCCTTTCCCTCGTATGGCGAGGACGCGGCGCGGCTGCTCGTCGAGGAACGCGGTGCCGCCGCGCTCGGCATCGACACGGCGTCCATCGATTACGGACGCTCAGCCGACTTCCAGGTACACCGCATCGCGGCGGGCAGGAACGTGCCCGGCTTCGAAAATCTCACGAATCTCGACCGCCTGCCGCCGCGCGGCGCGTTCGTCATCGCGCTGCCGATGAAGATCGAGGGAGGCTCCGGCGGTCCGCTGCGCGCGGTGGCGCTCGTGCCGCGGTAACCAGGAGAGTGCGATGCCCCCGTCCCGACGCGAATTTCTGCACACAGCCGCGGCCGCTCCGCTCGGCGCGGCGCTGGCGCCGCTCCCGGCACGCCCGCAGGCCACCGCCTCGCTCGACCGCTGGCGCCAGCGGTCGGCGGCCACGAACTACGAGCCGTGGCTCGAGATCGATGCCGTCGCCCTGCGCCACAACGTGCGCGAGATCGCCAGGCTCGCCGGCGGACGCCCGGTGCTCGCCGTCGTCAAGAACAATGCCTATGGCCTCGGCCTCGCCCGCGTCGGCCCCGTGATCGACGCGCTCGCCCCGGTCGGCGCGCTCGCCGTCGTGAAGCCGGAGGAGGCCCTCGCCCTTCGTGCGGCCGGCGTCCGCAAGCCGATCCTGCTGATGGGGCTCGCGGACGTCGAGACGGGCATCGAGCTCGCCTCGCACGACATCCAGCTCTCGGTCTTCACCGACGACGCGTCCGAGCGGCTGACCGCGATCGCCCGGGCGATCAAACGGCCGGTGCCCGTCCACCTGTATGTCGACAGTGGCATGGGGCGGATGGGGATCCGCTACGACCGCGCAGCCGCGTGGATCGATGCGCTCGCGCGGCTGCCGCAGGCGCGCCTGGAGGGAATCTTCACGGAGCTCGCGGAGAGCGACACCGACCTCGAGCAACTGGATCGCTTCGCCAGCCTGATCCGGACGGCGCGTGCTCGCGGTGTGCGCCCACCGCGCCTGCACGCGGCCTCGTCGCACGCGCTGTTCTTCCGCCCCGAGTCGGCGCACCTCGACATGGTGCGGCCGGGCCTGGTGCTCTACGGCGCGTACCCCGCCGGCGCCCAGACCTCGCGGCAGATCGAGTTGCGGCCGGCGTTCCGGCTGCGTGCGCGTGTCGTCCGCGTCGAGCGGCTGCAGCCCGGCGACGGCGCGAGCTACGGCCGCAACTTCGTGGCGGAGCGTCCCACGTGGATCGCGACGCTGCCGGTCGGCCACGCGGACGGCTATCCGCGGCAGGCGGTTCGTGGCGCCGAGGTGCTGATCGGCGACCGGCTGTACCGGGTCATCGGCGCGGTGAGCGCCAGCCACACCATCGTGGAGGTCGGCGACGAGCGCACCGTCCATGTCGGCGACGTCGCGACGCTCGTGGGGCCCGACCACTCCGCCGTCGCACCGAACACGCTCGCCGAGCGGGCGGGAATCTCAGTCTACGACGTCCTGATGCACCTGTCGGCCGGCCTGCCGGCGCTCACGCTCGACGCCTCCGCCGGGCACGACGCGCAGCGGTGACCGCGCCGACCGCCGCCGATCCTTCGCGCCGACGACCGCCTCCGGATTGGTATAGTCCGGAGGTGGCGAGGATCGAAGCGGAGGCGCTCCGCGACCCCGAGAACATTTATCTGGCGGCCTCGCTCCGGGTCGCGCGACGGGTGGAGGCGCTGCTCACCGGGTACGGCATCGATTACGTCGTTCAGGTCGAGTCGCTCGGACGCAGCACGCTGTTCGGCACGCCGAGGCACGGCGCCGCGTTCTACGTGACGGCAGGGCAGTCGGCGTATTGCCGCACGCTGCTCGCCGAAGCCGGCCTGTCGCAGGGCCTCGTTCACCCGGCGCCGGGCGACGAGTAGCTGCGCGGCTCCCGTATCGGCGTCGAGGTCGTCACCGCCTGCGCGCCCTTTTTCGAGCTGCCGCTGCGCGCTGGCCGAGCTGCGCCGGCCGCCGGCAGCGCCGCGCGCGGCTCCGTCGCGGCGGACCTGACGCGAGACGTGAGGGCCTGCGTCGCTATCACGTCACCATCACCGCGCGCGGTTGCGTTCACGAAGCGGCTGTGCGCTGGCTCTCGGGCCGCTCGACGAGATCCAGCAGGGCGCGGCCGAACGGCGAGCCGGCGTCGGCGATCGAGGCGAGGTGTTTTTCGAAGAGCGCCGCGACGGAGGGGCTCTCGAGCGCGGCGCGCTGCGCGAAGAGCTGCCGCGCGCAGTCGATCGAGTCGCGCAGCCGCCGCAGCCGCTCGGGCTCGGAGCAGCCCGACTCGAGGTCGGCGTGGAAGATGTGCTGCGCCTCGTCGACGAGCAGCGCGGCGTATTCGCGCAGTTCCTCGACGGTCTTCAGCTCGCGCGCGAGGCGCGACAGCACCGTGGCCGCCTGCCGCGCCAGCAGCAGCGCGATCGCGGCCTGGGCGTCGGTCACTGCCTCGGGTGAGTCCGCGTACAGCACTGCCAGCGCCTGCCCGTGCAGCATCAACGGCACGGCGAGCGCCGCCGCGGCGGTGCCGCCGACCGGCGGAGGTGTCTCGCCGAGCTGTTCGGCGGCCGCGCGTACGAGCGTGCCGCTCGTCGCCGCCCGTGCGAGCAGCGAATCGACACCGAAGGGGATCATCAGCTTCGCGATCTCGCCGGCGCTCTCGAAGCCGACGCCGTACTCCCCCTCGAGGTGATGCCCGCGCACCCGGAACACGGCGACCCGGCTCACGTGCGTCCCGACCTGCCGGGCCAGCGTCTCAAAGAGCGCCTCCACCGAGGTGGCTTCGCTGAGCGCGTCGAGCGCCCGCACCGCTTCCTGCAGCAGCCGCGCGCCGCCGGCCCCGTCGCCGGCGGCGCGC
>Ga0247719_1000190_pt1 | contig 43679 bp, 37 predicted proteins | sample 41E_DmetaG_FD_189046 | JGI IMG/M metagenome (GOLD analysis project Ga0247719, IMG submission 189046) | Soil microbial communities from hillslope of Landscape Evolution Observatory, University of Arizona, Oracle, AZ, United States - 4-1-E_D | ecosystem: Engineered > Artificial ecosystem >...
GCCCAGCCCCCCACGGGCCCCGCGGCGCCGGCATCGCCCGGCAACGGCATCGCCCCCCGCTGGCTGGCCGCGGTGGCCGCCATCTCCCTCCTGGGCGGCGGGGCGGCGGGCGCCGTCGCCGGTCGCCTCACCGACGACGGCCCGGGTGGCGCCGGCTCCGTCGCCACCTCGGTCTCGCGGTCGAACAACGGCAGCGTGATCACCCAGACCGGCGACGTCCAGGGCATCCTGGCCAAGGTCCAGCCCGGGGTGGTGTACATCCACACCCAGGCGTCGCGGGGTGGGCGGTTCTTCCCGACCCAAGGGGCGGGCACCGGCGTCATCCTGACCGCGGACGGCGAGGTGCTGACCAACGCCCACGTCGTCGCCGGCGCCACGACGATCAAGGTCAACCTGGCCGGCGAGGCCCAGTCCCGCGACGCCACACTGATCGCCGCCGACAGCGGCAACGACCTCGCCCTGCTCAAGATCAACGGCGCCAGCAACCTCAAGACCGTCGAGCTGGGCAGCTCAGGCGACCTGCAGGTCGGCGACGACGTGGTGGCCATCGGCAACGCCCTCGACCTCAAGGGCGGGTTCACCGTCACCCGGGGCATCGTCTCGGCGCTCAACCGCTCGATCGGCGCCGAGGACGGAGCCAGCCTCAGCGGCCTCATCCAGACCGACGCCGCCATCAACCCCGGCAACTCCGGCGGGCCGCTCGTGAACAGCGCCGGCCAGGTGGTCGGGATCAACACCGCGGTCGACGGCCAGGGCCAGAACATCGGCTTCGCCATCGCCATCGACAAGGCCAAGCCGATCGTGGAGCGCCTCCGTACCGGCCAGAGCGTGGCGGCCACGCCCCGGGCCTACCTTGGTGTGACCAGTCAAGCCGTCGACGGGACGCCCGGCGCCACGCTGGTCGACGTCGGCCCCGGCACACCCGCCGCCGGCGCCGGCCTGCAGGCCGGCGACGTGATCGTCGCCCTCGACGGCACGCCCATCGCCAACCCCGACGACCTCTCCGAGGCCATTGGGACCAAGAAGCCGGGCGACCGGGTCACCGTGACGTACAACCGGAACGGAGCCAGGCGCACCGCCCAGCTCAGCCTCGGGACCCGACCCAGGGGGTAACCGGCCGGTTCCGGACTAGAGACGCCGGCCGGGGTCGGCGGCCTCGACCTCCAGGTCGTGCTCGACCATCATCCTGACGAGCTCGGGAAAGTCGACTTTCGGCTTCCACCCGAGCTTGTCGCGCGCCTTGGATGCGTCACCCATGAGCAGATCCACCTCGGCCGGGCGCGTGAACCGGGGATCGGTCTCGACCAGCCCCTTCCAGTTGTCGATCCCGGCGGACACGAAGGCCAGCTCCAGCAGCTCGCCGATGGTGTGGGTCTCCCCGGTGGCGATCACGTAATCGTCGGGCGTGTCCTGCTGGAGCATCAGCCACATGGCCTCGCAGAAGTCGCCCGCGAAGCCCCAGTCGCGGGAGGCGTCGAGGTTCCCGAGGGTGATCTTCTCCTGCAATCCGAGCTTGATCCGGGCCACACCGTTCGTCACCTTCCGGGTGACGAACTCGAGGCCCCGGCGGGGCGATTCGTGGTTGAAGCAGATGCCCGACGTGGCGAAGAGCCCGTAGGACTCCCGGTAGTTGACCGTGATGTAGTGCCCGAACACCTTGGCCACCCCGTACGGCGACCGGGGGTGGAACGGCGTCATCTCGTTCTGCGGGATCTCGCGGACCTTGCCGAACATCTCCGAAGAGCTGGCCTGGTAGAAGCGCATCTTGTTGTCGGATCCACCGACGATGCGGACGGCCTCCAGCATCCGCAGCACGCCGAGACCGGTGATGTCGGCGGTGAGCTCGGACTGCCGGAAGGACAGGGCCACGAAGCTGATGGCGCCGAGGTTGTAGACCTCGTCGGGCTGCACCTGCTCGACCGCGGCGATCAGCGACGAGAGGTCCTGCAGGTCGCCCTCGACCAGTTCCAGCTTGGGCGTCTCCTCCTGAATCATGCGGATCTTCGGGTTCGCCTGGCCCCGGACCATGCCGAACACGTCGTAGCCCTTCTCGACCAGCAGCTGGGCCATGTAGCGGCCGTCCTGGCCGGTGATTCCGGTGATCAACGCTCTGGGAGGCACCGAACGACGCTAGCCGCTCGGGAACTCCGTCCCCAGCCCGTAGCCTGTACGCGATGGAACAGTTGGAGGCGACCGGGCGGCTGCCCGCGGTCGATCCGCCGCCCCCTCGCCCCTCGCCGACCAGGCGGGTGGTGAAGGCGCTGGTGGTCGCCGCGTCGGCCCCCGCCGTGGTCGTCGCCCTGTGGGCGATCGACACCAAGGCCTCCGAGGACGAGGTGGCGCGAAAGGTCACACTTGGCGGACGGTCGATCGCGGGCCTGGACGCCGTAGAGCTCGAGGCCGCCGTCGCCGACCTGGCCGGGCGCTACCGGGAGGCTGCGGTCGTCGTCGACGCTCCCGACGGCGGCTTCCAAGCTGCTGCGCCAGAGCTCGGGCTGTCGGTCGTCGAGGACCGGACTGCGGCCGATGCCATGGCCGTGGGCCGTTCCGGCAACGTCGTCGGCCGGATGTGGGCGTGGGCCCGCAGCTTCGTCGTCGCGCAGCCGGCGCCGGTGACCACCTACGTCGACGAGGAGGCAATGGATCGGATCGTCAGGGAACGCGACCCGAGCCGCACGCCGCCGACGGAGCCGTCGGTCATGGTCAAGAACGACAAGGTGGTGGCCAAGCCGGGCGTGCCCGGGCGGGGCATCTCGACGGCGTCGGTGTTGGCCGGCCTGCGCCGGGCCGGGCCCCACGGCCTGCCGCTGCGAATCTCGGTGGACCGCGCCGCCATTCCGCCCCGCTTCCCTCTGGAGACGGCCCGCCGCCTGGCCGAACGGGCCGAGGCGATCAGCGCCGGAGGCCTGCCGGTTAGCGCTGGGCCGGCCACGGCCACGGTGCCGGCGTCGGTCGTCCGGGGCTGGTTCCGTACCGAGGCCACGGACACAGAGTTGAAGCTGACGGTCGACGCGTCGGACGCCCCCGCGGCGCTGGCCGAGCTGTTCCCGGAGCCCTCGGTGCCGCCGGTCGACGCGGGGTTCACCGTCACCGGCGGCCGGGTGTCGATCACCCCGGCCAAGGCCGGCACCGGCTGCTGTGGTCCGGGGACGGTGGCCGCCATCCAGACCGGGCTGCTGAACCGTGCGCCCGACGCGGCGATCAGTCTTCCGCTGAAGCCCGTGGCGCCCACCCGTGACGAGGATGCGGCCCGCAAGCTCGGCATCGTCGAGCCCGTCGGCGCCTTCACCACCAACCACGCCGCCGGCGAGCCCCGGGTCAAGAACATCCACCGCATCGCCGACCTCATCCGGGGGGCGGTGATCGCCCCAGGGGCGACTTTCTCGGTCAACGACTACGTCGGCCGGCGGACGACCGCCAACGGCTTCGTGGCCGCCCCCGTGATCGACCACGAGTACAAGTTCACCGACGACGTGGGCGGCGGCATCTCCCAGTTCGCCACGACGATCTTCAACGCCGCCTTCTTCGCCGGCCTCGACATTCCCAGCTACTACATGCACGGCATCTACATCTCTCGCTACCCGTACGGGCGGGAGTCGACGATCTCGTTTCCGGCGCCCGACGTCCGTATCCGGAACAACACGCCCTACGGCGTGCTCATCTGGCCCAGCTACACGGGGACGTCGATCACCGTGACCATGTACTCCACCAAGTACGTGAGCGGGGAGCAGACCAACCAGACCACCGAGAAGAAGGGTGTGTGCACCGCGGTGACCACGGAGCGCACCCGGACCTACGTCGACGGGCGGAAGACCACCGACCGCTTCACCGCGCTCTACTCGCCCGAAGAAGGCGTGAAGTGCGAATAGAGGATGTCGCCGGCAAGATCGATGTGGACGCCACCGTCAAGGCGGTGGCGCTCGGGCGGATCGGCCTCGGTGTCGGGTACTCGCTCACGCCGACGCTGGCCCTGCGGGCCTGGCCCGGCCGACCGGCGTCGACCGCCGGTGATGCTGCGCTGCTGCGGATGATGGCCCGCTCCACCGGCGGGCGTGACATCGGGCTCGGCCTCGGCGCGCTCCTGGCCCTGAAGCACGGCGGCTCCGTGCGAGGCTGGCTCGAAGCGGCCATGCTGGCCGACGTGGCCGATGCCGTCGCCATCCTCGTGGCCTTCAAGCACCTCCGCCGGCCGAGGGCCGTCCTGATGTTGGCCGCGGCCCTGGGCACGGCGGCCGCCGGCCAGCGGCTGGCGCGTGCCGTTGGCTGACCAGCAGGTCGTCGTCGTCGGGGGCGGCCCGGCCGGCGCCTCCGCGGCGATCACCCTGGCCCGGGGCGGCGCGTCGGTCCTCCTGGTCGACAAGGCACGCTTCCCCCGCGACAAGTGCTGCGGCGACGGCCTCACCGCTGACGCTCTGCGCCAGCTGGAGTCGCTCGGACTCCGCCCCGACTCGGTTGCCGACTGGCAGCCCGTCCGCGAGGTCTTCGTGCGGTCACCGGTGGGCCGCACCGTTTCGTTCCCACTCCCCGACGACGGCCTGTTCGCCGTCGTCGCGCCCCGGGCCGAGCTCGACTCCGCCCTGCTCGACGTGGCCAGGGCGGCGGGCGCCAAGGTGGCCGACGGGCACGCGCTCACCGGGGCGCGAGCCGTCCCGGGGGGCTTGGAGCTCGACGTCGACGGCCTGGGCACCGTGCACGCGGCCTACGCCATCGCCGCCGACGGGGCGTGGTCGCCGCTGCGCAAGGCGCTCGGCGCCAACCAGCCGGGATATCTGGGCGACTGGCACGCCTTCCGCCAGTACTTCTCCGGCGTCGGGCCGGCGGCCGCGGGCCTGTGGATCTGGTTCGAGCCCGACCTGCTGCCGGGCTACGCCTGGTCGTTTCCCCTGCCCGGCGGCCGAGCCAACGTCGGCTTCGGCATCCAGCGCGACGCCGGCATCCCGATCCGCGAGATGAAGGACATGTGGCCCGAGCTGTTGGCCCGGCCCGCGGTGCGCGACGTGCTCGGCGACTCGGCGGTCCCCGAGGGGGTCCACAAGGCCTGGCCCATCCCGGCACGGATCGACAAGGTGCCGCTCACCGCCGGTGGCGGCCGGGCCCTGTTCGTGGGCGACGCGGCCTGCGCCACCGACCCCATGACCGGGGAAGGGATCGCCCAGGCCCTCCTCACCGGGCGCAAGGCGGCCGAGGCGATCATTGCCGGCGGCCGTGGCGGTTCGGCCGGCGACGTCGCCGGCGCCTACGAGCGCGCCGTCGAGCACGAGCTGTTCGCCGACCATCGGCTGGCCCGGCTGCTGAGCCGGGCCCTGAGCCACCGCAAGGGCGTCCGCATCGCCCTGCGGGTGGCCGGCTCCACCGACTGGACCCGCCGCAACTTCGGCCGATGGCTGTTCGAGGACTATCCCCGGGCGGCTGTCGTCACGCCGAGCCGCTGGCGCCGCGGCATGTTCACCGGGAAGGGGGCCTACCGGTCATGAGGGTCGAAAGGATCGTGACGTCGGGAATCTTCTCCCTGGACGGCAAGGACTACGAGGTCGACAACAACGTGTGGCTCGTCGGCGACGACGAGCGGGTGATCGTGATCGACGCCCCCCACGACGCCGGCGCCATCGTCGAGGCGGTCGGCGGGCGGCAGGTCGAGGGCATCGTCTGCACCCACGGCCACAACGACCACATCAATGCCGCGGTCGACGTGGCCGAGGCCACCGGCGCGCCGATCGCCCTCCATCCCGCCGACCGCATGCTCTGGGACGTCGTCCATCCCGGCCGCAATCCCGACATAGAGTTGGCCCACGGTGACGTGCTGCAGATGGGGGGCACGCTGCTCCAGGTGTGGCACACCCCCGGGCACTCCCCCGGCGCTGTGTGCCTCCAGGTCGACGAGGCCGGCGTGGTGTTCACCGGCGACACCCTGTTCCAGGGCGGTCCAGGCGCCACCGGGCGCTCGTACTCCCACTTCCCGACCATCATCGAGTCGCTCCGGCGCCTGTTCCTCTACATGCCGCCCCATACCGTGGTGCACACCGGCCACGGAGACTCCACCACGATCGGCGAGGAGTCGCCCCACCTCGACGATTGGGCCCGCCGGGGCCACTGAGGGGCTGGGTCAATCCAGGAGCCCGGCGGGCGGGTCGATGACCACTCGTCCGGGCAGCTTGATCTTGACGAAGACGAGGGGCACGAGGCGGTCGTCGGCGAGGACGAGCAGATCAGACGCCGGGTTGGCCTCCACGGCCTGCACAAGCCCATAGCTGCGCCCGGAGAGGTCGACCACCTCGGAGCCGATGAGCTCGTGGACCCAGAGGGTGTCTTCGTCGCCTTCGATGGGCTCCGCCGACAGCTCGACGCCGCGGTACGTCTCCGCCGCGTTGCGGTCCTCCACGCCCCGAAACGCGACGATCCACCGCCCCTGATGCGGCGTGGCGGTCAGTACCTCCATATCTCCTCGATCGGAGGACAGCACCGAGCCCGACGCCAGGCGCACGTCGGGGCGGTTGGAGGTCAAGTCGACGATGACCTCGCCCCGGATGCCATGGGCCTTGACGATCCGCCCGACTTCAAGCACCGGCGAACCGCCGAGCGCAGCGAGCTTGGTTCGCCGGAACAAGCCAGCAGTCGCCGCTGGAGGCGGCGGCGGAGCGGTTCCGTGGGCGCCAAGCGCCCACTGTCAGTCGAGCGCAGCGAGCTTGGTTCGCCGGAACAAGCCAGCAGTCGCCGCTGGAGGCGGCGGCGGAGCGGTTCCGTGGGCGCCAAGCGCCCACTGTCAGTCGAGCGCAGCGAGCTTGGTTCGCCGGAACAAGCCGGCAGTCGCCGCTGGAGGCGGCGGCGAAGCGGTTCCGTGGGCGCCAAGCGCCCACTGTCAGTCGAGCGCAGCGAGCTTGGTTCGCCGGAACAGCAACCAGTCGCCGCCAATGGCGGCGACCAAGCAGTCCCGTCGACATCGTCGACTGTCAGTCGACGATGTCGACGTGTACGTCCATGCCCTCGCGGGCGGCAGCGGCACGGACGACGGTGCGAATGGCCTGAGCGGTCCGCCCCCGCCGGCCGATCACCCGCCCCATGTCGTCGGGCGACACGTTGAGGCGCAGGCTCACCGTGCGGCCCTCCTGGACCTCGACCACGACCGAGTCGGGGTCGTCGACGATGGCCTTGGCCAGGTACTCGAGCACCGTGCGGGGGACCGATCCCTCGAGGCGGTTCCCCTCGTCGACCTCGTCGTCGAGGTCGACGTCGACGTCACTCATGAACTGGGGGGCGCCGGCGCCGGCGCAGGTGAGCCACCGGTGCCGGGCTTGAACTGCTCCCAGGCGCCGGAGATCTTCAGCAGCTGCTCGACCCGGTCGGTCGGCTGAGCGCCCTTCTGGAGCCAGGCGACGGCCTTGTCGTTGTCGACGTTGACGAGCGAGGGCTCCGGGCGGGGGTCGTACGTCCCGAAGATCTCGATGAACCGGCCGTCGCGCGGCGACCGCCCGTCGGCGGCGACGAGCCGGTAGGTCGGCTGCTTCTTCTTGCCCATCCGCATCAGGCGGAGCTTGACGGCCACTTGTGTCCCTCGCTGTTCTCTGAAAGTCCGTTATCCGAAACTCGGCACTCGGGGCCGGCCTTTGCCGCCGCCGCCCTTGCCGAACATACGCATCATTTTCTGCATCTCTTTGAACTGCTTGAGCAGCTGGTTGACCTCGTTGGTGGTGGTACCGCTGCCCTGGGCCACCCGGAGGCGCCGTGAGCCGTTCATGATCTGGGGTTCGCGCCGCTCGTCGGGGGTCATGGAGCGGATGATCGCCTCGATCCGACCGATCTCCTTGTCGTCGATCTCGGCGTTCTTCAGTTCCTTCGGGATGCCGGGGAGCATACCGACCAGGTTCTGGATGGGCCCCATCTTCTTGACCTGCTGCATCTGCTCGAGGAAGTCCTCCAGTGTGAAGCTGCCCTTCTGGAGCTTCTCGGCCGCCTTGGCCGCCTCGTCCTGGTCGTAGGCCTGCTCGGCCTTCTCGATCAGGGTGAGGACGTCGCCCATGCCCAGGATCCGCCCGGCCATGCGGTCGGGGTGGAAGGGCTCGAAGTCGCCGAGCTTCTCCCCCACCGACGCGAAGGCGATCGGCCGGCCGATGACCTCCTTGACCGACAGGGCCGCACCACCGCGGGAGTCTCCGTCGAGCTTGGAGAGGATCACGCCGTCGATGGCCAGGGTCTGGTGGAACGACTCGGCCACGTTGACCGCATCCTGGCCGGTCATGGCGTCGACGACCAGGAAGGTGTAGTTCGGATCCACGGCGGCAGAGATGCGCCGCGCCTCGTCCATGAGCTCCTCGTCGACATGGAGCCGGCCGGCGGTGTCGACGATCACCACGTCCTTGCCCAGCCGACGAGCTTCCTCGAGGCCGGCCTTGGCCACGGTCTCCGGGTCGGTGGGCTCGGAGAACACGGGGACGCCCGCCTGGCCGCCCAGGACCCGCAGCTGCTCGACGGCGGCCGGGCGCTGGAGGTCGCAGCCCAGGAGCAGCGGGTTGCGCCCTTGGGAGCGGAACCACTTGGCCAGCTTCCCGCAAGCCGTCGTCTTGCCGGAGCCCTGGAGGCCGGCGAGCATGACGACCGTCGGCGGCCGCGACGCGTAGGTGATCTTGAGGCTCTCGCCGCCCAGGGCGTTGATGAGCTCCTGGTGGACGATCTTGATGACCTGCTGGGCCGGGCTCAGGCTGGCCGAGAGGTCGACGCCGAGGCACTGCTCCCGGATGCGGGCGACGAGGTTCTTGACGACCTTGAAGTTGACGTCGGCCTCGAGCAAGGCGACCCGGATCTCCCGCAGGACTTCGTCGACCTCGGCCTCGCCCAGGCGGCCGCGGCCGCGCAGGCGCTTGAAGATCCCCTCGAAACGGTCGGACAGGCTGTCGAACATGGCTCAGCCCAGGGTACCGGACGCCGGACGGGTGCCCCGGTTCGGTCGAACCGGCGCGCTCCGGCGCGCCGGATCAGGCAAACAGGGCGTCGATGAACTCGTCGGGGTCGAAGGGGATGAGGTCCTCGGCCGTCTCGCCGAGACCGACCAGCTTGATCGGTATGCCGAGCTCGTTCTGGATGGCCAGGACGATGCCGCCCTTGGCCGTTCCGTCGAGTTTGGTGAGGACCACGCCGGTGACCTCGACCGCCTCGGTGAACTGCTTGGCCTGGACGAGGCCGTTCTGGCCCGTGGTGGCGTCGATGACGAGGAGGACCTCGGTGACCTTGCCCGGGGGCTTGTCGGCCACCCGGCGTACCTTCTTCAGCTCCTCCATCAGGTTGACCTTGGTGTGGAGGCGACCGGCGGTGTCGGCGAGGACGAGGTCGGTCTGGCGGGCCGCGGCCCGCTCGACGGCGTCGAAGACGACGGCCCCGGGGTCGCCTCCCTCGTTGCCCCGCACCAGCTGGGCACCGACCCGCTTCGACCACAGCTCCAGCTGCTCGGCGGCGGCGGCCCGGAAGGTGTCGCCGGCGGCCATGATCACGGTGCGGCCCTCGCCCACCTGCTGGTGGCCGACCTTGCCGATGGTGGTGGTCTTGCCCACCCCGTTCACGCCCACGAACAGCCACACGTTCGGCATGCCGGGCTCGATGCGCAGGGTGCGGTCGGCGATGGAGAGGCGCTTCTTGAGGTTGTCCTTCAGGGCGTCGACCAGCAGCTCGGAGGTCTGGATGCCCTCGGCCTTGACCTGGGCCCGGAGCTGGTCGAGGAGGGCGGTGGTGGCGGTGATGCCGACGTCGGCCCGGATGAGGGCCTCCTCCAGCTCCTCCCACGTCTCCTCGTCGATCTTGGTGCGGGAGCGGACCGAGCCGAGGTAGCCGGCCAGGAGGCCGCGGGCCTTGCCCAGGCGGTCACGGAAGCGGGGCTTGACCGGCTCGGGCGGCGCTTCGACCGGCTCCGCCTCGGGCACCGGCGCCTCGCGGGCGCCGGCCAGCACGGCCTCGGCCTCGGCCACCACCTCCGCGGCCTGGCGGGCCAGCTCCTCCTCGGACGGGATGCTGGGCCGCTTGGCCTTCGGTGGCTTCTGGGGCGCCGGCGGGGCGCCGGACGCCGAGGGAGGGGGCAACGGCGCGGCGGGCGGCGGCTCCAGGTCGGTGTCGCGCCGGCGTGGGCGGGCTGCGATGAAGGCGGCCACCAGTCCGCTGACCACGAGGACGGCCAGCAGTCCCAGCACGATCTCCATGCTCTCCAGGCTACTGGTACTGGCAAGGCCCCCGGAGGCCGCTTCCGCCTACGCGGTGGCGCTCACCCGCTCACTGACGACGCGAGACGAGCCCCCGGGCTGCATGGTCACCCCGTAGAGGCAGTCGGCCGCCTCCATGGTCCGCTTCTGGTGGGTGACGATCAGGAGCTGGGCCTCCTGGCGGAACTCCCCCAGCAGGTCGAGGAAGCGGGAGAGGTTGACGTCGTCGAGCGCGGCTTCGACCTCGTCGAGCAGGTAGAAGGGCGACGGCCGGCTGCGGAAGACAGCGAAGAGGAACGCCAGGGCGACGAGGGACCGCTCGCCACCGGACAGCAGCGACAGCTTGCGCACGTTCTTCCCCGCCGGGCGGGCCTCGACCTCGATACCGGCCTCGAGCAGGTTGTCGGGGTCGGTGAGACGCAGCCGACCCTGGCCGCCGGGGAAGAGCGTCTCGAACAGGCGGACGAAGTGGTCGGCCACATCCGCATACGCGGCAGCGAGAAGCTGCGCCATCTCCGTCTCTACGGCTCGGATCACCTTGGTGAGCTCGCGCCGGGTCCCCTTGACGTCGTCGAGCTGCGCGGCCAGGAAGGCGTGGCGCTCCTGGAGGGCGGCCAGCTCCTCGAGGGCCAGGGGGTTGACCGGCCCCATCAGCCGCAGCTCCCTCTCCAGCTCGCGGACCCGGCTGGCCGGGCTGGCGCCGTCCTTCAGCTCCGGGCACTCGGCGGCCATGGCGGTGTCGGCCTGGCAGTCGAGCTCCCGGCGCAGGGTCTCGACGGCCGCCTCCTGGCGCATCCGCGACTCGGCGTCATCGAGCTCGGCCCGGCGAAAACGCTCGCGGACCTCCTCCAGCCGGCGCTCGGCGTCGTGGCGTCGGCGGCGCAGGTCCTCCAACCTCCCCGAGGCCGTGGCCAGGGCGTGGGCCTGGCGGTCGCGCCGGGCCCGGACGTCGGCCAGCTCCGCCTCCAGCACCCCCAGGCGGTCGTCGACCAGGGCGGCCAGCCGGCCCGTGCGGGTGCTCAGGAGCTCGATCTCCTGGCGGCGGGTGGCCGCGGCCTCCCGCTCGGCGCCGTGGCGGGCCAGCCGGTCCTCGACCTCGGCCAGCCGACGGGCCAGGTAGGCCTTGCGGTCACCGAGGCCGACGCTCGCCATGTCGAGGCCGGTGCGCCGGCTGCGCAAGGCCGATATGCGCTCCTGGACCTCCTGGCGCGCCGCTCCCAGGCGGGCCGCCTCCTCGGCACCGGCGGCCTCCTCGGCCTCGAGGACCGGGAGGAGCTCGGCCAGCTCCTGGAGGCGGGACTCCTCCTGGGCGAGCCGGCGGGCCAACTGCTCGACGTGGCTGCGCACGCCCTCGGCCTCGGCCAGCGTCTCCCGGCGGCGGGTGTGGGCCCGATCGAGATCGGCGCGGGCCGTGCGGGCGTTGCGGGTGGCGACGGCGCCGAGCTGGCCCGCCTCCGTGGCCACGACGACGGCCCGCTCCACCTCCGCGGTCACCTCGGCCAGGCGAGCCGCCGCCAGAGAGGCCGCGGCCGCGGCCTGGTCCGACTTCTTCCTGGCATCCTCGAGCGCGGCACGTGTGGCGGCGACGCCGGTGTTGCCCCGCCGCCACGCGGTGGCCGCGAAGCGGTCACCGGCGCGAGTGAGGGCCACGATCTGCGGGTGGGCCAGGCTGACGTCGAGCGCCTCCGTCCACCCGCCAGCGACGACGACCGCGCCGGCCAGAAGCACGTCGAGGGCGCGCTCGACGCCCGCGTGCGACGAGCGCACGTGGGCGCGCAGCGGTTCGCCCGGGCAACCCGCCGGCATGGAAGGCATGGCGCCCGCCGGCGCACCCAGGGCGAGGACGCCGGCATCCTCGAGACCGGCGAGCAGATGGCGGGCCGCGCCCACGCCGTCGACCACGACGGTGTGGGCCAGATCGGCGGCGGCGGCTCTCCAGGCGTCCTCCCAGCCCGGGTCGACCTCGACCAGCGCGGCCAGTGGCCCGAGCACGCCGGGCTCGCCGGCCAGGCGGTCCACGCCGGCGGACCCGGCCGATTCGGCCAGGGCCATGGCCAGCGCGTCGGCGCGCGCCGACCAGACGTTCTCGGCCGACGTGGCCTCCCGAGCTTCGGTCCGCGCCGAGTCGAGGCGGGCGACGGCTTGTAGCCGTTCGACGTCGGCCGCCTCCGCCGCGGCCACCGCGGTGCGCTCCTGCACCGTGAGCCCGTCGACCTCCGCCCGGCGCCCGGTGACCTGGGCGTCGAACTCGGCGGCCTGGGCCTCGAGGGCGCCGAGACGGACCTGCAGGCGCGACACCTCGGCCCGGCCCCGCTCGGCGCCGGCCCGCACCGCGGCCACCTCGCCACGCGCCTCCGCGGCCCGGTCGGGCCGGGGCCGGGGCACGGTGAGGCGGTCGAGCTCCCGGGCGACGGCGACCTCGGCCTCGGCCAGCTCAGCTCGCTCGGGAGCCAGCACGTCGGCCTCGGCGGTGACCTCGGCCAGCTCGGCGGCCAGCCGGGCCGCCTCGGACTCGAGGGCGGAGACCAGCGTTGCGTCGACGGCGGTCGTGCGGTCGCGACCCAGCGAGCGCCGGCGCTCGGCCAGCACGGCGGCCAGCCCCCGAGCACGCTCGCGCAGGGCCTCCAGCCGGCCGACGGCTTCGCCGAGGGCCGAGCCACCGGCGGAGGCCACCCACGCCTCGGCGGCGGAGACGGAAGAGTCGAGGCCCCGCAGCTCGGTCCGGATCGCGGCCTCTTCGGCAGCCAAGCGGGTGCGGGCCGACGCCGCCGCGTGCTGGCGAGCGGCCAGGGCGGCAAGCTCCCGGCCGGCCAGGTGCATGCGCAGGGCGCGGAGCTCGGCGGCCAGGGCGTCGTGGCGGCGGGCGGCGTCGGCCTGGCGCTCCAGCGGCTTGAGCTGGCGCCCGACCTCGCGGTTCAGGTCGGCCAGCCGTACGAGGTTGGCCTCCGTCGCTTCCAGCCGGCGCTCCGCCTTCTCCTTGCGCCGGCGGAATTTCAGGATGCCCGCCGCCTCCTCGATGATGAGCCGGCGGTCCTCGGGGCGGGCGTCGAGGACGGCGTCGAGGTTGCCCTGGGACACGATGACGTGCTGCTGCCTGCCGACTCCGGTATCCGACAGCAGCTCCTGGACGTCGAGCAGGCGGCACTGCGCCCCGTTGATGGCGTACTCGCTCTCCCCGGAGGTCCGGAACAGCGTGCGGGTGATCGTCACCTCGCTGAGGCCGATGGGCAGCAGGCCGGCGGTGTTGTCGATGGTCAGGGTGACCTCGGCCCGCCCCAGCGCCGCCCGCCGGCCGCTGCCGGCGAAGATGACGTCGTCCATCCGCGTGGACCTCAGCGACCGAGGCCCCTGGGCGCCGAGCACCCACGCCACCGCATCGACGACGTTCGACTTGCCACTGCCGTTGGGGCCCACGACGACGGTCAGGCCGGGCTCGAGGTCGAGGGTCGTCGAGTCTGCGAACGACTTGAACCCTTTGAGCGTCAGGGACCGCAGGAACATCGGATCCACGCTACCGGCGGGGGGCGCCGGTGCCGTGGACCCTCGGCTACAGCCCGAACCGGACGTATGGCGAGCGCCGGACGCCGCCGGCGGGGTCCTCGCCCAGGTAGAACGAGATCTCCAGGCTGCGGTCGACCGCGTCGTAGAGCCCGTGCCAGAGCGTCCGGACCGGCGAGCCGGCGTCGTCCCGGTGGACGCAGGAGTGCGCGGCCTTGATGTCGTCGGGGGACAGCCCCGACCGGCCGGCGAGCGCGCCGGTCAGCCGGCGGGCCCGGGCGTAGGTCGCCGATGGGCCGTCGCCGGCGGGCAGGTCGTCGAGCGACGGGCGACCGTGGAGCAGGTGGTTGGTCACGACCTGGACCTCGCCCCGCCCCTCGACCAGGTGCTCGGCGTTGGCCGTGCGCTCCCACACGAAGGAGTCGCCGCCGACGTCGGCGACGAGGAAGTGGCAGGGCAGGAACATGTAGTGCTGCTTGGCCGACAGCAACGCCTCGCGCGCTTCACCGGTCGACGCGCACGTCTCCAGCACGTAGCGGAGCAGCTGGATCTCGTTCACCCCGACCGCCGGCGCCAGCGTGGGGTCACGGTCGACGGTCTCGTCGTCGGCCAGCAGGGCGACGACGAGCCCCTCCGAGTTCACCCCGTCGATGCAGCCCCCGAGCAGTTCGTAGGCGCACAGGAACAGGCACGCCGGCCCCCCGTCCGAGGGACGGGTCTCGATGACGTACGGCCGCGCCGTCATCGGCAGCTCCCCCGGCTGGGCGTTGCCGCCCAGGATCTCGGTCAGCGTGCCGGTCGGGAAGTCGTAGTTGCGGCTCAGTGTCGAGGAGTCGGGGAGCCACGCCACCGAGCACGCCGGCGCGGGGGCACCGAGGTAGGCCAGCAGCCCCAGCTCCACGGAGTCGTCGTCCACCGCCACCCCGTGGACGTCGGCCACGCCGCGCATCCGCTCGAAATGCGCCGGCCACTCGCTCCGGTACCACCGCCGGCGGGCCCGGGTGATCAGAGGGTCGCCGCCGCTGGCCGGCGTGACGCCGTGCCGCTCGACGGCCATCGTCGCCAGCTGGCGTCCGATCTCGCGGTTCGTCCCCCTCAGGACGAGGTGATGGACCTCCATGTAGTCATCGGGACCACCAGCGACGACAGCAGGGTTCACGCCGGCGACCGCCAACGCCGCCGGGAGGCGGCCCCATTCGGCTGTCGCCGACAAAGGAACGGCGAAGGGCGACCGGCTGCGCCGGGTGCCCGGAGCGCCATGGAGCTCGTCCGAGCGTCAGCGACGACGAAACCTATACCTGGCACTGGGGACAGAGAAACGTCGACCGGCCGTTGAACTTGGCCCGGGCGATCGTGCTCCGGCACCGCCGACACGCCTGGCCCTCCCGGTCATAGACCTTGTGCATGTTCTGGTACTCGCCCATGACCCCGAACACGTCGCGGTACTGCTCGTCGGAGAGGGAGGACCCACGGTGCTTGATGGCCTCCTGCAGCGTCTCGACCATGGCCCGGTAGAGGCGGCGCACCTCCTGGGACGACAGCGTCTCCGACGAACGGTCGTACCGGAGCCCGGCAGCGAACAGGATCTCGTCGCTGTAGATGTTGCCGATGCCGGCGCAGAACTTCTGGTCCATGAGCAGGGCCTTGAGCTTGGCCTTGCGGGCCACCAGCAGCTCGCCGAACTTCGTCCAGCTCATCATGTCCTCGACAGGGTCGAAGCCCAGGTGGGCGAGCTCGGGCACGACGTCGGGCAGCTCCTCGGGTGTCGTCACGAACAGCTCGCCGAAGGTGCGCGGGTCGATGAAGCGGAGCTGGCCGCCCTGGGTGAAGGTGATGACGACGTGGGTGTGCTTGGTGAGCGGGTCTCGCGTCTCGTTCCGCGCCCGGAGCAGCTGGCCGCTCATGCCCAGGTGGACGACCAGCACGTCGCCGCCCTCGAGACGGACGAGCAAATACTTGCCTCGGCGCTCGACGCCCGTGAGCTTGTGCCCCTCCAGCTTGGCGATGAAGTGCTTCTTGTTGGGATGGCGCCGGATGGAACGCATCCCGGTCACGTCGACGGTCTTGACCCGCTTGCCCACCACCTCCTTGTCCAGGTCGCGGCGGATGGTTTCGACCTCGGGCAGCTCAGGCATCGTCCTCTTCAGCGGTGGGGGGTGGTTGTTCGTCGGGGGAAGGGCCGGTCGTCGGGCGGCCGGTACCCGCGCCGGCGAGGCGCTCCCACGCCATGCGGGCGGCAACCTGCTCGGCCTGCTTCTTCGAGCGACCCTCGCCCCGGCCGACGGCCTCGCCGTTGACCGAGACGGTCGCGACGAAGCGCTTGGCGTGGTCGGGGCCCTCGGAGACGTGATGGTAACGGGGCAGCTCGTCGTAGACGCGAGCTGAGAGCTCCTGCAGGCGGGTCTTGTAGTCGTGACCACCGGGGCCGGCGGCGCCTTCGACGATGCGCTCGCCGAGCAAGCGCATCACCAGCTCCTCCGCCGCGTTCCAGCCGCCGTCGATGTAGACCGCGCCGATGACGGCCTCCATGGCGTCGGAGAGGATGGAGGGCTTCTCCCGGCCGCCCGAGGCGTCCTCCCCCTTGCCCAGCCGCAGGTCGGCGCCGAGGCGGATCTCCTCGGCGACTTCGGCCAGGACCTCGGCGTTGACCACCGACGCCCGCACCTGGGCCAGCTGGCCTTCCGGGAGGTCGGGGTAGGTCCGGTACAGGTAGTCGGTCACGACCAGGCCCAGGACGGCGTCGCCCAGGAACTCGAGCCGTTCGTTGGACAGGTTGCCGGGGACCTCGGCGCACCACGACCGGTGGGCCATGGCACGGGCCAAGAGGTCCGGGTCGCCGAAAGGCCGCCCCAACCGCGCAATCAAGCTCTCCAGCTCGGGTTGGCGGATCAGTTGGACGACGCCCCGCCGACGCGCGCGAGCACGTAGTCGACGGCGTCGCGGACGGTCTTCAGATCTTCGAGGTCCTCGTCCTCGATGCGAAAGCCGCCGACACGCTCACCGAGCTCCTTCTCGAGGTCTTCGACCAGCTGGATCATGGCCAGGGAGTCGGCGTCGAGGTCGTTGGTGAACGACGCCCCCTCGGCGATGCTCGACGGGTCGATCTCGAGGATGTCGGCCAGGCGGTCGCGGACCAGTTGCAGAACCTCCTGGCGGTCCAGCGGGCCCTGCTCGACATCGATTTCGGCAGCCACGGCCGCAAACTCTCCTGATTCGGGGGATGGAAAACGGAGGGAGTCTACTGGCGTCCGCGCTTGTGCGCTTGTGAACGATTCAACCCCCGCCGACCGTCACGGCCTTGCGGATGCTGCCGACCAGGTCGCCGGCCACCATCTCGGCGGCCAGTCCGACGGCGTTCACGATGGCCCGGGCCGACGACGAGCCGTGGCTGATGATGCAGATCCCGTCGACCCCCAGAAGGACGGCGCCGCCGTAGGTGTCGGGATCGAGCTCGGCCTGGAGGGGCAGGAGGGCAGGCAGCAGCACCTTGGCCGCGCCCTTGGCCTCCTCCGTCGAGGTCATGGCCCGCAGCAGGGCGTCGACGACGACCCGCACGGAGCCTTCCAGGGTCTTGAGCACCACGTTCCCGGTGAAGCCGTCGGTGACGACCACGTCGGCGGCGTCGGTAAGGACGTCTCGCCCCTCCACGTTGCCGACGAACCGCCCGCAGGAGAGGGCGCCGGCCTCGGCCAGGAGGGCGTGGGCCCCCTTCACCAGCTCGTTTCCCTTGCTCTTCTCCTCGCCGATGGACAGCAGGCCCACGGTGGGCTCGTCCTTGCCCAGGCGGAGCACGGCGTAGGCCGCGCCCATCTGGGCGAACTGGAGCAGCCAAGGAGCTGTGCACTCGGCGTTGGCCCCGCTGTCCAGCAGCACGGTTGGGCTCGACCCCGGCACCGGCAGCATGGTGGCGATGGCGGGCCGGGCCACGCCGGTGATCCGCCCCATCCGCAACAGGGCGCTGGCCATCGCCGCACCCGTGTTGCCGGCGCTGACCATGGCCGAGGCGCGCCCGTCGCGCACGGCCTCGGCGCACCGCACCATGGAGGCGTCCTTCTTCCGACGAACGCCCTGCATGGCGTCGTCGGCCATGTCGATCACCTCGCCGGCGGCCCAGACCTCCAGGTCGCCCGGGTCGTCGACGGCCTCCGGCTGGCCGACGAGCACGACGGGCACGCCGAAGCGCTCCGCCGCCTCCCGGGCGCCGGCGACGATCTCCGAGGGCCCCTTGTCCGCCCCCATCACGTCGACCGCGATAGGCAGCTCCAGGCCGGAGGACGTCATCGCCGGTGGCCGCCCTCGCCGCCAGAGGCGGCTCCTCCGGCTACCGGCGAAAAGAGAACGGCGAAGGGTGACCGGCTCCGCCGGGCACCCGCAGCACAACTACCTCGCACGAGCGGAGCGAGTGCGACTACTCAACCTCGATGGCCTGGCGGCCGCCGTACCAACCACAGTTGCCGCACACCACGTGGGGCAGCTTGGCCTGCCGGCACTGCGGGCACGTGCTTCGGGGCGGGCTGCCCAGGCGCCACGCCGACGCACGGCGGCTGCGGCTCTTGGCCTTGGACGTCTTCTTCTTGGGGACAGCCATAAGCCGTCGATCTTACTCCTCGGCGCTGAGACGCAGCACATCGAGCGCCGCCCACCGCGAGTCGACCTCGGCCGGCGGGCAGGCACAGGGGCCGTGGTTCAGGTCGGCCCCGCAGGTAGGGCACAGGCCGCGGCAGTCGTCGCGGCACAGCGGGGCGAGCGGCAGGTCGAGGACCAGGGCCTCCCGGGCCAGGGGCTCCAAGTTCACGCTGTCGTGGCCGAGCCGGTAGGTGTCGTCGTCGCCGGGCCGGGACTCGAACAGCTCCTGCACGTCGGCCCGTAGCGTGCCCCCGACCGGGGTGAGGCAGCGCCGGCACGGCCCGTCCCATGCCCCTTCGATGGTCCCGGTGACCAGTAATCCGTCGGACACCCACTCGAGGAGGGCGTCCACGACCACGGGGACCTCAGGCAGCAGGGTGGAGTCGACGACTCTGACTGCCTCGGCCAGGCGCCCCTCGACGTGCTCGCGCCGACGGGCGCCGGGCCGGTCGGCCAGGTCGGAGATGTTGACGACGAACGGCTTCATAGCCCCTCAACCTCACCACTGGTCCTGATCGAAAAACACCTCGCCGGTGTCAGGCTCGGCGTTGGCCGACGTCTGATCGGCCTCGTCAGCCTCGGGCAGGGGCGCCACCCGCAGCTTTTGGCGACCGCCCACCACCGTCTTCATGATGCGCTCGAGCACGATCTCGAAGCTGGCCAGCTTCTGGTCGACGAAGTCCTCGGCCGCGTGCTTGAGCTTGCGGGCTTCGTCGTTGGCCTCCTCGAGCGTGCGGGCGGCCACCCGCTGGGCCTCCCGCACCAGCTCCGTGCGCTGCACGATGCGCTCGGCCCGCTCCCGGGCCGCGCTGAGGATCTCGTCGCCCTCGCGCTGGACCTTGGCCAGGTACTCCTGACGCTCCTTGAGCAGCCACCGGGCCTGGCGCATCTCCTCGGGGAGGCGGCTGATGGCCTCTTCGAGCATCTCCACCACCTCGTCCTTCTCGAGCCGGACGGTGGAGGACAGCGGCATCTTGGGGGCGGAGTTCACCAGGTCCAGCACCCGCCGGAGCAGGACCTCGGTGTCCATTGCCTCGCTGTGGCGATCGGGGGCGATCATCGCTCCACCATCTCACGATGGCGAAGCGATGAGTGCTTGACGGAGCTCCGCTCCTCAGCTTCGCTTCGGTGCTCGCTCACTGGTTGAAGCGCTCCTTCAGCCTCTGGGCGACGGGGGCAGGCACCATCGACGATACGTCGCCGCCGAAGCGTGCGACTTCCCGGACCAGGCTGGAGGCGAGGAACGAGTGCTCTGGGGCGGTGGGGAAGAACAGCGTGGCGATGCCGGACATGCGCTCGTTCATCTGCGCCATCTGCAGCTCGACGTCGAAGTCGGACACGGCGCGCAGGCCCTTGACGAAGGCGTCGACGCGGTGGGCCATGGCAAAGTCGACGAGGAGCCCCTCGAAGGCGCCGATCTCGACGTTGGCCAGGTGGGCGGTGACGTCGGCCAGCATGGCCTGGCGCTCCTCCAGGGTGAACAGCGACCGCGCCTTCGCCGGGTTGGCGACCGCGGCCACCAGCACGTGGTCGAAGAGCTTGGCCGTGCGCTCGATCACGTCGAGGTGGCCGAAGGTCACGGGGTCGAACGAACCAGGTATGAGCGCCTTCGGCATCTACCCCTCTTCCTGGCCCGGCGCCGGCGCGGCGGACCGGGCGAGGGTCACCACCGTATCCCCGTAGCGCTTCGAGCGGAGGGGATGCCACCCCGGCGAGAGCTCGACATGGGACCGGGACTCGATCGCCACCAGGCGGGCCGGAACCAGGGCGAGCAGGCGGGGCCAGTCGTCGAACGCGTACGGCGGGTCGGCGAAGGCGACGTCGACGGGGGTGGGGTCACCGGCGAGGTACCGGAGGACGTCGGCCTGCACGACCTGCGCCAACCCGGCCAGGCCGGTGGCGCGCAGGTTCTCCTTGATGGCCGCGACGGCCCGGGCGTCGGCATCGACGAACGTCGCCGATGCCGCGCCCCGCGAGAGCGCCTCGATCCCGAGTGCTCCCGTGCCCGCGAACAGGTCGACCACGGTGGCGCCGGCGATGGCGTCCAGGCTGCCCAGGGAATTGAACAGGGCCTCCCGGACCCGCTCGCTGGTCGGGCGCACCTGCCGGCCGACCGGGGCCCGCAGGCGCCGTCCGCCGGCGAGCCCGGCCACGACCCTCATCAGGGGCACGGTAGCCGGGCACGATCAGTCCTGTGCGGCGCGGGCCGTGCCGTGTAGCGTTCCGGCCGACCATGCGACGACTGCTGCTCATCCTGCTGGCCGTGACGACCGGGCTCGGGAGTGCGACCCTCCTCGCCGGCGCAGCGGCAGCGCAGGTGCTGCCCGAGGATCCGCGCGCCGGCCTGGTCTACGACGGCCTCCGCCGGGCGACCGAGGGTGTCTGCAGCGGGGCGTTCGAGGCCATCCTCGACTCGTGGGTCGACCCGTCGACGAAGGACGTCCTGTGCACTCACGGGCCCGACCCGGCACCGCCTGACGTCGACGTGCGGGCCGACCGGGCGCCCGACGCCGCCGCCGAGCTGGCCTTCCCGAACTCGGCGACGTCGGCGGAGACCGGCACAGTGCCGTGCTACGGCAACGGCACCGACGGGCACCGGGTGCAGCTCGTCTACGCCCGGAGCACGTCGGGCGCCGACCGGTTCGCGATCTATGAGGCGTCGTTCCGGCTGTGGGCGGCGCGCATGGACCAGGTCGTCCGCGACAGCGCGGCGGAGACCGGCGGCGTCCGCCACATCCGCTTCGTCACCGACTCGGCGTGCAACCCGGTGATCGAGCGCGTGGCCCTCAGCGGCTCGGCCATGTCCAGCTTCGCCTCCATGGTGTCGGAGCTGCGCTCCCGCGACTACACCCGCACGGACCGCAAGTACTTGGTGTGGGCCGACGCCAACGTCTACTGCGGCACCTCCCAGATCTACGTCGACGACTCCCCCGACCCCACGCCGGGCCGGAACTACAACAACGGCCACCCGTGGGCGCCAGGTGCCATCGGACGAGTCGACAACGGCTGCTGGGGCCTGTCGAACCTGGTCGAGGCCCATGAGCTCATGCACCTCCTGGGCGGGGTGCAGCCCACCGCCCCCAACGCCACCCCGGCCTACCACTGCCTCGACGAGTCCGACCGCCTCTGCTACGCCGACGGCTCCGGAGGCGGCCCCGTCCGCCAGGTCTGCCCTCCCTGGCACGAAGCGCTCTACGACTGCGGCCACGACGATTACTTCCATACCAACCCCGAGCCTGGCACCTACCTGGCCACGCACTGGAACACCGCGTCGAGCGCCTTCCTCAGCAGGCAGGCGCCGGCGGGCCCCCTCGTGGCCACGACAGTGCCACCACCGCCATCCACCACCACCACGCAGCCGCCGGCCACCACCACGACGACGGCGACCACCACGACGACGGCGACCACGCAGCCGCCGACCACCACGACGACGGCGACCACACAGCCGCCCGCCGCCACGACCACCACCCTCGGGCCGCCGGCGACGACCACGTCCACCGTGGCGCCTCAGTCGGCCTCAGCGGTGCCTTCGGCACCCGAGGGACTGCGCGCCACCCAGCCCACCGTCGGTGTCGGCGTGCAGCTGTCGTGGCAGCCGCCGACGAGGGGCCGGGTCACCGGCTACCGGATCTACAGAGGGACGTCGCCCCACGCCCAGACGCTCCTGGCCGAGGTGGGCAACGTCCTCGGCTACAACGACAACACCGCGGGCCGGGCCCTCTACTACTACCGGGTGACCGCCTTCAACGCCGCCGGCGAGAGCGCGAGCTCGTACCTGACCGGCATGATCGGGACTGCCGCCGCGCCGGGGGGCACCGTCCGTGACGACGTCGACCGCCGCGTGGTCGTCTCGGACTTCCGGTCGTTCGCCCGGTGGGCGTTCCGCTGGGCGTAGCGGCCGGCTGAAGTCCCGGCACCGTCGGTAGCGGCACCAAGAGCTCCACGCCGCCCTCCGGTACCATCCCGCAAGGTGCGAGTGGTGGACGTGTGGGTGGCTCCCTTGCAGGTGCCGCCGGCGACCGCGGCTACGTTGCTCGCCACCCTCACGCCTGCCGAGTCGGCCCGCGCCAGCGGGTACCGCTTGCCGACCGATGCCCGCCGGTTCTCACTGGCACGGGCCTGGCTGCGCCACGTGCTCGGCGGCGAGCTCGGCATCCCGGCTGCGGAGGTGAGCTTCGCGGCGAGCCGGGAAAAGCCCCGATTGGCAGCCGCCGGCGGCCCGTGCTTCAACCTCTCCCACGCCGGGGACCTCGCCGTCATCGCCATCTCGAACGGCGAGGTCGGCATCGACGTCGAGCACGAGAGCAGCGGGCCGGCGGCGCTGGAGGCGGCCGTCGTCGCCTGCACGCCGAGCCAGGCCGCGGCCCTTGACTGCTTGCCCGACGCGGCGCGGGGCCAAGCGGCCCTTCAGCTGTGGACGGCCAAGGAGGCGTACCTCAAAGCCATCGGGGTCGGTCTGCCCGGCGCGCCGGACCACGCCGAGGTGGTCGCACCGTGGCGGGTTCGTCACCTGCGACCGGCGCCCGGCTACGTCGGCGCCATCGCCGCCGAGGGTGAGGACTGGCAGTTCCTGCTGCGGAGCACGATTTCGCGGGGGCCGCACATCAGGCTTCGCTGAACGTCGTCGCCCGTCCTGCGGAAGTGGGTGCCTGGCCTCCGTTGACCCCTATCCGACCGCAGCCAGTTCAGAGAGGCGCGCCGACGGCTCCCTCACCACTGCAGCGAGGAGGCGATCGAAGTCGCCGGCGAGGCGGTCGACCGTCTCCCGGTCGTAGTAGTCGAGCTTGTAGCTCCATTGGCAGGCGATGCTCGTGCCGTCGTCGAGCAGGGTCAAGCTGAGGGGATGGAGCTGGCCACGGAAGTACATCTCGTGCTCGCGGTCGACGTAGAAGTACTGGAGCTCCGTGGGCAGGGCGGCCGCCACCTGGCGCGGAGTCGTGGGAAAGTCGGCGAACAACTCTCGCCGTACCCGCATGAACGGGATGTCCTGATGCTCGAACATGCCGAGGACCCTGTCCCTCGTGCGGGCCACGAGGTCGGTGAAGGTGGGATCGGCGGACACGTCCACCCGGAGGCGGCCGATGCCGGAGAACATGCCGACCAGGTCCTCCAACTCGGCCCGTGTCCTGCCGCTGAGCGTCGTGCTCATGACCACGTCGGTCGATCGCGCATGCCGTCCGAAGAGAGCGCCCGCCGCGCTGGCGACCACGGTGAAGACGCTGCTGCTCGTCGCCCGCGCCACGCCGTCGAGGCCGGCACGCACGACGCCGTCCACCGTGGACGACCGAGAGTGGATCCGCCGGGTGGGGACCTCCGGCAGATGGTCGAACGGCACGGCCGGGCCGAGCGAGGAACCGGCGAGGTAGTCCCGCCACCACCCCAGCTGGCGGGTCAGGACGTCGTCGGTGATGTTGGCCCGCTGCCACACGGCGAAGTCGGCGAACTGGATCGGAAGCGGTGGTAGGCGCCGTCCTTCGTACGCGCTCACCAACTCGCTCAAGAAGATCTCGGCCCCCGTACCGTCGCAGACGAGGTGGTCGAACGTCACGGCGAGGAGGCCGTCAGGGTAGAGCCGGGGGCGGACCAGCGGCGGCTGGGACACGTCGAACGCCTCGGCGTCCTGCTCGGCGACCGTGTCTGCCGGTCCGGCCATCACCAGCGGAACACCGACCGCGGCCCCTATGAACTGTGAGCGTTCGGGCGTGATGCCGGCCCGAAGGATCTCCTGGCGCCCGATGACGTGGTCCAGCGCCCGCTGCAGCGCATCGACGTCCACGTCGGCCTCGAAGCGGTGGATGGCGGTGACGTTGTGGAGGCCGGGCGGATCGGCCGCGACCTCCAGCTCCCACATCTGCTCTTGGGCCAGCGACAACGGGAACCGGTCGCCGGCGGCCCACTGACGGGCGACGAGCGGCTGCCCCGGCGCCGCCCCCGGCCCCTCCGCTTCGATGACGGCAGCCAGGCCGGCGAGGGTCGGCGCCTCGAATACGGCCCGTAGCGGCGTGTGCGTGCCGAAGGAGTCGCGGACCTGGGCGATGACCTGGGTGGCCAGCAGGGAGTGGCCGCCCAGGTCGAAGAAGTCGTCCCCGGGCCCGATCTCGTCGGCGTCCAGGTCGAGGACTCCGGCCCAGATGTCGGCCAGGCGGTCCTGAGCCGGCGTGCGGGCGCGGGCGGCGGCCCCGGCGCTCCGCGGCGCAGGAAGGCGTTCGCGATCCACTTTGCCGTTCGGTGTGAGCGGCAGTTCGTCGAGGGCCACGAAGGCCGCCGGCACCATGTGCGCAGGCAGCAGTGCGCCCAGGTACTCGCGCAGGTCGCCGGCGTGGCCCACCACGTAGGCCACCAGCTGACGGTCACCCGGCGGGTCGTCGCGGGCCACGACGACCGCCTGCGCCACCTGGGGGTGGCGGGCGAGCGCCGCTTCCACCTCCGCCGGCTCGACGCGGAACCCGCGGATCTTCACCTGGTCGTCGATGCGGCCCACGTAGTCCAAGTCGCCGCTCGGCAGCTCCCGCACCAGGTCGCCGCTGCGGTACATCGTCGCCGACTGGTAGTCGACGAACCGCTCGGCGGTCAGGTCAGGCGCGCCGAGGTAGCCCCGGGCCAGCCCCAGCCCGCCGATGAGCAACTCGCCGGTGACGCCGGCCGCCACGGGCCGGAGGCCATCGTCGACCACGGCCACAGTCGTGCCCGGGAGGGGCCGCCCGATAGGCGGATCGCGATCGTCGTCCGTGGAGGGTTCGTAGAACGTCGACATGCACGTCGTCTCCGTGGGGCCGTAGGCGTTGATCCACCGTGACCGCCGGCCCGCCACCCGACGCCACACGGCGTAGGACCGGCCCAGCGCCTTCTCGCCGCCGACCACCACCAATCGCACGTCCTCGGGCACGGTCCCACCGATCGACTCGAGGTCGCGGGCCCAGGCGTGCCAGTAAGCGGTCGGGAGGTTGAGGACGGTCACGGCACGGTCGCGCAGCCACGCCAGCCAGTCGCGCCCGAGCAGCGGGACGTCGTCGGGACGGAACACCACTGTGGCGCCGGCCGCCCACGTCGGGAACATCTCCTCGATGCTGGCGTCGAAGCCCAGCGAGCAGAACTGGAGGACCCGGTCGCTCGGCCCCAGGCCGTACAGCTCGACGACCGCCCGGTGGTGGTTCACCAGACCGCCGTGGGCCAGCATCACGCCCTTCGGCCGTCCGGTTGACCCCGACGTGTAGATCACATACGCCAGGTCGTCGGGACCGGCCGCTCGGGGTGGTGACGTGGCCGGCTGCTCGCCCGCGTGAGCGGACGTGAGCACGGTGACCACGCGGGCGTCGTCGGCCATGAACGCCCGTCGGTCCGCGGGATACGCAGGGTCGAGCGGCACGCACGCGCCGCCCGCCTTCAGGACGGCGAGCAGGGCCACGGCGAGGTCCACCGATCGAGGCAGCGACACGCCGACCGTCGTGTCCGGCCCGACGCCGATCGACTGCAGATGGTGGGCCAGGCGGTTGGCCCGGGCGTCGAGCTCCGCGTACGTCAACGTTCCGTCGACGGCGACGACGGCCGTGCCGCTGGGATTCCGAGCCGCGGCGGCCTCCACCAGGTCGGCGACGGTCACGCCGGCTCCGCCAGGAGGCCCTGGTAGTCCTTCACCAAGCGCTCGATGGTCGACGCCTCGAACAGATCGGTGGCGTACACGAGGGTGCCGTCGAGGGACCCGTCCGCCCTCTCCACGATGAACAGCTCGAGGTCCAGACGGGCGGTGACCACACCGCCGAACTCGGCGCCGGTGTACCCGCCGACATCGGTGAGGGAGACGGCTCCGCCGAGGCGCTCGGGGACGGGCGCGTGGTCCTGGAACTCGAACGCGACCTGGACGACGGGGTTGCGAGACATGTCGCGAGGCGGGTTCATGCGCTCGACCACCTTGTCGAACGGCGCGTCCTGGTGCTCGAGGGCGCCGAGGACGCTGCTGCGCACGCGGTCCAGGGCGCGGTCGAACGGCGGGTCATCGGACAGATCGGTACGCACGGCCAGCGTGTTGACGAAGATGCCGATGAGGTCCTCGAGCTCCGCTGTGCCCCGCCCCGCGGCTGTGACTCCCACGACGATGTCGCCGACGCCGGTGGCCCGGGCCAGCAGCAGCTTGAAGGCCGACAGCAGGGCCATCTGGAGCGTCGCTCCTCGTGCTCGGCCGCGGGCCCGCAGGGTGGCAGCCACACCGGCCGAAACGTGGAAACGCGCCATGTCGCCCCGGTAGGACGGCACCGCCGCCCGGGGACGGTCGACGGGCAGCTCCATGGCGACGGGGGCTCCGGCGAGGTGCTCCTGCCAGTAGCGGAGCTGCGCTTCCAGCACCTCGCCCTCCAGCCACCGCCGCTGCCACACCGTGTAGTCCGCGTACTGGACGGCGAGCGGCGGGAGCGCCGAGCCGCTGTACGACGCCGACAGCTCCCGCAGCAGCACGCCCGTCGACCAGCCGTCGGAGACGATGTGGTGGAGGGTGAGGAGCAACACGTGGTCGTGGGGGCCGAGCCGCAGCAGGCGGGCCCGCAGGAGCGGCCCCCGCTCGAGGTCGAACGGCGCGGCCGCCTCCTCGCCGGCCCGGCGGCGGGCTTCGGCCTGATCGGCGACGGCCTCGACCTCGAGCGGCACGGGCGCCGGCGACGCCACCCGCTGGTGGGGGCGGCCACCGGGTGCCGGGAACGTCGTCCGCAGCACATCGTGGCGAGCGACGATCTCGTCCAGGGCCCGCCGGAGAGCACCGACGTCGAGGGCCCCGACCAGGCGGTAGGCGGAGGGCATGTTGTAGAAGGGGTCTTCCGGTACGAGCTGGTCGAGGAACCACAGCGGCTCTTGTGCGAAGGACAGGGGCGGCTCGACCGCCGCGACCCTGACGAGAGGTGGCGCGGCGGGGGCGCCAGTTTCCCGAGCGGAGTCGACGAGCTCCGCCAGCCTGGCGACGGTTGGTGCGTCGAAGATGGCCCGCACTCCGACGTCGGTCCCGAGGCGGTCGCGGATCCTCGTCACCACTCGCACCGCCAGCAGGGAGTGTCCGCCGAGCTCGAAGAAGTCCTCGTCCACGCCGACCTCCGCCAGTCCGAGGACGTCGGACCAGATCGCCGCCAAGGCCTCCTCGATCGCGGTGCAGGGCGCCGCAACCGGGCCGCGAGCGCCCGCCGGCGAGGGCAGCGCGGCGCGGTCCACCTTTCCGTTGGGCGTCAGCGGCAGGGCCTCGAGGGCGACGAAGGCGGACGGCACCATGTGCGCAGGCAGCGTGGCGTGGAGCGCCGTGCGCAGGTCGTCCCAGAGATCACTGGTCCGGCGGGCGGCCAGCGGGTCGGTGAAGAGCGCTCGGCCCGACTCCTGGGGACCCGGGAACCGGACCGGGCGCCGGGGTCCGGGTGCCGGTTCGAAGAACGCGGCGTCGAACGCGCCGGAGGGATCCGCCGAACGCCAACTGCACTCCACGGCCAGACCGAGCTGCTCGCCCAGCGACCACAGGTCCTCGGGGTCGACGCCGGCGCCCACCCGCGCGTTGGGGATCCCGATGACTCCAGTGGGACCCTGGCGCACCAGGGTGGACAACGACGCCAGGTCCCCGGGCCATCGTTGCCACTCCAGCGTCACCGCGTCGGGTCGCTCGCCGGCGTGGAGCAGCACGTCGTAGCGGAACCGGTTGAGCTCGTTGTGGTGACGGCCCCGCTTGAGCAGCACCTCGACCACCTCGGCCACGCCGGCGAAGGAGAACCATGCGGGGTCCAGCAACAGCTCGCGGGCCTCGTCCAGCCGGCGGCCCACCGGACCGATCGAGGCCAGGAATGCGTCGAACAGGGCGAGGTTGCGCACGTCACCGAGCAGCAACGTCCCCCGGGGAGCGAGCCTGGCCATGGCCTGCTCCAGGACAACCTCGAGGTACTCGACGCTCGGGAAGGCCTGGACGACGGAGTTCACGACGACGATGTCGAAGGGCTCGTCGGGCACGCCGGCGAAGTCCGCGGCCTCCCGGTGCAGCAGGGTCACGTTGGAGAGGCCGGCATCGCCAAGCCGGCCGCCCAACACGGCCAGGGTGGCGGCCGACACGTCAGTGGCCACGTAGGCCTTGCAGTGAGGCGCCACCCGCCAGAGCAGGAGCCCCGTCCCACACCCGAGCTCCAGGACCCGTGACGGTCGGTGGGCGAGGATGCGGGCCACGGTTCCCGCGACCGCCTCCTCCATCTCCTCGGTGGGGATCGGCTCTCCGGTGGAGCTGCTGACCCAGCCCGAGGTGTCGAACGTCGGGTCGACGACCTCCCCCCTCGGCTGGGCCTCGTCGTAGACCTGTCGCCACTCGGCCACGTGGGCGGCGGCATCGGCCCCCGCGGTGGCGGGCACGACGTAGGCGACGAGGCGTTCCCCGCGGGCCACGACGACGGCCGAGCGCACGGCAGGATGGGCCTCCAGCGCGGCCTCCACCTCGCCGCACTCCACGCGAAAGCCGCGGATCTTGACCTGATGGTCCACGCGCCCGAGGAACTCCACCTCGCCGTCGGGCCGCCACCGTGCCAGGTCGCCGGTCAGGTAGAGGCGACCGCCGGGCTCGAACGGATCGGGCACGAAGCGCTCCGCGGTCAGTTCCGGCCGCCCGAGGTAGCCCCGGGCCACGCCGGCGCCGCCGATGCACAGCTCTCCGGCCACGCCCACCGCGACGGGCGCCAGCTCGCTGTCGAGGATGTACAGGGTGGTGTTGTCGATCGGCCGCCCGATGGTGATGGGCTGGTCGGGACTGGTGACGTGGAGAACGGTCGACCAGATCGTGGTCTCCGTGGGGCCGTAGAGGTTCCACACATCGAGGCCTCGGTCGAGCAGCTGGCGGGCGAGGGAAACGGGCAGCACGTCCCCGCCGCACAGCGCCTTGAGCCCCGGCCGGCCGGTCCAGCCGGCGTCGACGAGCATGCGCCACGTGGCCGGCGTGGCCTGCATCACCGTCGCCCCGCACGCGTCCAGCAGGCGGATCAGCCGATGCGGATCCGATGCCTGTGTCGTCGACGCCACCACCACGTGGGCGCCGGTGACGAGCGGGAGCCACACCTCCAGGCCCGCGATGTCGAAGGACAGGGTGGTCACCGCGACCAGCACGTCGTCGGGGCCGAGCCCGGGCCGGCGGGCCATCGAGCTCAGGACGTTGACCAGGCTGGCGTTGGCGACCTCGACGCCCTTCGGCCACCCGGTGGAGCCCGAGGTGTACATCACGTAGGCCAGGTCGTCGGCGCCGGCAGTCACTGGTTCGGGCCCCGCCCCCGTGTCCTCTCCGTCCACCAGCACGACCTGGGTGTCGTGCGCCGGCAACGACGATTCCAGACCGGCCTGCGTAACCAGCACCGGGGCGGCGCAGTCGTCCAGCATGAAGGCGAGGCGCGGCGCGGGGAACGACGGGTCGAGGGGCACATAGGCGCCACCGGCGCGAGAGATGGCCAACAGGGCCACCACCATCTCGACGGAGCGCTCGACGAACACCGCGACCAGTACGCCCGGGCCCACGCCGCGGCCGCCAAGACGGCGGGCCAGAGCCGTGGCCCGCCGGTCGAGCTCAGCGTATGTCAGCGTGGTGTCGCCGAACGTGACCGCCGGACGGTCGGGCGCTCCGACCACGAGCCTGGACACGGTCGTCACCGGCGCGTCGGCGCGGCGAAGGTCAGCGGTCGTCTCCCCTCGACGGTGAGGGCGACCGCTGCGTCGACCGCGAACACGCCAGCCAGCCTATGGCGGTACCTAGGCTGCGGGGGGATGCGTGTGCTCTGCAGCTGCGTGCCGGGCTACGGGCACTTCCACCCGATGGTGCCGCTCGCTCGTGCCCTCCAGGGTGGCGGCCACGACGTGGCCTTCGCCACGGCCGGCCGATTCTGTGGGCGGGTGACAGCCGCGGGCTTCCGCGCCTTCCCCGCCGGCCTGAACCCCGGTCAGTTGGTGGAGCGCGCCCTCCAGTCGTTCACCGGCGAGGAGCCGTGGCGGTTCGGGGCGCACATGTTCGCCGGCATCGCCGCGCCGGCGAAGCTGCCGGGCCTCCTCGACGTGGTGGACGCCTGGCACCCGGACCTCCTCGTCCACGAGGTGACCGACTTCGCCGGCCCGCCGGCGGCCGCCCACGGCGGGATACCGAGCGTCGCCCACAGCCTCGGTCCGATGTTCCCCCTGGAGTTCCACCGGCTGGCCGCGGAGCTTCTCCCCCAGGAGCGGGGTGCCCTCTACCTCGACATCTGCCCGCCCCGCCTCCAGTCGGCCGACATCACCGAACTGACCGCCAGTGCCGCGCCGCTGCGACCGGTGACCTTCGACGCTGTCGCCGGCGAGACGCTGCCCCGGTGGGTCGAAGAGCTCCCCCCGCAGCCCACCGTCTACGTCACCCTCGGCACGCTCGACAACGACGCGCCGGGTGTCATCGAGGCTGCGGTCGAGGGACTGCGAGACGAGCCGCTGAACCTCGTCGTGACCGTCGGCCCGAATCGAGACCCGGAGGAGCTCGGTTCACAGCCGCCGAACGTCCACGTCGAGCGCTATGTCCCGCAGTCGCTGCTCCTCCCCCACTGCGACGCCGTGGTAGCCCACGGCGGCTCGGGCACCATGCTGGCCGCGCTGGGCCACGCGCTACCGATGCTTCTGCTCCCCCAAGGGGCCAACCAGTTCTGGAACGCCGGCCGGTGCGCCGACCTCGGGGTGGCCATGCGCCTGCTGCCACGTGAGGTCGACGCCGTGGCGGTGAGAAACGGCGTCCGCGCCCTCCTCAGCCGGCCGGAGCTTCGGCAACGGGCCGCCGAGGTCGCCGTCGAGATAGCCGGCATGCCGGCGCCGGAGGACGTCGTCCCCCGGCTCGAGTCATTGGGCAAGGCGTGAAGAACGCCGGCGCCTCACGCCGTAGAAGACATCCGCCGAGACGCTTGACAGCGGATTCGCCGATCCTTACGTTAGGCACTCCACGCGCGGAAGGGCGGTCCTCATGGCCACGGCAAAACCCCGTCTGAACCACATCGGCCTGCCAGTGACGGACCTGGCCAAGAGCATCGCCTTCTACGAGAAGTGGGCGGGCATGAAGGTGCAGGACCGCCCGAAGGATCCGGTCGGGATCAAGGGCGCCCGCCTGGCCCACGCGAAGGGAGAGTTCGCCGTCTCGCTGCTCGAGATGCCGATGGCCATGGCGCTGCCCATGCCCGGCGTCATGCACCTGGGCCTCGAGTGCACCAGCAAGGCGCAGGTCGACAAGATCGCCAACGACGCCAGGAAGGCCGGGATCCTGGTCTCGGGGCCGGTCGACAGCGGCCCCGAGCTCGGCTACCAGACCTACATCTCCGACCCCGACGGCAACAACCTCGAGTTCTCGTTCGGGCAGAAGCTCGGGCTCACCGAGGGCTGACACCGCCTCGGCCGTTCCGGTGGGGACTCCAGCACCCCGGCTGACCCCGCCGTCGAAGCGCCCATGACACCGAGATCGGACGGTACGCCGATCCCTCCCGAAGTCATCGCCTTCGACGTCGTCGGAACGCTGTTCTCCGTCGCGTCCCTGCAGCCCCTGCTCACCGCCGCCGGCGGTGACGGCTCGACGCTCGACCGCTGGTTCTCACAGCTCCTGGCCGACGGGTTCGCCCTCACCGCGGCACGGGACTACCAGCCCTTCCGCTACGTGGCCAAGACCAGCCTCCGCACCGTCCTGCCCAAGAGCAAGGCCGCGGCGCGCGACCGCGTGGTGACGGCCATCAACAGGCTCGACGTCCACCCGGACAGTGGGCCGGCGATGGGACGGACGGTCATGAACGCCCGCGTCGCCGTGATCAGCAACACCAGCACCGACACCACCCGCAAGCTCCTGGCCGGCGGCGGGCTCGACGCCTTCGTGGAGACGGTCGTCTGCGCGGAAGACGTGCAGAAGTGGAAGCCGGCGTCAGACCCCTACGCCCTGGCTGCAGACCAGCAGGGGGTACCCCTCCAGCGAATGGCCATGGTGTCGGCCCACCCCTGGGACCTGCTGGGCGCCCGCAAGGCGGGCCTGGTCACCGGTTGGTGCAACCGCACGGGCGCCGCCTTCCCGGCCACGTTCGGCAAGCCCGACGTCACCGGTGTGAACCTCGTCGACGTGGTCGAGAAGCTGTTCGCCCTCAGAGGCGCGGGCTGAGGCTCACGCCACCCCGGCGAAGCGCAGGAAGTCGGCCATGGTGAAGTCACCAGCATGGGCGGACGGCAGCTCGGGCCGCCACGCCGGCGCCACCCGCAGGTACGACGCCGGGTCGCCGGCCAGGAGCCCGACGAGCACCTCGGCGACGATCGTCGCCCCGGTCGGGCCCAGGCGTACACCCTTGTTGTCGACCTCCGCCTCGCGGAGCAGGTAGTACCAGAGCGGCGTCGGCGCCTTGAGCCCGAGATCGGCGCGGGAGGTGCCCATGTGGGCGGCGACGGCCTGGCCGGAGGGAAGACCGAGGGCTCGCCCGCGTAGAAGGTCGAGGAGGGCCAGCGAGCGCCTCTCGGGGTCGAAGCTGGGCGGGAGAGAGGCGAACGAGCCCGTCATCTTGGTGTCTATCCGCCGGCTCAGCTGGGGCTGGGTTTCGTCGACCTCGAAAAAGAGGTCCCAGCTGATCTTCCAGCCCTTCGGCAGCGGACGGAACCCCTCGAGGGTCTCCATGGGATCCGGGTTGTGCATCGGCATGAGGACATGCTTCGGCCGGAGGCCGGCATTGAGGACATACGTTGCCCGCACCTGGGTGTGACCGAACCGGAAGGCGGCCACCGAGAACTCCACTGGCATGAAGGGCTCTCGCTTCCACGTGAACCAGCGCAGGTCGGCGCGCCGCCGCCCTGACGGCTCCTCGACCAGCACGCGCCGGAGGACGTCGGTGCCGACCATCCGCCGCAGGTAGTCCTCGACCACCACCCACTGGTAGTGCCAGCGGGTGAGGCGCTGGGCCTCCTCGAAGACGTCGGCCTCGGGGACGGACTTGGCTCGCAGGCGGTCCACGGCGGCGTTGTGGAAGCGGAGGAACGCCAGGCTCAGCTGCGAGATGATGACGTGGACGTCGTTGCGCGGGTCGCCGATGAGCGCCCGTCCCTGGACGTTGCGGGGCAGGTCCTCACGCTCCTGGTCACGGCCGCGGTTGCGCCCGATCAGCAGCTTCGCCGGATCCTCCCGGTCGTACAGGAACGGCTGGTCGCTCGGTCCCGCGCCGTACACGGAGTCGAGGTCGAAACGAGGTGTGCGGTAGTTCACCAGGCCGTCGGGGTCGTTGCGCCGCTGCAGGATCGACGCGGGATCGAACGTGATGTCATGGTCGACGAACTGGCCCACGTAGACGTAGCCCGCAGGGATCTCCGGGTTCTGGCCGGGCGGCACCGAGCCGGGCGGCGGCGGCGGCTCACCAGGCACCGGCATGGGCGGGTCCATCGAATGCGCCAGCTTCAGCAGCGTCTCGTCACGGGGCAGGTACGGCCGCAGCTCCCGGAACATCCGCCCGTAGCGGCCTCGGGCGACGCTCGAGTGGGGCACCGAGTCCCTGCCCCGGGGCAGCAGCGTGCCGTGGTTGCTCACCCCCTCGGCCCGCTCGCCCACGCCGCCGGCCGCCATGGAGGGAACTCTACGGTCGCCGCGCCGCGGCGTGCACGGGAGTCCAGGGTCGGGGCCCATGATCCTCATACCGAGAAGTTCCCCTGACGTTCCTCCGGGGCGTGGCGGCACAGGTCTTCCCGATGTTTCGATGGCGGGGTCTGTGGAAGACTTCGCGTCTCGGCGCGCGCGGCGGCGACGGATGCAAGGGGGCGTTGACATGGTGGGACGCTACGGTCCAAGTGCCCGAAGGACGACGCTGGCCGTCGTCATCGCCGCCACCCTGGCGACGTTCGCGCTGCCGCGCTCGTCCGGCGCCGACGTCAGCGCGGTGCGTGGCAGCGCATTCGGCGCCTCGGCCAGCGTCAGCCTCTTCGGAGGGCCACCCATGACCTTCGGGCCGAGGCCGACCGTCACCTTGCCGGCCAGCGGCTCGCCAACCCCCCTGACCGCAATCGAGCCCACGATCTTGGTCAGGTTCGGTCCGGCGACCGTCTTCAGCTCTGGGCCGGCGGCCGTGCGCACCCAGGGGACGACCGGGCCCGGTGGATCGGTGACCAGCGCCGCCCAGCTCGAGAACGTGAACACCTCCGGGAGCGAGGTCTTCACAGCCAAGTCGATCGCCAGCACCTGCACGGCGTCGGAGGCGGCGACGAGTGGCTCGACATCGGTGGTGAACGGAACGGTCATCCTCCAGGATCCGAACCCGGACACGACCGGCGAGGCCGGCGAGACCATCGTCAACGTCCCGGCCAACCCTCCCGTCAACACGACCTACACCGGCACGGTCCCGAACGTCGGGGACAACTTCCGGTACGTCTTCAACGAGCAGACAGTGGGCGCCGACGGGTCGATCACAGTGAACGCCGCTCATCTGTACCTCCTCGGGCCCACCGCGGTCGGCGAGCTCATCATCGGCCAGTCGGTGTGCGACGTCACGGCCGTAGCCGGCACCACCTCGACCAGCACCGGCCAGACCACCTCCACCACGGGCGTCCAGAACACGACGACGACGACCACGGGTCAGACCACGACGACGACCACGGGTCAGACCACGACCACCTCGACGGTGCTCGCCGCGACGACCACGACGATCCTGACTGCGCCTGTTCCCAGCGGGCTCGCCGACCTCATCCGTGGGTTCATCTGCTCGATCCTGCGGCCGCTGGCCGCCAGCCCCTTCATCGGGCCCTTCATCCAGCCCTTCCTCGCCACCTTCGGCTGCACCGCCTAGCGGGCGCCCGTCGAACCCCTGGCGCGCCGGCGCTAGGCGTGCGACAGTTCTCCCGCAGCACTCCTCTGGCGAAAGGAACACGTTCCAATGGCGAGCACGCCCTCGACGGAGTACGTCCTCCTCCCCCCACAGGGACTGCGGGCCAGAGGAACTGCGAACGCCGACGCCCGAGCGTTCCTCGAGGACGCGGAGGGCACCGGTGCCCGCGGGATGAGCCTCGACGGCCACCACGTGCCGATGCGGGTGGTGGACTCGCTCGGCGCCGATGGAGCCAAGCTCGTCGAGCTGTCGCCCGACGCCGCCTTGGCCGTCCGGGCGCTTCGCCCCGACCTTCGCCTCGTGCCCGTCGTCTACTACACCCCCGCGGTGGCTCGGCGCGAGGAGGTCGAGTCCCCCATGGCAACGGCCGGCCGGCGCGCCTCGGCGTCGGCCAACATCACCCTTCAGGTCGTGTCGAAGAAGGGCGGCAGGCCCATCGCCAACGCCTTCGTGGTGGCGTTCGTGGACTACAAGAAGCGCACCGGCGCCCAAGGCGTCACCGGCGACGACGGCAAGGTGAGCCTCGCCCTGGGCAGTGCCAGCATCAAGCTGCAGCGGCTCTACGTGTACCCCGTGGACGCCCACTGGAGCATCATCAAGAAGTCGATCACCGTGAAGACGGGCACCGAGCTCACGCTCACCCCGCTCGACCTCGGCTACACCGACGGCGTGCGCCACTTCTACGGCAACGCCGACCTCGGCGTGGGCAAGGGCGTCACCGTCGGCGTGCTCGACACCGGGGTGACCGCTCATCCCGACCTGGTGATCGCCGGTGGCGCCAACACCGTCCCGGGAGAGAACCGCAACGACTTCGGCGACAACGGCCGGGCCCACGGCACCCACGTCGCCGGCATCGTCGCCGCCCGCGGGACACCGCCCGAGGGCCTCCGCGGGGTGGCGCCAGGAGTCACCCTCCGGGCCTACCGGGTCTTCGCCAAGGGCCAAGGCAGCGCCTCGAGCTTCGCCATCGCCAAGGCCATCGACGTCGCCATCGCCGACAAGTGCGACCTCATCAACATGAGCCTCAGCACAAGGCAGCCGGATCCTGTGCTCAAGGCAGCCGTCGAGGACGCCCGCGCCGCGGGCAGCGTGTGTCTCGTGGCGTCGGGGAACAACGACCGGTCACCGGTCAACTTCCCGGCCCGGGAGAGCATGGCCATCGCCGTCTCGGCCATCGGGCGCAAGGGCACCTTTCCCTCGAGCGCCGCGGCGACCGACGAGGTCGCCGCTCCCTTCGGCAAGGACAAGAAGGACTTCATCGCCCTGTTCTCCAACGTCGGCCCGGAGATCGACCTCACGGGGCCGGGCGTCGCCATCATGTCGACGGTGCCCGGCAGCTACGGCGAGATCAGCGGTACCTCGATGGCGTGCCCGGCGGTGACCGGCGCGGCGGCCCGGGCGCTCACCCCGAGCCTCCTCAAGATGAAGCGCAATGCCAAGCGCTCGGAGGCGATCGTCAAGGCCGTGCTGGGATCGGCCAAGTCGCTGGGGTTCGACCCGCCGTTCGAGGGTCACGGCCTTCCCGACCCGGAGTAGAGGAGAATCCGTGGCCCGCTTCAGGTTCGTGCTGCGCTACCTAGGGGAGGGGCGGAAGCCGGAAGCGGACGTGGCCAGGGTGGAGGAGCTCGGCGACGCCGTCATCGTCGACTCCAGCGCGCGGATGCTCCTGGTCGAGGCCGAGCCGGAACCGCTGCGCGACCTGGTCGAAGCGCTGCCGGACTGGGTCATCGGCGCCGACGTCGTCTATGACGTGCCCGACACACGCAAGAAGGTGCTTCGCCCGCCCGAGTCGCGGGCGGGCGAAGCGTCTGCACCATCGCTCGATTAGATTCCTTTTCGTCTACGGCGTCGAGTGGGGAGATGACAATGGCGGGAGTCGGCGAGATCTTCAAGGCGGAGAACGGCAAGTGGTCCTTCCGGGTGAAGGCCTCGAACGGCACCGTCGTCGCCATCGACGACGGTCCGGGCTACAGGGCGAAATCCGAGGCGCGTGCCATCCTCCAGCGGCTGCTGAAGGGTGACTACAACGGCCCCATCCGGGAACCGGCGGCCGTCGTCTGCGGCAAGGAGATCACCGCCAACACCACCCTCGACGGCGACGTCCGCTGCCCGGAGGGGCCGGCGCTGATCGTGACCGCCGACAACATCGTTCTCGACCTGGCAGGCTTCACCATCCACGGTCCCGGCGCGTCCAGCGCCGACGCGCCCGGCATCCTGCTCAAGAACGTCAAGGGGGTCACCGTCCGCAAAGGCACGGTCAAGGGGTTCGAGGCCGGCGTGGCCATCGCCGGCGGCGCCAACAACGTCATCGAGAACATGACCACGGAGGACAACATCGGCACCACCGAGGGCAACTTCGGCGACGGCATCACCCTCAACGAGTCGAACGGCAACGTCATCCGAGGGTGCACCGTCCGCCGCAACGGGCCCTTCTCCGGCATCTCACTCGTCGGCGCATGCGCCAAGAACGAGATTCGCGACAACGTGGTCAGCGACAACAACATGCTCCCCGCCGACCCCAGCATGGGGCGTCAGGACATGGGCATCCGCCTCGAGGGCCCGGCGGCCAACAACAACAAGATCGTCGGCAACACCATCACCCGCAGCGGAGCGGAAGGCATCTGCATCCTGCCCACCTGCACCGACCCGCGGGCCGGTTGCGCGGGCACGCCCGGGAACGAGGGCAACGAGGTCTCCGGGAACATGAGCCACAACAACGGCATCAGCGGCCAAGGCAGTGGCATCCGGCTCTTCGCCGTGCCTCAGCCGGTGGCCCCCTCCAAGACGACCATCAACGAGAACGTCACCAACGACAACACGACCTTCGGCATCGCCATCGACGCCGCAGGGTCGGCCAACCCCGGCCCGCCGAAGAACAAGGTCACCAAGAACAGCGGCAGGGGCAACGGCCAGTTCGACGGCTACGACGGGAACACCCCGGGGTGCGGGAGCAACACCTGGAAGGGCAACGACTTCGGCACGGTCAACCAACCCTGCGTCGGCGCCTGAACGGCGCCGCGCCCCGACCTCGAACATGGAAGTGCCCGAGAGGGCATGAAGCGGTAGAGTCGAGGGAATGAAGCGAACCGGCGGAACGGCTCGGCGGCGGAGCCCCATAGCCGCCGCATCGGCGCTTTGTGCCTCACTCGTCGTGTCGGCACCGACCGCTGCCGCGGCGGACGTCGCCGTGGTCAGCGGCGGTGCGTTCGGCCACTACAGCAAGGTGAGCCTCTTCGGCGGGCCATCCGTGCCGGTCGGCCCCCTGCCCGACGTGCGGCTGCCTCCCACCGGCTCCGAGCAACCGCTGACGGGCTTCCGACCGAGCGGCTCGGCGGCGTACGGGCCGGCGCGCGTCTTCGGAGGCGTGTGGCCGGCCGGTGTCGACGTCGCCCCCCCGTCGGGTCCGACCACTGTCAGCACCCGAGGGACGCTGGGGCCGAGAGGGTCGGTGACGAGCTCGGTCGACATCGTGCTCCGGAGTCCTCCGGACCCGAAGTCACCCGGGGGGTGGGGGCCACTCCCGCCGACGCAGGGCGACGAGCTGCACAGCACCTGTACCGCCACCGAGTCGGGGGCCAGCGGCTCCGTCCGGTTCGTCAACGCGGTGATGTCGAGGTCGACCACCGCCAGCGGGGAACCTCAGGAGCTCGAGAGGATCCCCGACAACCCGCCGGTCAACTACACGCGCACGGGGACGTTGAACAACGTCGGCGACCGGTACCGGATCGTCTACAACGAACAGTTCCTCGAGCCCGACGGCATGTCGATCACCGTCAATGCCGTCCACATCTACCTGCTCGGCGACATCGCCGTCGGCGAGTCGATCGTCGGCCAGGTCCGCTGCTCCGTGCGGGGGGCGGCCTTCCCGAACACGCCTCCCACGGTCGTCGCCCCGCCGACCACTGCGCCACCCCCGACGACGTCAGCGCCACCGACCACCGCGCCGGCGGTCTCGACGACCCGGCCGGCGACCGAGCCCATCTCCTCCGACGACTCCACCGGGCTGCCGCTGATCCTCGCCGGCGTCGTGGTCCTGGGCATTCTCGTGGCCGCGTGGCTCGTCCGGCGCCGGCGGGCGCGAGGCGACCTTCCGAACGATCCGTGAGCCAGCTCGTCGAGCCCGCGCCGGCGGCCACGGGCCCGGCGAGCGACGTTCTCCTGGCCGAGCCAGCGGACGCCCCGACCCTCTTCCGCAAGGGGCGGCGGTGGTGGGCGACGATCGCCGGCTACGTGGCCACGGTGTTCGCCCTCGTCACCTTCAACTTCGGTATCCCCCGTCTGATGCCCGGCGATCCCATCGAGGCCCTGACGGCCTTCGGCTCGCCCACCTACGTCCTCGACGACACGACGCGGGCGAGCCTGAACGAGTACTACGACCTGGATGCGCCGTTGGTCCGCCAGTACGGCGACTACCTCTCCGGGCTGCTCCGCGGTGACCTGGGCGTCTCGATCTACAACAACCGCCCGGTCAGCACCGACCTCGGCGGCAGGGTCGGGTGGTCGTTGCTGCTGATCGGCACCGGCACGGTCATCTCCGTGCTGATCGGCATCCCCCTCGGCGTGCAGTCCGGCTGGAGACGTGGCAAGCGGGTCGATCGGGGACTGCTGGCGTTCTTCCTCGCCTACCAGAACCTGCCGATCTTCGTCCTCGGCTCCGCGGCGTTCGTGGTCCTCACCGTCAAGCTCGGCCTGTTCCCCTACGGTGGCGGCTCGCACCCGTTCAACGACTACACCGGCCTGGCCAAGCTGCTCGACGTCGGCCGTCACCTCGCTCTGCCCGCCACGATGCTCGGCCTCGACGCGGCCACCTACCAGTACCTGGTCATGCGCTCGTCAGTGGTCGGCGAGCTGGGGTCGGACTACCTCCTCGGCGGCCGGGCCAAGGGGCTGCGGGAGCGGCGGCTCAAGTACGCCTACGCGGGGCGCAACGCACTCCTGCCCGTCGTCTCGGTGATCGGCCTGCAGTTCAGCCTGGCCGTCACCAGCGTGGTCTTCATCGAGCAGATCTTCGCCTACCCCGGGTTGGGCAGCTACATGTTGCAATCCGTGGCCGTCCGCGACTATCCGGCCATGCAGGGGGCGTTCCTCATCCTGACCCTCACCGTGGTCACCGTGAACCTCGTGGTCGACCTCCTCTACCGCCGCCTCGACCCGAGGACGGTCGCGTGAGGGCGCCGCTGAGCGCGGTGCGGGGGTCACCGGTTCTGGTCGTCGGTCTGGCGATGCTGGCCACGCTCGTGGCGGTTGCCGTGCTTGCCCCCTGGATCGCCCCGTACGGCCCCAAGGAGATCACCGGCGACTCGTTCGAGAGCCCGTCGGCCGCCCACCTCCTCGGCACGAACGAGGCCGGCGCCGACCTCTTCTCGCGCCTCATCTGGGGCAGCCGCACGACTCTCGTCGTGGCCGTCGCCGCCAGCGCCCTGGTCCTCTCCGCCGGGATCGCGGTCGGGCTCACCGCCGGCCTCCGGGGAGGGTTGGCCGACACAGCCCTCATGCGCCTCGTCGATGTCTTGCTCGGCCTGCCGGTTCTGCCCCTGCTCATCTTCGTCGGTGCCCTGGCGGGACCCAGCCTCTCGACGTCGATCCTGATGATCGGGGCCTTCCTCTGGCCGCAGACGGCGCGCGTCGTGCGGAGCCAGACGCTCACCCTGCGCCAGCGCGGCTTCGTCGCCAGCGCCCGAGGGTTCGGAGGTGGGGCGACCTACGTGATCCGCCGGCACCTGGTCCCGGCCCTGGGCCCCGTCATCGCCGCCAACCTCGTCTTCGTCGCTGGTCTGGCCGTCGGCATCGAGGCCGGACTGAGCTTCCTCGGCCTGGGCGACCCGTCGGCGGTCAGCTGGGGCGCCGAGCTCCAGAGGGCGCTGGCCACCGGGCAGAGCCAGCTGGGCTCGCTCTGGCTGTGGTGGCTGCTCCCCTTCGGGCTGGCGTTGACGTTCGCCATCTTCGGGCTCTCGTTGGTGGGCGTGGCGCTGGAGCCGCGGTTCAACCCCCGTCAAGGCCGACGTTGACCCACCCCATTCCCCGGCGCACGTTCCTCAAAGGCGTCGGTGGTCTGGCCGGCGCGGTGCTGCTGGGCGCATGCAACCCGGCCCGACCACCCGATACCGGCGGTCGCCCGACGGTGCGGGTGAAGTCCTGGGGTGACCTCGGGTACCCGTCACCGTTCATCTACGTGGCCGGCCCCGGCTACTGGCGGATGAGCCTCCTGTTCGACACCCTGACATGGCCCGACGCCACCGGTGAGCAACTCCCCTGGCTGGCCTCGTCCTACCGCCGCTCCGAAGACGGCCTGGTGTGGTCGGTCGACCTGCGGGAGGCCCGGTGGGCCGACGGGCAGCCGGTCACCGCACGCGACGTGGCCTTCACCTACGAGTACTACACGTCCCGGCAGTTCACCCCCTTGCTCACCGGCGTCCCCCGGCCGGGAGTCGACGTGCGCGTCACCGGCCAGCGGTCGGTGGACTTCCGGCTCGAGGCGCCCGATGCCACGTTCCTCCAGCACACGCTCGGCACGATGCCCATCGCGCCGGAGCACATCTTCTCGACGATCGACGACCCGATGAGCGTGTCCGACGAGCGAGCGTTCGTCGGGTGCGGGGCCTACACGCTCGCGTCGAAGAACCTCAACAACGACACAGAGGCCTACGTCGCCAAGGACGACTATTACCTCGGCCGCCCGGCGGTGCGGCGAATCGAGATGCTCGGCGTCCCCAACGACGACGAGCTCGGCGCTCTCCGGGCCGGCGTGCTCGACGGCGCCGGCAGCCCCGTCCAGGGCGTTCGCAACGAGGTCCTGAAACCGGTCCGTGACAACCCGAAGTTCGGCATGATCAGTCGGCCGGAGGGTTTCGGGTTCCCGCTCTTCTTCAACATGGCCAAGGGTGGCCCGCTGGCCGACGTGCGCTTCCGGCGGGCCTGCCTCCACGCCATCGACCGCAACGACATGGTGGACCGCCTGCTCACCGGGAACGGCACGGTCGGAAGTCCGGGATGGCTCCCACCCCACAGCCCGTACTACTCCGACGTGGGTGTGCGGCAGTACCCGTTCGACCGCGCCGTCTCCGAACGGCTGCTCGACGATGCCGGGTACCGCCGACCTGTCGGTGGGGGCACGCGGGTGCAGCCCGACGGCAGGGCGCTGCGCTTCACCTTGACCCTTCCCGATCTGGTTCCCATCGCCCTGGCCGAGCTCATCGTGGCCAACCTCGGCGCCGTGGGCGTCCAGATCGATGTCCAGCTCGAGCGCGTCGACCTGGTGCGGGTGTTCGGCGCCAAACTGGCCGCCAACTACGACATGGTGGTCCAGGCCTATCCCGGGCCCGCGGGCACCGGGCCGGGCGGTGACCCGGAGCTGCTGCGGGCGGTGTTCCACTCCAGGCCGCCCAGCCAGACCCACAAGGCCACCGGCTATTCCAACCCCGAGGTCGACCGGCTCATCGACGCCCAGCTCCGCACCTACGACACCGAGGAGCGCACGCGCCTGGTCGCACGGATCCAGCAGATCGTGGCCGAGGACCTGCCAGTGGCGATGCTCTACTACACGACCCTCTTCTACGCCTTTCGCAAGTCGGTCTTCGACCAGTGGTACTACACGCCCGGCGGCTTCGCGACCGGCGTGACCGACGTGTACAACAAGCATGCGTACATCGCAGGCCGCAAGGAGGGCCTACCTACCTGAGCGACCCGGCCCGGCCGTCCTCGGGTCAGTCCCACGGCCTGGCGCGGGGGCGTCGCGGCCGCGCCGGATGGCGGGGGAACTGGCGGCGGCGGCCACCGCCCGAGGTGGTCTCGTACCGCTCGAACCTCGGTGCCCAGTGGCGAACGTGGGCTCCGGCGGCTACGAGGAGCATGGCGAAGGCCACCAGCCGAAGGGCGTTGGTGCCCGTGCTGGCCACCCCGCCGCTGCCACTCCCTGTGGTCGTGCCGCCACCCCCGCCTCCGGTGCCACCGCCACCACCGCCGGCCGTGCGGCCGCAGCGGGACTGACCGATGACGACATCGCCTGTCGCGGTGGGCCCCAGGAGGTATACGTGGACGGCGTTGACGGTGATGGCGCCGCCTTCGACGATCTGCTCGTTGAAGACGACCCGGAAGGTGTCACCCACGTTGGTGATGGCACCGGTGCGGGTGTAGTTGACCGAAGGGCTGGCCGGCACCGGCTCGGTCGCCAGTGGGCTGCCGTCGGCGTTGGTCGATGTCGCCAGCCTGCCGTTGGTGATGGTGGTCGACCCGCTGACCCCTGACGCGCCGGCGCTGCAGGTGCTGCTGACACCGTCGGCCTCGACCGGCCCCGGGCCCACGCCTCGGGGCTGGCCCACCGACGCCGAGCTGGTGACCGTGCCCCCGGGTACCCCCTGGGTGCTCACCGAGAGCGGGCCGGACGGCGGCGCCTGGGCGTTGGGGTCGTCGGGGTACCTGCCCGCGAAGAGCTTGGCCGGGCCGTACTCCGCCACCGCCCCGTCGGGGTCGCTGGCGGTGATCGGTTGCGCCGAGCCGGCGGGCGGCAGCGTCACCGAAGGGGCGGCATTGGTTGCCGGGGCGCTGGCGGGCTGCCCGCACC
>Ga0247719_1000192_pt1 | contig 43566 bp, 40 predicted proteins | sample 41E_DmetaG_FD_189046 | JGI IMG/M metagenome (GOLD analysis project Ga0247719, IMG submission 189046) | Soil microbial communities from hillslope of Landscape Evolution Observatory, University of Arizona, Oracle, AZ, United States - 4-1-E_D | ecosystem: Engineered > Artificial ecosystem >...
CCATCCGTACCGCCCGCTGGCGCAGCTCGTCGGGGTACTTCTGCGGCCTACGCCGCCCACCACTTGTAGTCATGCTCCATCCTCACTTCCAAGGTATGGAGCCTCCGCGGATCCCAGGCCGGTTCAACCGCTGGCAGGAGTAGCTACTGCGGCTGCTACGGGTCGCGCTGACCGAAGTTGCCGTGCAGGTCGATGCCAGCTGGGGCCTGGGGCATGGTGCGCTGGGCTTCTGCGACAAGCTCATCGATGCTGATGGGTGGGTTCTGAGGCGGGAGGTACTCGGGCAACTCCATCGTGGCTGCGATGCACTCGATGATGAACTGCTTGTCGGTGTCCACCATGTCCCCGGTCAGGGCCAGGATCTGATCCCGACGTCGTTGGACTTCCTCGAAGTCGATCACATTGCGCTCCCAACTTGAAAAGCCTCGGGGCCTCCAAAGCGGAGGCCCCGAGGGTACATGAACGGACGGCGTGAACTGACGGCGTGGACTACGGGACGATCACGACGTAGAAGCGATCACCCCAGAACATCCGCTCCCCGTTGTAGAAGGCGATCAGGAGCCCGCCGACCCGGCGATTGTGACTGGCGAGCACCATGTGGATGTCCCAGTTCACGTACCTGGGCCCGGAGGCTGCACCCTGGATCGTGGCGGCGAAGGGGTACTCGTCGCAGTCGTGCTCGGTGAGCGTGCCCGGTACTCCCGGTCGCGGAATCGGAGCGCATGCTGCGGTGGACACCTTCCGGTTGGCCTCAGCCTGCGCAGGTGTGGCCCGGTTCAGGTAGTTCGGTTCGCGACCGGGGTGGGTCGGCAGCATGGCTTGTGCTCGCTCGACGAACAGGATGGAGTCCTTGGCGTTGGGGTCGGAGCGGCTCAGGTAGAACCGGCCGGTGACATCGCCGTAGGCGCAGCCCGAGTGCATGATGTAGCTGACGGAGTCGCAGCGGACCTGAGCCAGCGCCACGCCTGGCTGCCCGACAGCGAGGTTGTCGCCATGGACGCTGAACGTGACGACGACGAAGGACTGACGGGAGTACTCGGTGCGGAAGGGGTTGTTGGGGTCGAGGTTGATTGTGTTCATGTGGGCCTTGCCCCACCAGATTTCTCCGGTCCGCACCAGCTTCCCGCCGCTGTCGAAGGGAGTGAGGGTGAGGATCTTGGCGCCACCGGAGGTGTCGATGCGCATCCACGTCCAGATACCGTGGATCGCCAGTCCGGTGGACGCGTACATGGCCAAGGCGACCTTGTGGTCCCAGGACCGCGACGTGGCAGAGAGGGCACCCCACTCGACAGTGATGAAGGACCCGATGCCTAAGATCTGGGCGTTGCCGGTCTTCACGATCCGGTGTTCGAAGTAGTAGACGAGGCAGGCGTCCTTACGGTCGTTGTAGTGGACCCGGCCTTCGGGGACGTAGACGTTGGCTGGGCCACAAGCGGATGAGGCCGGGTGGATCGCTGCGTCGACCGAGTCGTAGGGCTTGAGGTTGTTGACCTGCATCTCACCGGTTCCGGTGGGTGCCGGGAAGTTTGCTGCCGGGATTTCGTCTGGCGCGGGAGCCATCTGCTTGTCCAGATTGGTCAGGAAGTCGGGGAGAACCGAAGGCCGATGTTCTTGGGATCGGTGGACGCAGTGCAGCTGACCTGGTCGACGCCCTTGTCTTTCAGCTTCTTGAGGTTCGCGGGCTTCTGGACCTCGTCGCAGTCGTTGCGCCCGCCACCCTTGGGGATCGGTCGGCCAGCGTCGATGGCCCGAAGGTTCTCCTTGAGTACACGGTCGGCCAAGCCGTCGACGTCTTTGGTTATCGGAGGCTGCTTGGTTGTTTGCTTCGCTCCGGCTGCGGTGAAGCCGATGACTGGTAGTAGTGAAGCGACGAGGCCCGCCGCCGCTGCTCGCATGGTTCGGGAGTGGTGCCTTTTCATTCATCCCCCCAAGGGCTCGTCGAATGTGACGTTGCTCCGGCAGTCGGCGCGAAACAGCGGCTCCTTAAAAGAATTCCCCATATGTAGAGCTTGTTCGCTGAGAGTGGTCGCCAATCGCACCCACCGTGGGGATGGCGCAGACCTCGCCTGTCTCGACGGGTGTGGTACTACTGAGCGGATGAACACGCGGCGCATCGTCAGTTCGTCAGTTTTGGTTGTCGTGTGTGCGCTGGCGGTGATCCTCGGCGTGGCCAGGGCCGGTGGCGGACCAGTTCCGGTGGTGCCGACGCAGCCGGTGGAAACGCAGCTGCCGGTGGAAGCGCAGCCCCTCGCCCTGCAGGGCATAATCGAACAGGCGAAGCTGATTCCGCCGACGCTGGATCCCCAGGCGCTCCCGCCTGGGCCTGTCCTGCCCGGCTGGGCCTGTCCGGGCACGGAGAACATCCAGAACCTCCACGTCAGGGTTGGCTCGCCGGTCCGCTCCGAGGCGGCGGCCGATCCGGGGTTGCAGCAGGAGTTGATTGGGAAGATGCTCGCCACCATCGCCACGATTCCGCCGCCGCCGTGTCCGTGAGCTAGGTGAACTCCACGAAAGGCTCTTGCACACCCGTTCTGCGGTAGCCCTGCATGGAGTTCGGCCCCTGGAGCACATGCCCGAGCTGGTAGGGGCCTGTCGGCGTGTGGCGTGCCTGGCTTCGCTATGTCGGAGCCACGGAACGTATCGCTTGATATGTGGGTCGCTGCCATGAAAGGTGCGAACCGAGCGATAACGCCTGGCGAGCGACAGGGTCGGTCTGTCGCCGTCGCCATTGGGAGGCGTATCGCCGATGTTCCCAGCGTCCGTGGGCTCCGAGATCGGGACGCAAGCGCTCGGCCGCCGGCCCGATGGAACACCCGGTCGGCCGGCGTCGTAAGCGCGACGTCGTGGACGGAGAGGCGTGCCCGTCAAGTTGCTGGACTGCCGGCAGGGTCGGCGCCTGCGTCGAGGAGCTCACCGGCGTAGGGAAATGGCGGCCAGGCCGGTGGCCAGCGTGTGGCGGGGGAGGATCTTGGGAGCTGAGTTTGCGCGCAGACGGCCATCCGTCAGGCGGACCCCGTTCGCGGTTTCGGCGGGGCGCCTGCGCTTATCGTCACTCCGACGCTCGACTCGCCGGTGCCGCCGGTCGGCGCTGCCGTGCGCTGCATGGTCGTGAGTTTCTGGTGTGCGGCGCCGAGGCTGGCCTGGAGTCCCTCAACCTCGCCCAGCCAACCCCGGTTGTGGGCCTCGGCGAGGCGGGCGTCGAGGTTCTCGATGATCTCGGTCAGCCGTCCGAGTTGCTTGGGATCTGGACGTAGCATCGGACACCGGATACAGGCGTGCTCGTGCTGGCAGGGAGTGCCGTAGGCCCGGCCGCAGACGCCGAGCTCCACCTTGCGCCGCTCGAAGTGGCCCAGGAACTCCTCCCACTCGGCGTCGGTCGGCTCCCGATACTCCTCGCTCGGACGCAGGCCTCGCCGGCGGGCGATGAATGCCCGGTGGTGATCGATCACGTCCTGGTCATAGACGGCCACGTAGGTCTGGGTCGTGGCCAGACTCTGGTGACCGAGGAGTTTCGCCGCGATGTGCACCGGGAGCCCGGTCGCCACCGCCTCGGTGGCGAAGACGCGCCGGAAGTCGTGCGGGGTGAATCTCCGTGCGCCACCGCTGGCGTCGGTCAGGCCTGCCGCCTCTGCGGTGCGGTCCAACAGGACCTTGACCCGCAGCGGCGTGATGATGTGATTGGCCAGCCCCCAGGGCTTTTGGAACAGGAAAGGCTGGGGCGTGCTGTGGAGCCGCTCGGCATGGTCGTAACGGGTGATGAGCGGCAGCCGCTCGGCGCCGTTGCGGACCCGGGAGATAATGAGGGTGAGGACCTCGGCCAACTCGGGGCTGACCACCAGCAGGCGCTCCCGATCGGTCTTTGACGGGGTGACCTGCAGCAGCGGGATCACCTCGCCGGTCGTGGGGAGGGCGTAGGCGACGAAGCTGCGATGAGTGAGCTCGAGCATCTCCTCGATGCGCACGCCGGTGTGGCGGAGTACTTCGACGATCGCCCAGGCCCAGAAGCCGTTCTCCTCTTCCAGGGTGAGGTTCCGCCGGGCACCGTCGCCCGGCGCCGCGGCATACATCACCCCCGGGCGTCCGGTTCCGCCCCGGGCGGGATCGGTGAGCAGGGACAGGCGCCGCAGGTGTTCTCCCTCGACGGTGAACTCTTCGCCCGGCGCGGTGGCGAGTGCGGCGGTGAGAACGGCGCTGGTGCGGCGCCGATGGTTGTCGGCCGCCGTCACGAGGGCGGGGAGCAAGGGCGCCAGCTCCCGGATCCGTTGGTGCATGCGAGCGGTGGCCCGCTTGCGCTGCTTGTTCTGTCCGAGGAAGTCGCGCGCGGTGATGGGACTGGGGGCGGCCCAGACCGCCCAGCGCTCCGGGTCCTCCAGCGCCCAGGCGGCCAGGTCGCCGTAGAAGGCCCGCACGGCCATGAAGACGGTGTTGGGGTCCTCCCGCAGCTCCCCCAGGCCGTGGGTGCCGTAGCGGACGACACGCAGTCGCTCCTTCCACCGGCGCACGACGTCGTCGGCCAGATGCAGGGAGTCGATGCCGGGTTCGTGCAGCTCCAGGTCCCGCCAGAACAGCAACACCAGCTTCGATGCGAGCGAGCGCAGCGAGGTATAGTCCATAGCCGCCTGGCGCTCTCGCAGGTACTCGACCAGCAGGTCGCGAACCGGCCGGCACTCCAGGTCGTAGCCGTCGACGAGTTCCTCGACCCGCAGCTGGCCCCGCCGGGACGCGGCCCAGATGGTGGGCGGGCTGTCGGCGGCCAGGAGGCCGGCTTGGCGCAGCAGCAGATACCAGTGGCTGTGCTGGCGCGTGGAGTAGCCGGCCTGGGCCCGGTAGGCCTCGATGCAGTCATCGACGGTGATGTCGGCCAACCGGCCGCCGTTGTGCATGAGCACGCGGGCGAGCTGGTTGAAAGCGCAGCTGCGATCGAGGGCCGTGAAGCGGGCGGTGTCGTCGCAGATGGCATCGAGGGTGGCGAAGCCCTCGGGATCGCGAATGGCACGGAAGCGCCTCAGCACCATGCTCGAGCGCAGTCGGTAGAGGATGCAATAGGAGGGCCTGAGCGCCCCCAGCAGGATCATCCGCCCGAGGGCGCCGGTGAGCTGGGCCCGCCCGCTGAGGCCGACCAACAGTTCCGGGATGCGAACCTCGTCCGCCCACTCGGGGCCCCTTGCGTCGGCACCGGAGGCGAGCCAGCGCTGCTGCCATGTGGCTCCAGGGAACGTCCCCAACCAGTCCAGGAGGAGCTGGACACCGACGACGCTGCGGTGCAGCTTCTCGGCCCGTGCGCCCGCTTCGAGCACCCGAGCGCGCACCAGGAGGTCGTCGCGGTCCAAGGTCGTCTCCGGCCAGGTGGCGGGGCGCTCGATTCTCGGCGTCTCCAGGTTGGGCGTTCGGAAGTCATGGGACGACGACGGAGGCATCGGATGGCTGGCCGGCCGTTGGCCGCGCACCCGCTGGCGCGGGCCAGGCACAGTGTCGGTATAGACGTCGATGACGCCGCCGGGGGCAAGCTCAGTCGACACCTGATCCTCCTCCCAGCAGGGCACGAAGGACCTCGGGCCGGTAGGCGCCGACGGGGGGCGCCGGCCGCGGCTCCGCTCGATGCTGATGATGTTCGAGCACCCTGGCCACGACCTGGTCTTCGGTCGGACGTGTGTAGATCTCGGTGGTGGTGAGATGGGCATGGCCCAAGACCCACTGGACATCGGTCAGCGCCAGCCTCGGATCGTCGATCATCCGCTGGGCGGCGGTGTGGCGGAGCTGGTGCAGCGTCCAGTGGGTGCCGAGGCGGTCATTGGCGCGCTGGAGGGCCCGGCGCATGGCCGAGTAGGTCAGCGGTCGATGCGGGGCTCGCCTGGTGAGCCACAGCGCCGTCTGCCCCTCGGGCCGGGACTGGCGCTCCTCGTAGAGGCGAAGCCAGACGAAGGCATCAGCCGACGCCGGAAGCCACTGCAGCCGGCGACTGCCCTTGCGATTGACGGCGATCAGTTGACGACCGACGTCCACGTGGTCGATTGTCACATCGAGCATCTCGCTCGCCCTTGCCCCCGTGCTCACGTAGAAGGCCAGGAGGGCACGGTCGCGGTCGCATCCCATCGCCGCGAAAAGCTGATCGAAGAGATGGTCGGCGAGCCCCTTCGGATCGCGTGGTGCCTTGCGCTGACGGAGGGGTGCCCGCCGCCAGCGTTCGAACGGCTCCATCGGGTTGTGGTGCTCGTGGGGCCGCCCGCCGGTTCGCCCAGCGGCCTGCGGCACGGGATTCACGATTGGTCCCTCGCCCGCGGCCATGCGGTCGTCATAGAAGGTCCGCAGCACGGCCAAGTTGTGGTCGATCGTCCCCGGGGCGAAGGCCGCCTGGGCCGGGCCGCCGTGCGGTGGGCGCTTCGACTTGGTGCGCATCCACAGCACGAAGTCGCGACAGTCGACGCGGCTCGCCCGGTCCCAGGCAACATCTACAGCGGCAAGGAACCGCCACCAGCGCAGCAGGGCCTTGGCGTAGGAGCGTGGGCTGGAGCTGCTTGCCCCACTGGCAAGGAACGACATCAGGAAATCGGTGACGGGCAGCACCTCGGCGCCGGCCCGGTCGAGGACGCGGACACCGACGACCGATGGGATCGTGTCCACTCGGCCAACCCTGGTCACCGCCAGCGCGCTCACGTCTCTTGGATCCACATCTCCCTCTCGCTTGCCGGAACTCGACCACTGGACCAGCTCGGACACTCAAAGCCGGGGATGGGCCGAACGAACGCTGGACCTGGTCCCAGTGGTGCGGTCTACAGCTCGTGGCACAGCGTCTTGTCCGCTTGGCGCCCGCTCAGGTGCTCGGCGACCACGACGGTGCGCTCGGCGAAGTTGGTGGCGCCGTTAGCCGGCGCGCAGTAGCCCCGGGACAGGGCGAAGCCGGCGGCGGCCACCTGGGAGGCAAGCGAATCCCACAGCGCCGACTCGCCCTCGAGGAGGACGGGAGCGACGTCGGGAAGAGGATCGCCCGTGGTGTCCGACTGGTCGAAGACGTGGACCACGGTGAAGCCCCGCAGCACTCGGGCGACCGCCGCGTTCTCGGCCGGGTCGGCTTCGTCGACGGGACGGCGCCGGTAGACGCAGGGGGCAAGGATGGCGATGCCCTTGGCCCCCCGGTTGACCTGGCGGCCGAGGCGCTGCCAGGTGCGGTAGCCGGCCACCCTGGTGGCGTCAGGGCGCTGGGACATGATCAGCCACACGTTGTTGGCGGAGTAGGTGTGGAACCGGGAGGCGACGGTCAGGAACCGGGCCCAGTCGTCCCCGGAGACCAAGGCCTCGACCTGGGCGGTGAGGCTGTCGTGAAGCTGGCGGACCTTGTCGGCGTTGACGGGCATGGCTGTGCTCCTTTCGTGAGCGTTGAGAGGTGTGCGGGCGCGGGCGCGCCGGGACTTAGGAGGGTTGGAGGCGGGCGAGGATCGGGTGCAGGTACGACGTCTGGGCGGGGCCGATCACCTCGGCCCGACCGTCGCTCCACAGGAAGCGGACGGCGACGGTGTCGGTGGTCGTCTCCGGCACCGGCCCGTCGGGATCGCAGTGTGCGTAGATGCAGCTCGTGGCCTCGTCGACCGCGAACTCATGGACGGCGACGCTGCGGCAGCCGCCGTCGGGGTGGAGGGTGCAGGGCTCGGCTAGGCGGACCCACACCTGGATTCCGGCCAGGTCGGGACTGAGGTCCTCGGGACTCAGCCAGCCGGCGTTCAGGCCGTCATAGAGGACGGGAAACAGCGACATCGGGCGGCACTCCTTTCTTCACGGGGTGCCCCCAATCCGCTGAGCCCGGGCCCAGGGTCAAGGCCGCAGAGCGCAGCGGCCGCAGTGAAGTCGAGGCGGGGGTCCGGGGGCGCCAGCCCCTGGGAAGGATGAGACGCGCCCCGCAGGGGCGGCAGGCCTCGACTGCAGCGAGGGTGCGCAGCGTGCCTTGACGCAGTGACTCCGTCCCCCGGGTGCGAACCGCCGATGACGTTGGGCCCGGGCGATGCACAGCAGCGCCCCAACAGCGCACGCCGGCCCGTCAGGGCCGAATAGCGGCGCAGGTGGCAGCGCTGCGAGATGGGGGACCTTGTGAAGAAAAACTGGTACCTGAAGAGGGGGGCGAGCGGAGCGAGCGAGGGGGAGCCCGGCGGCTCAACGATGTTCCTACTCCTCGCTCAGGAGGTTGGCTGATGCATGCCCGACCCAACCAGACCCCGCCGGTCGTGCGAGCCGGCGTCTACACCCGTATCTCGTGGGACCCAGAGGGCCAGCGCGCCGGCGTCGAGCGCCAGCGCGTGGATTGCGAGGCTTTGTGTGCTGCTCGCTGCTGGGAGGTCACCCACTACTTCGAAGACAACGACCGCTCGGCGTACAGCGGCAAGAAGCGGCGGGCCTACGAGCAGATGCTTGCGGCGGTCGAGGACGACGTGCTCGACGCCATTGTGACGTGGCACAACGACCGGCTCCATCGCTCGCCCCGCGAGCTGGAGACCTTCATCGACCTCGTGGAGCGCCGCGGCGTCCGCGTTGCGGTGGTGACGGGCGGCGACTACGACCTCACGACGCCCGAGGGGCGGTTCACCGCACGGATCGTCGGAGCGGTGGCGCGCAAGGAGTCCGAGGACCGTAGCCGCCGGGTCCGCCGCAAGCACCTCGAGTTGGCCGAGCAGGGGAGGCCGGCCGGTCAGCTGGGGTGGGGCGTGCGCACCGCAGCCGAGCGGGAGCTCGTCCGGGAGGCTGCGAACCGGGTCCTGGCCGGCCAGGGGCTGATGACGATCGCCCGGGACTGGAACCGGCGAGGCGTCCAGGGGACGACCGAGCACCCATGGACGGCGCCGACCTTGAGGAAGGTGCTGCTGTCGGCGCGCATCACCGGCCTGCGTGAGCACGGCGCCGATCCGAGCGGGAAGGTCCTAGTCAACATGGAACGGCCGGCTCCGTTCCGCATCTACGTGGATCATCCACCATTGCGGGCGGAGCCAACATACGGAAGGAGCCGGCCGTGCCCATTCTCCACCCTGACACCATCCACCTCGGGCTCGACGTCCACAAGGACTCGATCTCGGCGGCGATCCTCAACCCGGGCCACGAGAGCCCCGACTGCGAGAAGATCTTCCACGACGAGGAGTCGGTGCGGCGCCTCATCGGGCGACTCGGGGACCCTCGCCTGGTCCGAGCCTGCTACGAGGCCGGGCCCACGGGCTATGACCTGGCCCGCCTGCTGGCGTCCATGGGTGTGCGCTGTGAGGTGGTCGCCCCCTCGCTCATCCCCAAGGCCCCGGGCGACAAGGTGAAGACCGACAAGCGCGACTGCCGGCGCCTGGCCCGCCTGCACCGGGCCGGGGAGCTCGTCGCCATCCGCATCCCCACCCCCACCGAGGAGGCGGTGCGGGACCTCTGTCGCACCCGGGGCGACATGGTCGAGGACCTGACCCGGGCCCGCAACCGGCTGTCGAAGTTCCTACTGCGCCACAGCCGGGTATGGCGGGGCGGGTCGCCCTGGACTCACCGCCACGAGGCCTGGTTGGCGGCCCAGAGCTTCTCCGAGCCCGCCCTGGCCGCCACCTTCAGCCACTACCGGGCAGTCGTGCTCACCCGCGACGCCCAGCTGGCCGCCGTCGAGGACGACCTGGCCACCTGGTTCGACCGCCTGCCCTTCGCCGAGACGGTCCTGCGCCTGGGCGCCTACCGGGGCGTGACCCACATGGGAGGCCTGACCCTGGCCGCCGAGGTGTGCGACTGGCGCCGCTTCGCCGGGGCGCATCAGTTCATGGGCTTCGTGGGACTGGTCCCCACCGAGTACTCCAGCGGCGGCTCGACCCGCCGGGGCCATCTGACCAAGGCGGGCAACGCCCACATCCGGGCCCAGCTGGTGGAGTCGGCGTGGACCTACCAGCACCGGCCCTACGTGGGCGCCGCCATCGCCAAGCGCCACGACGGTGTCGGCCCCGAGACCGTGGCCCGGGCGTGGGCGGCCCAGCTGCGCCTGTGCGGGCGCTTCCGCCACCTGGCGGCCCGCAAGAACACCAAGAGCGTGGTCGCCGCAGCCGTGGCCCGGGAGCTGGCCGGCTTCCTGTGGGCCGAGATGACCGCGGCCTGAGATGACCACGACCGTCGAGCACCTCCGCGTCCGGCTGGCGGGGTGATCGAGATCTCCACGACGCGCCGGGGCACCGCCGTTGCAGGACCGATCCCCGGGGGCACTATGCCGCGGCGATGCCGAAGCGAACCTAGTCAGGGGCAACTTCCTGCGGATGACCGACCTGCGGTTGCGACCCGCGTACATCAGTGTGGCGGTCAGCCGATCCACCGAGCCCCGGCGCGTCGTCGAGACCTTGGAAGAGCCCGGCCACCACCAGGGCCGACGACGACCTGAGCCCCCCCCCCAGCAGCTGGGGCTCCCAGGAAGGCCTGGCGGCCTTCCTCGTTCATTGTGCTGACGGGGGATGACCGGCCGTCAAGACTTCCCCTGCGGGCGGCCTGCGGCCGGTCTTGACCGCCCTCGCTGGTTTCCGCGCGCCCAGAAGCCTGTGCCGCCCACATCTCGCGGCGCGCTTGACAAGCCGTTCCACATCAGGTGCCCTGACGCCCGCCATCTGGGAGGGAGCGATCGATCGCCAGACGTGGGACCACGTCCGGTCGGTCCTGCTCAACCCTGAGCGCCTCACGCTCAGGAACCTCCCGACCAAGTACCTGCTGACCGGTCTGATCTTCTGCGGCGTGTGCGGGGGGCGGATGCGCTCCCGGCCGCGCGATCCCCATACGAAGCGCTACGTCTGTGCCGGTCGCCGGCCCGGTCACCAGCTTTCGATACTGGCCGAGCCCGTCGACCAGCTCGTCGCCGAGCGCGTCCTCGACCTGGTCACGACCCCTGCTTTCCGGGAGGCCTTCGTGCGCCGCTCGGGGAGGCTTGACGACAGGTCGATGGCCCAGGCCTTGGCCGAGCTTGGATCTGCCCAGACCCGGCTGCAGACGCTGGACGACGACTACTACGTCCGGGGAGTGCTCGCCGTTCGTCGCTACCGGTCGATCAGGGTCCGGCTGGAGCGGGAGGTTGAACGGCTCCACGCGTTGGTCGACGGAGCCGGCAGACAGCGGATCGTCCTGCACCGCGACCCGCGCGCACTGTGGTCGGAGGCCGACTTCGTTCAGCGGCGCGAGCTGGTACGCCTGATCGTCGAACGCGTGGACGTGATGCCCGCCAAAAGGGGTGCTCGCTTCGACGCCTCTCGGGTCAAAGTCAGCATTCCGTTGGCGTCCTCTGCGCGAGGCCCCGTCGGTGCAGACGGTTCCATGTCCCTTGAGGCGTCGTGAAGACCAAGAGTCTCTTGCGACGCTTGCTTGCGTTCCTCACCTGTCGAGCAGGAGGTGATCGAGGGCTTCTAGGAGAGACGCCATGTCGCCCACAGCCTGCTCGAGCCGCTGCATTCCGAAAGCCGTTACCTGATACCTCCGCCGTGGACCGGCACGGTCATCGGCCATCTCCCACGCGGAGGTCACCGCGCCTGAGGCCTCCAAGCGACGCAGCTCTCGATACACCGAGCCGGCGGAAAGCGGGGTCCGCATGAGCGGGGCAAGCCGCTCCTCCAAGACGTAGCCGTGGCTCGGCTCCTCGGCCAGGAGCAGAAGAAGAGCGGGCGACAACAACCTCCGCTCGGCCGAAGTGGTCGGTCTGTCACCCATCACGCCACGCTTCTCATCACCGGAAAACAAGCGTTGAGTGAAACGTCCTCAGGGGTTTCGGTCATGGCGGCAGCATCGGGGTGCTCGTTGCACCACCATTGCGCTGACCGCATCAGCGCAAACGCGACGACGGGACCCTAGCTTGGGGCCCCGTCGTTGTTTCCGTCTAAGAAGTCGCTAAGCACGACAATGCGCTGCTAGGCACCCGCTCGGCCACTCGCTATGGACGGGTCGAGGGGGCCGCCGAAGACTTCGATCTGGATGTTGTCCGGGTCGCGCAGCGTGATCATGGCCGTCCCCCCACTCGACGCTTTCACCTCGGAGTGGTCGACGCCCAGCTGTGCGAACTGGTCCTTCAACGCCTGGACGTCGTCGACGCCCGCGACCTGCAGGGCCACGTGGTCCATCCCGGGGCGTCGTTCGTCGAACGACTCACCGGAGTGCCGCTCGTGCTGCGTCAGGGTGAGCGTCACGCCGCTGCTCGGCGCCCGGAGCCGCGTCCGGCGGAAGCCGTCGCCTTCGATCTCGGCGGCCACGTCCAGGCCGAGAACTTGCTGGTACCACTCGGTGCTCTTGCCCAGGTCGGTGACGCTCAGGCTCAGGTGGTGGTATCCGATTACCTCTGTCATCTGCATCTCTCCTTGTGTGTGATGGCCTACGGGGTTTTTGTACGACCCGACGTTGCGTGGGTGTTGCGTGCTACCGGGGCCGGTGGCGGAAGAGGTAGGCCTCGAGCACCGCGACCAGGCCGTTCACGAGGAAGCTGAAAACGCCTGCGACGAGGATGAGCCCGTACACCTGGGCCGACAGATAGTTGCGTTGGCTCAGGGCGATGAGCGCTCCGAGGCCCCCGACCCGGGTGAGGATCTCGACGAGCAGGGTGATGACCAGCGCCACCGGTGCTGCCACCCGGACCCCGAGGAGGATCGCCGGCATCAGCGCCGGCACGATGCACTTCCGGGAGCTGTCGAACCAGTTCAGATGTAGGCAGCGGGCCGTGTCGAGCAACACCGGATCTAGGGCCCGCACCCCTGCCCTGGTGTTCAGTAGGATCGGCCACACGGCGGCCAAGGTGACCACGGCCACCTTCATCCTCTCGTCGTAGCCGATGAGAAGCGCGGCGATGGGCACCATGGCGGCCGGGGGCATGGCCCGGGCGAACTCCAGCGTGGGGCCGAGTGCCCGGTCGAGCCTTCGCAAGGCGCCCACGACAGCGCCTAGCAGGGCACCCAGGAAGGTCGCGGTCACTAGGGACAGGGCGAAAGTGACGAACGTCTGGCGGGCGGCCGGGCCGAGCGTCCCGTTCTCCCAAAGCCGATGCAGTCCCCTGGCCCACGTCGACGGCGGCGGGAAGTAGGGCGATGCCTCGGAGCCGAGGATCTGCCAAACCGCCAGCAGAACACCGAGCGGCAGGAGGCCACGCAGCGGAGGAAACGAGCCGCTTCGTTGCCTGTCGGCGGAACTCGCCGTCCGCCGCTGGACAGGACGCGGATCGCCGAAGGCGGCGTCGACGGGCGGAGCGGTCACCGGGGCGGTCATCGCTTCCTCCTCGGGGGAGCGCCGGCGGCCAGGGAGGGCATCAGGCGGGCCGAGGCATAGCCGACGGCGGCGTTGAGGCCGATCCCGAGCAGGCCGATGGCGAAGACGTACGCGAACATCTGCTCGGGTTGCAGAGCCTGCTGGGCCGACACCAATGCATTCCCCAGACCGTCGGGGTTGCCGATCATCTCGGCCACAACGGCCAGCACCAGCGACAGAGACAGGCCGAGGCGCAGGCCCACGACGATCGAGGGCATGGCCGCCGGCAGCACCACCTTCCGGATCCGGGTCAGGCGCGGCATGCGCAGCATGCGGGCGACGTCGAGCAACTCCGTGCGGACACCGCGCACACCGTCGATGGTGTTCACCAGGACGGGCCATGCGCTCACGAAGACGATGATCGTCAGCTCCATGCGAATCGAGAACCCGAAGACGAGGAGGGCGACTGGGACCAGCGACACCGGTGGGATTGCCCGCATCACCTCGATGCTGGCCATGGAGTAGCGCCACGCCGTCCGCGAGAGGCCCAGTAGGAGGCCGAGGCCGATGCCCAGGAGGGAAGCCATGAGCCAGCCGAGCAGGGTGACCTTCACGGTGTGGAGGACGTTGGCGAGCATGTCACCGGAGCCGACGAGGTCCGCACCGCTGTGGGCGATGGCCGACGGCGCTGGAAGGAACTGGTACTCGAGCGTTCCCGAGCCGATCAGGAGCTCCCAGAGCCCGACGAGCGCCAGCAGCGTGCCCAGTCCGAGCACATTGACCCGTTGCCGAAGACGAGGACTAGCCATGAGGGTCGGCGATCGCGTCGTACACGGCCCGGCGGAGCTTCAGGAACGCGGGCATCTCCTTGCTCGCCAGCTGGTCCCGGGGCCGGGGCAGGGCGACCTCCATCTGCTCGGTAATGCTCGCCGGGGTCCCGTCGAGCACGACGATGCGGTCGCTCAGGTAGACGGCCTCGTCGATGTCGTGGGTGACGAAGAGCACCGTGGCCCCCGTCCGCTCCTGGACCCGCTGCAGCTCGTCCTGCAGCGCCCCCTTGGTCATGGCGTCGAGGGCGCCGAACGGCTCGTCCATCAAGAGGACCGACGGCCGAACGGCCAGGGCCCGGGCCAGCTGGACGCGCTGTTGCATGCCGCCCGAGAGCCGCCACGGGTAGTCCTTGGCCCGGTCGGCCAAGCCCACCATGGTGAGTGCCTCGGCGGTGCGTGCGGTCATCTCGCGCTTGGCGACCTTGCCCTCGAGGCCGAGGGCGACGTTGCGCTCAACCGTTCGCCATGGCAGGAGCGAGGCGGCGTAGTTCTGGAAGACGAAGACGGCACCCTCGGGCGGGCCGTCGACCGGCTCCCCGTGGAACAGGACGTGGGAGTCCGGTGTGGGGGCGAGCAAACCCCCGAGAACGCGCAGCAGCGTGGTCTTGCCGGTGCCGGAGCGGCCCATGACCGAAACGAACTCCCCCTCGGCGACCTGGAGGTCGACCCCAGCGAGGATCCGGCGGGGACCCTCGCTGGAGTCGAGCTGTACGCTCACCCCGCGGCATTCGCACGCAGCCGTCTGCGGCCGGGCGGTCAAGGTGGTCACTTGCCCGGAGACAGGATGAGCTTGCGGGTGTCGACCTGGCCGTTGAACTCACCGATCTCCCTCAACACCTTGACCCAGGTGTCGAGATCGCCGGCGCGGATGTCGAAGTTGTACGTGGGCAGGGGCACCGTGGACGCCACGGCCTCGGGCAGCTTGGTGTACTCCTGAAGGATGCGGCGGGCCTCGGCGGGGTTCTGGCCGATGAAGGCTTCGGCTTCCTTGAGGGAGGAGACGAAACGGGCGATGGCGTCGCGGTTCTTGTTGGCCCAGGATCCCTGCGCCATCCAGAAGTTGGTGGCCAGGGGGTCGCCGATGGCGTCGAACGGAGTGGAGATGGCGACGTTGCCGGCCCGGATGAGCTGGCTGGCGATGGGCTCGAGGGCCTCCACGGCGTCGATGCGCCCGGCCCGCAGCTGATCGGGCAGGTTCGGTGTGGGTGCCTCGACGCCACCGATCTTCGACGGGTCCGCACCCTTCTGCTTGGCCTCGTACTTCACCGCAGCATGGATGACGCCGCTGAGCGTCGGCGTGCCGACGGTCTTGCCCTCGAGCTGGCGCACATCGGTGATGCCCGAGTCGGGCTTGACGATCACCTTGACGAACGGGTTCGCCTTCGTGCTGTTCGTGTTGCCGGCGGCCTGCACCACGTCGACGCCTGCCGCACCGGCCCGGATGAGGTCAGTGGCCGTGCCCAGGGCCAGATCGAACTGGCGGCCGAGCGTGGCGGGGATGTCGGAGATGTTGGCCGCCTCGGTGAGGGTGACGTCGAGATTGTTCTTCTGGAAGATGCCCTGCGCCTTGGCGATGTGCAGGGGAAGCACGGTGGTGGCCGGCACGTACGACCCCCGCAGGGCCGTCGGGCCTGCTGCGGTCGTCTCGGTGGTGCCCTGGCTCTCCGAGGAGCCGCCGCCGTCACCACAGGCGGCACCCGCCAGTCCGAGAGCCAGCACGGCGGCGACTGCCGCCCGGGCCGTGGTACGGGATCGAGAACGTCCGAACAGGTTCATTGAGGTTCCTTCCTCTCGGTGGGCTGTCGCCCTGGTGTCGCCGTTTGCGACTGATGTCGTTCTACGGGGCGTCGTTGCAAGGACGTTGCATGAAACAGCGACATCTGCCGCACTCCCGGCCGGGTCCCCCACGTGTGTCTTGACCGCTTTCTGAGAACAGGTACCCAACGGCTCAGCAGGAGCGGCGGGTCCGACGGAGAAATGGCTGCCTATTTCGGTGACAGCGGGTCGACGTCCCACCCGTGGCGGCGGATCAACCGGGACACGTGGGCGGGGTGGTACGAGATGCCGGTCAGCTGCGCGATGAGCCACGCCACCTGCCTGCAGGTCCAGCGGACGTCATGGAAGCCGTGGGCCTGAGGGCCCCGCCGGAGGGCGGCGTCGATCAACCGGACGTCGTTCTCGGTGAGCCGGCTTCGTGGGCCTCGCCGGCCACCTGCTCCGAAAGCGTCAGCGCCCTGATTCCGCCAGATGGCGTACCAACGGCTCACCGTCTGCCGCGACACCTCGAGGCTTCGGGCGACCTCTGCCTGGGTGGCACCGGCTTCGAACAGCGCGGCTGCACGGCGACGTCGGTCGAGCGCACCGGGTGGTTCGCGATCTGGTGACACGCCGGAAGCGTCCGATGCCTTGTTGCGCGGGCGTTGCACGCCCGCGCCGGGTCAGGTCGCCGCTTCCAGCCGGCCCACCTCGGTTGCGGCACGGAGCAGCATCCTGGTGTACGGGTCGCTGGGGGACTGGAAGACGTCAACCGTACGTCCGCATTCCACCAGCTGCCCCCGCTGCATGACCGCGACCTGTTCCCCGACCGCACCGGCCATGTCTAGGTCGTGGGTGATCACGAGGAAGGCGATCCCATGACGGTCGCGTAGGTCGCGGATCAGCTGGACGATGCTGCCTCGGAGGGTGGCGTCCACCATCGACGTCGGTTCGTCGGCCACGACCAGGCGCGGGCGACCGACGAGGGCCCGAGCCAGCACGACACGCTGACGTTGGCCACCCGATAGCTGGTGCGGATAACGGCCCAGGTAGTCCGAGGCGGGCTTGAGTCCTACCTCCTCGAGCGCTTCACTGACCCGTGGCGAACGGGCACTGCCCGTGCCGGCGATCTCGAGGGGCTCGGCAACCGCGGAAGCGACCCGCATGCCAGGATGGAGGGACTGGTACGGGTCCTGCAGCACCAGGTGCATCCGGCGGCGCACACGGCGCAGCTGCCGCTCGTGCATGTGGGCGTACTCGACGCCCTCAAAGACGAGTTCACCAGCGTCTAGCCGCTCGAGACCGACCACGGCGCGACCCAACGTGGATTTGCCGGAGCCGCTCTCGCCGACGAGCGAGACGATCTCGCCCTCGCCGACGGCCAGCGAAACATCGTCGAGGGCGACCACCTCCCGCCGCCGGGATCCGTGCCCCGTCCGGAAGGTCTTGCACGCGTTCCTGACCTGGAGGATGGCTTCGGTCATGCTCGCACCTCCACAGGTGAGAGGCGGGTGTTCAACAACCGCCGGCTGTACTCCTCGGTTGGGGCGTCGGCGACCTGCGCCGCGGCCCCGCGTTCGACGACGCAACCGTCCTGGAGAATGACCAGCTCGTCCGCCACCCGGAGGACCATCTGCACGTCGTGGGTGATGATGAGGACGGTGAGGCCGAGACGGTCCTTCAGATCCTGCACCAGACGGAGGATCGAGGCTTGGGTGAGCAGGTCGAGCCCAGTCGTCGGCTCGTCGGCGATCAGGAGGTCCGGCGAGTTGGCCAGGGCCATGGCGATGATGACGCGCTGGCGCATGCCGCCCGACAGCTCATGCGGATACGACCGGTGCGCGGAGACTGGCAGGCCGACCTGCTCCAGCAGCTCGGTGGCTCTCTGGCCGGCCTTTTCCGCCGGCATGGTCAGCTCGGCCGCCTCGGTGACCTGGGCGTGGATGGTGTACGCCGGGTTGAGGGCGTTCATGGCCGCCTGGGTCACCAGCCCGATCTTGCGACCACGCACCCTGGCGGCCGCAGGCGCGGTGAGGAGCTTGCGTCCTTCGAAGGTCGCCTCGCCCTTGACGAGGGGGTCACCCGGCAGCAGGCCAAGGAGGGCCATCACGATCGTGCTCTTGCCGGATCCGGACTCTCCCACGAGGGCGGTGATTCGGCCACGGGGGACCTCGAAGCCCACCCCACGCACCGCCGGCGGGGCGCCCTTGCTGTAGGCGACGACCAGGTCCCGCACCTCGAGGATCGGCCCATCGGCCGGTTCGACGGCGGCTTTGGAGGCCTTCGGCCTTGCCGCCGGCCGTCGGCGGCTGGTGAGGAAGCGCAGACGCCCCGACGAGCTCGCCAGCCGTGGATCGGCCCACTCCTCGCAGGCGTAGCCGGCGAAGGCGAAGCCCAGCACCACCACGGTCAGGGCCAGGCCGGCCGGGAGCATCCACCACTTCCAGGCACCAGTGAGCAGGGCGTTGTTGGAGCTGGCGTTGGCCAGCATCATCCCCCAGCTCGCCTGGTTCGGATCACCGAGGCCAAGGAAGGCCAGGGCCGCCTCGGAGATAACGGCGGCGTTGGCGACCCGGACAAACTGGGCCGACGCCAGCGGCGTGAGCCGGGTCAGGATGTGCCGGCACACGCATCGGGTACCGGAACCGCCCATGGCCCGGGCTGCTTGGACATGCTGGTACTCCCGCAGCTTGAGGACCTGGGCCCACAGCACCCTCGCCGGACGCGCCCACGAAACTGCGGCGATGACGACGGCGGTGGTGACGAGGCCGCGACCGAAGAAGGCGGCCAGGACGAGGACAAGGGGAAGGAAGGGAAAGGCGAGGGTCATGTCGGTGAGGCGCATGAGCACCGCCTCGGCCCAGCCCCGCCGCCAACCGGCCACCACGGCCACGAGGAGCCCGATGACCAGCGCGAGGGCGGCCGCGCCCACCCCGATGGCGAGGGAGATGCGGGCGCCGTAGATGAGCTGGGCGAAGATGTCGACGCCCAGATCGTCCGTGCCGAAGGGATGGCCCAGATCCGGCCGCTGCAACGGGGGGCCGCTCGGTCGGGTGGGCGAGTGGCGGGCGACCACGGGGGCGAACGTGGCGGCTAGCCCAGGTGCGGCCAGCAGAACCAGGCCCAACCGGCCCAAGGTCCTCCCCGGACTGCGTCGCAGCGCGGGACTGCGCTTCGTCTTCATGCCCCCACCTTTCCGGGTCGCCGGACCCGCGGGTCGAGGTAGGGATAGACGAGCTCGGCTACCAGGTTGGCGGCGATCACGCCGAAGGCAATGAGCAGGAAGCAGCCCTGCAGCACCGGGTAGTCGCGGCTTAGCACGCTCTCATAGATCAGCCGGCCGAGGCCGGGGTAGGCGAAGACCGTCTCCACGGGAGCGGCGCCCCCGAAGAGCGCTCCCACGTTCAACATGGCGACGGTCCATACCGGCACCAGAGCGTTGCGCCGGGCGTGGCGGCGCACGCCCGCCGGGCTCAGTCCCTTGGCCGCGGCCATCGTCACGTAGTCCTCGCCCAGCTCCGACACTGCCGACGATCGGGCCACCAGGTATGCGGACCCGACGCCGGCAAGGGTAAGGGCGGTGATGGGGAGGATGGCCCGCCGCGCCACTTCGGCAGCGAAGGCCAGTCCTTCCGAGTCACCGCCGGGCAAGGCGCCGAACACCGGTAGGAGCTGGAGCTGCACGGAGAAGAGCAGCACCAGCAGGAGGGCCACGAAGAACGGCGGGAAGGAGTCGGCCACCATCACACCCATGAGGGTTCGGACGTCGGACTTCGTCCCCCTGCGCCACGCCGACCGAAAGCCGAGAGCGGCACCGATCAACGTGGAGAGGATCACCGACGTCCCCACCAGCAACAACGTCCACGGGAGCCGTTCGGCCAGCAGATCCGTGACCGGCCGGCCGTGCCGGGTCGATATCCCCAGGTCGCCCCGCACGAGGTTCCCGATGTACCGACGGAACTGCTCCCAGTCCGAGCCGTTCAGGCCGTAGCTGGCCGCCAGCTCTGCTCGCTGCTGCGGCGAGATGGCGTTGGCCTGCTCGGCCGGAATGAGGAAGTCGATGGGGTCACCCGGCGCCAGGCGGGGCAGAGCGAAGTTGAGGACGATTGCCACGCCGAGCACCAGAGCAGCCAGCGGCAGCGCCCGGAGCAGCTGGCGCCCAACCGGGACGAGACCGCTCCACAGGTTGTCGGTCTGGATGCCGAACGCCTCGGAAGACTCATGGGCCGCGGCCGGGGCGGGCGAGGACTGTGCGGTATCAGCCATCGGCGTGGTGGGAGCACGGGTTGACGTGGACAATCGCCCTCTCAAGCGCCGGAAGAGCCTCGAGCATGGCCCGCTCCGCGTCCTGGGTGATCTCGTGGCCGGCGGCCACGGGGAGGTCGCGGTCCACGGTCAGCCGGAGCTCGGCGTGCAGCCGGTGACCTATCCAGCGGGCGCGGATCTCGCCCACCTCCTGCACGCCAGTCACCGATGCGGCTGCGGACCGGGCCCTGTCGAGGAGGTCCGGGTCGACGCCGTCCAGCAGTCGCTCGCCGACCCCGCGCACGGCCTGGACGAGGACGACGACGATGGTGGCGGCGATGACCAGCCCGACCGCCGGGTCGGCCCACTTCCAGCCGACCGCCACGCCAGCGGCGCCGACGAGGACGGCGAGGGAGGTGAGGGCATCAGTACGGGCGTGGAGGCCGTCGGCGACCAGGGCGGCCGAACCGATGCGCCGGCCGACACGGATGCGGTATAGGGCGACCGCCTCGTTGCCCAGTGCGCCGATCACCGCTGCGGCAGCCACGAGCCAGAGGTGGTCGATAGGGGTCGGGTTGCGAAGGTGGTCGATGGCCTGCCATGCAGCCAGCACGGCGGAGCCGGCGATCATCAGGACGACGAACAGTCCGGCCAGGTCCTCGGTCCGCCCCAGACCGTAGGAGAACCGACGGCTCGGACGCCTGCGACCGAGGCGGAAGGCGACCAGCAGCGGCAACGCGGTGCCGGCGTCGGACAGGTTGTGCAGGGTGTCGCTGAGCAGGGCCACCGACCCGCTGGCCAGCACGACGGCGCCCTGCAGGAGCGCGGTGGCGGCCAAAGCGAGCATGGACAGCTTCAGCGCCCGCACGCCCTCTCGGCTGGCCTCCAGGGCCCGGTCGAGCTGCGGCTGCGAGTGGCTGTGACCGTGGTGGCGGGCCTCTCTATCAGAGTGGACGTGGGGATGTGACCGAGTCTCAGGGATGGTCGACACGTGAAGCTCCTCGCTCGTGGTCATAGGACATCAATGGCCTGGGCCGTTGCACCCGGATTGCGCGAACGAGCGCGAACGTCCTACGGGGCGCCCGCGCTCGATCGGCCAACCTCGCAACTCAGGCTTCCTCGGCCTCGTACTCCTCCCGTCGGCGGCTCCGGGCGGCGAGGACGCCGCCTCCGACCACGGCCAGCCCGAGGCCCACGCCGATGGCAGCCCAGGGAGGCCCGTCATCGGCCCCGCTGCCGGTGAGGGCCGGCTCGTTGCTGGCCTGCTCATAGCCGGGGATGAACGACCGCTTGGTCAGGATGCCGTGCCCGGTGTCGGCGATCCACCCGTCGTAGGCCGCCGTCCTGTAGGCGTAGTCGCCGTTGGGGTAATACAGCACCAGCGCCGGGGAGTCCTGGGCGTAGATGCGCTGAGCCTCGACCAGCAGCCGCTTGCGCTCACCGTTGTCGATGGTGGCACGGGCCTGCTCCACCAGCCGGTCGAACTGCGGGTTCGAGTAGCTGCCGAAGACTGTCCCTGGCGTGTTGGGCGCCGGCGAGCGGAAGAAGAAGTACAGGGCGTCGGGGTCGGCGTGGGCGTGGGACTCAAGGTTGGTGATGAAAGAGTCGTAGTTGCCCGTGGCGCGCCGCTGACGGAGGGTGGCGGCGTCGATAGACTCGACGTTCATCTTCACGCCGATGGCTTCCACCTGCTGCGTGATCAGCTGCGCCGACCGTTGGTGCTGGGGCTCGTTGGCCGCCACCGAGAGGCCGAACTCGAGACGGTTGCCCTCAGGGGTGCGTCGCACGCCGTCCTCGCCCCGGCGGTAGCCGGCGTCGTCAAGGGCTCTGTTGGCGCCGGCGACGTCAAAGACGTGGCCACCCTGCGGGTCGGCCCAGGCCGAATCGGGGTGGACCCAGCCGTCCCGCCCAGGCCGGCCGCGACCTAGCCCCGACCGTTCATGAGATGACCTGAGTCGGCCCGGAAGGTCTTGTCGACTCGGTCCTGGTCGACTGGACACGCATTCCTGCCCCGATCGCGTCGCAGCCACTGCGATTGTGGCCATTCCGGTCGGTTGGCGGCCGTGTCGGGGCGCGTGCGGTGCGGGTAGTGCCGGGCGAGCGCAGGAAGAGGCGGTGCTCAGGTGAGCAGAGCGATGCGGCGGTGGGCGTCGAGCAGCACGTCGGAGCCTGGCCAGCCGTCGAGGATGCGCACGATGCGCCGCCGGGCCCGATGCACGATTCGCGCCGGTGTGTGCCACAGCCCCCATCGCAGTGTCTTGGGCTCGGCGATGGCCAAGGCGCCGGTGAGGCAGAGCTGCTGGAACCAGCGCACGAGGCCATCGGCGAAGCACACGACGGCGAGCCAGGCGCTGTTGGCCTCGAAGTCGGTGAAGGGGAAACGCTGGGCGCCGGAGTCCTTGAGCCGGCGGATGTTGTCCTCGACATGGGCATGGGCGCGCATGTGCACGTCGAGGTCGACCGCCTCGCCGGTGGCGTCGGTGTAGTGGCCCCAGTAACGGAACATCGTCGAGGGGAACAGGCTCTGCTGGGCACCGGGGTGCAGGGGCTCGCGGCGCACGACCAAGCGGGTGCCCGACGGCCAGCCCGACAGGTCGACCAGGTCTGTGACCTCGGCCACCGCCGCGCCCGGGCGCTCCTCGCCGTCCTGGCGAAGGGCGGGCTGCCAGTAGTCCTCATCGAAGGCGATGCGGCTGATGGCGGCATGGATGCCGGCATTGCTGCGGGCCACGACTGCGAAGCCCACGTTGCGGTTGCGGGCGTGCCAGACGAAGTCGGTGCAGCCGGCGGAGTCGGTCCGCACCTGGATGGGCCGGCGCACGAGGCCGGCGTCGTCGCCGGGGCGGTGGCCGGCGGAGACCTCGGCGGGGAGCCCGGCGATCGCCGCATCGAGCAGCGCGACGTGATCGGCGATGTTGTTGGCCCCGGCGTTGCCGGGCCGCAGAGCCACCGCGAGGGTCTCGCCGGTGGCATCGGCGAAGCAGTAGATCGGGTGGAAGCCGTAGCCGCCCTTGTAGTTCGCCGCCGCCTCTTCCTTGTTCTCCGAGTGGATCTGGTGCAGCGAGCCGTCGATGTCGAGCACCACCGTCGCCGTCCCCGTCGTGGCCGCCGCCCGGCGCCACACCTTCGCCCGCACCTCGGCCATCGCCTCCCACAGATCCGAGAGGGTCTCGGCGCTGATCGAGCGGAAGGTCCGGTACAGCGTCGAGTCCGACGGCACCGAGCCGAACAGCGCCCCCTGGGCGCGGAGGCGTTCGATGTCGGCGCACGCCTCGCCGCCGCCGGTGAGCATGAGCATGGCCTGGACCAGCACCTTGCCCCGGTCGTGCAGGGGGAGGCGCTCCCCGGAGACGGGGATGCGGGCCGACAGTGAATCACCGAGGCGCAGACGGTCGGCGAAGCTGCCAAGGGCGTGGAGCCCGGCGTGGGCCACGACCCCCTTGCCCGAGCCTTCCACCACCGCCGGGAGCGTGCTGTTAGCGTTCACTTGGTAGGTGCCCCCCAGGGTCGGGATTCGGACGCGTCGACAACGTCAGAATCCCTTGTCTGGTGGGCACTTCCGCGGATGGGCGGCCCTCAGCTCACGCGGCTCGGTGAATGATCAGGGCTAGCAGCACGGTTTGCACGATACGCGCCTTGACCGGCTGAGGTTTGGGCGCCAGCGCTTGGCGAGAGGCCGGCGACGAGCGCGGCGCCGACGGCGACGGCGGCCACGCGCGCGGTGCGACGCGCGCGACGGTTGGGAGTGTGATCGTTCATTACCCTGCTCCTTATGTGAATGGCGGCCGACCTCCTGCCATCAATGGCGCCTTACCCGCAATGTGCACCTAAAAACGTTCCGCCATGTGCTCGATCGTGAGTTTTCGCTGCGCGTTCAAGTGACAAACAGTCGTTCGGCATTGACGTATATCGGTTCAGGACCACTCTCCTAACGGCCGTTGCACAGCCGTTGCATGACTGGGTGCAACGCACGCGCAACGAGGCCGCGGACGATGTCGTCGACGGACGAACCGAGGAGGCTCCCAGTGCGCGACCAGGATCACGTCACAACTCCTTCGCCGGCACGGATGCTGCTGCGAGGGATGGCTAAGCGTTGCCCGGCGTGCGGCGCTGGCCGGCTCTTCAGGGGCTGGTTCACCATGGCCGACCGCTGCCCGGGCTGTGGCTACCACTTCGAGCGCGAGGAGGGCTTCTTCCTTGGCGCCTACGTGATGAACCTGGTCATGGCTCAGGGGCTGGTGATGCTTCTCGCCGTCGTTCCCACCATCGTCCTGTTGAACGCCGACGCAAGCGCCAGCTTGCGGCCGGTCGTCGTCGGCGGGCTGCTGGGCGCTGTGGCAGCACCGGTGTTCTTCTACCCGTGGTCGAAGACGCTCTGGGTCGCTATCGAGTTGATTCTCCGTCCGATCGGCGAGACGGAGCCCGCGGACGCCGGTCGCAGAACATGGTGAGGGTGCGCCGGACCGCTTCATGGGATGCGACGCGCGCCGTCACGCTGGGACTGGTCGGTGGCTACGTCGACACGGTGGGCTACATCATGCTGCGGGGGCTGTTCCCGAACCACGTCACCGGCAACCTTCCGATCGCCGCGGCCCGCCCCGGGATTGAGGCCATCCCGCTGCTGGTCATGGTGCCGCTGTGGCTCCTCGCCGTCGTGGTTGCTGCTGGAATGGCGGGGAGGATCGAGCGCCGCGGGTCGGCTGCCCTCCCCGTCGTCCTCGCCACCGAGGCCGCGCTGCTCGGCGTGTTCCTGGTCCTGGGTGCCGCCCTCGTGGCCGACCGGCACGCGGCGAACCTCGTCACCCAGACGGTCGTCGGGGCCGCGGGGGTCTGCGCCATGGGCGTGCAGAGCGTGGTGACGCGGCTGGGCGGCTACGCCTTCCCCACCACGATGGTCACAGGGACGCTCACACTCCTCGGGATGGACACCGCCCAGGCGGCCTTCCGGCTCCACCCCGACGGCCAGCGGGGCGCGGTCTTGCGGCGGATCAAGGCGTTCACCCGAGTCGTGCTCGCATTCACCATCGGCGCGGCACTCGGAGGGCTGATGACGGCGCTGGTGGAGTTCTGGGCCATCGCCCTGCCTGCGGCCGCCGTGGCCCTGTGCGCCGCCGGCGAAACCCGATTCGGCTCAGCGCCGGGCGGCGAGCACAGCGGAGAGCCGGCCCCGGGTGACAAACCCCTCGCGCAGCTCTGAAGGAAGGGCGGCAGCGAGCCGGTCGAAAGCGGCCTGCGCCTGCGGGCCAAGGGCGACCTCGGCGACGAGGAGGTCCGATCCGGTCGCCTGAGCTGCTGCCACTGCCTCATCGTGGCGCCCGAGGTGGGCCAGGGACAGCGCCTCGTACTTGCGTGACTTCCGCTGCCGTGACAGTTCGAGCAGCTCTTCGGCCTCATCGGGGACGAGCCGGCAGCGCACCTCGCGGTACCGCAGCTCCGCCCGCCACTTGAACGGGAGCCACGTGGAGAGCAGCGGCTGGGCCTCAGCGACCAGGTCAGCGGCCACATCGGCGTCGCCAGCGAGGAGAGCGCATTCGGCGGCGCCCAGCAGGCCGTGCAGCTCCTGCTCGACCTGCAGCGAGCCGGCCTTGACCTCACGAGCCTCGGCGATCGCCTGTTCGGCGAGATCGCGCGCCCGTCCGAGATCGCCAACCTCTCGCCAAACCCACGACAGCAGGGTGTCCGTCCTGGCCCGGTAGAAGTGGACGTCGTACTCGTCGAGCAGGCGGCGCTTGCGGTCGAGCGCCCGCAGGGCACCGCCGAAATCGCCCAGGTTGCCCCGCGCCAGCCCAGCGAAGAAGAGCGTGCGCAGCAGCGGCCGGAACGCGCCAGTCCGCGTCGACTCCGCCGCGGCCTGGTCCAGCGTGCGTCGAGCTTCGGTGAAGCGGTCGCCGTGCTCCAGCAGGGCGCCCAGGCAGCTCAACGCCGAAGCGGTGGTCGACGGATCGGGGTTGCGGGCGAGGGCGTCCTCGTAGGCCCGCGCCGCGCCTTCGATGTCGCCGGACCAGTGACGGATGCGGCCGACGAGGACGAGTGCGCTCGGCAAGGCGGCCGGTGCGGCCGCGGCCGATTCGGCGAGAGAAGCCGCCTGCGACGCAAGGTCCGTTGCCACCGCTGAGTCCCGGCCGTAGTACGCCGTCCACCCGAGCCGTTCGAGCGCCTGCGCCTCCAGCGCGTCGTCGCCCAAGGCGCGGGCCATCTGGAGGGCCGCCGTGTGGTCCTCCTGCGCGCCGGAGTAGTCGGCCAGCTCCTCCTTCAGCTGGCCTCTGCGGATACGGATACGAGCGACGGCCGCAGTGTCGCCGGCCCGCTCGGCGCCGGCCGCTGCTTGGGAGAGCAGGCGAACGGCGTCGCGGAGGGCGAATGCCCGGATCGCCTGCTCGGCCGCCGCAGACCACGCCTCGTACGCCCGGGCCCAGTCACCGACCGCAGCATGGTGAACCGCGGCCGCCTCCGGCTGGTCGGCCAGCCGGGCCGCCGCCCGGCGATGGTGGGTGTTCCGTATGGGTGCCGGCGTCGTCTCGTAGAGGGCGTCACGGATGACGCTGCCGGCGAACTGGAACCGACCGCCGCTCGCCTGGAGGAGCCCCGCACGAAAGGCGCGGTCGGCCCGGCGCACGGCGTCGCCAATGCCGATGTCGGCCAGATCGGCGACAAAGTCGAGGTCGAAGCTGGCCCCCACGACGGCCGCCACCCGCAGCAACTCCTCGACGTCAGTGCCCACCCTGGCGACGCGTTCCTTGACGGCCTGGGCAAGAGACTCCGGACGGGGAGTGCCGTCAGCACCGGCCGCGAGACGAAGCGCCTCCACCACGAACTGCGGATGTCCCCCGGTACGTTCGAGGAGTTCGCGCGGCGTGACATCCCGGGCGTCGAAGCGCTGCGCCAGCTGCTCCACCGCGGCCAGCGCCAGGGGCTCCAGCACGACCTCTTCGGCGCTGTCTTCCAGGAGCGGCAGCACGTCCTGCGCACTTTCCGAGGTCACCGTCGCCATGATGAGCAGTGGCTCGTTCGTCAGCCTCTCAAGGATGAAGTGCAACGCCTCGAGCGTGGACGCTCCGCCGTGGTGGAGATCGTCGACGGCCAGCAGCACGGGTTGCTCGCGAGCGAGGCGCTGGAGGAACCCGGCAACGGCCTCGAGCGATCTCCGGTGCTCGAGCTCCGGGGTGACCCGCCGGTAGCTCTCGACCGAGACGATCGAGCGAAGCTCGGGCATGAGCTCAGTCAACGTGCCGAGCCATTGGCCGGCTAGTTCGTGCAGTTGCTCGGGGCGGACCCCGTCGAGGAAGCCGCGCAGCGCCTCGAGGATCGGCTGGAGGAACAGCGACCGTTCGGCCGCGTGGCATCCGGCGGACAGCACCGCCGCCCCGGTCGCTCGCGCCCGCCCGGCCACCTCCGTCAGCAGCCGCGTCTTGCCTGCGCCCGCCGCGCCGGAGATCATGACCATGCCCCATCGGCCGTTGGCGGCCGCCGCCCACCGCTCGAGGAGCATGGCGACCTCACGGTCACGCCCCACCAGCTCCGCGGAGAAGGGCGTCGGGCTCGAAGGCCCTCCGGGGTGATCGGCGGGGACGGGGACGGGTTCGGATCGTAGGATGGCGAGATACAGGGCCTCGGTTTCGGTGCTGGGATCGGCGCCGAGCTCCTCTACGAGCGTCTCCCGAAGTCGTTCGTAGGCGGCGAGCGCTGCGGCGGCGTCGCCGCCCAGGTAGAGCGCCTGCATGGCGGCACGGTGAGCCTCCTCATCGAGCGGATCCGCCGCCATCGCCTGCTCCGCCACATCGAGCGCCCTGCGGTGCTCACCCACGGCGAGCGCCGCCGTCCATGCCGCACGCCGCGCCCGGCGGACGAGCCGCTCTGCCTGTCGCCGACCGTCTGCGGCCCAGGGCGCATACGGCTCGTCCTCCAGGAACTCACCGCGAAGGAGCAGCTGCAGGGCTTGGGTCGATGCCGCGGCGGCGAGCGCCGGGCGGCCGCTCCGTAGTTGTGCATCCGCCTCCTTAGCGAGGCGCTCGGCCTCGTCGACGTCGACCCAGCACCCTGCGGTCTGGAAGCGGTAGCCGCTACGGCCGCCGGCGATCCGCTCGGGTCCGAGGACTCGGCGAAGCCGGCTCACTAGAGACGCCACGTTCTGGGCCGCCCCGGCCGGAGCGTCGTCGCCCCACAGCGCGTCGACGATCGCGTCAATGGAGACCAGAGACCGACGTCGCACGATTAGCAACTGGAGGAGGGTCGTGGCCTTACCGACCGGAAGGCGGACGGCATCTCCGGCGACGACGTCGAAGCGACCCATGAGGTGGACCCGGAGCTCGGGCGTCGCGAACTGGTCCACTCCGAGGTCGGCCACACCAGGATCGTGTCACCCCATAGTGAGGCGCACCACCGCGAGAGTGTGCGCCCCCTCCAAGGGATGCGACCGGTCGTCGTGCCCGGAGCGCCGCGGGCGTGGAAGCAGGAGCGGAGGCCGGAGCGTCAGCCGACGTGGACGAACACCGACCGGCCTTCCGCCACGTCGACGAGAATTTCGGACAGTGCCAGCGGCTGGGCCCCGATGGCTGTGATCTGGTCGTCCTTGATGCCCCATCTCTCCACGGATCGCGGGCAGACCGAGACCCGAATCCGCCGAGCTGCGGCATCGTCGATTCGCCGCCGCAGGTCGACCGCCCCTGGCACCGTTGCCACGAATGCAGGATCGGCGACGAGCACGGCGTCACCCGCCAGTCTGACCTCGGCGTTGATGTCCGCTTCAGCAGCGGCCGACGCGAAACGATAGGCAGCCGACAGACGACCTGCGTCCTCCGCAGGGTTTACGCCTACAAAGAACACCAACTTCATGCGATTCATGATTCCTCCGATTCCAGTGGTGCTGTGAACATGGCGTACGGCGTTGCACAGTCATTGCACCCCGCCGGCCCACGCGCCGGCGGCTCCGACCGTTGATAGCGCCCCGAGCGGACGGACGAGGGCGACCAGGGCAGGGGGGTGCCCTTCGGGTCGAGGTAGGCGCGGACCCGGACGGACAGCGTCTGTTGCGTGACTCATTCGGGATGCGCGTAGCGATGATGCGATGCGACGCACGGAGGGCGACGCATGTGGCGTCCCGTTTGCCCGCCCCCGAGAGGTGGCGCAGGGATCACCCCACCTCTCGGATGGTCGCCAGGCGACGCAGCTCTGCCGTTCGGCGCTCTCTCGGAGCGTCCACCGTGCACAGAAAGTTGAGCGCAAGAATTTCGTGCGGCCGCCGCACGGGAGTGGGAACATCGTTGATCCGTCGGGAGACCGGCGGCGGTCTCCCCCGTGGGCCCTCCAGGGCCCACCCGGGTCGCGTCGCGCCGCCGGTCGAACGCGCGAAGAGGGCCCCGGTACCAGGTGGGGGATGCCTGGTACCGGGGCCCCGGGGGTTGGCTGTTGCCGCTAGTTGACCTGGAGTTGCAACTGCGGCCTGGTGCCGTGAACGGGACGGTGGGATTCCTCCGCTCGCAGGAACGGGGTCCCGAGCCATTCGCCGCAGCCGTCGCAGTGCGTGAGAGCCCGGCCTTCGCCGTTGAAATATCCGCCGGCTGACCAGTGGATGGTCTGGTCGCAGTGGTGGGTCAGAGCGAGCTCGGTGAGCATGGGGCGACCTCCTCGGGGTCCGAAGGAAAGGGGCGGGCGCCGTTGCCCGCCCCCTCCCGTCGCGGGATTTAGTAGGGCTCCTCGCCGGGGGCGTAGTCCGGCTGGGCCGGGGCCGGGCCGTTCTGCTTCGGCGGGTCCATGAACTCCACTTGGTCGGCGATGACCTCGTGCCTGGAGTGGGGGTTGTCCTGCTGGTCCTTCCACTCGCGGTACTCGAGGCGTCCGGTCACGGCGACCCGCCGCCCCTTCTCCAGGTGCTCGGCCACGGCCTCGGCCTGCTTGTCGAAGGTCACGACGTCGACGTAGACGGGCGGCTGCTCCTCACCGTTGCGCTTGCGCCGGGGGACGGCCAGACGCAGCTTGGTGGTGGCCGTGCCACCGTTCGTGTAGCGGAGTTCGGGGTCCTGGGTCAGTCGGCCGATGAGCTGGATGGTGTTCATTGCTTCCTCCTGTTCGTGGTCTGCGGTTCCTTCGGCAAGGGACGAGCACGGCGGTCAAGGGGGGATGCAAAGGTCTGCCCGTAGGGACGGCGAGTACAGGAGGGAGCGTCGCGAGCGAGGAACGGAGCCGCCTTTTCGTCCTCCCGGCGCCGTGCCAACCTGCTGCCGAGGAGCCGTCAGACAGCACGACCAGGGGGCAGCGATCACCAATCCGCCTCGGGCGACTGTCCCGGCCCGCGAGCCAGCGACCGCCGCCGGCCCTCGCCGCGGCACCGGCCGTTCTCCGGAGCGCGACGGCGAGGACCTTCCCCGGCTACACCGGCGTGGTGATCTGGGTCTACAGCCGGGCAGTGGTCAGCCCGGGTGGGGCGGCGAGGCGTTGTTTCGGTGCCGAGCCAGGAGTGGGGTCCGAGCACGAACACCGCTCGGGAGGGCGTTGGAGCCGGGCGCGGGCGGAAACCCGCCATTAGATCCACCGACCGTGCCAGCCGTAGTTCGGCGGCGTGCGGCCTACAGGCCCCGGCGTGGTGGGGTGGGCGAGGGGGCCTGATTCCGGCCCGTCGACACAACGCAGGGGCATGGACCACTACGGGTGCGCCCGACCGCCCTTTCGGACAGAATTTCTTTGGGCTAGGGCCAGTTTGTGTTTTGCCAGGAGGCAGCCACCGATCCTGTCGCCGACAGGAGGGGCGGCGGCGAGCTGTGTCGGGGCGTGTTCGGGCGCGCCGATGTGAGCGCCAAAGGCACCGACTACACAGGCGGCGTCGCATCCACCTGAGTCGCCGGTCCATCGTGGCGGAAAGTCAACCCACGTGGAACCTCAGGTCTTGACGGCGAGCTGGCCTTCGTTCACGATGAGCGCCGCCACGGCTGCGGCACGGCACGTCAGTTCGATGCGCCAGCCTGTTGTGATCCTTCCGCGAGCAGCACTTGTAACTCGGAGACCACCCGCCGCCGGGCCCCCGTTTGTTCGAGTAGCTCGTCGAAGGAGGTCTCGCCGCCAATCAGTCCAAGCCGTTCCCGGAGTTTCTCGAGAGCGGCGTCGGCCCCTGCCCGCCAACCCGGCTCACCGTCGATTCCGTTGACGATCTCTCTGGCGGCGTCACCGGCGTTGCGTTCAATTCGGTCCCGGGCTTCCTCCCGTTGGCGCCGGCGCTGCGCGTCGAGTTCCTGTTGGCGCCGCTCGGTCTCGATGATGGTGACGATGCTGATGACCGCGTCCGCGATCTGGAGGCTGGCTTCGAGGGCGACCGCCGCTTTCGCCACTTTGGCCGCGTTGTCGCTGGCCTCTTTCGCCGCGTCGCCGGCCTTCGTCGCGCTGGCGAGCCCGGCGGCGGGGTTGGGGGCTGACGCGGCCCGGCGTCGCTCGGCGACGAGCTTGTCGATCGATTCGCCGGAGTACAGCTCGAATGTCCGGCGGGCGACGGTGTTCAGTTCATGTTTGATATCGCGGGACAGCTTCACGACCCGGCTGTTCGGTTCGGGGGCGTCAATCGTTCCCTCTTTGACAGTGATCGACCACAGGAATGCTTCGGTGCGTTTGGCCGCTCGTCGACCAAGCCGGTCGTCGACCTGCATGCCGGCTTCTCCGAGCACGAGGTTGAGTTTTCCGTCCCACCCCTGCGCCCAGTTGTCGACCGTCACGGTCATGCGCTGGTCGATTTGAGACCGGGACTCCGCTTGGTCGATGCCGAGTTCGTCGCTCAGCTCGCTTGCGAGGGTGACGAGGGCGGTCTGCAGTTCTCCTTGGGCGGCGTCGATCATGGCGTCCACTCGCGCCTTCTGACCGTCCCATGCGATCTGGCGAGCCCGCAGTTCTTCAGCGGCGGCCGTCATCTCGTCGACCACCGCGCCGGCTTGCGCGGCCACGATGCCACCGACCCGGCAGAAGTACCGCGCCGCAGCGCCGCGGCGCAGATCGTCGAGGCGGGCGGGGAGGGCGGCGAGCGCGGCCGTCAGCTGGTCGATGCCGTCCCACTCGCGGTACGGGTCGAAGGCGGACCGTTGCGGTTGCGCCTGACGGGCCTGTTCCTCGTAGGGGTCGGCCGCGATGCAGAAGATCTGCAGCCGGTCGAGAGCGACGCCAGTCGCATCGTCGAGTTGGGTCCGGAGCTCGGACCGTTTGCGTTCTGCCAGTTGGCGCATCCCTTCCAAGTCGTCGTCGGGGTCAGTCCCCATCGAGTCTGCCTGGGCGACGACGGCGATGGTGGCCGCTTCGACGCCAGCGCGGGGATGCCCGTAGAAGTAGCGGCCCGAAAGAACCGTCCCGACGAACTCGCGGTCGGTGGTGAGCAGTTGGGGAGGCACGACGAGCAGGAAAGCGTCGGATAGGGCCACGGCGTCGTGGGCCAGTTGGTCGTGCAAGTCGTTGCCGGTGGCGAAGCCCGGGGCGTCGGTGAAGATCAGGCCGCCAACGTCGATGGCGTTCAGTTCGAACGTCTCGCGGCGGCCGCTGATCGTCAGCCATTCGGGGACTTGACCGCCGCCGTCGACGATAAGGCGGCGCAGCAGCGTGCTCTTGCCTGAACTGTAGGGGCCGAGGAAGGTGACTTCGACCTTGTCGCGGGCGGCGTGCTCATTCCAGTTGGCCGCCAGAGCGGCGGTCTGCTCGGCACCGACGAGGCGTTCGATCACCTCGATGACGGCCTGCTGCCAAGTGTCGTCAGTCATGATCCGGTTGGCTCCATTCGTTCGAGGGCGTCTCGCATCTGTGTGACGCAGAGGTCGATCGCCGCGGCCAGGGCGGTCGCGTCGGCGACGGCATCATCCAGTCGACGGACCTCGTCGTCCCGGCGCCCCTGGACGAGTTCGAGTGACTCGGCCAGGGGGACGCCGGGACCGTCGGGTTCGGTGCTGTCGAAGAATGCTTCGGCCATCTCCCGGACCTGGCGGAGGGCTGCGCCGCGTCTATCCCTCGCGATGCGCTGGGCTTCGGCTTCCTTCTGCGTGCTGCGCCACGTGCCGTACAGCTCGAGCATGCCAAATCCCACGCCGAATGCCACACCGAAGGCGCGGCCGGCGGTGTTGATCTTCGAGGTGAGTTTGGTCGCTTCCCAGGGCCGGAACTTGTGGCCCACATGGTGGAGGGTGCTGATCACCGTCTCCTTTTGGACTTTGGCGACCACTCCGGCCAGCTTCTTGGACACCTTTGCCGTCGCGTCCCTGACCACCGGTTCGCCCTTGGGTTTGAGATGGTCGACGTCGACGTCGGTGTCGATATCGGGGAAGGCGGCGACGAACGCCGCTGAGGTGAGGCGGGCCTCGACGCGGGCGGTGGTGGCCTCACGCCATTCTTCGTGGTCTCGGTCGAAACGTTCGGCCCACTCCTCGCAGATCTGTTTCAGCTCCTCATCGCCGGCCCACCGTTCGAGCCGCTCGACCCGGGCGGCCAAAGCGGACTCGTCGTTCGGATCAGTGGCACCGACGTCGTCGAACAGCTTGGCCACGAACGACACGAGGGCGGTTGCCAGCCGGTCCCTCGCCACCGCCTGGAGCGCCTGTCCGGCGCTGAGGCAGGCGTGGAGATCTATCAGGAGCCGGCGCCGCTGCGTGATGGTTGCTTCGAGGTCGACCAAGTGTCGCCGGCGCTGCGCTATCAGGTCGCCGAGTACGGCGGCGCCGCCTTCGAGGATCCGGACGTCGACGCCGTTTCGGCCCAGGTCGTTGGAGGTGTCGGTAAGCCCGAGGTGAAGCGCGTCCATGCCATCCCAATCGCGGTGCTGGTCGTAGTCGGCCCGGCTGACGTCGTCGCGGTCGCCGACCATGCCGTAGGGGTCGCTGGCTACGCACACGATCCGCTCCGGGCTGATGTCGCCGTGCCCGCCGGCGGTTCGGCCGGCGAGGCTGCCGACAGCCTGGGCCAACTCCAGCTCCTTGCGTCGACACAGCTGTTGATAGCCACCGGGGTTCTCCCGGGGATCGATGCCGAGCTCGTCGGACCGGTTGACGACGAACAGCGAGCGGGGCGCCTTCCCAACTCGGCCACCACCCCGGTCGCCGAAGAGCACCGCCACAAGGTCGGCGCCGGCGCCTACGACCAGGTTCGGGTTGAACAGGATGATGACGAGGGAGGCACCGACGACGGCCCGGTGGGCGGCCTCGGTGTGTTCGGCGTGGGTGCTCTGAAACCCAGGAGTGTCGACCAGTTCCCACCGGCCCCAGCGGAACCCCTCGGCCTTGGCGGTCTTCGGTTGGGCGGCGACTTCAAGTTGGTCGGGCATCTTCAGGTGGGAGTCGACGAGCAGCCGTTTGATGAACGCCGACTTGCCGGTGCTGTAGTCCCCGGCGACGACGATGCGGGGAACGGCCCCGTCCCGCGGGACGGCGACCGCGGCCAGTGCTGCGAGGGCGTCGTCGTCGCCGGCGAGCGCATCGAGCGTGGCGGCGACCCACTGAGCGCCGTCACCGGCCGCCGGGATCTGTGTCGCGGGTTCTGTCACCGACCGGATCTGCGTCAGTAACCGCTCGAGGTAGACCGAGTCGTGGCCGACGGGGTCGGCGGGGGTGGCCGGGGCGGTGTCGGTCAGGCCTTCGGGGTCGGTGCACCAGTTTTCGCCGAGCCACAAGAGTCGCTCGGCGGTTGGTTCACCCGGGTACTGGCGTCGCTGCAGATCGTTGGCGACGTCGGAGAGGAGCTGGCTGGAGTCCGCCACGTTGGGCAGGTCTTCGCTTGCGTTCTGTAGCTCACGGGCGGCCTTGGTTGCGGCCTTCGCGACGCGACGCAGCGCGCTGGCGCGGGCCACGTCGTCGGCCAGTCGTTCATGCGCCGCCTGGGAGAGGATCCGTTCGAAGTCGTCGCTTATGAGCCGTTCGAGGTTGTCGAACGTGTCGTTGACGCTACGCCGTCCCTTGGACCGGGCGTTACTGAGGGCGTTGATGCGTTCGGAGGCGGCCCTCTTGCGGAGCTTCCCTCCCACGTAACTCATGACTACGCCGGTGACGATGCTGCCGACGACGACAGCGGCGATCGCCCAAGCCCCTGGGTTCCACGCGAAGAGGAGCACCGTGGTGCCGATGGTGACGAGGCCGTTTCCGCTCTGCAGCGCCAGACCGATATTCCGGGCGGCTCGGCCCGCGGTCACGTTGGCCTTTTCGAAGGCGCCGGCAGCGGCGCTGAGATCGGCCCGGAGGTCGTCGGCTACCAGTTCAAGGCGCCGCGAGAGGTACAGCTGCAGTTCGCCGCCGACGGTGCGGGCCACCGCCTCCGCCTCCGCAACGGACGGGGCGAGCACCTTCCGTTCAAAGGTGTCGTCGTCGAGGTCGTTCTTGTCGTCGAAGGCCGCTTCGATGACACGGTCGGCGCGACGGAACGCCTCCATCTTCGCGACGCGCAAACCGGCAGCCATACGGTGGCGAGTATGGCGGAGCAGCTCGCTGGCACCCGCTGCGCCGAACCCGCCGCCCCGCAGCTTCTCAAGCCGTGCGATCTCCTTGGCGAGGTCTTTGCCGCGGGGCCGGCCGACCAGTGTGAGGACGTCGGCGATGCCCCGCTCGAGCACCTCGGCCAGAGCGGCCGCTTCATCGCCTTCGGTGCGGACTGCCGTTTCGGTGTCGGTCAGCAGCCCGCGGGCCTGTTCGTGCAGCATGCCGAGCCGCAACGGTGCGGCGTGCCGTGCGAGGGCTTCACTGAGAAGCAGCTCTAGAGCGGGCAGGTTGGACCACGCCAGGAGACGCTCCACGCCGTAGCGGTCGCGTTGCTCCTGGCGGCCGACGGCGTCCGGACCCGCATAGGGGTCGCGGGTGCGGGCGAACGCAGCCCGTTTGGCGTGGATCGCCACGATCGGGACGTGGGGCAGGTCGATCTTGCCGAGCTCGTCCCGGATGTTGCCGATGTGTTCGTGGACGGTCTGGGACAAGTCGCGGCGGGCCGACTGGCGTCCCACCTTGGTCGGTACGCGCCAGCGGGCGTTCTTGCTGTTGAGGACGGCGACCACCGGCTTGCCGTAGCGGCTGACCCACTCGGCGATCTTCGAGAACTCTCCGGCCTGCTGGCTCAGCGTGTCGAAGCAGAGGATGACGACGTCGGCGTCGGCGACTGCCGCTTCGGCGCGGGCTTCGAGGACGACCCGCGACACGGTCCGGCCCCAGCCGCCGATACCGGGGGTGTCGAACAGACGGCTGGCGCGCCACCGGACGTCGCGGACGTCGGTCGTCCAGTCGGTCTCGCCCTGGGAGATCGGTTCGCCGTCACCGCTCGAGAGGGCTTCGATGAGGCTGGATTTGCCGGCGCCGGTCCGGCCGAACAAGACCAGGTTGAAGGTTTCAAGTCTGTTCCGCTGGTGGGTGAAGCGGTCCCCCGCTTCCGTCTTCTTCTCCGTCAGGAGCTGGATGAAGTCGGCGACGGCGGCATTGCCAGGCCGGTCCCCGTGGTCGGCGGCGGCGTCGGTGCCAGCCTTCTGGACGCGATCGAGGGTGCGGGTGACCTTCTCGGCAATGCGGTCGCAAACTCGGAGGCCTTCGGCGACCGCGCCGGCCACGGCAGCATCGAGGTCGGTGCCGACGTCGTCAGATTCGATCGCTGGAATCATCGGCGCCGGCGGTCGATTCGCCGCCGGATGAGGTCGTGCTGCACTGGCATCTCCGGCGCCTGGCGTCGGGCTTTGCGGCTGCTCCGCCGGAGGGAGGTCAGCTGGTCGAAGACCTCGTCGGCGTGAGCCCTTCTTCGGCGAGAACGCAGCCGATGACCGTACCGGTCCTTCCGACTCCACCCCAGCAATGCACGTACACAGCACCTCGCCGCAGACCCTCCTCGATCAATTCACACACGTCGTCGTACAAGTGGTCGTCGACGACGCCGAGGTCCGGTATCGGAAACGAGAGATGGCGAACATCGAGTCCCCGGGCCGAACGAACCTCGGCTATCAGCGGCTGGTACGGCTCCAGTCGGTCCGCCGGCGCCGTCAGATCGATGAAGGTGCGGATGCCCGCGTCGACAAGAAGGTCGACTTTCCGGCGGGCACGCGCCGGCGACACATGCCCCGGGTACTCGCCGGCAAGGAGCCGGCCGGGCTGCACCCACCAGGCGTGGACGAAGACGTCGTGCGCCCACTCGGCCGAGTCGGCCGCGCCTCCGCCCGCAAGGAAGAGCCGCCGGGCGAGGCTGATCATCCGCTCGCCGGCGACGAGCTTCTCCCGCCAAGCGGCAGGTATGGCGGAGGCGCCCCAACGGGCGCCCGCCAGCTGGCCGGCGATGGCCGCCGTGGTGTCGGCATCGTCGCCCAGGTTGGCGGCGCGGAGCACCGCGTCGCGGAAGTCGCCGGCCCCATCAACCGCCCAGAGAGCCGCTTCGAGGGCGTCCACGCAGTAGCCCGTCCCACGGATCGCCGGCGGCGTCTTGGCCTTCCAGCTCCCCCTCGAGATGTTCGCTATGGCCGGGTGCAGGTCCCCCCATCGCCAGAAGGTCGGAGCGACCACCTCGTCGAATGCGGTGCCGCAGATCAGGGCACTGACCATGGCTCCCATCAGCCGGCACGCGTCCGCCGGCCGCCTCGCCGCGTGTGTCGTCCGGCTCGACTGCCCGGACCGCTCCGCAGCGGTCGCGGGATCGCCCTGCCAGCGGATCGGCACGGCGGCCAGACGCATCAGCGACCCGTTGGCGGCCGACTCGTCATCGGGCCAGGGGTCGATGACATCGCCCGTCCGCCGGAACCGCTCGAGCTGGGTTCGGATCGTCATCCCGATGTCGAAGCAACGGCCGTTGGAGGAGAGGTAGCCCGAGTCCTTCCACAGCAGGTACCGCCGTAGCTGGTCCTCCAGGTCGAGGGATCCGGTGTCGAGGATGGACTCGGCAAGGCACAGGGCCATTGACGTGTCGTCGGTCCACTCCCCCGCCTTCAGCCCGAACGGGCCGCCACCCACCATGTCGGTGATCGGCTGGAAAGTCCCCGGCGGCTTGAACTCCAGGGTCGTACCGACCGCATCACCGCAGGCGAGCCCTAGGAGAGTGCCGACGGCTCTGTCCAGTCCGGTCATCTCCCCAGCCATCAGGTGGCCGCCAGCGCGGCCTTCGCACGAAGCGCGTCGACCGTCCGAACGAGCTCGTCAGTGAGCGGGCCCGGGAACCTGCGCCGCCTGAGGCTAGAAGTCATCGGTAACTCCGTCGACGAGCAGCCTGCGTCCGCCGCTTTCCTCCAGCCACCGGGTGATCGTCACGCACGCTGCAAGCGCGTCCTTGATCCCGGAGGCCTGGAGAGGCTCCCCATCGACGCCGACACCGTCCTGGGGGCTCACCGCCTTGCATGCGTAACGCAGAACGGTGTTCCGAGAGTCGTCGACCGTTGCCTCAAATCCCGCGGGCAGGTGCCCGTCCACCCTCCGCTGTACTTCCTCGAGGCCATGATCCTGTCCGAGATAGCTGACCTGCAGGTCGACTCGGCCGTGCGAGCACTTGTACGTCAAGGCATCGGGCACGCGGAAGCCGATCCAGCCCTGGTTCACCGTTCGGATCGGGAGTGGCACGACGCCAGGGGCCCACCCTGCGAGCCACTCGCGGCACCAGGCGGAGAAAGCGACGGTGGGCGGATGGTCAGGTGGGCGGGGAGGGACGACTGTGAGGCCGCGCAGTGTAGCGACGCGCCAGGCCAGACGCAGTGCAGCGGGAGCTGCCACATCAGGCGCGGCCGACTCGAGCAAGCCGGCAAGGTCCTCGATGGCGACCTCAGATCCCCGCTCCCGGAAGATCTCGACCTCTCTGCGATGATTTGCGATGAAGCTACGGGGTGCCACGAGGAGGCATCGGGTGTGTGGCGCGCGGGAGGCGGCACGCGCCCGATACCGCAACGCCTGGTTGATCTGGAAGCCCGCCCGCAGTTTGTCCTCCACGATGAGCCGGCGTTCGATCCCGGCCTCCCAGATCGCTGTGACGTCGAGGTCGTTCTCTCCGTACGCCTCAACTGGACAGCCCTCGCCGCCCCCATCTCCGACGCTGTGCCGGGCGCGCACGCTCTGCGGCAGTCCCACTGGGAGTGGCTCGGGCATGAAGGCGATCTCGAAGACTTCACGGGCGAAGCGGAGATTCGTTTCGAATTCCTCCAGCAAGAGGAAGTCGAGATGTACCTCACGTAGGTTGCGAGACGACCGCCCTGGGGCGGCATTCGCTTCTATGACGTCAACAAGAACGCTCATGCAGGCACGCCGGTAGCCAGCCCCGGGATCGGCTTCCCTCTGCCCTTGTAGAGCGCGCGGTCGACAACGCGAAGAGATTCGCCGGTTCGTTCCGAGATTTGGCGGCACGCTTGGAGGTATGCCAACCACACGAACGATCCCGCGCTCGCACCCTCTGGAAGCTCTCCGAGCCAGCGGAGAGCGGCGACGGCCCACACGTCCATGACCGTGTACCTGGTCGGATTCTGGGCCATCAGAATGGCGCTGGCGAGGGCGGGTCCGATTCCGGTCAGTTGCTGCAGGATGAGCAGAGCGCCGAGGTCGTCGCTGCAGGCGAATGCCCGCTGGCTGAGAGTGGCTATGCGCTCGTCGGATTCCTTGTCCAGGCTCTTGAGCGTTCCTGCCCGTCGGTGCGGCTCCATCTTCCAGTCGACGATGATCGCCAGCTGGTCGCGAGTGAGCTCGTGAACACCTGTCAATGGCGCCAGAACGTTGTCGTCGCCGGCGGGGTACTCGCGAGCCCAGCCTTGAATCCAGGTGCGAAGGTCAGAATCATTCATGTTGGAACCCCTTTGGGCCTAGTTGAAGAGAGATAGAACGGCGCGCCCGGCGCCCCTAATCAGGGGGCCGGCCAGTGGAACTCATCGAAGGGGTAGAGAGCGGCAATGCCCGTGCCTCCGTCGGGATGCAGCCCGGCAACCTGTTCGGCGGTGAGGGCCCGGATCGTCCGGCCCTGGGGGTCTGGGAACGCCGCCTGCAGTTCGGCGAACCGCCGCCAGATCGTGGGATGGCTCGCCGGGGCGCACAGTACGTAGGCGACGCGGTCGGCCTCCTTCGCCGCCAGGGCGAGGTGGGCGAGGGCCAGGCTCCGCATGGGCTGACTGAGACTCTCGCGAACCAGGCAGCCACCGGAATCCTGCGGCCCAGAGGGCTGCTCGACAGGTATCCCCGCCAGATGGTCATGGTAGAGGCGACGGCCGTTGCCATGGTCGGCCAGCTGGAAGCAAGCCCCAGGTTGACCGCCGAACAAGCCGGCTGAGCCGCAGACGTCCCGTCGGTCGTTAGCAGGGTTCTCGTAAGCGCTGCAGTGACCGAAGTCGGTCTCGGTGAACTTGACCTCGATGAGAGCCACCATCCGCTCGCCCTCGGGCGAGGTGCCACGCAGCACGACGTCGACCTGGGTGCGGTGCCGGCTCTTGGGTCCGGTCTCGCCGAGCCGATCCTCAGGGTCGCTGTGTTCGAAGTCGATGGTCACCTCCGACGAAACGTCGAGACCCACGAGGGCGAGGGCGGCGCGACGCTGCTCGTCGTCGAGCGGGGCGAAGAGGTTCAGCGCAAAAGCCTGAGAGGACCGGCGATGCATCGCCCAGCGGTGGACCAGCTCGCTGGCCTTGAGGTCGGCGAAGGCAGGCCGGGCCTCGGGTAGTAAGGCCTCTTCCGGGCTCGCGTGCAGGGCCAGGGGGCTCATGATCCGTCGCCCCTGAGTCCGTTCTCAACCCTGGTCGCCCACCGAGGGCCCTGGACGGCCTTCGCTACCAGTGGTCCCGGCGGTGGCATTCTCCGCCGCTCGTTGACCTGGAGATCAGGGACGTCGGCAAGGGGATCGGCGACGATCCAGATCCGCCAAGGAATGCCGCCGCTCAGCGCTTCGAGCTGGCCGGCGACGTACGGTCCCACGGCCGCTCCACCTGATGCCTTCGGGGCGAGAATGAAGTCCATCATGACGATCTCGCGCCCGGGGCGGGATGCGGGGCCCCAGCCCCGTTCAGCACGTATCTCGGAGGCGTGAGCGGTGACCCATGTGGCGTAGTCGAGCGTCTGGAGCACGCCCTTGACGTCCGCCGTGCCGACCTTCGTCTCGATCACATGGAGGAGGTTCTTGTTGTCGAGCGCCAGGAAGTCGATGAATCCCGGTCGGCCGTCGCCGCGCCATGCTGGGTACTCACGGTTCAGGTGCCCTGGTTGGATGTCGAGCTTGCTCAACCCCGTCGAGGCCAGTGCGGCCTGCATACGATGCTCGTCGTGACCGTGGTCGTGTCCGGTATAGCGATTCCAAACAGCCTCGGACACTCGGTGCTCGATCGCCGCCAAGTCCAGCGGGAGGAGCTGCTTCTTCACGGAAACGACCAGTGCTTTGGTCTCCCCGGCGGGAGGTTCGCCATAGGCGACCCCGGCCAGGATGGTGACGTTCTCAGCCCTTCGGGTGATCTTGATCACCTGACGACCGAGGCAGTGCCAGGCGAGGTACCCGGGGCGATGGGCGCGGACCAACGCCCAGTGGTTCTCTAGGCGACGCACCAGCTGCTCGACGAGCACATCACGACCCTTGAGATCGTGGGTTACGGCCGACCGCACAGAACGCTTCTTCGCTAGGGCCAGGATCTCGGTGCAGGAAGGGACGACCGTCGGCCGCGGGGTGAGATCGTCCGAGTAGGTGAAGACGCGGACAGGCGTCTCTATCCATGGCAGTCGCTCGAGCGTCAGACCCACGTACTTCCGGGGCAGAACAAGGACGAGGTCACGATCGCACTGCCATGCGAGCGCATAGGCGAGAACGTCGGTCACGTCGACCTTGTCGTCGTTCCCGACGACGACCACGAGGAGCTTCTCGGAGCTATCGCTGAACCAACGGGCCTTCGTGGTCAGCCCCGGGCCGGGCGGCGTGAAGGGCACAAGCCCTGGCGCGATGTGGGCCGCAAGCTTCTCGGCGATCGGCTTGAAGGCGACATAGTTGGCGGCCGCCAGCTGTTTGGGAGAGCCCGCCGGAAACACCGGCACCACCGGCGTCTGCAGTGCCGCTGGAGGCACCGCACCTGTTACCTGAGCGACCCGCGCTGCAGTCGGGTGGCGGGGCAACGGTGCCCCCCGCCGATCGGCGTCGGAGACATCCATAGTTGTCCTTACTCGTAAGGCCAGGACACGGAGCGCCGGACGGCCTTAGAGGCCCGACTCCTTCTTCATCGCCTGAACCCGTCAGAGCGACTTGGAGGGATTGCACTCAACGGTACACCCGAGTTAAGGATGGACCTCCATGGCGGCCAGGTCGGGTCCCAGCCGTTGTCCTCAGCCCGGAACAGCCCGATCGGCGCCACCCGGCGCCGATTCGCTCAGCCGACGTCACCGCAGTCGAATCCGCAGGGCCAGCGCATCGTCGTCCTCCGCAGCCACGAAGACCTCGGCAACGTAGATGCCCGGTCGCACTGTGAAGGTGAGGTGGTAGTACTCCGATGGCACACAGAAGGGGTCGGCGGCCACCGCCATCCCACTCGCCATTGCTACCTCGCCGAGCGCCTGCCAGACGCCCGGTGTCTCGTCCACATCGGTGACCATGCAGAGCCGGGCGGCCACGATCTCCCCCTTCTTGCGGAGGACCTCGACGGGAACGTCCTGATCCCCGCCGGTGTTCATGGCGGCCAGCGCACGCCCAGGAATGACACACGCCGCCAGCCGTCCGATGAGCTCTGCTTCGGCACGTCCGAACTTCACCTCACCACTGAACGCATCGGCATCGCCGAGCATGCAAGTTGCGGCATCGATCCCCAGCCACCGAAGTACCTCCCATTCCGCCCCCGCCAGCGGATCGGTCAAAGCGTGTCCCCACGCCACAGCCGAACGAAAGCCGATCTGATCACTCCCCGAAGGTAGCCGGGCCCTCTACGGCGACCCCCTCGGCCTCTGTGCACTCCGGCTAGGGCGGATCAGCCTCCGCGAATGGCTCAAGCTCATTGGCCGCGATGCCGACAACAATGGGTGGACGACCAGGTGCGGTCGCCGGCGGCTCATGACGGGGGAACCCATGGCGGTCCGGCAGTCCGTTTCGGTTCGGACAGCGTGCGCCCACGGGCGGATACCTACGGCGACACTCCACCGCTCGGGACGGAGAAGTAGATGGTCGCCGGCCTCCTCGATGTCGTCATCAAGCCACTGACTCTCTGGCGCCGCCGGTCGAAGACCTGATCCTCGCCGCCTTCGAAGGCCCGGACGCACTGAAAGCCACTTTCGGGACGTCCCAACATCAGATCACCGACCGCGACAAGTGGCGGTTCGGCGAATTACTATCCGCGGTGGACTGGCGACCTCCGTTTTCGAGACACTTAAACTCATTGGAGCGTATTGCGCTACAGGCGCTGTCCCCGAGCGATGAGGCCAATACGCTTAGGGTGCAAACCTGCCATTGCCCTCAAGGCAACCGGCCCTATCGTGACGACGCCCCAACTCTTACCATGGACTGTCAGATATCGGAGGTCGCTTAGGATGACGAGAGCTGTTGCCCGCCGCGCTCGATGAGCATGGTGACGACACGTTCCATGGAGACGGTGTCGGCACGCGCCGAGGCGCCGAGCCGGTCCGGTGTCCATCGCGTCGCTGATGATCACTCGGCGGTGATCTCG
>Ga0247719_1000193_pt1 | contig 43132 bp, 59 predicted proteins | sample 41E_DmetaG_FD_189046 | JGI IMG/M metagenome (GOLD analysis project Ga0247719, IMG submission 189046) | Soil microbial communities from hillslope of Landscape Evolution Observatory, University of Arizona, Oracle, AZ, United States - 4-1-E_D | ecosystem: Engineered > Artificial ecosystem >...
TGATGGTCAACCGCACGCAGAATACCGCGGCCACCCTCGAGGACCTGGCCGGCGCGACGATCTGCGTCCAGTCAGGCACGACCACTGAGCTCAACCTGGCCGACCAGATGCGCGTGCGCAACGTCGATTACACGCCCCTGGTCTTCGACAACATCGATGCCACCTACGAGGCCTACAGCCAGGGCCGCTGCGACGCGGTAACGAGCGACCGCTCGCAGCTGGTCGGCCGCCGCTCTGGCTTCACCACGCCGGCTGATCACGAGCTGCTTGACGTGGTCATGTCCAAGGAGCCGCTCGGTCCGGTCGTGCCGCACGGCGACGACCAGTGGTTCGACGTCGTCAAGTGGGTCGTCTTCGCGACCTTCCAGGCCGAGGAATCGGACATCACCTCGGCCAACGTCGCCCAGATCGCTGGCGAGACGGCAGATCCGGTACTGCGTCGCCTGCTTGGCGTCCAGCCCGAAGCCGGCGAGCTGGCAGCCGGGCTTGGCCTGGCTGACGGCTGGGTCGTGACGATGATCTCCGCCGTGGGCAACTACGAGGAGATCTATAACCGCAACCTGGGCCCGGAGACCCCGTTGAACCTAGATCGCGGCCCGAACCAGCAGTGGACCGACGGCGGCCTGCTGTACGCGCCGCCCTACCGCTAGGAAGGCCAATGACCCGGGCGGGCCGCCTGGCCCGCCCGGGTTTCGTTTCCGGCCACCGCTGAACCGGTGACGGCCGCCTCACCCACTCCCTCGCCGCAGGCCCGGGTCCCTCCCTGGCGGGACATCCGCGTGCTGCGCGCCGTCGCCCAGCTGGCAGCGCTCGGGCTGGTGCTCCTCTTCGCTGCCTGGCTCCTGCTCAATCTCGGCGACAACATGCGCCAGAGCCGGCTGAGCTTCGGCTTCGGCTTCCTGAACAGCACCGCCGGCTTCGATATCGGCGAGACGCTGTTCGCCTACAGCGCCACGGACACCTACCTTCGCGCCTTCCTGGTCGGCCTGGCGAACACGCTGCTGGTCAGCCTGCTGGGCATCATTCTGGCTACGATCCTGGGCGTCATCACCGGCGTCGCGCGGCTGTCCAAGAACTGGCTGGTCAACAAGATCGCGGCGGGCTACGTCGAGCTGATGCGCAACACGCCGCTGCTGGTGCAGCTGGTTCTGATCTACGCGGTCATGATCCAGCTGCCGAGCGTGGCCAACTCGATCGCGCTGCCCGGCTCGATCTTCCTCAACCAGCGCGGGCTGTCCATGCCGCGGCCGGTGACCGAGCCCGGCTTCGGTATCTGGCTGGCGGTCGTGCTCGTCGCAGTTGGCGTCGCCCTCGCGGCCCACATCGTGGCCGGCCGGCGCGAGGACGCGGGCCGGAGCCCGGGTCGGCTGCGCCTGGCGGGCCTGCTGATGGTGGTGCTGGCAGCAATCGGTGGCGGCATCGTTGTCGGCGGGCCGATCGGCCTCGACGTTCCGGAGCAGCAGCGCTTCAACTTCGTCGGCGGCCTGACCATCTCGCCCGAGCTGACGGCGCTCCTGTTCGGCCTGGTGATCTACACCGCCGCGTTCATTGGCGAGGTGGTCAGGGGCGGCATCCAGGCAGTCCGCCGCGGCCAGATCGAGGCGGCCAGCTCGATTGGCCTGACCGACATGCAGACGCTGCGCATGATCGTCTTCCCGCAGGCGCTGCGGATCATCGTCCCTCCCCTGACCAGCCAGTACCTCAACCTGGCCAAGAACTCGAGCCTGGCCATTGCCGTGGGCTTCGCCGACCTGTTCAGCGTCAGCCGGACGATGGCCAACCAGACCGGCAACCCGATCTCGGTGATCGTGCTGGTCATGGCGACGTACCTCGTGATTAGCCTGGTCACGTCGCTGCTGATGAACATCTACAACCGGCGCGTCCAGGTGCTCGAGCGATGAGCGGCGGCGAGCTCGCCGACCTGCCCCGCCTGCCGCCCGTGCCGGAGCCGCCGCCCGTGCGCACGATCGGTCTGGCCGCATGGCTGCGGGCCAACCTGTTCAGCTCATGGATGAGCAGCCTCGTCACGATCCTGGTCGGACTGGTCGTCGCCTATGTCGGGCTTCTCGTGGTCCAGTGGGTGATCAACGCCCGCTGGGAGGTGGTGACCGAGAACCTGCGCCTGTTCCTGATGGGCCAGTACCCGATCGAGCACGCCTGGCGCATCTGGCTCGCGCTGGCCGGGCTGTCGCTGCTGACCGGCCTGACGGCCGCATCCGCGGGCGGCCCGACGCGCGCGTTGGCGACCTGGCTGGCTGCCGGCCAGGCAATGCTCGGGCTGCTGATGCTCGACTCTCCGATGGGCACGGTGGCGGCGCTGGCGACGATGGCCAATGCCGGCCTGCTGTGGCTGGCCTTCGTCGTGGCGCTGCGCCGGCCGGTGCCCTCGCGGGCCCTCGGTTTCGCCTGGCTGGTCTACGTGCCAGCGGCGCTTTTCGTCCTGCACGGCATGGGCGGCACGCCGCTCGACGTCGTCCCGGCACGCTTCTGGGGCGGTCTGCTGCTGACCTTCATGCTCGCCATCGCGGGCATCGTGCTGTCGTTCCCGTTCGGTGTCCTGCTCGCCCTCGGGCGGCGCAGCGACATGCGCTTGATCAGCGGAATGTCCACCACGTTCATCGAGGTCGTCCGCGGCGTGCCGCTGATCACGATCCTATTCATGGCCTCGATCCTGCTGCCGCTGTTCCTGCCCGGCGACCTGCGCATCGACGCCGTCCTGCGGGCGATCGGCGGCATCACCATCTTTTCGGCGGCCTACGTCGCCGAGAACGTGCGCGGCGGACTCCAGGCAATCCCCAGCGGCCAGATCGAGGCGGCGAACGCCATCGGCCTGAACGCCTTCCAGCGCAACCTGTACATCGTCCTGCCGCAGGCGCTGCGCTCGGTCATCCCGGCCAATGTCGGTCTGTTCATCAGCCTGCTCAAGGACACGACGCTGGTCTTCATCGCCGGCGGCGGGCTCCTCGAGCTGCTGGGCATCGGCCGCTCGGTGCTCGCCCAGCCGGCATTCTTCGGCACGCACCTGGAGGTGTACGTGTTCATCAGTGCCGTCTTCTTCGTGCTCTGCTATGCCATGTCCCAGGCGAGCTACCGGCTCGAGGCCGCGATGGGCGTCGGAACGAGATGAGGTGACAACCCGATGAGCGAGAGTCAAGCCACGCCCACGATGCCGGTCGACCAGGCCGAGGACATCATCGTCTGCCGCGATGTGCACAAGTGGTTCGGCCAGCTGCACGTGCTGCGCGGCATCGACATGAACGTCAAGCCGGGCGAGGTGATGGTCATCTTCGGCCCGTCCGGCTCGGGCAAGTCGACCTTCATCCGGACGATCAACCGGCTCGAGGAGCACCAGCGCGGCGACATCATCGTCGACGGCATCGAGCTGACCAATGACATCCGCAACATCGCCGCCATCCGCAGCGAGATCGGGATGGTCTTCCAGTCGTTCAACCTGTTCCCGCACCTGACCGCGCTCGAGAACGTCACCCTCGGCCCGAAGAAGGTCCGCAAGTGGTCGCGCCAGAAGGCCGATGAGAAGGCAATGGAGCTGCTGCAGCGCGTCGGCATCCCCGAGCAGGCGCACAAGTACCCGGCCCAGCTGTCCGGCGGCCAGCAGCAGCGCGTGGCGATCGCGCGTGCGCTGGCGATGCAGCCCAAGATCATGCTCTTCGACGAGCCCACGTCCGCACTCGACCCGGAGATGATCAACGAGGTGCTCGACGTCATGCGCGAGCTGGCTGAATCAGGCATGACCATGCTCTGCGTGACGCACGAGATGGGCTTCGCCCGCGCGGTCGCCGATCGAATGGTCTTCTTCGACGAGGGCCTGATCGTCGAGCAGGGCCCGCCCAGCCAGATCTTCGGCGACCCGCAACAGGAGCGGACCAAGCAGTTCCTGTCGCAGATCCTGCACTGATCCTCAGCGGCGCCGCTGCAGGGCCAATCCCAGATAGATCGCCGCTCCGACGCCGGCCACGATTGGCAGCAGCGCGACCAGTAATGCCGCCACTGCCGTCAGTGCGAACGACACTCCGAATCCCCCGGGCCGAGGGAACTCCATCCCGCCCATCCCAGTGAAGCCGCCGAACCCGAGCCCGACGCCGCCTGCGAGCACGATCACGGTGAGCACCAGCCCGGCAATCAGCGGCCCGAACACGATGGCCGAAGCGACGCGTTTCTCGCGGCCCGTCCATCGTTCGGAGAACCACACCAGTACGGCGCCGATGATCGGGCCGACCCACCACAGCAATAGCCAGCCTCCCGCAAGGATCGACACGGCTGCGATCTCGATCAGGCCCCAGCCTCGCGCGTTGGCCTGTGCCAGCCAGCCGGAGGCCGCGGCTGCGGCACCGCGGCCAGCAGTGGCCGGACGGACCGGTACTTCGCCCTCCATCTCGGCGGCCACGATGTCCTCCGGCCTGCCCAGTCGGTCGAGCACATTGCGGACGGTGACCTCGTCGCGGCTGCCTGCCTCCGTGAGCGCCGTTTCGATGTGCTCGCGTACCTCGGCCGTCAGCTCGCTGCGCCGGCTAGGTGGCAGGGGCCAGGCAGCCGCGTCCAGGCGACCCAGGTAGTCGGAGATCAGCGCTTCAGACATCTGCTCCCTCTTCTGTCTGACCGGACAGCACCCGGTCTACTGCGGCGCGGAAATTGCTCCACTCGGCGATGAACAGCTCGAGCGCAAGGCGGCCATCGGGCGTGATCCGGTAGTAGCGCCGAGGCGGACCTGACTCGGACTCGCGCCACGTTGTCGTCACCAGTCCCTCTCGTCGGAGCCGGGCCAGCAGCGGGTAGATCGTGCCTTCGCTCGTCACCAGCCCCCCGTTGCGCGACAGCGTGCGCACGATGTCGAACCCGTAGGACTCCTCGTCGCGCACCACCGCCAGCACGCAGTGCTCGAGCACGCCGCGCCTGAGCTCGCTCACAACGTCGCGTGCTTGAACAGGTACCATGCGCGACATAGTAGTCAGCCGTGACGGCGCGTCAAGTGGCACGTTGGGTTTGGCCGACCCCGGCGCATGCCCGCGCGGGCCCTGATCAGGTTACGGGCGCGCCTCGGCCAGTCGGTCCATCAGCAGCCGCTTGACCCCCTCCAGCGGCACGCGCTGCTGCTCCATCGAATCGCGCTCGCGAACCGTCACCGCGCCATCGTCGAGCGAATCGACGTCAACCGTCACGCACCAGGGCGTGCCGATCTCGTCCTGGCGGCGGTAGAGCTTGCCGATGGCGGCAGTGTCGTCGTAGACGGCCATCATCTCGGTCGCCAGGTCGGCGCGCAGCCGGTGGCAGATCTCGACGATCTCGGCCCGCTTCTTGAGCAGCGGCAGGACGGCCACCTTGTACGGCGCGAGCGACGGGTGGAGCGCCAGCGAGACGCGCTTCTCGCCGCGCACCTCGTCCTCGCGGTACGCGTCGATCAGGAAGGTGAAGGCGGCGCGATCGGCGCCCGCGGCGGTCTCGACGATCCACGGGATGTAGGACTCGTTGGTCGCGGGGTCGAAGTAGGACAGGTTCTCGCCGGAAGCCTCGGCGTGGCGCGAGAGGTCCCAGTCACCCCGGTTGTGGATGCCCTCGAGCTCCTTCCAGCCGAAGGGGAAGCGGTACTCGACGTCGACTGCCTTCTTGGCGTAGTGGGCCAGCTCGTCGGGCGCGTGCTCGCGGAAGCGCAGCCGTTCGGGATTGACGCCGTGCCCGGCATACCAGTCCCAGCGCCGCGGCAGCCACTCCTCGAAGATCCGCGCCGCCTCTGGCGGCGGCACGAAGTACTGCATCTCCATCTGCTCGAACTCACGCGTGCGGAAGACGGAGTTGCCGGGCGTGATCTCGTTGCGAAAGGCCTTGCCCACCTGGGCGATGCCGAAGGGCAGCTTCTTGCGCGTGGACTGCTGGGCATTCTTGAAGTTCACGTAAGCGCCCTGCGCGGTCTCCGGGCGCATGTAGACGACGCTGGCGTCCTCCTCGACCGGACCCATGAAGGTGCGGAACATCAGGTTGAAGCGGCGCGGCGCGGAGAGCTCGCCGCCGTCGGCCGGGCAGCGCAGGCCCAGCCGCTCGACGATCGCCGGATCGCGCAGGTCGGTCTGCGACAGTCCCTCCGTGCCGGGCAGCTCGTCCAGGCGGAAACGCAGCTGGTCAGTCCGGCATTCGACCAGCGGGTCGCTGAACGATTCCACGTGGCCCGACGTGACCCACACCTGGGGGTGCATCAGGATGCCCGCGTCCAGGCCCACGATGTCGTCGCGCAGCTGGACCATCGCCCGCCACCAGGCGCGCTTGACGTTGTTCTTGAGCTCCACGCCGAGCGGTCCGTAGTCCCAGACGGCGTTGATGCCGCCGTAGATCTCCGAGCTCGGGAACAGGAAGCCGCGCCGCTTGGCCAGCGAGACGATCGTCTCGAGGTTGGCCACGGCAGGCCCAGGGTCGGGCTGAAGGTCAATCTGCAGATCGGTCACGGGCCCAGCATTCTCGCACGCGCCGCCGCTCAGCCGGCGGCCGGCGCCACTCCGGCGCGCACCTCGTCGAGGAAGCCGAGCGAGCGCGGGTCGCGCTCGAGAACGTGGCGCACGAAGCGACGCAGGGCGTTCTCGGCCTCGAGCTCGACCGCGGCCGGCAGGCGCAGCGCGGCGATGGCCTCGATGTCCATCCGTCGGTACGCGCGCAGCAGCTTCAGCGCGGCCAGGCTGAGGGCTGACTGCTCAGCCGGCACGGACAGGTGGCCGTCGCACAGCACGCCGCCCAGGAGCGGAACCCAGCGGTAGCCCTCGGCGGGCTCGAGCATCCGGTCGCACTCGACACAGCGCTCGACCTCGGGCCGCATGCCCAGCGCGTCGGCCAGGCCGAACTCGAACCAGCGCGCTACGCGCGCCGGCGCCATGCCGTCGTCGAGCAGCTGGAAGGCACGGCGCAGCAGGGCGTAGACGGGGTAGGCGCCGGCGGCACGCTCCTCGACCGCCCGCTCGGCCAGCTCGCCCATGTACCACGCCGTTGCCGTCGCCTCCAGCCCGTCGCGCAGGCGCAGCCAGGCATGGCCGACCGACGCCTGCGTGACGACATCGAACGTCCGGCCTCGAGCGAGCACGAGGTGCAGTTCGGCGAAGGGCTCGACCGCGCCGCCGATCCGGCTCTTGGGGCGCCGAACGCCCTTGGCGATCGCCTTCAGCTTGCCCTCGTGCGGCGTCAACAGGGTCAGCACGCGGTCCGCCTCGCCAAGCTCGAAGCGCGACAGCACGATGGCCGATGTCTGGTAGACGCGCGGGGCGGGCATGCTTCGCCAAGGGTACGCGTTCAGGACGGCCTGTATGCTCCGGGCGTGATCAGCACGGACATCGACGCCCTGATCGCCGACACCGAGTCCGAGATCCTGCGCGTCATCGAGCGCGTAGAGGACGAGCGGACGGTCGAGCTGTACGAGATGGTGCGCTACCACCTGGGCCTCGATCGCGAGACCGACGGCGGGCGAGGTAAGCGCCTGCGGCCGCTCCTCGGCCTGCTGGCCTACGAATCGATCGCCGGTGACCACAGATCGGCGCTGCCCGGCGCGGCGGCCGTCGAGCTTGGCCACAACTTCAGCCTCGTCCACGACGACATCGAGGACGGCGACACCGAGCGCCGCCACCGGGCCACGCTGTGGACGGTCTACGGCATCGCCCACGCGATCAATGCCGGCGACACGCTGTTCACGCTGTCGCGGCTGGCGCTCCATCGGCTGACCGAGCTCGGCTTCCCGGACGCCAAGGTGCTGGCGCTGGTCCGGCTGTACGACGAGACCTGCCTGGCGCTGTGCGAAGGCCAGTTCATGGACATCTGGAGCGCCGAGCGCGCCGAGCGCATGTCAGTCGACTTCTACTTCGACATGATCGGCCGCAAGACGGCGGCGCTCATCGCGGCGTCGGTCCAGGCCGGGGCGATGCTGGCCACCGACGACCAGGCTGTGATCGATGCCTACCGCGGCTTTGGCTGGTCGCTGGGCATTGCCTTCCAGCTCAACGATGACCTGCTCGGCATCTGGGGCGACGAGGCGCGGACGGGCAAGGAGCCATCCGACCTTGCCAAGCACAAGAAGACTCTGCCCGTGATCTACGCCCTTGAGAACGCCGACCCGGCCGACGCGGCGCGCCTGCGCGAGATCCTTGCCGCCGACGAGCCGTCCGACGCGGAGGTGGCCGAGGCGCGCGCGCTCATCGAGCGCGCCGGCGGCCGTGAGTACACCCGGGGGCGGGCGCGGGCCGAGCGCGAGGAGGCGCTGCGCCGGCTCGAGGGCAGCGGCATCGTCAAGGGCGAGGCGCTGGCCAGGCTGCGCGTGCTGGTCTCGTCGGCGATCAGCGCCTGAGGGCCGGCCGCGTCGCCCGCCGCCTTCAGTCGTCGTCCGACTCGAGCCCTTCCGAGTCCTCCCGCGGGCGACGGGTGACCAGCACCTTGCCCACCCGTCGGCCATCGGTCGTCTCGACTGTGAGGGTCAGGCTGCCGACCTCGACCGTGTCGCCCACCGCCGGCACGCCCGCCATCTCGTGGTAGACCATCCCGCCGACCGTGTCGTAGTGCTCGCTGTCAGCGCCGTTGAGCTCGATCTTGAAGTGCTCGGCCAGATCGTCGACGCTCGCCCGGCCGTCGACCCGAGCCTCGTGCTCTGACAGCTCGACGATCATGGGCTCCTCGACGTCGTACTCGTCCTGGATCTCGCCCACGATCTCCTCGATCAGGTCCTCGATCGTGACCAGGCCGGCCGTGCCGCCGTACTCGTCGAGCACGATCGCGATGTGCACCTTGCGCCGCTGGAAGCTGTGCAGCAGGTCGTCGACGCTGATCGACTCGGGCACGAATAGCGGCGTGCGCAGGATCGACACGATCTGCGGCACGTCGTCCCTGCCCAGGTAGGGCAGCAGGTCCTTGGCGTAAAGGATCCCAAGGACGTTATCGATCGTCTCCTCGTAGATCGGGATGCGCGAGTGGCCCTCGCGCACGATCAGGTCGACCAGCTCGGGCAGCGCCGTCTCGGCCGAGGCGGCGACGATGTCGATACGTGGCACCATCACCTCGTGCACGCGCCGCTCGCCGAGCTCCAGCACCGCGCCGATCATCTGCTGCTCCTCAGCCTCGATGGCGCCCTGCTCCCCGCCCCGCTGGACGAGGATCATCAGCTCCTCGGCGGTGATCCGCTCCTGCTGCGCCTCGGGCACGCCGAGGAGGCGGGTGAACGCGCCGGTGACGGTTGTCAGGAACCAGACGAACGGCGCCATCAGCCGGCCGAAGAGCTCGACCGGGACGGCGAAGAACAGCGCGAAGCGCTCAGCGTGGGCGAGGGCGATCGACTTGGGCACGAGCTCGCCGAAGATGATCGTCAGCACCGTTATCAGCATCGTCACGAGGAGCAGCGCGATCACCGGGGCCGACTCGCGTAGGAGCGGCACGCCGGCGAAGGCGGCCTCGACCGTGCTGACAAGGCTCGCGCCGGCGAAGACGGCGGCGAGGAAGCCAACGAAGGTGATGCCCAGCTGGATCACGGCGAGCATGCGAGCCGGCTTGGAAATGAGCCGGCTGACGCGCCGCGCGGCTCGGTTGCCCTCGTCGATCAGCTGCTGCACCCGGCTGCGCCGTATCGTAACGAGCGAGATCTCGGCAGCCGCGAACAGGCCGTTGAGCACAATCAAGAAGGCGATGATGCCGATCTCCGTCAGGGCGAACATCAGACCCTGCGCGGGCGAATGCGGGCCGGCACGCCGACCGCGAGCATGCCCGCCGGCACATCCCGCGTGACCACCGACCCAGCGCCCGTGACCGCGTCCTCGCCGATCGTCACCGGCGCACGCAGGATGGTGTCGGAGCCGATGAACGCGCGGTCGCCGATGACCGTCCGGTGCTTCTGTCGGCCGTCGTAGTTGGCTGTGATCGTGCCCGCGCCAATGTTCACGTCCGCGCCGATCTCGGCATCGCCCAGGTAGCTGAAGTGGTGCTGCTTGGAGCGTGCACCGAAGCGAGTCGCCTTCTGCTCGGCGAAGTTTCCGATCTCGGCCCCGTCGCCGATCTCGCACCCCGGTCGGAGGTGGGCGAACGGACCGACCTTCACGTCGTTGCCCACCTGCGAGCGCTCGATGACGCTCGCCCAGATGGTGCAGCGCTCGCCGATCTCCGAGTCCAGGACCTGGCTGCCGCTGCGCACGACGGTGTCACGGCCGATCCTCGTCGCACCGCGCAGGACGACGTTCGGCTCGAGGGTCACGTCCTCGGCGATCTGGACCGAGGCATCGATGAACACCGACAATGGGTCCTGGATGGTTACGCCGGCCAGCATCAGCGGGCGCAGGATGCGCTCGTGGCGGATGAACGGCTCGACGTCAGTCAGGTCCTCGCGATCGTTGACGCCTTGGAACTCGAACTCCCACGCGCCCGGGGCGGGCTCCTGGACGGCGATAGCCGGCCGGCCGTCGGCGGCAGCAAGGTCGACCAGCCGGGTCAGGTACAGCTCGCCCGTCGCCGGCGAGGGCTCGATCCGTGGCAGCGTCTCGCGCAGCCACGCGGCGTCAAAGGCGTACAGGCCCCCGTTCCAGAGCGTGACCTCGCGCTCGGCGTCCGAGGCATCCTTCTCCTCGACGATGCGCTCGACCTCGTCGCCTGAGCCCAGCATGACCCGGCCGTAGCCGGTCGCGTCCGGACCATCGACGGCGGCGAGGGCCATAGGCGCGCCGTGCTCCCGCCGGGCGGCGGCGATGCGGCGCACGGTCTGGGCCGTGACCAGCGGCACGTCGCCGCTCATCACCACGACCTCCCCAGTCTCGCCGGCGAGGGCGGCCAGCCCAGCGCGAACCGCATCAGCCGTGCCCCGTGGCTCGTTCTGCAGGGCGAAGTCGGCCTCGTCTGCGAAGACCTCGCAGACCTGCCCGGTGGCCGGCGAGTAGACGATCACCGGCGGGTTGCCCGTGGCCTCGCGCGCGGCGTCGACGACGTAGGCCAGCATTGGCCGGCCGCAGATGGGATGCAGGACCTTGGGCAGCCGCGACTTCATGCGCGTGCCGAGGCCGGCCGCAAGGATCACGGCGCGAGGGCCGTAGTCGGGAGGGGTCACGACGGTCGCGGCTCTGCCGCACCGCCGCGGGCTGATGGAGGAAGGTTGGGCGACATCTAGGTTGCCGAGACTCTACGGGCCCGCGGCGCGGAGTGTCAAACGGATCATGTGCGCGCCGCGATCGCCTCAACCTCGACCCGTGCGCCACGAGGCAGGGCGGCCACCGCGAAAGTCGACCGCGCCGGCGGCGGGTCGCTGACAAACCTGGCATAGACCGCGTTGAAGGCGTCGAAGTCCGCGATGTCGGCCAGGAAGCAGGTCGTCTTGACGACGTCGGCCATGGTCAGACCGGCGGCGTCGAGCACGGCCAGCAGGTTGTGCATCACGCGCTCGGCCTGCGCCTCGATGCCGCCCTCGACCAACTGTCCGGTGCTCGGATCGAGGCCGATCTGGCCGGCGACGAAGACGAGGCTGCCGATGTCGATGCCGGGGCTGTACGCCGCCAGCGCTGACGGGGCGCCGCTGGGCTTGATCGCGCGATGGGTCATGGATGCCTCCAGCTAGGATGTGCGGCGCTCGGCGGTGGTGGCGATTAGGCGCAAGTCGGCCGGGGCGAGCGAGTCCTCGGCCAGCCTGCCCGATTCAGCGGCAGCCTCCTCGCCCGAAGGATAGAGGGCGAAGAGCGTCGGGCCTGAGCCTGACATCAGCCACGGCCGGGCGGTCGCGGATTCGAGCCGGCCGCGTCGGGCCGCGAGCTCAGGCGCCAGCTCGGACGCCGCGGGCCACAGGTCGTTCGCCTCGGCGAGTCGTGACGCCAGCGCCGCCAGCCCTGGGCCGTCGAGCCCCCGCTCCAGCGCCCTGCCGAGCTCGGCGGTCAGCTCGACGGCCGGCATCGTCGCCGATGGTCCGCGGTCGTCGAAGCGGGCGTAGACGCTGGCCGTGGCCAGGGCCGCTGGCGACACGGCGAGCAGCACTCCCGCGCCACCGTCGATGCCGGGCAGCGGCGTGACTAGCTCACCCCTCCCCTCGACCAGGGCCGCCGGCGCCCCGGCGGCGAAGAACGGAACATCGGAGCCGAGCGCGAGGGTTAGCTCGGCAGAGACATCGGGCGCCAGGCCAATGCCCCACGCACGCTGCGCGAGCTCGAGCGCGGCCGCCCCGTCGCTGCTGCCGCCGCCGAGCCCCGCCCCCACGGGAATGCGCTTGACCAGCCGTGCGGCGAGCGCCGGCAGTGGCTGTCCCACGGCACGCCGCAGCAGGTCGAAGGCGCGCAGCACCAGGTTGCCCTGGACCGGGCAGTCGAAGTCACCATCGATCGCTAGCGAGTCGGCCGCGGCGCCCGGCGCCAGGTCTACCGTCAGCTCGTCGGCCAGGTCGAGGCGCAGGAAGACCGAGCGCAGGGGATGAAAGCCGTCGTCGCCACGCGCGCCGACGGCCAGCGTCAGGTTGAGCTTTGCCGGGGGCTTGGCGAGCAGGCTCAATCGAGCGGCCCCAATGCCTCGCGCAGGGCCAGCCACTCGTCGACGCTGACGGTCTGCGGCCGCCGATCGGCGGCGATGCCGGCCGCCGCCAGCGCGTCCGTTATGCGCTGCCTGCCCAGGTGCGGCAGCTGCCGTGGCAGCACGTTGTGGAGCATCTTGCGGCGCTCGCGGAAGCCCGCCTGCACGAGCCGCCACAGCTCCTCTTCGTGGCCCGCGGCCAACCGGCGCGGCCGCGTCTGGCCCACCAGCACCGCCGACTCGACCTCCGGCGCCGGCTCGAACGCGCTGGCCGCCACGATCCGCGCCACGCGGACGTCGGCGTGGTACTGGACGAAGACCGACAGGTATGACATGCCGCCCGGCTTGGCCGCGATCCGCTCGGCGACCTCGCGCTGGAGCATCAGCACCAGCCGATCCGGCCGCGCCTCGACGCCCAGGACGTGGTGCAGCACCGGGCTGGTGATGTGGTACGGCAGGTTCGCCACCACGTCGTAGGGCGGCTCGGCCAGCTCCTCGATCGGCACATCCAGGGCATCGGCCTCGACCAGCCGCAGGCTGCCGGCCGCCTCCGGCTCGGCGAAGCGCGAGCGCAGGTGGGCCACGAGGCGCCGGTCGACCTCGACCGCGGTCACGCTCGCGCCCGTCGCGAGCAGCGCGCCGGTCAGGATGCCCAGTCCCGGCCCGATCTCGAGCACCCGCCGGCCCGGCGCCGGATCCGCCAGGGCGACGATTTCCTCGAGCACCTGCGGGTCGACCAGGTGGTTCTGGCTCTGGCGCTTGCGCGCGCCCAGGCCGTGCTGGCGCAGGTAACGCTCGATGCGCTCGCCGGACAGGCGCTGCGGGTCGAGCAGGTCGGCCCCGCTGCGCTCGCTCACGCGCCTTGCGGCAGTGCCAGCTTGAGCGACGGCCGGGCCGAGAGGTCGAGCCCTGCGCGGGCCCCCGCACGGGCGCGGAACCAGCCCGCCGCGCCGATCATCGCCGCGTTGTCAGTGCACAGCCCGGGCCTTGGCACGACCAGCGGCACGCCCAGTGACCGGGCGCCCTGCTCGACGCGCGCGCGCAGCACGCTGTTGGCCGCGACGCCGCCGCCGAGGATGATCGTGCGCGCGCCGGCTCCTTGAGCGGCGCGGATGGTCTTGCTCGCGAGCACGTCGACGACCGACTCCTGGAACCCGTACGCGAGCTCCGCGACTGACGAAGCGGGCAGTGGCGGGGCATCGTCGGGCGGGCCCTGCTCGGGATCGGCTCCCAGCTCGCGCGCGACCTCGCGCCGGGCGGCGGTCTTGAGGCCGCTGAACGAGAAGTCGAACGTCTCGCCCAGCCAGGCTCGCGGGAAGACGCGGTCGCAGGCCGTCGCCGCCTCGGCCGCGCGCTGGATGGCCGGGCCGCCCGGATAGGGCAGGCCGAGCAGCCGGCCGACCTTGTCGAAGGCCTCGCCAGCCGCATCGTCGACCGTCTGGCCGAGCAGCCGATAGGTCAGCTGGTCGGCCATCTCGACGAGGAAGGTATGCCCGCCGCTGACCACCAGCGCGACCAGCGGGAACTCCGGCGCGGCCTTCTCGGGCTCTCCTGGATCGAGCAGCCAAGCGGCGTAGATGTGGCCCTCGAGGTGGTTGACCGGCACCAGCGGCAGCTCGTGCAGCCAGGCCAGCGTCTTGGCCATCTGGATGCCGACCAGCAGCGAGCCAGCGAGGCCCGGGCCCTCCGTGACCGCGATCGCCTCCAGGCGCGACATGTCGTCGAGCCCCGCCCGCTGGCGTGCCTCGTCGAGGACCGGGATCATCCAGCGCAGGTGCGCCCGCGCGGCAACCTCGGGCACGATGCCGGCACTGGCGGCGTGCAGCGCGACCTGGCTGGCGACGACGCTGGCTACGATGCGCCGGCCGCCGTCGACGATGGCCACGGCCGTCTCGTCGCACGACGTCTCGACGGCCAGTATCAGCCCGCTGCTCACGCGCCCTCCTCCGGCGCAGCCTCGTCCTCGAGCGGCCGGTCCTCGTAGCGCCGGGCCAGCATGTCGAGCCGGGCGCGCATCTCGGCCGTGCCCAGCGGCGCGCTGGTCATGATCAGCGCGTCCTCGGCGTTGTCCGAGTAGTAGCGCGGCCGCACGCCGACCGGCCTGAAGCCGAAGCGCTGGTAGAGCCGCTGGGCGGGGATGTTCGACAGCCGCACCTCGAGCGTGGCGACGCGCGCGCCCAGCTCGTCGGCGAGGCGCATCACGGCCAGCATCAGCCGCCCGCCGAGCCCGCGGCGTCGCCAGCCGGGCAGGACGGCGAAGGTCGTCACGTGCGCCTCATCGACCATTACCCAGACGCCGGCGTAGCCGACGATCCGCTCGCCGGCGCGGATGACGAGGTAACGCGCCAGCCGATTTGACTCGACCTCCTGGCGCAGCGCGTAGGCCGGCCAGGGGATGGGGAACGATGCCCGCTCGACGTGCTGCACGGCGTCGATGTCGTGGACCGTCATCGGCGCGACACTGACCCTCAGCGGAGGTCGGGCGACCATGCCGCCTCCTGCTCGGCGCTGACCAGCCCGCGGGGCAGGGCGACATACGTGGGCACCAGCGCCGCTAGATCATCCCACCGGCCGGCGCGGATCTCCGTCGCAGCGGCGCGGGCGAGCGCCGCTGCCAGCCCGGCCTGGGCACGCCGGCCGAGCTCGGCCGCCGAGACGCCGAGCTCGTCCTCGGCCAGGTCGACCGCGACCACGAGGTCGCCGCGCTCGAGCGCCGACTGGACCTGCGTCCCCGGCAGCAGCTGCGGCGCCAGGAGCTCGTCGCCGTCGCGGTAGCGGCAGACGTAGCGATCGGCGCTGCCCGCCGGTAGCACGACCGCCACGCTCTCACCCTTTTTCGCCGCCGCGGCTGCCAGCAGGCGCGTGGTCAACAGCCCGACGATCGGGCTGCCGACCGCATGGGCGATCACCTTTGCCGTGGCCAGGCCGATGCGCAGGCCGGTGAAGCTGCCCGGTCCGATGCCCACGCCGATGCCGGCCAGGTCGGCCGGCCGGATGCCCTGCTCGTGGAAGAGGCGGTCGAGCTGCGACAGCAGCTGCTCCCCGTGGCGATGCGGGCTGTCCCACTCTGCGGCCGCGAGCAGCCGACCGTCTTCGTCAGCCAGCCCGACCACCGCATGGCGGGTAGCGGTATCGACGAGCAGCAGCGGGCCGCTCATCGGCCCGCCTGCCAAGCGCGGGCGGCTTCGAGGTAGCGCTCGTGATCGGAGGCGCCGGGCAGCAGCGCGATGCGCCGTCGGTCGCCGCCCATCAGCACGAACCGAACGGTCAGCCGCGCCGGGTCGATCTCCTGGGGCAGGCGTTCGGCCCACTCGGTCAGTGTCACGCCCTCGTCCTGGCGCTCGTCGAGCATGCCGCCGGCAAGCGCCTCCTCCGCGCCGGCAAGCCGGTACAGGTCCTGGTGGAACAGCGGCAGCCGACCCTCGTACTCGGCCATCAGCGTGAAGCTCGGGCTGTTGACCACGGCGTCCACGCCCAGCCCGAGCGCGAAGCCCTTGGCGAACTGGGTCTTGCCCGCACCGAGCGTTCCGACGAGCGCCAGCCGATCGCCGGCCCGCGCTGCTGCCGCTAGCGCGGACGCAAGGTCTCGGGTCTCCTCAGCCGACGCCGTCTCCACCTCGAGCGCAGCCGGCGCCGCCATGGCTGTTGGCCGTGTCACGGCCACAAGTTAGCCCAAAGTGCCGCCTGAGCGGCAGCCACGCCCCTCAGGCGTGGCAGGAAGGCTCTTCGTCGATCTCTTCGAGGCGCTCGAGCAGCCTGTCGATGCCGCTCTCGTCAGCCATCACGCGCTGCATGGCCAGCGATCCGCCGCCGAAAAGGGAGCGCAGCACCGGATCGAAGAAGAGCATCGCCTGGCTGCCCAGCGATCGATACGGCCGGCTGGCCTCGAGGAACATCATCGCCTTGTCGGTCGCGCCGTGGAGCTGGATCTCGCGCGCGAAGTACTCGACCGGGTCGTCGCGCAGGTCGAGATCAGGTCCGAGAGGGCCGGTCATGCGCCGCCGTCCTGCCGGCCGGTCTGGGTGACGCCCGGGTCAGCCATGCTCCTCACCTGTCGTGTCATCACCCCGGCCTGGGCTTCCCTTGGCCGTCAACTGGCCAAGCAGCGTGCGCACCGCCAGAGGTACCGCCCGCGCATGGTACACCCGGGGTAATCGGTGTGCCATCGCAGTTACGACCTCCCACGGAATCGTGTTGCGCCGGCGCGCCAGCTCGGCCGCCGTGATCGATTCGCTCTCCTGGCTGCCCAGCAGCACGAACTCGTCCTCGAGCCCGACGCCGGGCACGGCGCTGACGTCGGCCATCACGGCGTCCATCGCCACGCTGCCCACGAGCGGCACGCGCCGGCCGTGGACGAGCACCTCGCCGCCCGGCCAGTAGGCCCGGCTGAAGCCGTCGCCGTAGCCCAGCGGCAGGGTCGCGATCCGCGCACCGTCTGCCTCCGCCCGCCAGCGGCCGCCATAGCTGACGCCGCTACCGGCGGGCAGCGTCTCGACGCGCAACGGTCGGCACTTGAGCGCCATCGCAGGTTGCAGCCTGGCGGCCGCCGAGCGTGCACCGGCGGCGATGGGCAGGTCGTCCGCCAGCAGTCCGTAGAGCGCGAGGCCCGGCCGGACGGCGTCGTACAGGGCCTCGCGGCCGGCGAAGATGCCGCCGCTCGAAGACGCGTGGCGCGGCGGCACGGTCGTCCCGCTATCCCGCAGCCGGCGGGCGGCCTCCTCGAAGGCTTCTACCTGAGCTGCCGTCGCCGCCTCCTCTTCAGGGGCAGCGAGGTGCGTCCACAGCCCGGCCAGGCTCGTCGCCGGCGTGGCCGCAATCTCGGCTGCCAGGGCGGCAGCGTCGGCAGGCAGCACGCCTCCCCGGCCCAGGCCCGTCTCCACCTCGAGGTGCAGCCGCAGCCCACCGCGCACGCCGGTCGCCGTTCCGCGCCAGCGAGCGAGCAGCTCGCGCGTTCCTGTGGCGTCTGAGGCGACCAGGTCCAGGTCCGCCGCCACCGCGTCCTCAAGGCCGGCGAGGGGCACCGGGAACATGACCAGCAGCGGCGCGCTGACGCCGGCCTGCCGGAGCAGCAGCGCCTCGTCGAGGGAGGCCACGCACAGCCGCTCCGCGCCGGCCGCCGTGAACGTCCGCCCCGCCATCTCGATGCCATGGCCGTAGGCGTCGGCCTTGATGACCGCCCAGACCTGGGTGCGCGGCCCGACCAGCTCGCGCAGCACGGCTAGGTTTGCGGCCAGCGCGTCGAGATCGACCTCGAGCCACGCGCCGCGCGGCAGTGTCGGCAGCCCTGCCCGGGCCAGCCGCGCGTCGATGTCGTGATCGGCCATCAGCCGTCCGCCCGCCGGCCGAAGCCGACCTCCGCGCCGCGCCCGCCTTTGCGCCGCTGGAGCTGGTGGCGCACGTGCGCCATCTCGAGCGGCAGGTCCGAGGCGAGCAGGCCGCTGTCGCCTATCCGCTCCGCGATCCGCTCGCCCGCGCAGCCCTGCAGGTACACGCCGAGGCAGGACGCTTCGTATGGCTCCACACCCTGGGCCAGCAGGCCGCCGATCGCGCCGGCGAGCACGTCGCCGGTGCCGGCACTGGCTAACGCCGGGTTCTCGAACGGCGCCCGAGCCAGGCGACCGTCCGGCGCGGCGATGACCGTCCGCGCGCCCTTGAGCACGACGACCTGCCCGAAGCGCGCCGCCGCCTCGGCCGCGCTGGCCGCGCGTTGCGCGTCGTCGTCGTCCATCGGCTGGCCCGTCAGGCGCGCGAACTCGCCCGGATGTGGCGTCAGCACCAGCCCCGGCCGGACAGACGACCACCAGTCGCCGGCCCGGGCGAGCAGGTTGAGCGCGCCACCGTCGACCACGGCCGGCCATGACCCCTCGCGCGTCAACGCCTCAACGAGCCGCGCTCGTGGCTCGTCTTCGGCCAGCCCGCAGCCCACCACCAGCGCCGACGGCCTGCGGGCTTCGATGGCGGCAACGGCTGCCGCCGCATCCTCGGGCAGGCCGAGCGTGACCAGCTCCGGTACGCGACCGGCGAGCAGCGGCTGCAGGGCGGCCGGCACGGCAAGCGCAACCAGTCCCGCACCCACGCGCGCCGCGGCCATGCCGCAGAGCAGCGCCGCGCCGGCATAGTCGAGCGAGCCGCAGACACAGGCCAGCGTGCCGTGGCTGCCCTTGTGCGCGCGGGCCGTGCGATCGGGCAGCAGGCGCGCGCAGGCAGCGTCGTCGAGCAGCAGCGGCTCAACCACCCCTGTTCTCGCGCTCGAGCTCCCGCAGCCGCTCCATGCGGTCCAGGATCTGGCGCTCGCGCTCATCGAGACGACGCTCGATGTCAGGCGGGAAGATGAAGGCCCCGCCGGCGGTGCGCACGCCGAAGGCGACGGCGACCGCGTAGTCGCCCTCGTGGCTGATCGAGACCGCGATCCGGCCCATGCCCAGCTGCTCGGCCCGGCCGGCGGCACGACCGTGGAGCCGCACCTCGGGCTGGCCGGTTGGCAGCCGGGCGATCTCGATGTCGCGCCAGCCGACGCCACGCACGCCGAGGCCAAGGACCTTCGAGACGGCCTCCTTGGCCGCCCAGCGGCCGGCGAAGTTCTGCGGCCGGTTGCGCACGTAGCGCTGCTCGGATTCGGTCAGCACCCGGCGTGGGAAGCGGTCGCCGTGCTTGCGCAGCGCGGCCGCGATGCGCTCGACCTTGATGATGTCGATGCCGAGCTCGGTGGTCCCCTCCGGCGGCTGGGGCAGCACCTACTCGACCGTCACCGACTTGGCGAGGTTGCGCGGCTGGTCCACGTCAGTGCCTCGCGCGACCGCCGTGTGGTAGGCAAACATCTGGAGCGGGATGATCGCCAGCACCGGGCTGAGCTCTTCGATCGACTCCGGCACCCACAGGATGTCATCGGCGTACTCCGCCAGCTCGTCATCACCTGCGGTGCCCACGGCCATCACCCGGGCGTCGCGTGCCCGGCCCTCCATCACGTTGCTGATCAGCTTCTCCTGCACCGCCGAGCGAGTGGCAATGGCGACCAGCGGCACCTCGGCGTCGAGCAGCGAGATGGGGCCGTGCTTCAGCTCGCCAGCGGCGTAGCCCTCGGCGTGGACGTAGGAGACCTCCTTCAGCTTGAGCGCGCCCTCGAGCGCGACCGGGTAGCCAAGGCCGCGGCCGACGAACATGAAGCCGCGCGAGTTGACGTAGCGGCGCGCAAGCTCGCGTGCCGGCGTGGCCATCTCGAGCGCCCGCTCGGCCTTGTCAGGGAGGGCGCGCAGCTCGTCCACCAGCCGCGCCTCCAGATCGGGTGCCAGCCGGCCACGACCCTTGGCCAGGGCAGCGGCGAGCAGCACGAGCGTCGTCACCTGGGTGGCGAACGTCTTGGTCGCCACGACCGCGATCTCCGGCCCTGCCTGCAGGAACAGCACGGCATCGGACTCGCGCGTGATCGCGGAGCCGACGGTGTTGGTCACGGCGATGACCGGGCAGCCCTGCTGGCGGGCGTAGCGCGTTGGCGCGATCGTATCCGCGGTCTCGCCGGACTGGGTGACAGCGACCACGAGCGTCCGCTCGTTGAGCGGCGGCGGGCTGTACCGGAACTCAGAGCCGATGTTGTTGCGCGCCGGCAAGCCCGTCCAGGCCTGGACCAGCTGCGCGCCGACCGCCGCGGCGTAGTTGGCCGTCCCGCAGGCCACGAACTCGACGCGCTCGATGCCGGCCAGCCGCTCGGCCAGCGGCGCCAGCTCGTCCAGCTCGATCGTGTGGTCGTGTACGCGGCCGGTGATCGCCGCCCTGATCGCCTGCGGCTGCTCGTGCATCTCCTTCAGCATGAAATGGTCGTAGCCGCCCTTCTCGGCGGCCTCGATCGTCCAGTCGATCTCGTGGACGAGCCGCTCGAGCGGGCTGCCATCAATGGCGGAGATGCGAACCCCGGCGGCATCGAGGTCGGCGACGTCGCCCTCCTCGAGGAAGATCACCCGCCGGGTGTGGGCCAGCACGGCGGCCACGTCCGAGGCAAGGAAGTTCTCGCCCTCGCCCAGGCCAACAATGAGCGGCACGTTGCGCCGTGCGCCGACTAGCCGGCCGGGCTCGTCGCGGTGCATGACGGCGATCGCGTAGGCGCCCTCCGCCTGGCGCAGCGCCACTCGCGTGGCCTCGGCGATGTCGCCGGCGTAGGCCTCCTCGACCAGGTGGGCGATGGCTTCCGTGTCGGTCTCCGAGTCCAGCCGGTGGCCGCGCTCGCGCAGTCCGTCGCGCAGCGACTTGAAGTTCTCGATGATGCCGTTGTGGATGACCGTGATGCCGCCCGTGCAGTCGGTGTGCGGGTGGGCATTGAGGTCATTCGGCCGGCCGTGGGTCGCCCAGCGCGTGTGGGCCAGGCCCACGACAGCCGACGGTGTGCGCTCCAGCAGCGCCGTGCGCAGGTTGGCCAGCTTGCCGGCGCGCTTCTCGACGAACATCTCGCCGCTGGCAGTCACCAGCGCGATGCCGGCCGAGTCGTAGCCGCGGTACTCCAGCCGGGCCAGGCCCTCGAGCAGGATCGGGGCAGCCTCGCGCGGCCCGATGTAACCGACGATTCCACACATGAAGGTTGCTCTCTCCCCTGGCGCCCGAAGGGGCGCTAGTTTAGTCGCTCGCCGGCCAGGGCAGCCAGGCGGTCGGCGACCGCGCTGACCAGCGACTCGTCCTCGCCCTCGACCATGATCCGCAGTGCCGCCTCAGTGCCCGACGGGCGGACGAGCACGCGGCCGTGGCCGTCGATCTCCGCCTGGGCCGTGGCAACGGCCTCGGCGAAGGCCGGATCAGCCTCCCACAGCTCCTTGTGACGAACGGCGACGGCGCGTTGCTGCTGCGGGTAGAGCGTGATCTCAGCGGCCAGCTCGGACAGCGGCCGGCCGCTCCGGGCGATGACGTCGAGCAGCTCGAGTGCGGTGACCAGGCCGTCGCCTGCGCTGGCGTGGTCGCGAATGATGACGTGACCGCTCTTCTCGCCCCCCAGCTGGGCGTCGGCGACGTGCATCTGCTCCCAGATGTACTTGTCGCCGACCGGCGTGCGCGAGACTCTGCCGCCGGCCTGCCGGATTGATGTCTCGAGGCCGCCGTTGGAGAGCACGCTGACCACGACCAGCCCGCCGCGCAGCAGGCCGCGGCGCAGGCGGTCGAGGGCCAGGATGCCGATCAGCTGGTCGCCGTCGACGACCTGTCCGCGCTCGTCTATGGCCACACAGCGATCGCCATCCCCATCGAGGCAGATGCCCAGGTCCGCGCCCGTCTCACCAACGGCGCTGGCCGCAGCCTGCGGTGCCGTGGCGCCACAGTCGAGGTTGATGTTGTCGCCGTCCGGATCGTTGAAACGCACGTCCACCTGGGCGCCGGTGGCGGCCAGCACCTGTGGCGCAGTCACGCCAGCCGAGCCGTGCGCGCAGTCGAGCACCAGGCGCAGGTCGCAGCGGCTGCGCGCGGCCAGCGCGAGGCGGTGCTCGACGTAGTCGGCCAGCCGCGACCGGGCATCGACCTCGCGGCCGATACCGCCCGGCGGCGGCAGGGCCAGCTCGTCGTAGCGCAGGAGCAGCGCCTCGAGCTCGTCCTCGAGCGGCTCGTCGATCTTCAGCCCGTCGCCGCCGAGCACCTTCAGGCCGTTGTCGCTGGCCGGGTTGTGCGAGGCAGAGACCATGATCCCAGCCGCGAACGGGCCGTCTGCCGCCAGCTGGGCCAGGGCCGGCGTGGGGCAGACGCCCAGGCGGTGAACGTCGGCGCCCATCGAGGTCGCGCCGGCGACGATGCTGGCGACGAACATGTCGCCCGAGCGGCGCGTGTCCTGGCCCACGAGCAGGCCGCCCATCCGCCCGAGCCGCGCGACCACCGCACGACCCAGGCCAAAGGCGAGCGACGGCCGCAGGTCGACGTTGGCCTCGCCGCGAATGCCGTCAGTGCCGAAAAGCCTCGGCATAGCTCAGCCGGGCAGCGGGCGGCCGTGCCCGCCCGGACGGCTGCCCTCCGGTGTCTGCTCGGGCAGCAGCTCGGCCACGACGACCAGCACCTGGGCAGGAGAGCTGGACAGCAGCTGCGTGCCAGGCGGCGGAACGAACGCCGCCGGAAGTAGATGGCGGCCCGGGCTGAGCGTCGCCACCTGGAGGCTGGCCGTCAGGGCGGCGGCATCGATCGCCTCGATCGCCGACACCGGTCCGCCGAGGCTGACGTTGAGGTGGCTCGTGCCGAGCTCGTAGTCGAAGCCGGGACGGGCGCCGTTGACCGCCAGCCCGACCTGGAAGCTTCGGCTGACCGCCTCTTCGACCAGCGTGACGCTGACCCGGACCTCGGTCGGGCCGATGGCGATGACGCCCTCCGGCAGCTCGAGCGGGACGTCGACCTCGAAGTCGCGCGTCCGGCCCGTGAGGTCGATCGGCAGCGTGTGCGCGCCGTCGAGCACGGTCACGATCGAGCTGTCGCCGCTGACCGTCACCGCCGGCGGGGTGACCTCGATGTCGACCAGGCGCAGGCCCTGGGCGAGATCGCCGCTGAGCCTGGCCACGACGGGCAGCGTGCGGTTGGCCAGCTGGCGGGCGACGGCGATGCGGACGCGCGCGCGCGGAGGCTCGATGTCGACATTGGTCACCAGGTTGCCCTGCTCGTCGAACGCCGCCAAATCGACCTCCTGGTCGACGTTGAGCGCCGACGCGTCGATCGACACCCGGGCGATAACCGAGCGAATGGCCGCCACGCGCGTGCTCGGCCCGCGCACGGACACGCTCTGCGGCTCGATCTGCGGCGGCCCGATGGTCAATCCCTCGGGTACCGAACCGGTGTCGTGCTGGACGGTGAACGAGCGCGATTCGACGGGATCGAGGTGAACCTGGATGGCGCTCGGCTCGTAACCAACGACGACGACCCGCGAGTCGAGCGCGAGGACCGTCACCGGCACGGTCACCGGCTCACCTCCGGCGCGCGGCTCGGCGCGCGACAGGTCAGCCGTGGCGCTGAACGACGCCGGCGAGACGATCACGTCGAGCGGCGCGCGATAGCGAATCTCGGTCACCGCCGGCAGCTCGGTCAGCCGAGCCACGCCCGGTGGCTGGCGCAATGCCTCGATCTGGACCGGGCCGCTGAACGTGCGAACGTTCTGTGACAGGACGAGGCCGCTGTAGAGCACGCTCGCCAGCAGCACTGCCCCCAGCTTGAGCGGCCAGTTGCGCAGCAGAAAGCTTCCGAGGCGTGTCACTCGACCCTGCCGCCGGGCGTGGCCGCTGGCGAGGAGCCGCCGCCCGCGCGTCGAGCCGTGCCATCGCGCGCGGCGCCGCCCTCAGCCGGCCGGCGGAGATGCGGTCGTCGGCGCAGTGGCAGGCCGCGCCGCAGGGCGCGTGCCTGCGCGGGCAGGCGACGGCGTGTCGCCCGACCGCCGAGCAGCGCCGACAGCGTGTGGCGCAACCGCTCCTCGTCGAGGCTGCGGATGATTCGGCCGCGCTCGACCAGCCCGATGGCGCCCGTCTCCTCGCTGACCACCACGGCCAGCGCGTCGGTCACCTCGGTGATGCCCAGCGCCGCCCGGTGGCGCGTACCGAAGCGCTCGCGGTAGGCGCCGGTCTCAGACAGCGGCAGCACCGCGCCGGCCGCGACGATCCTTCCATTGCGGATGATCACCGCGCCGTCGTGCAGCGGCGAGCGGGGTGTGAAGATCGTGCCCAGCATCTCGACCGACAGCTCCGCGTCGAGCATCACGCCCGTCTCGGCCGTGTCCTCGAGCCCGGTCTCACGCTGGAGCACGATGAGCGCCCCGGCGCGCTGCGCGCCGAGCACCGCCGCGCTGCGCGCGACCACGTTCGCCACGCCGTCGACGGCCCGGTTCGCGGCCGGCGAGACGAGCCACGACAGCGAGCCTACGCGGCCGATTCGCTCGAGCCCGCGGCGCAGCTCAGGCTGGAAGACGACCACCAGCGCCAGCAGGCCGACGACGGCGCCTGCCTGCAGGATCTGGGAGAGCAGCTCCAGGCCGAGTGCCTGGGCGGCGACGTAGATCGCGTAGAGAATCGTCACGCCGATCACGAGCCGGACCGCGCGGGTGCCTCGAATCAGGCTGAAGAGGCCGTAGATCAGGAGCGCTGTGAGCGCTATGTCGAGCAGTGCGACGGTGGGAAACTCGAGGCCCCTGACCAGATCGAGAAACTGGTCCAGCATCCGGCCGATTGTAGCGCAGGGCCACGCTTGCCACGCTCAGGCACCAAACCGTCGTCAAGCGGGCGGTGGTGCGCTCAGTCGATCGGCCAGGTCGGACAGGCGAGGGTCGAGCTCGGCGTGCTCGGCGGCCAGTGCGGCAAGCGCCTGGCGCACATCATCGAGCTGCTCGAGCTCAGTCAGCCGGGTCAGGAGCAGCATCCGCTCGACGGCCTGGCGCTCGAGGCCGGCCGCGATGTAGAGCCGGCACATCTCGAGGTGAACGCGCGGCGCGCCCGCGTCAACGATGAGCGCCCGCTGGCACGCGTCGAGCGCCGCGTCGATGTGACCGTCAGCGGCATGCGTGCGGGCAGCGGCCAGCCACTCGGCCTGCGCGGCCTGGTGGCGCCCTTCCTGCCAAGCCCGCTCGGCGGCAAGGGCCTGCGCCTCGGCCGGCGGCAGGCTGGCAGCAGCGGCGGCCAGTGCCGCAGTCGCCGCGGCGGCGGCGTCATCGAGCTGCTGCCTGACGGCGGCCGCATCGTCGCGCCGGCCAAGCCGGAGCAGCGCCTCGGCCTTGCCGGCCAGCGCCGATGGATCCGCGGCGGCCCGCTCGAGCGCTCGCTCGAAGGCGGCCAGCGCCTCCGCCGCGCGGTTGAGGGCGAGCAGCGCCCGACCGACCAGCACGTGCGGCAGGGGCCGCTCGTCGGCCAGCTCTGCGGCGGCGCGGTAGGCCGCCAGGGCGGCCTTGGCGTCACCGCGCGCAAGAAGCTGGTGGCCGCGGCCCAGATGCTCCTGGTAGGCGGCGAAGGTCTGCTCGGGCGGAGTGGGCACGTGGCCGGGACCGCCGATGGTCAGCGCGAGCCGATCAGCGCTTGGTGTACTGCGGCGCCTTGCGCGCGCGCTTGAGGCCGTACTTCTTGCGTTCCTTCATGCGTGGGTCGCGAGTCAGCAGGCCAGCCTGGCGAAGCTGGACGCGAAAGGCCTCCGGGTCGGACTGGAGCAGTGCGCGGGCAATGCCGTGGCGGATCGCGCCGGCCTGGCCCTGGTAGCCGCCGCCCTCGACCTTGATCATCGCGTTGTAGCGACCCTCGGTGCCGGTGACGCGGAACGGCATCAGCACCTCGCCCAGGCTGATGGCGCTGCCGAAGTGCTCCTCCAGCGAGCGGCCGTTGACCACGACCTCGCCCTCGCCGGCGAGCAGCCGCACGCGCGCGACACTCGTCTTGCGCCGCCCGGTGCCGAAGAAGAAGTTGCTGTTGTTGGCCATCAGCGTGAAGAACCTCCAGACGGCAGCGGCTCGGGCTGCTGCGCCTCATGCGGGTGCTCTGCACCAGCGTAGATCTTGAGCTTGCGCAGCTGCTGCGCGCCAAGCCGATTGCGCGGCAGCATGCCCTTGACTGCGCGCCGGATGACCTCCTCCGGCCGACGGGCGAGCAGGTCGCCCAGCGTCTCCTGGCGCAGGCCACCCGGATAGCCGCTGTGGCGGCTGTAGACCTTGGATGTCTGCTTGTCGCGGCTGACCTCGATGCGTGCCGCGTTGAGCACGATGACGTGGTCGCCGACGTCGATGTGCGAGGCGTACGCCGGCTTGTGCTTGCCCTCGAGCACCGGCGCGATGCGCGAAGCGAGCACGCCAAGGCGCTGGCCCGTGGCATCGACCACGAACCAGCGGCGCTCGATGTCCGCCAGCTGCGGGCTATATGTCTTCGTGCTCATCGTTCGCTCTTGCTTCCAATCTCCTGCTCGGACCGGCTAGCCCGACTCGCCACAGGACGAGCCCGGCGGCCGGAGCCGCTTCGCCGCTGAAGGCCGGTCGGCGCGAGCGCAACGCTGCGCTCACATCTTCCACCGACGCCTGTCCGCGTCCCACGCGGAGCAGCGCGGCCACCAGCCGGCGAACCATATGGCGCAGGAAGGAGTCGCCGACCACCTCGATGGTGACCATTCGACCGCTCCTGCGGATCCGCACCCGGTCAAGGGTCCGGATCGGTTGTCGTTCCGCTCCGCCAAAGGCGGAGAAGTCGTGGCGCCCGACGAGCCGCTCGGCGGCGGCTTGCATGGCCGCCGTATCGAGTCGCTCGCGGACCCCGAGGGCATAGCGCTCGCGCAATGGGCTCGGTGGCCCGGTCCAGATCCGGTACCGGTACTCCCGGGACCGTGCCTGGTAGCGCGGGCGGTAGCCCGCCGGCACGCGCCTCAGCTGGCCGACTGCGATGTCAGCCGGCAGCAGCCCAGCGAGCGCCTGGCCGAGATCGTCGGGGCCCAGCCCGCCGGCGTAGGTGAAGGCAATCACCTGCCCCGCGGCATGCACCCCGGCGTCGGTCCGGCCGGCGGCCTCCACGCGGACCGGGTTGCCACCCGAGACCTGCGCGAGAGCGCGCTCCAGCTCTCCCTGGACTGTCCGGCGGCCAGGCTGCGCCTGGAAGCCGGCAAAGTCCGTGCCGTCGTATTCGGCCCGAGCGCGGTAGCGCACGGGGCCGCCCTCTCGGGCGGGCCTTTTGGCCGGTCCATCACCCTCCCGTCCGGCGTGGACGGGAGGGTGCCCCGGCGCGGATCTAGACGAGCTCGAGCTGGACGATGGGTGCCGCGTCACCGGCACGCTTGCCAAGCTTGACGATGCGCGTGTAGCCCGAGGCGCGGTCCTCGTACTTTGGCGCGATCTCGTTGATCAGCTTGTCGATCACGAGCGGCTCGTTCGGCAGCTCGGCGACGATCCGCCGGCGGGCGGCAAGCGAGCCGTCCTTGGCCAGCGTGATCACGCGCTCCACCTGGCCACGGACCTCTTTGGCGCGTGCCTCGGTGGTCTTGATCTGCTCGTAGCGCAGCACAGCCACGACGAGGTTGCGGTAGAGCGCCTTGCGCGGACCGGTCTCGCGCGACAGCTTGCGGCCGCCGATGCGGTGGGCCATCGCCTACGCCTCGTCCTCGAGGCCGGGTAGCTCCTCGTCCAGCTCGTCGTCGTAGGCGGGCGTGTCCGAGCCGTCATCCGGCGGCAGGAAGCCGCGCATCTGGAGCCGCTCCTTCATCTCGTCGAGCGACTTCTTGCCGAAGTTGCGCATGCGCAGCAGATCCTCGTCAGTCAGCTGCAGCAGCTGGCCGACCTTGACGATGTTGTTGCGCTTGAGCGAGTTGTAGGCGCGCATTGGCAGGTCGAGGTCTTCGATGGGCATGTCGAGCATGTTCGGCGGCAGGGACGGCACGCCCGAGGCGGCGACGACGCCGGCGAGGACCGTCTTCCCGGCGCTGGTGAACAGGCCGAACTGGTTGACCAGGATCTCGGCAGCGCGGGAAAGCGCCTCCTCCGGCGCAAGGGTGCCGTCCGTCTCGATCTCGATGGTCAGCTTGTCGTAGTTGGTCATCTGGCCGACACGCGTGTTCTCGACCCAGTAGTTGACCTTGCGCACGGGCGAGAAGATGGCGTCCACCGGGATGACGCCGATGGGCAGCTGGTCTGTCCGCTCCGCGGCGAGGTAGCCCACGCCGCGCTCGACCGTCAGGTCCATCTCGAGCGCGACATCGTCCGAGTCGAGGGTCAGCAGGACCTGCTCGGGGTTGACCAGCTCGACGTCAGCCGTCTCCATGATGTCGGCCGCGGTGACGACGCCGGCCCCCTCCTTGACCAGCTTCAGCTGGACGGGGTGCGGAGCATAGCCCTTGAGGCGCAGCTTCTTGACGTTGAGCACGATCTGGGTTACGTCTTCCTTGACGCCGGGGATCGTGCTGAACTCGTGGTAGACGTCGCGGATCTGGATCGAGGTCACCGCCGCGCCCTCGAGCGACGACAGGAGCACGCGGCGCAGTGCGTTGCCGATGGTCACGCCGTAGCCCGCGGGCAGCGGGCTGGCCTCGTACTTGGCGTACGAAGCGAGCTCCTCGACCGGCTCGATCTGGGGGTTCTCGATCTCGATCATATGGCTGCTTCTCCTCCGCAGTCGGCCTTGGCCGCTGCTACCTCGAGTAGTACTCGACCACCAGCTGCTCGTTGAGGTCGAGCGGCATCTGGTCGCGGCTGGGCAGGGTGGTCATGGTGCCGGTGAGCTTGGCCGGGTCGACGTTCAGCCAGTCCGGGCGCTGGGCGCCGCGCAACGTGTCGCCGACGTTCTTGAAGTAAGGCATCCGACGGCTCGTTGCGCGAACCTCGACCAGGTCACCCTCGGCGACCTGCTGGGATGCGATGTTGGTCGCGCGGCCGTTGAGCGTGAAGTGGCCGTGGGTCACCAGCTGGCGCGCCTGTGCACGACTGCTGGCAAAGCCCATCCGGTAGACGACGTTGTCAAGCCGCGTCTCGAGCAGCCGCAGCAGGTTCTCGCCGGTCACGCCCGGCCGGTGCTCAGCGGCGTCGAAGTAGCGCTTGAACTGGCGCTCGTGGACCGAGTAGATGCGCCGCACCTTCTGCTTCTCGCGCAGCTGGACGCCGAACTCCGAGACCTTGCGCCGGCGCATCTGGTGCTGGCCGGGCGGCGTCGGGCGGCGCTCGAAGGGGCACTTCTTGGTGTAGCACTTGGCGCCCTTCAGGAAGAGCTTCATGCCCTCCCTGCGACAGAGGCGCGAGACCGGCCCGCGGTAGCGTGACATGTGTGCCGGGCCCTAGACTCGGCGCCGCTTGGGCGGGCGGCAGCCGTTGTGCGGGATGGGCGTCACATCAGTGATCGCGGTCACCTCCAGGCCGGCAGCCTGGAGCGAGCGGATGGCCTGCTCGCGGCCGGCGCCAGGGCCCTTGACGAAGACCTCAACCTGGCGCATGCCGTGCTCCATGGCCTTGCGCGCGGCACCGTCAGCCGACAGCGCCGCGGCGTACGGCGTGCTCTTGCGTGAGCCCTTGAAGCCGGCCGCACCAGCGCTCCCCCAGGCGACAGCGTTGCCGCCCGGATCAGTGATCGTGATGACCGTGTTGTTGAACGACGCCTGGATGTGGACGTGCCCGCTGGGCACGTTCTTGCGCTCGCGGCGGCGGGTCTTGGTTACGCGCTTTCGCTCAGCCATGGCTAGGGGCAGTCACTCCGTTACTTCTTGCGCCGGACGCCGACGGTCCGCTTGGGACCGCGCCGCAGGCGGGCGTTGGTCTTCGTTCGCTGTCCGCGGACAGGCAGGTTGCGTCGGTGGCGCAGGCCTCGATAGGAGCCGATCTCCTGCAGCCGCTTGATGTTCATGGCCACCTCGCGCCGCAGGTCACCCTCGACCTTGTAGCGCCGGTCGATGATGTCGCGCAGCCGGGTGACCTGGTCCTCGGTCAGGTCGCGGACGCGGGTGTCCGGGTTGACGTTCGCCTGGGCCAGGATCTTCTGGCTGGTCGGCAGGCCGATCCCGAAGACATAGGTCAGCGAAACCTCGACGCGCTTCTCGCGCGGGATGTCGATGCCGGCAATGCGTGCCATCTGTATGCCCTTCCTAGCCCTGGCGCTGCTTGTGCTTGGGGTTGCTGCAGATGACCATCACGACGCCGTGGCGGCGGATGATCTTGCAGCGCTCACAGCGCGCCTTGACGGATGCCGAGACCTTCACCCTGGTGTGTCTTCCTCTTACTTCAGGCGATACGTGATCCGGCCGCGCGAAAGGTCATAGGGCGACAGCTCGACGCGAACACGGTCTCCGGGCAGGATGCGAATGAAGTTCATCCGCAGCTTGCCGCTGATGTGGGCCAGGACGCGGTGGTTGTTCTCGAGCTCAACCGCGAACATGGCGTTGGGAAGCGGCTCGATGACCGTTCCCTCTACCTCGATTGCGTCCTTCTTTGCCACAGGCGGCGGCAGGCTCCCTCTGCAGTTGGTTCAATGGTGGATGACTGGCGCCGCGCACCGGCCGGGGCCGGGCGCAGAGCGCGAGAGGCACCGAACAGGGCCCGGTGCACGAACGTGGAGTGTATCAGAGTCCGGCCAGACTGGGCAAGGCACCAGCCTCGGTCAGGGAGCCGGCGGCGGTCAGGATGCGCGGACCGTCAGCGGTGATGGCGATGGTGTGCTCCCAGTGGGCTGACAGCGAACCGTCGACCGTCGCCACCGTCCAGCCGTCCTCACGTACGCGGACCTGGTACGAGCCCAGGGTGAACATCGGCTCGATGGCCAGGCACAGGCCGGGCTCGAGCCGCCGACCCTTGGCGCCGGTGCGGTAGTTGGCCACCTGCGGCTCCTCGTGCATCTCCGTGCCGATGCCGTGGCCGACGAACTGGCGCACGATGCCGTAGCCGTGGCGCAGCGCGACGTCCTCGATTGCGCCCGAGATGTCAGCGATGTGATTGCCGGGCCGGGCGGCGGCGATGCCGGCGTACATCGCTTCGCGCGTTGCCTCGACGAGCTGTCGCACCGGCTCAGGCGCCTGCCCGACGATCCAGCTGCGCGCCGAGTCGCCGTGCCAGCCGTCGACGATCGCGCCGACGTCGACTGAGACGACCTGCCCCGCCTGGATCCTGCGTCCAGCGGGAATGCCGTGGACGACCTCGTCGTCGATGGAGATGCAGGTCGCGTGGCGGTAGTCACCCCGCGGACCGGGCACGCCGACGAACGACGGCACTGCTCCGGCATCGCGGATCAGCCGCTCGGCGATGGCGTCCAGCTCGGCGGTGCTGATGCCCGGGCGCAGCTCCTCGCCAAGCCGGTCGAGGATCTCTGACACCAGCCGACCGGCGTTCGCCATGCGCTCGATCTGGGCCGCGCTCTTGAGCGTCACCCGGCGATCGCTCATCGGGGCACGACCGAGCTGCCGGCCATGATGCGCAGCAACGCCTCGGTGACCTGCTCGGGCGGCAGCTCGCCGTCGACGGTGCTCAGCAGGCCCGCCTCGGAGTAGTAGTCGACGACCTCGAACATCGGCGGGAGCTGCTTGTCGAGCCGCGCCCGGACGGTCGCCGGCTGGTCGTCGGGTCGCTGGTAGAGCGAGCCGCCGTCGATGTCACAGACGCCCGGCTTGGCGGGTGGCATTGTCAGCTCGTGATAGAGGTGCTCCTCGGACTGGTCGCAGATCCAGCGGCCGGACAGGCGCCGGAGCAGCGTCTCGCGGTCGACATCGAGGTACAGGGCGCCGGCCACCCGGCCTCCCCTGCGGGCGAGCAGCCCATCGAGGGCCTCGGCCTGCGGCCGCGTGCGCGGGAATCCGTCGATGATCACGCCGTCGGCGGCGTCAGGCTCGGACAGGCGCTCGTCGACCATCCGGACCGTCACCTCGTCGGGCACGAGGGAGCCGGCCATGATGTAGCGCTTGGCCTCGTGCCCGAGCGGCGTGTCCTCGCGCATGTGGTGGCGGAAGAGGTCGCCGCTGGCTACGTGCGACAGCCCGAGACGGTCTGCCAGGAGCTGCGCCTGGGTGCCCTTGCCGGCGCCGGGACCGCCGATCAGGACCCAGGCCTTCAACGAATGAAGCCCTCGTAGTTGCGCATCATCAGCTGGGCCTCGATCTGCTTCATCGTCTCGACCACGACCGAGACGACGATCAGCAGGGCGGTGCCGCCGAGGGCAAAGCCGCCCGCAGCACCGGTCAGGGCGGTGCCCATGATGATCGGCGCGACCGCGATCGTGGCCAAGAAGAGGGCACCGGCCAGGCTCAGCCGGAAGACGACGCGAGCGAGGTAGTCGCGCGTCGGCGCGCCGGGTCGAATGCCCGGGATGAAGCCGCCGTTCTTGCGTAGCTGGTCGGCCGTCTCGTCAGGCTTGAAGGTGAAGGCCGTATAGAAGTAGGTGAAGCCCATGGTCAGCAGGAAGTAGCCGACGACGTACGGGATGCCGTTCGGGTCGAGGAAGCCGACGATGCCGGCGGCGACCTGGTTGACCAGCGTTCCCCCGCCCGGTGGCGTGTCGATGGGGGCCATGAAGTACGACGCGATTTGGGTTGGGAAGATCAGGATGCTGACGGCAAAGATGATCGGGATCACGCCGGCCTGGTTGACGCGCAGCGGCAGGAACGTCGCTCCGCCCTGGTACATCCGGCGGCCACGGACGCGCGAGGCGTACTGGATGGGGATGCGCCGTTGGCCCTCCTGGATGTAGACGATGACGGCGACGATGACCAGCGCCAGCAGGACCCACAGCACGCCCTCAGCGAGGTCCGGGTTCTGCAGGAACGAGACGACGCCCTGCGGGGCCTGGGCGACGATGCCGGCAAAGATGATGAAGCTGATGCCGTTGCCGATGCCACGCTCGGTGATCAGCTCGCCGATCCACATCGCGAGGATCGTGCCGGCCGCGAGGGTGATCATCTGGCTCAGCGTCTCGAGGCTCAGGATGTTGGCCGGCGCGACGATGTTCTCCGTGCTCAGCAGGGCGAGGTAGCCGTAGGCCTGGAGCAGGGCCAGCGGCACGCACAGGTAGCGCGTGTACTGGTTGATCTTCTGGCGGCCGTAGTCGCCCTCGCGCGACAGCGCCTGCAGACGCGGCACGACGCCGGTCATGAGCTGCATGATGATCGAGGCGTTGATGTACGGGTTGACGCCCATGGCCACGATCGAGAACGTGGCCAGGCCGCCGCCCGAGAACAGGTCGAGGAGCTGCAGGAACGGCAGCCGCTCGATCAGGTTGGTCAGCTCGGCCTGGTTGACGTCGGGCACGGGCACGACGGCCAGCGCGCGGTAGACGACCAGCATCCCGAGCACGAACAGGATCCGGCGCCGGATGTCCGGCGTTCGGACCGCGTTGATCAGCGCCTCGAACATGGCCTGCTACTCGCTCTCTGCGGCAGCGTCGGCGGCATCCGCCTCGCCGGCGTCGTCACTCGCGGCGGCCTGCTCGGCAGAGGGCTCTTCGGTAGCCGGCTCGTCTGCAGCCGGCTCGGCCGCCTGAGCCGGCGCGGCGGGCCGGCGACTACGCTTGGGCCGGGCGGGCTCGGCTTCTTCCGCGGGCTCGGCGGGCGGGTTGAGCAGCTGCACGAAGCCACCGGCCGACTCGACCTTGCTCCGCGCGCTGGCCGTGAACGCGTCGGCGACGACCAGCAGCCTGGCCGACACGTCACCCTGGCCAAGGACCTTGACCGGCTTCGATGCCGACCCGATCAGCCCGGCGGCGGCCATGTTCTCCGGGTTCACGCTCACCGGCGCGTCGCCCGTCGCCTTGGTCTTGGACTTGCCGGCAGGCGCCATCTCGACCTCGACGCCGAAGCGCCCGGCCTCGGCGTACTCGGCGATGCGGCCGATGTTGACCACCTGGTACTCGACCCTGAACGGGTTGCGGAAGCCGCGCAGCTTGGGCACGCGGACATGGATCGGCGTCTGGCCGCCCTCGAACCAGGGCGGAATGCCGCTGCCGGCGCGCGACTTCTGGCCCTTCGTGCCACGGCCGGCGGTCTTGCCCTTGCCGGCGGCGATGCCGCGGCCGACACGTGTGCGGGCCTTGCGTGACCCGGGAGCGGGGCGCAGTTCGTGGAGCTTCACTCGTCGGATTCCTTCTTGGCTCTGGGGGCGCGCTTCGGCTTGGCCGCCGGGAAGCTTTCCTCGGCCGGCGCTGCGGAGGCCTCCGCCGGCGCCTGGCCGGGATCGGCCTTGGCCTGGGCGGCCCGCGCCCGCGGCCGGGGCTCGGTTCGCGGCTCGCCTTCGGCCGTGGCCTGCTCGGACGCCCCCGTCTCCTCGGTCTGGAGCAGGAAGCGGACAGTCCGGGCCAGGCCGCGCATCTGGTCGTTGTCGCTGACCTCGACGGTCTGGCCGATACGGCGCAGGCCGAGCGCGCGCAGCGTGCCGCGCGTGCGCGCGGTGTGGCCGATCGGGCTCTTGACGAGGGTCACGCGCAGCTTAGCGGCCATTGGCCGTCGCCTCCACCGGTCGGCCGTCCGTCGGCTGGCCGCTGATCACGCTGCGCAGCCGCTTGCCGCGGCGCGCCGACAGCTCCTCCGCGCTGGACAGGTTGCGCAGTGCCTCGAGGGTCGCGCGCACGACGTTGACCGGGTTGTTCGAGCCGAGCGACTTGGACAGGATGTCGCGGATGCCGGCCGCCTCGACGACGGCGCGCACAGAGCCACCGGCGATCACGCCCGTGCCCTGCGAGGCTGGTTTGAGCAGCACGGTGCTGGCCCCGAACTCCTGGCGCACCTCGTGCGGGATGGTCGTTCCGACGAGCGGCACCTTGATCAGCTTCTTCTTGGCGTCCTCGACGCCCTTGCGGATGGACTCGGGCACCTCGCCCGCCTTGCCCAGACCAACGCCGACATGGCCGGCGCCGTCACCGACGACGACGATCGCGCTGAAGCTGAAGCGCCGGCCGCCCTTGACGACCTTGGCGACGCGGTTGATCTGGACGACGCGCTCTTCGAGCGTCAGCCGGGCGGGATCGATCCTGGCCAATAGGTGCTCCTTGTCCTGCTAGAAGTCGAGTCCGGCCTCGCGCGCGGCCTCAGCCAGGGCGCGAATTCGGCCGTGGTAGCGGTTGCCGGAGCGGTCGAAGACGACCTTCGACACGCCCGCGGTGCGTGCACGCTCGGCAACGAGCCGGCCGACTGCGCGCGCGCGCTCGGTCTTGCTGCCGGCGGTGGCACGCAGGCTTTCCTCGAGCGACGAGGCGTGGGCCAGGGTGTGGCCGACGCTGTCATCGATGACCTGGGCATAGATCTGGTTGAGGCTGCGGAAAACGGCGAGGCGCGGCCGTTCGGTCGTGCCCGAGAGGTTCAGCCGAATGCGCTGGTGGCGCTTGTCGCGTGCCGCGGCGCGAGTGACGGTGCTCACTTCTTGCCCCCGATCTTGCCCGCCTTGCCGGCCTTGCGGCGGATGACCTCGCCGGCGTAGCGCACGCCCTTGCCCTTGTAAGGCTCCGGCTTGCGGGTGCTGCGGACGCGTGCCGCCACGTGGCCCACGAGCTCCTTGTCGATGCCCACCACGGCCAGCCTGACGGGATTCTCCACCTCGAACGCCACGCCTTCGGGCGGGTCGATCTCGACCGGGTGGCTGTAGCCCAGGTTGAGCTGCAGCTTCTTGCCGACCAGCTGGGCGCGATAGCCCACGCCGGTGATCTCGAGGCTCTTGCGGTAGCCATCGGTCACGCCGGTGACCATGTTGGCGAGCAGCGTGCGGGTCAGGCCGTGCAGCTCACGCGAGCGCTTGTCGTCGTTTGGTCGCTCAACGCGCAGCGAGCCGTCCTCCTGGACCACGCGCAGCTCGGGCGAGACCTCGCGCTCGAGCTGGCCCTTGGGGCCCTTGACGGCCACGCGGCTGCCGTCGAGGGTGACCTCGACGCCGCTGGGGATGGTGATGGGCAGGCGCCCGATGCGTGACATCGGCGGCCTACCAGACGTAGGCGAGCACTTCGCCGCCCAGCTGCGAGCGCCGGGCCTGGGCGCCGGTCATGATGCCCTGGCTGGTGCTGACGATGACCACGCCCAGGCCGCCGAGGACACGCGGGATGTCCGTCTTGGCGGCGTAGACGCGCAGGCCCGGCTTGGAGACGCGCTTCAGGCCGCTGACCACCGGCACCTTGCCGACATACTTCAGGCGCACGACCAGCTCGGCATGCGAGCCGTTGCGCTGCTCCTCGAAGTCCTCGATGAAGCCCTCATCCTTGAGGATCTGGGCGATGGCCAGCTTGGTCCTCGAGGCGGGCAGGCGGACATCCGTATGACGGGCGCGGCTGCCGTTGCGGATGCGGGTCAGCATGTCAGCGATCGGATCGGAAATGTTCATCTCTCTACCAGCTCGACTTCGTCACGCCGGGCAGCTCGCCCAGCAAGGCACGCTCACGGAAGCAGATGCGGCACAGCGCGAAGCGGCGCATGTACGCTCGCGGCCGCCCGCAGACGGTACAGCGGTGGTAGTCGCGGACGTCGAAGCGCTGCGTGCGCTTTGCTTTTGCGATGAGCGATTTCTTGGCCATCAGTGTTCCTGTCTTGCTCCGCTTGCGGTCAGTTGGCGAAGGGCATGCCGAGCAGCTGGAGCAGCCGCTTCGACTCCTCGTCGCTCTCGGCGGTGGTCACGATGCTGATCTCGAGGCCGCGCAGGCGGTCGATCTTGTCGTAGTCGATCTCCGGGAAGGCGAGCTGCTCGCGCAGCCCGAGCGAGTAGTTGCCGCGACCGTCAAAGGATCGGCTGGGAATGCCACGGAAGTCACGGATGCGCGGCAGCGCGATGCGGGTCAGGCGCTCCAGGAAATCCCACATCCGCTCGCCGCGAAGCGTCACCTTGGCGCCGATAGGGTTGCCCGTTCGGACCCGGAACTGGGCGATCGAGCGGCGAGCACGGGTGACGACCGGCCGCTGGCCGGTGATCGTGGCCAGGTCGCCGGTCGCCGCGTCCAGTGCCTTGGCATTGGTCAGCGCCTCGCCGAGGCCGATGTTGACGACGATCTTTGACAGCCGCGGGACCTGCATCACGTTCTCGTAGCCGAACTCCTTGCGGAGGGCGGGCACGACCTCATCCTGGTAGCGCTGTCGGAGTCCGCTGGTCACGACTTCTGTGCCTCCCGCGTGAGGCCCTCGCCGCAGTGGCTGCAGACGCGCAGGCTCCGTCCGTCGGCCGCCTCGGTGTGGCGGACGCGGGTCGGCTTGCCGCAGCTGGGGCAGACGATCTGGACGTTGCTGACGTGGATCGGCTGGGCAATCTCGAGGATGCCGCCCTGCTGGATGCGCGGCTGTCGCTCCGTCCGGCCCTGCTTGGGGCGTGGCTTGGTGTGGCGCTTGGCGATGTTCAGGCCCTCGACCACGACCGACAGCGCGGCCAGCGGCTTCCGGCTTCGCCAATCGCCGCCAAGCTTGATGCGCGAGCGGCGGCCCATCTGCGGGTTGCGAACAACGCGCTCGACCGTTCCGCGCTTGCCGGCGTCCTTGCCCTTGAGCACGACGACCTCGTCTCCACGATGGATGTCAGGCACGCGCGTCGGCCGTGAGCGGCCTTCTGGCTGGGCCATCACAGAACCTCCGGCGCGAGCGAGATGATCTTCATGTAGTTGCGGTCGCGCAGCTCGCGCGCAACCGGGCCAAAGATGCGCGTCCCGCGCGGGTTGCCCTGGTTGTTGATCAGCACGGCCGCGTTCTCGTCGAAGCGGATGTAGCTGCCGTCAGGCCGGCCCAGCTCCTTGTTCGTGCGGACGATTACCGCGCGCACGACATCGCCCTTCTTGACGGCGGCGTTCGGGATGGCCTGCTTGACGCTGGCCACGATGACGTCGCCGATGCCGGCCGTCGTCTTCTGCGAACGGCCGAGCACGCGGATGCACTGGATCACCCGGGCGCCGGTGTTGTCAGCCACCTTGACGCGGCTGTACTGCTGGATCACGCGCGCACCTCGGCCTCGGCGGGCTCCGCGGCGAGCTCATCGGCGGGGACGTCGTCACGCACGCGGCCCGGGTGGGCGGCCGCGTGGATGGCCTCGCTGGTCGCCTCCTCCTCGGCGACGACCGGCTCGCCGGCGCCTTCGCCGGCACGCTGGACGATCTCAGCCAGCCGCCAGCGCTTGGTTGCCGACAGCGGCCGCGACTCGACGATGGTGACCGTGTCGCCGATGCGCGCCTCGTTGCTTTCGTCGTGCGCCTTGAAACGCGTGGTCAGGCGGATGACGCGCTTGTAGATCGGGTGGCGCGACAGGCGCTCGACGCTGACCACGATCGTCTTGTCCATCTTGTCCGAGACAACGCGGCCGGTCTTGGTCTTGCGCTGGCTGCGCGCGACAGGGCTGGTCATTCAGTTGCTCCTCTACCGCGGCGCTTCTTCTCGGCGGTGGCGGTGGCGGCCTTGTCGGCCTTGGTTGCGCTGTCATCCCCACCGTCAGGTGAGTCGGCAGCCCGCCGGCGCGCACCAGCACGGCTGGCCCGCCCATCACCGGCGGCAGCCTTCCTGGCCGGGCGGCTGGACGGCACAGGTCCCACACCGGTCAGCTCGCGCTCGGTAGCGACGGTCAAGATGCGGGCAATGGTCCGCCGCGCCTGGGTGAGCTGGGTGTAGTCGGTCAGCTGGCGCGTGGCCAGCTGGAAGCGCAGGTCGTACAGGTGGCGGCGCTGCTTGGACAGCTCCTCGTTGAGCTCGAGGTCAGTCAGCTCGCGAACCTTATCGATGTCCATCGCCACCAACTCCTTCGCGAACCAGGAACTTGACGTCGACCGGCAGCTTGTGGCTGGCCAAGCGCATCGCCTCAGCGGCCTCGGCCTCCGGCACGCCGGACATCTCGAACAGGATGCGGCCGGGCTTGACGACCGCGACCCAATGGTCGGGCGCGCCCTTGCCGGAGCCCATTCGCACCTCGGCCGGCTTCTTGGTCACCGGCTTGTCGGGGAAGATCCGGATCCAGATCTTGCCGCCGCGCTTGACGTAGCGGGTCATCGCGCGCCGGGCGGCCTCGATCTGGCGAGCCGTGATCCACGCCGGCTCAGAGGTCATCAGGGCGTAGTCGCCGAAGGCGATCGTGTTGCCGCCCTTGGCGAGGCCGGACATCCGGCCGCGCATCACGCGGCGGTGCTTGACACGGCGAGGCATCAGCATCAGGCAGCACCTCCGGCCGCGGCCGTGGCAGCCTCCGGCGGCGCCTGCCGCTCGGGGAGCACGTCGCCGCGGTAAATCCACACCTTGACGCCGATGCGGCCGTAGGTCGTGTGCGCATGCACCTGGCCGTAGCTGATGTCCGCGCGCAGCGTGTTGAGCGGGATGCGGCCTTCCTTGTCCCACTCGCGACGGGCCATCTCAGATCCGCCCAGGCGGCCCGAAACCTGGATCTTCACGCCCTTGGCGCCGGCCTTCATCGTCCTCTGGATGGCCTGCTTGATCGCCTTGCGGAAGGCGATCCGACGGGTGAGCTGCTGGGCGATGTTCGTCGCCACCAGCACGGCATCCAGCTCGGGCTGGCGAATCTCCTTGATCTCGAGCTTGACCTTGGCCGTCGAGAGCCGGCCGATCTGTTGGCGCAGTGCCTCGACATTGGCCCCGCCCTTGCCGATGACGATGCCCGGCTTCGCGGTATGGACGGTGACGGTCACGTGGTTGATGCCGCGCTCGATCTCGACCTGGCTGACGCTCGCGTTGGCCAGCCGGCGTGCGACCAGCTGGCGGATGGCGATGTCTTCCTTGAGCAGCTCGGTGTAGCCCTTGCCGGCGTACCACTTGGCGTTCCACGTCCGCGCGACGCCGAGGCGGAAGCCGTAGGGATGAACCTTGCGTCCCATGGTCAGGCGTTCCTGTTCTCGACGACCACGGTGACGTGGGTCATCGGCTTGTGGATCGGGAAGGCGCGTCCCTGGGCGCGCGGTCGAAATCGCTTCATCGTCGGTCCTTCGTTCGCCGTCGCCTCGACGACGAACAGGTCGTCGGGCGACAGGTTGTGGTTGTTCTCGGCATTGGCGGCTGCGCTCTTGAGCACCTTGGCCACGTCGCGCGCCGCGCCCTGGGGCATGAACTGGAGCGCCGCCGTGGCCTCAGCCACGGGCAGGCCGACGATCGCCTGCGTGACGAGGCGCGTCTTGCGGGTCGAGCGGCGGAGGTACTTGGCGGTGGCTGCTACACGCATGGTCGGCCTACTTCAGCGACGTTGAGCGCTCGGTGTGCTTGCCGTGGCCGCGAAAGTTGCGGGTGGGCGAGAACTCGCCGAGGCGATGGCCGACCATGTTCTCAGTGACATAGATCGGGATGTGCTTCTTGCCGTTGTAGACGGCGATGGTGTGGCCAACGAAGTCGGGGAAGATGACGCTCGCCCGCGACCAGGTCTTGAGCACCTTCTTCTCGCTCTTGCGGTTCATCTGCTGCACCCGGGAGAGCAGCCGGGCCTCCACGAAGGGGCCCTTCTTGAGCGATCGTGACATCTCTGAAGCCTCCTCCGGCCCTAGCTCTTGCGGTGCCGGGAGCGGACGATGAACTGCCCGGTCTGCTTGTTGCGCCTGGTGCGGTGGCCCATCGCGGGCTGGCCCCAGGGGGTCTTGGGCGGCATGCCGGTCGGCGACTTGCCCTCGCCGCCACCATGCGGGTGGTCGCGCGGGGTCATCGCCACGCCGCGGGTCTGCGGACGACGGCCGAGATGGCGCACCCGGCCGGCCTTGCCGGAATTCTGGTTCTCATGATCGACGTTGCCCACCTGGCCAACGGTCGCCATGCAGCGCATGTCGACCCGGCGCACCTCGCCTGAGGGCAGGCGGACCTGCGCGTACTGGCCTTCCTTGGCGAGCAGCTGGGCCGAGGTGCCGGCCGAGCGGACGATCTGCGCGCCGCGGCCGGGCACGAGCTCGACGTTGTGGATGGTCGTGCCGAGCGGGATGTTCTTGAGCGGCATCGCGTTGCCGACGCGGGCCTCGGCATCCGGGCCGGCGACGACTTCGGCGCCGACCTCGAGGCCGTCGGGCACGAGCATGTAGCGCTTCTCGCCGTCGGCGTAGTGGAGCAGGCCGATCCGCGCCGAGCGGTTGGGGTCGTACTCGATCGTCGCCAGCCGGGCGGGAACGCCCCACTTGTCACGCTTGAAGTCGATCCGGCGGTAGGCGCGCTTGGCACCGCCGCCACGGTGGCGGACGGTGATCCGGCCCTTGTCGTTGCGCCCGCTGATGCGCTGCTTGGGCTCGAGCAGCGGACGATGCGGCTTGTCTGTGGTGATCTCCTCGAAGGTCGGGCCGATGACCGACCGACGACCGGGTGAGGTGGCCTTGTACCTGCGCAGTGGCATCTCTAGACCCCCTCGAAGAACTCGATGCTCTGGCCGCTGGCCAAAGTGACGACCGCCTTCTTCCAGGGCGAGGTGCGGCCAATGGTCCGGCCGCGACCTCGGCCGCGAACCTTCTCCTTCGACTTCGTGGTCAGCACGTTGACGGTTACGACCTCGACCTTGAAGAGCTCCTCGACGGCCTGCTTGATCTGCAGCTTGTTGGCGTCCGCGTGGACGCGGAAGGTGTACTTGCCGCGGTGGGTGTGGTCCATCGACTTCTCGCTGACGATTGGCCGGACCACGATCTCGGCTGCCTGGAGGGTCATGCGTACACCTCCGCCATCCGGGCCAACGAAGGCTGGAGGATGAGCAGCGTGTCGGCGTCAAGCACGTCGACGACGTTGAGCGAATCGGCGCGTAGGACGGACACACCCGGCAGGTTGCGCGCCGAGCGCAGCAGCTTGTCGTCGCCTTCCGGGGCGATAACTGTCACCTTGCCGGACAGCTCGAGGGCAGCGAGATAGCCAACCAGCTCGCGCGTCTTGACCTGGTCCATCTCGAGCGCGTCGATGACCTTGATCGCGCCGTCGCCGAACTTGGCGGTCAGGGCGCCCTGGAGGGCCAGGCGCTTCATGCGCTTGGGCATCTTCTGCTCGTACGAGCGCGGGTGCGGCCCGAAGACGACGCCGCCGCCGGCGTAGTGCGGTGCACTGCGCGAGCCCTGCCGGGCGCGGCCGGTGCCCTTCTGGCGGTACGGCTTGCGGCCGCCGCCGCGGACCTCGCCGCGCGTCTTGGTGTCGTGGGTGCCGATCCGCCGACCCGCCAGCTGGGCGGTCACGGCCTGGTGGATGAGCGGCTCGTTGACCGGCGCGGCAAAGAGCGCCTCGGGCAGCTCGACGGTGCCCAGGTCCTTGCCGTTCTTGGAGAAGAGCGTGGTAGTGAGCATCACTTGACCTTGCGGACCATGACCAGCGCGTTGCGCGCGCCAGGCACGGCACCCTTGACCAGCAGGAGATTACGCTCGGCGTCGGTGCGGACGATGGTCAGCTTCTTGACGGTCACCCGGTCGTTGCCCATGCGGCCGGCCATGCCGGTGCCCTTGAAGACCTTGCCCGGGTAGGTGCCGGCGCCGATCGAGCCCGGCTGGCGATGCGAGTCCGAGCCGTGGGTCTCCGGCCCGCGCCGGAAGTTGTGGCGCTTGATCGTGCCGGAGAAGCCCTTGCCCTTGCTGATGCCGGTAACGTCGACGATCTCGCCCTCGGCGAAGAGGCTGACGTCCAGCGTCTGGCCGACCTCGTAGCCGGCCAGATCGTCGACGCGAAACTCGCGCGCCTCGGCGACCGGCGGCAGATCCTTGAGCTGGCCCTTGCGCGGCTTGGTCAGCCGGCGCGACGTGCCGGCACCGAGCTGGACGGCACTGTAGCCGTCGCGCTCGGGGGTGCGCAGGCTGGTCACGGTATTGGGTTCGACGGCGACCACCGAGACCGGCACGAGCGTGCCGTCCTCCATGAACACCTGTGTCATGCCGACCTTGCGGCCGATCAGTCCAATGCTCATCACTACATCTTTATCTCGATGTCGACGCCAGCGGCCAGGCTCAGCCGCATCAGCGCATCGACGGTCTTGGCGGACGGATCGAGGATGTCAATCAGCCGCTTGTGAGTGCGGATCTCGAACTGCTCACGGCTGTCCTTGTCGATGAACGGTGACCGGATGACCGTGAACTTCTCGATGCGCGTCGGCAGCGGCACCGGGCCCACGACGTCAGCTCCGGTGCGCTGGGCCGTCTCCACGATCTGGAGGGCGGACTGATCCAGCAGCCGGTGGTCGTATGCCTTGAGTCGGATCCGGATTCGCTGCCGAGCCATCGTTCTCGTCCTACTCGTGGATCTGGGTGATCGCGCCGGCGCCGACGGTGTGGCCGCCCTCGCGGATGGCGAAGCGCTGGCCGGTCTCGAGCGCGATCGGGGTGATCAGCTCGACGTCCATGTCGACGTTGTC
>Ga0247719_1000195_pt1 | contig 42924 bp, 45 predicted proteins | sample 41E_DmetaG_FD_189046 | JGI IMG/M metagenome (GOLD analysis project Ga0247719, IMG submission 189046) | Soil microbial communities from hillslope of Landscape Evolution Observatory, University of Arizona, Oracle, AZ, United States - 4-1-E_D | ecosystem: Engineered > Artificial ecosystem >...
AGAACGTTAGGCAGGCCGTCGCGGTCGCCGTCGGCGCCCTCGCGCGATGGCAGCACGAACAGGTCGCTCGAGCGGTAAAGCTCGATCACCTCTACCTGCGACTGGACGCCGCGCCACTCGAGCCGGTCGGCGATTCCTGCGCTTCGCGCCCGTTCCTTCAGCGCCTCTATGATCGGGCCGCTGCCGACGTGCATCCAGCGCCAATGCAGATCGCGCGGCAATTCGCCGAGCGCGTCGAGCAGCACGTCGAAGCCCTTCTTCTCGACCGCGCGGCCGACCGACAGGAGGCGCACCGGTTGCTGCGGGTCGCTGCCGTCGCGCGCTTCGCGCGCCGGTGCGTCGGCCGGAAACCGGTCGAACGACAGGCCGTGGCGGATCAAATGCACCTTGGCCGGGTCGTCGGCGAGCGCACGCAGATGCTCGTAGCCGTCCTGCGTGCAGGTCGTGCACCACGCCGCCTGCTCGAGCTTGGCGCGCTTGTTCCACTCTGCGCTGACCCAGATGTCGCGGGCGTGGGCGCTGACGGCGACCGGAAGTCCCGTAATTGCTGCCGCGTAGCGGGCGACGTTCATCCCGCTGTTGAGGAAGTGGGCGTAGATGATGCCCGTCTCGCGCGGCATTTCACCGGCGAGCACGGTCGCGCCGGCGAAGGCGACAAGCCGCATCGGCGAAGCGCCGTGGCTGCGGTCGTGGCGCAGCAGCGCCTTGGCATGCGCGTAGCCCGGCGTACGGCGCAGCTTCCGCCACGCCTTCAACAGCCGCGGGAGACTGTTGGCGGCCGCCAGAAATTGCACTGGCGCGCGCAACTGGTCGTGGAGCTTATGGCGTACCTTGTCGCCGTGGACCGTTGCTGCAACCCACAGCTTCAGTCCCTCGCGCTCGAGCCCGACCAGCTCCTGCGCGATGAAGGTGGTTGTGACGAGGGGCCACGCCTTGACCACGACGCAGACGACGGGATCGGGGCTGGCCATCGGCTAGCAGCGCCCGTCCTCGGCGGGTTTGAAGGCGCTGATCCGAACCGCAGCAGCTTTCTGCGGCCAGGTCTCGAGCGCAGGCTTGTTCCCCGGAGGAAGGGTACAGGTGCGCGCGGCCGTGGCCTTGCCATCGCCGTCGATCAGCTCCGCAGTGAAGGTGTAGCCGATGCGGCTGTTGTTCGTGATCGTCATCATCGTTCCGAACGCGGCGCGAACGCTGACCTTCACCTCGCCGCGTCGGGGATTTGCCGATGGCTCGACCTTACGCGCGCGCGCGGGTTCCCCGCGCTGGATCGAGAACAGCCAGGTTTCGCCGGTGCGCACGGTCAGCGGCTCGGCGGCGGCGACCGACGCCGAGGCGAGCATTGCGGCGAAGGCGACGATGCGGATCATGTCCGCGCCAGCCCGAGGCTCAGCTGGCGCGCCTCGCCTTCCTTGAGGCGCTCGAAGAAATGGCGGCGGCACAAGGCGACATAGCGGTCGTTGCCGCCAATCTCGGTTTGTGCGCCGGATGCGACCGCATGGCCCTCGGCATCGACCCGGAGGTTCATCGTCGCCTTGCGCCCGCATTCGCACACGGCCTTCAGCTCGATCAGCGCATCGGACAAGGCCAGCAGCGCCGCGCTGCCTTCGAACAACTGGCCGAGAAAGTCGGTCCTGAGGCCATAGCAGAGGACCGGAATGTTGAGCTCATCGCTGACCCGGCAGAGCTGCAGCACATGGTCCCGCGTAAGGAACTGCGCCTCGTCGAGGAGGATACAGTGCAATTGCCGTTTCTTGAGCTCCTCGCCGACCGCTGCGAAAAGGTCGACGTCCGGCGAGTAGCTGTGCGCAGGCGCCGACAAAGCGATACGCGAGCCGATCGTGCCGCTGCCGGCGCGATCGTCGTGCGCGGCGGTCCAAAGCATGGTCTCCATGCCGCGCTCGCGATAATTGAAGTCGGCCTGCAGGAGCGTCGTGGACTTTCCAGCGTTCATCGCCGCAAAGTAGAAATAGAGCTTGGCCATCGGCCGGCGTGTATCGACAACAGGATGGGTTCACCATCCGTCTTTGAAGAGGGGAACGGGAATGGCAACGGTATCCGGGCAGACAAGTAGCCAGCGCGGATTCCTCGGCTGGATCGAGCGGACAGGCAATCGCCTGCCCGACCCGGTGTTCATCTTCCTGTGGCTGATGGGGCTGCTGATCATTCTTTCGGTGGTCGCTTCGCTCGCGGGCTGGTCGGCCGTCCATCCCACCGAGTCCGACGAGGCGACGGGCGCGAAAAAGATCATTCTCGCCACCAGCCTGCTCTCGGCGGAGAACATCCAGCGGTTGTGGGTCGACATGCCCACCACCTTCACCCATTTCCACCCGCTCGGTTACGTGCTGGTCGTGATGCTCGGCGCGGGCGTCGCCGAACGCTCCGGCCTGTTCGGAACGGCGATGCGCGCCGGCGTCCGCAATGCCCCCAAGGCGCTGCTGACGCCGATCGTCGCGCTGGTCGCGATGATGGGCAATCTCGCCGCCGACGCCGCCTATGTCGTGCTCATCCCGCTCGCCGGCGTGATCTTCGCCGCCGCAGGCAGGCATCCCATCGCCGGCATCGCTGCCGCGTTCGCGGGCGTCTCCGGCGGATTCTCGGCGAACCTGCTGCCCGGCCAACTCGACGCCCTGCTGTTCGGCATCACGGAGGCCGCGGTCGAGACCGTGTTCGGCGACTGGCAGGCCAACATCGCCGGCAACTGGTTCTTCATCGCCGCGATGACGGTGCTGTTCCTGCCGGTCATCTGGTACGTGACCGACCGGATCATTGAGCCCCGCCTCGGCCGCTATGTCCCGCCGAGCGATGCCGAGCGGGTCGCGGCCGGCCAAGCCGAAGCGGAAGCGCAGGACGCGCCGGTCACCGCGTCCGAGCGCAAGGGCCTCGGCCGCGCCGGTCTCGCCGCCTTGTTCGTGGTCGCCTTGTGGGCCTTCTTTACCCTGGGCCCCGGAACTCCGCTGATCGATGAGACAGCGAGCGCCGAGGCGCGCCTTACACCCTTCTATCGTTCGCTCGTCGCCGGTTTCTTCCTGCTCTTCCTACTTGCCGGCTGGGCGTACGGAGCCGCGACCGGGACGATCAAGAACCACCGTGACCTGGTGGCGATGATGTCGGGGGCGATGGGCGACCTAGCTTATTATCTCGTGCTTGCGTTCGCGGCGGCCCATTTCGTGGCCATGTTCGGTTGGTCGAACCTTGGCCTGATCATGGCCGTGCACGGCGCCGACGGGCTCCGGGCGATGGCGCTGCCGGCGCCGCTGCTGCTGGCGATGATCGTGCTGTTCAGCGCCTTTCTCAACCTGTTCGTCGGGTCCGCGAGCGCCAAATGGGCGCTGATGGCCCCGGTGTTGGTGCCGATGCTGTTGCTGCTCGGTGTCAGTGCGGAGATGACCACCGCGGCCTATCGCGTCGGCGACGGCGCCACCAACATCATCACGCCGCTGATGGTCTACTTCCCGCTGATCCTGGTCTTCTGCCAGCGCTGGCAGAAGGAGTTCGGGATCGGCAGCCTCGCCGCGACGATGCTGCCTTATTCGCTCGGCCTGCTCGCGGTCGGGACGGCGATGGTGATTGGCTGGGTAGCACTCGACCTGCCGCTCGGGCCGGGTGCCACTGTGCATACCGATCCGGCCTCCCTGATGGCGCCGGCGGCGGGGGCGCAGCCGGCGAGTTAGGCCGCGCTGCCGCCAGGCACCGGCCACTCGTCTTTGAGGATTGCGAACAGCACCGTGTCGCGGACGTGGCCGGTCCAGGTGATGCGGTCGGCGCGCAGGACGCCTTCGCGCACCGCGCCGAGCTTCTTCATCGCCGCCTGGCTGCGCAGGTTGCGGCGGTCGACGCGGAATTCGACGCGGCGGATTCCGCAGTCGAACGCGCGGGCGAGCATCATGTCCTTGACGCGGCGGTTGAAGCCGGTACCGCGAAGGTGTGGCCGGTAGTAAGTGCCACCGATCTCCAGCACCTGCCGCCCCTCGTCGATGCCCAGGAAGCTCGACATGCCGGCGAGCTCTTCGCCATCGAAAAGGACGAAGGTGCGGTTGCGCCGGGTCGACCGGTAGAGCGCGATCGCCTCATCGAAGCCATCGGGTCCGAAGTTACTGGCATAGATTTGCCAAATGTCGGGGTCCTCGGCGCAAGCGCCGCGAAGCGTGTCGCAGTGCTGGTCGCCGAACAGCTCTCCCCTGCAGGCGTCGCCCGTCATCGGCGCTGCCAGCGCCTCGAGATCGATCATTCCCCGTCGAGATCCTGACGGACGTGGTCGGAGCGCAGCAGCCGGGCGATGTGGCTGCCCTCGTCGAAGCTCTCGTCGGCGACGAACTTCAGCTTCGCCGCATATTTGGTCTGCACGCGCTGTGCGACCTCGCGCTGAAGGAAAGCAGTGTTCTGGCGGAGCGCTTTCAGCACCGCCTCCTCGTCCTGGCCGAGCAACGGCTTCACGAACACCGTGGCGTGGCGAAGGTCGGGGGACATGCGCACCTCGGTGATGCTGACGAGATGGCTTTGCAGCGTCTCGTCATGCACATCGCCGCGCTGCAGCAGCTCGCTCAGCACATGGCGCACCTGTTCGCCGACGCGGAGCAGGCGGACCGAGCGGCCTTCGGGAGTTTCGGTGCGGCGCATCGCTTAGAGCGTCCGCGCGCGCTCCTCGACCTCGAACACCTCGAGGCTGTCGCCGGCCTTGATGTCGTTGGTGTCGGCGAGCAGCACGCCGCATTCGAGGCCGGCGCGGACTTCCGCCACGTCGTCCTTGAAGCGTCGAAGCGAGCTGATCGTGGTCTTGGAGACGATCACGTCCTCGCGCGTGAGGCGGGCGTTGAGGCCCTTGCGGATGACGCCCTCGAGCACGAGCAGGCCGGCGGCCTTGTCCTTCTTGCCTGCCGGAAAGACTTCCTTGACCTCGGCCCGGCCGACGACCGTTTCGATGATCTCCGGCCCGAGCTCGCCGGCCATCGCGCCCTTCACCCAGTCGGTGAGGTGGTAGATGACGTCGTAATAGCGGAACTCGACCTTGTTGCGCTCGGCCACCTCGCGCGCCTTGGCGTTGGGCCGCACGTTGAAGCCGATGATCGGCGCGCCGCTCGCCGATGCCAGCGTTACGTCGCTTTCGGTGATCGCCCCGACGCCGGAATGGAGAATCCGGACCTTGATCTCGTCGGTCGAGAGGCGATTGAGCGCATGGACGATCGCCTCGACCGAGCCGTGCACGTCCGCCTTGATGACCAGCGGGAACTCCTTGTGGGTCGCGGCATGGGTCGCGAACATATTCTCGAGCGTGACGGGCGCCGCCGTCGTGCGCTTGCGATCGAGCAGCCCCTGGCGATAGGCCGCGACCTCACGGGCACGCGCCTCGTTCTCCACGACGGTGAACGGGTCGCCGGCCGACGGAACCGCGGACAGGCCCAGCACTTCCACCGGAACCGACGGGCCGGCTTCCTTCACCTGGCGGCCATGGTCGTCGATCATCGCGCGAACCTTGCCGCTCGATGCGCCGGCGACGAACACGTCGCCGACACGGAGCGTGCCACGCTGGACGAGCACCGTGGCAAGCGGCCCGCGGCCCTTGTCGAGCTTGGCCTCGATCACCGTGCCTTCGGCGGCGCGATCGGGGTTGGCCTTGAGCTCGAGGATTTCGGCCTGAAGCTGGATCGCTTCGAGCAAGCGGTCGAGGTTCATCTTCTTGGTGGCCGAGACTTCGACGTCCTGGACGTCGCCGCCCATCTGCTCGACGATCACCTCGTGCTGCAGCAGTTCCTCGCGGACTTTCTGCGGCTTGGCTTCCGGCTTGTCGATCTTGTTGATGGCGACGATCATCGGCACGCCTGCCGCCTTGGTGTGATTGATCGCCTCAATCGTCTGCGGCTTGAGGCCGTCGTCGGCCGCGACGACGAGGATGACGATGTCGGTGACGTTCGCACCGCGAGCGCGCATCTCCGTGAACGCTTCGTGGCCGGGCGTGTCGAGGAAGGTGATCTTCGACTTGTCGGGCAGGCTGACCTGATAGGCGCCGATATGCTGGGTAATGCCGCCCGCTTCGTGCGCGACCACGTCGGCGCCGCGGATCGCATCCAGCAGCGACGTCTTGCCGTGATCGACATGGCCCATGATCGTGACCATCGGCGGCCGCGGCTTCATGCTTTCGGGCGCGTCGACGTCGGCCGACGTGTCGATGTCGATATCGGCTTCGCTGACGCGCTTGATGCGGTGACCGAATTCGGTGACCAGCAGCTCGGCCGTGTCCTGATCGATGGTCTGGGTGAGCGTCACCGGCATGCCCATCTTGAACAGCGCCTTCACCAGGTCGGCGCCGCGTTCCGCCATCCGGTTGGCAAGCTCCTGGACGGTGATCGCTTCGGGCACCACGACATCGCGGACCTGCTTTTGCGCAGGACCCGTTTCCATGTGGTGGCGCTTCTCCTTTTCGCGAGCGCGCCGGAGCGCCGCCAGCGAGCGGGCGCGGCTGTCGTCCTCGCCGCTGAGCGCGCGGGTGACCGTCAGCTTCCCGCGATGGCGGTGATCGTCGCCGCGGCCGCGGCTCGGCCGTGCGGGTTCGGGGCGCTTGGGCGCCGGGGCGTGGCCTCCGGGGCGGCGAGCGGGGCGCGCTTCTTCCTCATCGGCGACGACCGCAGGAATCTCGGGCTCTGCAGCGCGGCGAGCTTCCTCCTCGGCCTGCCGGCGAGCTTCCTCGGCAGCCTGCTCCTCAGCCTTGCGATTGTCTTCGGCGCGGCGGCGCTCTTCCTCGCTCTGTTCGGTGCGGGCGCGCTCCTCGCGGCGGCGGGCTTCCTCGAGCGCAGCGAGGCGGGCTTCCTCGGCTTCGCGGAGTAGCCGGGCCTGCATTTCCTTGCGCGCGGCGATATCGTCCTGCGGCGACGGCTTGCGCGCAACCGGGGCGGCGGGCTTTGGAGCCGGCTTCGGCGCTTCGGCGACGGGTTCGGGCTTCGGCGCTTCGGCCGGAGCAGCCTCTCCCGGGCGACCCAGGATCCGCCGCTTCTTGACCTCGACCACGACAGTGTTCGAGCGGCCGTGGCTGAAGCTCTGCTTGACCTTGCCGGTCTCGACCGTGCGCTTGAGGCCCAGCGGCGGCCGGGTACCAAGCTTCGGTTTGTCGGTCTGGTCTGCCATTCTATTCCTTCGTCAAATCTTCGTGAGCCGAGCCGGAGCCCAAGGCGGGTTCTCCACCTTCAGGACCACGGTTCGGGCCAGTGAAAGCCTGCCACCGGGCAAGCGCGTGACGGACACGCGAAGCGGCGGCGGGATCGGTCAAAGCGACATGTACCACATTTTCGCGGCCGAGCGCCATGGACAAGATGGTGCGCGGCAGAGGGAATACCATCCCCCGCTCGTTGCCTTTGCCCACTCGCCACGCCTGGTCGAGCCTCTTGCGGCCATCGTCGCCCGCGTCCGCGGCGTGGATCAGGAGGTGGACCTTGCCCGACCGCGCCGCCGTTTCGACCTTGTCGGCGCCGCTGATGAGGTGGCCGGCGCGCGCCTCCATGCCGAGGCGGTCGAGCGCATATTGCCTGAGCGCTGCCTCGGTGCGCTCGCCGAGGTCCGCAGGCAGCTGCAATGCGCTCGTTTTGAACGCCCGCTGCAGCGCGGCCTTGAGCTTGCCTTTGACATTGGCGTCGTCGAGCTCGGCGCGCGCCACCGAAATCCACGCGCCGCGGCCAGGGGCGCGGGCGCGCACGTCGGGAGCGACAGTGCCGTCCGGGCCGAGCGCGAGCCGGATCAACTCCTCCTTGCTGCCCTTTCGGCGCGTGAGCACGCACGTGCGCTCCGGCACGTGCGGTTCACGATCGGCTAGCGCTAGGCCCTCATTGCTCGGAGTCCGCATCGGCGGCCTCCTCAGCTTGGGCCGGCGCCTCGTCCTCGAACCAGTGGGCGCGGGCGGCCATGATGATCTCGTTGCCCTGCTCTTCGCTGAGGCCGTAATCGGCGAGGATCCCACCCTTGTCCTCGGGGCGGTTGCTCGGCTCGCGCTGACGGCGCTGCTCGGGCCGCTTCTTGGCGACGAGCTCGTCGGTGGCGAGATCGGCGAGATCGTCGAGCGTGCGGATATTGGCCTTGCCGAGCGTCACCAGCATCTGCTCGGTGAGGTGCGGCATCTCGGCCAGCGCATCCTCCACGCCAAGGGTGCGGCGCTCCTCGCGCGCCGCCGCTTCGCGGCGCTCGAGCGCCTCCGCGGCGCGGCTCTGAAGCTCGGTCGCAATATCCTCGTCCAGGCCCTCGATCGTCGCAATCTCCTCGACCGGCACGTAGGCGACCTCTTCGAGGCTGGTGAAACCTTCGGCGACCAGCAGCTGCGACAGCGTCTCGTCGACGTCGAGTTCGTTCTGGAACATCTCGGAGCGCTCGACGAACTCACGCTGGCGCTTCTCGCTGGCGTCGGCTTCGGTCAGGATGTCGATCTGCGAGGTGGTGAGCTGAGAGGCGAGCCGGACGTTCTGGCCGCGGCGCCCGATCGCGAGGCTCAGCTGGTCGTCGGGGACGACGACCTCGATCCGCGCTTCTTCCTCGTCGATCACCACGCGGCTGACCGTCGCCGGCTGGAGGGCGTTGACGACGAAGGTCGCGAGGTCTTGGCTCCAGGGGATGATGTCGATCTTTTCGCCCTGCAGCTCCTGCACCACGGCCTGGACGCGGCTGCCCTTCATGCCGACGCAGGCGCCGACCGGGTCGATCGAGCTGTCGTGGCTAATCACGCCGATCTTGGCGCGGCTGCCCGGGTCGCGCGCGGCGGCCTTGATCTCGATGATTCCGTCGTAAATCTCGGGCACTTCCTGCGCGAACAGCTTCTTCATGAAGTCCGGGTGGGCCCGGGAGAGGAAGATCTGCGGGCCACGCGCCTCGCGGCGGACAGCCATGATCAGCGAGCGGATGCGGTCGCCGACGCGCACCATTTCCCGGGGGATTTGCTGGTCGCGCCGGATGACTCCTTCGGCGCGGCCCAGGTCGACGACGATGTGGCCGAACTCGACCCGCTTGACGACGCCGGTGATGACCTCGCCGACGCGATCCTTGAACTCCTCATACTGGCGCTCGCGCTCGGCATCGCGGACCTTCTGGAAAATGACCTGCTTGGCCGCCTGGGCGGCGATGCGGCCGAATTCGATCGGGGGCAGCGGGTCGACGATGAAATCGCCGACACTGGCATCTTTTTGCAGCTTCTGCGCGCCCTTGAGGTCGACCTGCTTGAAGTGATCTTCGACTTCTTCGACCACTTCGAGCACCCGCCACAGGCGCAGGTCACCCGTTTCCGGGTCGAGCTTGGCGCGGATGTCGTTCTCGGCGCCGTAGCGGGCGCGGGCGGCGCGCTGGATCGCATCCTCCATCGCCTCGATGACGATACCCTTGTCGATCAGCTTCTCGCGCGCGACGGCGTCGGCGATGGCGATCAGCTCGGCCTTGTTGGCGCTGACGGCAGCGGGTGCGGTGGCCATGAATTATTCCTCTACGGTTTCAATGGTGTCGGCGCCCTCGGTGCTGAGCGGCGCGGTGGCTTGGATGAGCTTGTCGGTCAAGACGAGCTTGGCCGAAGCAATGTCGGCAAAGGGCAGCATATGGGTTTCGCCGCTCTTGTCGGTCAGCTTCACATCGGCGTCCTCGACCCCTTCGAGAATGCCGGAGAACTGCCTGCGGCCGGCCCGCGGTTCGGCAAGCGTGATCCGTGCCTCGTGCCCCGCCCAGTCGCTATAGTCCCTGAGGCGGGTCAGCGGCCGGTCGATCCCGGGCGAGCTGACCTCGAGCCGGTAGCTGCCCTCGATTGGGTCGGCGAGATCGAGCTTGTCGGACAGGGCGCGAGAAATGCTTTCGCAGTCGCCGATGTCGAGCTGGCGCGTGTCGGGACGTTCGGCCATCACCTGCAAGGTCGGGTCCGACGCGCCGCCGATCATCGCCACGCGGACGAGCTCATAGCCGAGGCGCTGCACCTCGGGCTCGATCAGTCTCGCAAGTCCGGCGATATCCGCCACGCAATCGTCCTTCGCGATTATTCAAACGTCTCTCGGACCGGAGCCGAGGGGCCCCAGCCTCAGGCATCTTGCGATGTCGAGGAGAGAGTGGCGATATAGGCGTCAAGCTGCCCGCGGGCAAGCGGATCGTTTCAGCGAAATTCGACGCGGAAAAAGCGGTTCGGACGGCGCAGTTCGTAAGCGAAATGGCCGGGCGGCTCGACTTCCAGCGCCCAGACGTTGGCCGCCGACTGCGGAATGTTGCGCCGCACGAAGAGGGCCTTGGAAAAATCGTCGGCCGGAAATTCCTGGCGCCGCGCGGTCCCGGGCGCCACGGTGTCGCCGCCATATTGGGACAATTCGTCTTCGCTTCCGTCCTCGTGGCGATGATCGTGCTTGAGCTGCAGGCCGGCGGGTGTGCGCCGGATCACCCAGGTGCGCGAACGGTCCTCGCCGACATGGAAGGGGATGCGGATCTCGTTCGGCGAGCAGTCGCGGACATGCATGACCAGGCGTTTGCCGGCAAAATCGGCATCGGCGGGAACGGCCGGGCTGGTGATCGTCCCTTCAAGAGTGCGGCCGCACAGGCTCATCAAGCGGTCCATGAAGAGCTTCTGCGGGTCGGTCTCTACGGCCGTGGGGTTCGCCGTTGCGCAGCTGCCGAGCAGCAGGGCGGCGAGGATGATCATGCTTTTCATGCCGTCACGCTAGGTCGTGGGCCGGCCGCCGCCAAGCGCTTTGTTCTCCGCGCGTATCCGCACCCACAGGATGGCGGCATTGAGAAGGCTGAACAGCAAGGCGACTTCCCATAGCCCGAAGACGAGGGGAAGGACTGCAATCTCGCCCGCCACGACCCAGTAATTGGGGTGATTGAGGAAGCGGTAGGGCCCGCTCCGTACCAGCGGCGCATCGGGCAGAACGATGATCCGGGTCGTCCAGCGGCGGCCGAGCGTCGCGATCACCCAGATCCGGGCGACGAGAAGCAGCGCGAACATGCCCAGCCAGAAGGGATCCACGCCTCGCGCCGGCGCGAGCATCCATAAGGCGATCAGCCAGGCGGCGTGGACGGCAAAGATCAGCGGATAATGGCCCGCGCCATGCTCGCGCGCGCCGTGCGCCAGCAATCGGCGGGTGTTGGCGCGGGCGATGGCAAGCTCGGCGAGGCGCTCCGCCGTGACGAAGCCGAGAATAGCGATCACCGGCAAGTTCATGGGGCCTCCAGGAGCAGTCCGGCGCAGGTAAAGCCCGGCCCGAACGCGGTCATCAGCACCCGTTCCGGAAGGCCGCGCTCGAGCAGCCGTTCGAGCACGAATAGCACGGTCGGCGCGCTCATATTGCCGAAGTCGCGAAGCACGTCGCGCTCGAGGTTGAGGTCGCCCTGGTTCAAATGCAGCGCGGTTTCGATCGCGTCGATCACCTTCACCCCGCCGGGGTGGCAGCAGAAGCGGTCGATAGCGCCGCGAGCAATGCCAAGCGCGGCGCACATTGCGTCGACGGCGCCGGGGAGCTCAGATTCGATGAACGGCGGAATGGCGCGGTCAAAGAGTACTCCCAGGCCCGGATCCTCGACCTTCCAGCCCATGATGCCGAGCGTGTCTGGCCACAGCTTTTCGGCCGAGCCCCTGAGGGTCGCGCGTCCCCCTTCGCCGGCGGTGACGACCGCTGCGGCGGCGCCATCGCCGAACAAGGCGGTCGCGACCACGGCCGCGGGGTCGTCGCTGTCGAGGCGGATCGAAATCGAACAGGTTTCGACCGTCACGAACAGCCAGGTGGTCCCGGGTTCGGCCGCCGCGAGGCGGGCGGCGATGCCCAGCCCGCTGACGCCGCCGGCACAGCCGAGGCCGAAGACCGGAACGCGGCGAACGTCATCGCGCAGCCCGAGCGCCGGGCCGACCCGCGCCTCCAGGCTGGGGGTGGCGATCCCGGTCGTCGAAACGGTGACGACGCCGTCGATATCGCCGGGCGTGAGCCCCGCGGAATGGATCGCGCTGCGCGCCGCGCGCAGGAACAAATCGTCGCAGGCGGCAAGATAAACCGCATTGCGTTCCGCCCAGCCGTGCGGCGCTTCGTACCAGCTCGCAGGCGCCGCGACATGGCGCTTGGCGATCCCCGCATTGTCGAACACCGGGGCAAGCTTGTCGAACAGGCCCTTCCGGCGAAACGCGCGGCGGGCGAGGTCCTTTGCGACGTCCTGCTCGACGACGTGCGGCGGCACTGCGGTCGCGAGGGAGAGGAGGCTGCAGGCGCGCATCACTGACCTATATGGGTAGTGGCGCGTTCTGTTCCCGATGAAAACCGCGAGGGGAGATCGAATGACTATGCGTTTTGGTGCGTCGGCACTGCTTTTCGTCCTGGCCGCGTGCGGCTCGTCTATGCCGACGACGGCGCAATCGGTCGAAACGGCCTCGGCGCGACCCTTTACCGTCACCGAGGTTGCGACGTTCGACGCTCCGTGGGCGATGGACTTTCTGCCCGGCAGCGGCGCGCGGATGACGAATAGCGCCCTGGTCACGGACAAGGGCGGAACGCTGTGGCTGGTCAATGTCGCCGACGGTTCGAAGCAGCAGGTTGCCGGGGTTCCGGCCGTGCAGGTCGCGGGGCAGGGCGGCCTTGGCGACGTCGTCGCGCACCCCGGATTTGCCGGCAATCAGCGCATTTACCTGAGCTATGCCGAGGCAGGCGCCAACGGCACCAGCGGAGCGGCGATTGGATATGGCCGGCTGGTGCTTGGCCAGGGACAACCTCGGATCGACGGGTTCAAGGTCATTTGGCGGCAGGAGCCGAAGGTCAGCGGCAACGGCCACTTCGCCCACCGGATCGCCTTCGCCCCCGACGGCACGATGTTCGTCTCCTCGGGCGAGCGGATGAAGATGCAGCCGGCGCAGGACCCGAACAGCGATCTCGGCAAGATCATCCATATGACCGACGAGGGCGAGCGCATCGGCGGCCGCTTCTACACCATGGGCCACCGCAATCCGCTCGGCCTCGCCTTCGCCCCGGACGGGCGGCTGTGGTCGAGCGAAATGGGGCCGCGGCACGGCGACGAATTGAACCTGATCGTCAGGGGCCGCAACTACGGCTGGCCCGAAGTCTCCTACGGCAGCCATTATGACGGGGCGGACATCCCCGACGATCATAAGGGGCGCGGCTTCGAGGAACCGAAGGTGTCGTGGAACCCGGCGATCAGCCCGTCGTCGCTGCTGATTTACACGGGCGACTTGTTCCCCGAGTGGAAGGGCGACGCTTTGATCGGCGGCCTCTCGGGCCAGGCCCTGATCCGCGTCGACCTCGACGGCGACAAGGCGCGCAAGGCCGATCATTGGGACATGGGCAAGCGCATCCGCGAAGTCGCCCAAGGCCCGCGCGGCGAAATCTATCTGCTCGAGGACGGCCGGGGCGGCCCCGGACGACTGCTGCGGCTGGAGCCGGTTCGCCGCTAGCTTGGCCACCGTCCGCCTGGTGGGGATTCCGCTGGGGTGACCGCCAACCCTGGCTGCATCTTTATGAACAGGGCTTGTTGCCCTAAAGCGATTGCTATCTTGGACAGCGGGGTTAGCGCCGATGTCTCGCGCGGCCGACGTCTTCATCTCCTACAAGGCGGAGGATCGCCGGCGGATCGAGCCATTGGTGCAGGCGCTGCAGGCGGACGGCTATTCGGTCTGGTGGGACCAGCACATCGGAACCGGCGATGAGTGGCGGGAGACCATCGAGCGGCAGCTCGACAGCGCCAAATGTGTGATCGTCGCCTGGAGCAAGCACTCGGTCGGACCAGAAGGCCGTTTCGTTCGGGACGAAGCGTCACGCGCGCAACGCAGGCGCATCTATGTGCCGGTCCTCATCGACTCGGTCGAGCCGCCGCTGGGATTCGGGGAAAGCCAGGCGACGCCATTGCGCGGCTGGCGCGGGAATCGATCGGACAAGCGATACCAAACGATCCTGAGGGCGGTGCAACGAATCGTTGGGGAAGACGGCGCCCGGATTCCAACCGAGCCAAGACCCGGGGTCGATCGGCGAGCCCTTCTCGCTGGAGGAGTGGCCGCGACTGCGACTGTCATCGGGATCGGTGCATGGGTGCTTCTGAAACCGGAACCGGGCACATCGGACACCATCGCCGTGCTTCCCTTCGCGAACCTGAGCGGCGACCCAGCTCAGGCTTATTTTGGCGACGGCATTGCCGGAGAAATCAGGAATACCCTGACCCGCATTCCTGGATTGAGGGTGGCTGGCAGCACATCATCGGAGGCCGTACGCAACGAGGATGCCCAGACGGCCGCGAAGAAACTTGGGGTCATTAACATCCTGACTGGAAATGTGCGCCAAGGTCCGACGACGATTCGCATAAACGCCGAGCTGATTGACGGTCGCACGGGACTGGCCAAATGGTCGCAGAATTATGACCGCGCCGCTGGTGACGTGATCAGGATTCAAACCGATATCGCTGAAAGGGTCGTGCGCGCCCTTGCCGTCGCTCTCGGCGCGAACGCTAGGGAAGCCTTGGCGGCCGAGACAAGCAGTGTTGCTGCGCAGACCCTTGCCTTCCAGGCGCGGGACCTGAGCTGGCAACTGACTGTTCCGGCTCTCCAGCGCTGCCTGCAGTTGCTCGACCAGGCTCTGACGCTCGATCCCAACTACGCGCGCGCCTATGCGTTGAAATCGTTCGTGATGAACAATTTGGCTGATCGTGTCGCAGTCACTCCGGCCGAATTGGCGAGGGCACGTCTCCAAGCGCTGCAATATGCGAAAATTGCAGTTGCGAAGGCGCCAGACCTGCCGATCGCGCGGTCCGGGTTGGGTTGGGCCTATGCGCTCACTCTGCAGATGCGCGAATCGCTGCGCGAACACGAAGTTGCGATTTCGCTTCCCGGCGGCGAGCCAGACGTCCTTCGCAATTACGGCTATGCGATCAGCAGCAGCGGCAAACCGGATGAAGCGCTTCGGTATGTCGATGAAGCGCTCGCGCTCGATCCCCTCAATGCCGGCTCGCATCAAGCCCATGTGTCCGTCTTGCTCAAGGCGCGTCGGTACGAGGAGGTCGTCCGCTATACGCTCAAACTGAAGCAAGAATCGCCCGAGCTTTTCAAGTTCCCGAATTTGCTTGGGCACGCACTCCTGATGCTCGGTCGGACGAAGGAAGCGGCTCTCGCTTTTCGGGAGGCTCAAAGCCTCACTGGTGAAGCATTGCTCGCTGTGAAGACCGGCAACCGCGACCTTGCCCTCGCCAAGCTTGCGGAATTGCGGCAGCGCGACGGCGACTTTTCGAACTTTCAGTATGGCCTGATCTACGCGCAGTTAGGGGAAAAGGAGCGTGCGTTCGCGGCCCTGGATCGCGCGTGGGACATCCGCGACTCCGGTCTTCTGGACGTCAAGGTCAACGCTTATCTCGACCCGCTGCGGAGCGATCCTCGCTACAAAGCGCTGGTGGAAAAGGTCGGCTTTCCTGCGTGAACCCGTTCTCATGGACAGTCGCTAACCAATTTCCACTTCCACGCGCACTCGGGCGCCAACTACCGTCGCCGATAGCGAAGATAGTACGGACGCCGCCCCTCACGGCGAGCCTTGGCGCCGTAACGAGTCTCGATCCAGCCGCCGGACGGTTCGAGGAAGTCCTTGGGCCGCTCGGCGAGCCATTCGAACCGGTGCTGGTGGCGCTGCATCACCATCAGCGACCAGTTGAGGTAGGTCGGATCGTCGGTGGCGAGGCGAAACTCGCCGCCAGGCTTCAGTTTCGCGGCGAACAGCTCGACCGGACGGTCGTTGACCATCCGCCTCTTGGCGTGGCGCGCCTTGGGCCAGGGGTCGGGATGGAGCAGGTAAAGGAAGCTCAGGGCGCCGTCGGGCACGCGCTGCAAAACCTCGAGCGCATCGCCGCGCCACAGCCGGACATTGTGCAGGTTCTGGTCGCGGACGTGCGCAAGCGCGGCGGCGACGCCGTTGAGGAACGGCTCGGCGCCGATGAAGCCGTGATCGGGCAGCATGTCGGCGCGGTCGGCGAGATGCTCGCCAGAGCCGAAGCCGATCTCGAAATGGAGCGGACGCTCGTCGCCGAACAGGGCGCGCGCACTGATCTCGCCTTCCGCGGGAACTTCGATCTGCGGCAGGAGCGTATCGACCAGCTGCTGCTGGCCCTTGCGCAGCTTATGCCCGCTCGCCCGCCCGTAGAGGCGGTTGAGGGTCAGCGGGTCGCCTGGCTTGTGCGCCGTCATGGGCATTCGCCTAAGCGCTCCATTGCCCGTTCATCAAGCGAGGCGCAGGTTCGCGCGCATGAAAAGGCTGATCCCATTCACCGCGCTCGCGGCGCTGGGCGCGACTTCGGCCCAGGCGACCGGCGGGATGACCTGCAAGACGGCCGGGCCGCGCGCTATCGAAGTGTCGGTCGGCTTCGGCCATGTCGCGGGCGCGCCGATCATCGCCAGCCGGCTGATCGACAACGGCCGCGCGATTCCCGTGAGGGCTCCCCAATGGTGGCTCGACAATCAGGAGTTGCGGCTGGTGCTGACCGATCCTGCAGGGCAGCGGCGCGAAGCGATCATCAAGACGCGGCGGAACGGGTTGGTCTACGACGGGTCGCTCTGGCGCGGCGCCCAGCGTCGCTGGGTCCGCTGCCGCGAAAGCTGACGAACCTCCCTGCAGCTGGCGCGTTCAAGGCGCAGGCGACGCAACAGGGGAGACAAAAATGTACGGCAATAATCCGCGCAGCACGGCGCAAATCGGCGGCCATCCGATCCACCCGATGCTCATCCCGTTCCCGATCACCTGCCTGGTCGGCGCGTTCGTCACGGACCTCATTTTCCTCAACACCGGGGACCGGGGCTTCGCCACCGCCTCGCACTGGCTGATCGGTTTCGGCATCGGCACCGCGCTGCTGGCGGCGGTGTTCGGCCTGATTGATTATATGGGCGACGATCGCATCCGCCGGCTCGGCGTCGCGCTGCAGCACATGCTCGCCAATGTCACCGCCGTTGTCGTCTCGGTGATCAACTTCGCGATCCGGCTCGACGACCCGGGCGAGGTCGGAAGCCTCGGCGTCTACCTTTCGGGCGCTGTGGTGCTGATCCTGCTCTATTCGGGCTGGCTTGGCGGGCACATGGTCTACCGCCACCGCGTGGCGGTCCAGGAAACGCCCGACAAATTCTCAGGCTACGACGATTCCGGGTCGGCCGACCGGACCGGCTAGGCCGCGATTGCCGCCTTCAGATCGTCGACCAGGTCGAGCCGCTCCCACGGGAAGAGGTCGCCTTCGGCCTTGCGGCCGAAATGGCCGTAAGCCGCCGTCTTTTGGTAGATCGGCTTGTTGAGCCCCAAGTGCGTGCGGATGCCGCGCGGCGTGAGGCGGCCGAGCTTGCCGATGCGGCCGATTGCCGCTTCGATCTGGTCGTCGCCAATGCTGCCGGTGCCGTGGGTGTCGACGTAAAGCGACAGAGGCTCGCTGACCCCGATCGCATAAGCCAGCTGGATGGTGCAGCGGCGCGCGAGGCCGGCGGCGACGATATTCTTGGCGAGGTAGCGCGCGGCGTAGGCTGCCGAACGGTCGACCTTGGTCGGGTCCTTGCCGGAAAAGGCGCCTCCGCCGTGCGGAGCCGCGCCGCCATAGGTGTCGACGATGATCTTGCGGCCGGTGACGCCGGCATCGCCGTCGGGCCCGCCGATTTCGAAGCTGCCCGTCGGGTTGATGTGGTAGACCGTCTCGTTGCCGAGCAGCCGTGCGGGCATCACCCGGGCGACGACCTCCTTCACATAAGCGTGAAGCTCGGCCTGCCGTTCGCCCTTGTCATAGCCGGCCTTGTGCTGGGTCGAGACGACGATCGCCGTGGCCTTCGCCGGCTTCCCGTCCTCGAAGCGCAGCGTCACCTGGCTCTTGGCATCGGGCTCCAGGAAAGGCGCGCGCCCCTCGTGGCGGTCGCGCGCCATCTCCATCAGGATCTTGTGGCTGTAGTCGAGCGTCGCCGGCATCAGGTCCGGAGTCTCGTCGCAGGCGAAGCCGAACATGATGCCCTGGTCGCCGGCCCCTTCGTCCTTGTTCTCGGCGGCATCGACGCCCTGCGCGATATGCGCCGACTGGGGATGCAAATGGTTGGCAAAGTCGAACCGGTCCCAGTGGAAGCCCTGCTGCTCGTAGCCGATGCTGCGCACCACTTCGCGCACGGTCTGCTCGATCTCCTCGCGAACGCCGGGCGCCCAATTGCCGGCTTCGTCCATGATCCCCTCACCGCGGATTTCGCCGGCCAGGACGACGCGGTTGGTCGTGGTCATGGTTTCGCAGGCGACGCGCGCTTCCGGGTCTTTCTTCAGGAACAGGTCGACGATCGCGTCGGAAATCTGGTCCGCGACCTTGTCGGGGTGGCCCTCGGACACGGATTCGGACGTGAACAGATAAGAGCTTCGCATTGCGCCGGCGCCTCGAAATTTAACGATATAAAGAAGTCTTTATATGTCGCCTCTAGCGGCGGCGTTGGCCGAGCACAATGCCGCCGAACATGAGAAGAGCGGCGAGCAGAAGCGGGATGAGATTGCCGAAGCGGGCGAAAGGCGGGGCCGAGTCCGCGGCTGGCGGGAGCATCGCGTCGATCGCTCCCGCGGAGCGCCACGGCAGCGACTTCACGACATTGCCGTGCGCATCGATCACCGCGCTGATGCCGGTGGGCGTCGAGCGGACAACCGGAAGTCCTTCTTCGGCGGCGCGAAGCCGCGCCTGGGCGAGGTGCTGGGGCGGTCCCCAACTGCCGAACCAGGCATCGTTCGACGGGTTGAAGATGAAGCCGGGCCGCTGCCGGCGGTCGACGACATGGCCGGAGAAGATGATCTCATAGCAGATCTGGAAGCCGACCTTGCCCCACTGGTCGCCGAGATCGATCGTGCGAGGGCCCGGCCCGGCGGTGAAATCGAGATCGCCCGGGGCAAGGCGGGACAGGCCGATCGAGGACAGCAGCGGGCGCATCGGCAGATATTCGCCATAAGGCACGAGGTGGGCTTTGTCGTAGCGGCCGATCACGCGTCCGCCAGGAGCGATCGCGAAGATGCTGTTGGCGGCGCCGTCGACCTTGACGCCATCGCGCGCCGAAATCGCGATTCCGCCGGTCAGCAGCCGGTCCTCGGGTCCCAGCACCGATGCGGCGCGCGTGCGCTGGAACTCCGCGAACGCGCGATGCTCGTCCGTTCGCGCATCCTCGAGCGGGTCCGTGACTGCGGCTTCGGGCCAGAGAAGCAGCCGCGGTTGCCCCCCGGGCGGCCCGGACAGCGTGGCCAGCCGGCGCGCGGCCTCCTCCTCGAAGCCGGGACGCCATTTGTCCTGCTGGCCGATATTCGGCTGGACCACCCGCACGCCGCGGACGGTCAACGGATCGGCCGGCACTCGCGAGGCGGGCAGGAGCCAGAGCAGGGCGGTGACCCCGAGGATGATCACCAGCGGCAGCCAGCGCCGATAATATTCGAGCCAGACCGCGCCGCCGAGCAGCACCATCAACCCCGACAGGCCATAGGTCCCGATCAGCGCGCCCATGGTGATCAGCGGCGTCGGCGCCAGCGCGGCTGCTGCGGGGTTCCACGGGAAACCGGTGAACATGGTCCCGCGCAGCCATTCGGTAATCGTCCACGCCGCGCCCAGCACGATCAGCATGATGACGCGATTTTCCCGCCCGAAGCGCCAGGCGAGGCCCGCCGCAAGCGCCGGGTAGATCGCAAGGTAGACCGCCAGCAAAAGGACTGCGATCCAGCCGAGCCAGGGCGGCATGTTGGATTGATAGGTGAAGGCTGTGGCGATCCAGTTGAGCCCGACCGCAAACTGGCCGAAGCCGAACGCCCAGCCGACCAGCAATCCTCGGGCCAGGGTCTTCGAGCGGCAGATGAATTCGCACAGCAGCGCGAAGGCGATCAGCAGCAGCGGCCACCAGGCGACCGGCTCGAAGGCGAGTGCCGAAGCCGCTCCGGTAAGCAACGCGAAGAGTACATACTGCATCGGCGCGTATGGCTAGCGCGTCGGCGATGCCAACGAAAGCCTCGACAGCTGCATGCGCCTGGCGCAGGAGCGGAGCATGGGCCTCCCGCCATTCCACCTCGCGTTTCCGGTCGATGACCTTGCTGCCGCGCGACGTTTCTACGGCGAGTTGCTCGGCTGCCGCGAGGGACGCAGCGACGAGCATTGGGTCGATTTCGACTTCCACGGTCACCAGATCGTCGCGCACTTCGCGCCCCAGGCCCTGCCGGCGCGGACCAGCAACCCCGTCGACGGGGAAGCCGTGCCGGTGCCGCATTTCGGATTGGTCCTGACGATGGAACAATGGAAGGCGCTTGCCGCCCGGCTCGAGGCTGCCGAGGTTGAATTCGTGATCCGGCCGACGATCCGTTTCGCCGGCGAGCCCGGAGAGCAAGCGACCATGTTCCTGCTCGATCCGGCTGGAAATGCCCTGGAGTTCAAGGCGATGTCGGACCCCGCGAGGCTGTTCGCGAAGAGTTAGGGTCTAGGCGGCCGTGCCTTCGCGCTGCGGCGCGTGCAGCCGGACCTTGATGATCCGACGCGGATCGGAATCGACGGCTTCCAGCTTCCAGCCGGTCGGATGCGTCACACACTCACCCTTTGTCGGAATGTGGCCGGCAAGCAGGAACACTAGCCCGCCCAGTGTATCCACCTCGTCGTCGTCGGAGGACAGCCGCGCATCGACCGCTTCCGCGAGCTCGGCGAGCTCGATCCGCGCGTCGGCTTCCCACAGGCCGTCGTCGAGCATGACGAGCATGCGCTCGGCTTCGAGCTCGTCATGCTCGTCCTCGATGTCGCCGACAATCTCCTCGACCACATCCTCAATGGTCACCAGCCCTTCGGTGCCGCCGAACTCGTCGACGACGATGGCGAGGTGCACCCGCTGGCTGCGCATGCGGGCGAGCAATTCGATCACGCCCATAGATTCCGGAACGAACAAGGGGTGGCGCATCAGAGCCTGCATCGACCGGTCGCGCTCAGGGTCGACATTGGCCATGAACACGTCCTTGATGTGGACCATGCCGACGACCTGGTCGAGGCTTTCGCCATAAACGGGCAGGCGGCTATGCCCGGCGTCGGCGAAGGCCAGCACCAGATCCTCGAAGCTGATCGTGCTCGGAACCGCGATGATGTCGCCGCGAGTGACGCAAATGTCGCCGGCGGTCTGCTCGCCGAAATGCAGCAGGTTGCGGAGCATCTGCCGCTCGGCGGGCGACAGATCGCCGGCGACCGTTTGCGATCCCTGGCTTTCCTCCGCCTCGTCGATTGCGTCCTCGATCTCCTCGCGGAGCGTCGGTTCAGCATCGTCACCGAACAGCAAATGCCGCATGCCACGCCAAAGGCGCGATCCCCCTGCCTCGTCGTTGCGCGTGGCCATCAGCAGGTCCCGTACGGATTGCCGATGCCGAGCCGCTCAAGCGCCCGGACTTCGCGAGCCTCCATATCGCCGGCCTCGTCATCGTTCTGGTGGTCGTAGCCGAGCAGGTGCAGCATCCCGTGGACCAGCAGGTGCGCCGCGTGCTGGTCGATGGCGATGCCCTTGTCGCGGGCTTCGGCCTCGCACACTCCGTGGGCCAGGATGATGTCGCCGAGCAACAATTCCGGGCCGGCAACATTTACCTGCTGCAGTTCGCGGGCGTCCAGCATCGGAAAGGAAAGAACATTGGTCGGCTTGTCCTTGCCGCGCCACTGAGCGTTGATCGTCCGCACGGCCTCGTCCCCGGCAAGGCGGACCGACAGTTCGACGTTGCGCGCGCAGGTCTTCAGCTGGGGAAACGCGCTTTCCGCGATAGCCGCTTCGGCCGCGTCGCGCACAAGCGCTTCCCACGAGCGGCTACTGTCCCACTCCTCATCGGCTTCGATCGCGATTTCCAGCATCACCGCCCGGGCCCCTCATAAGCCTCGACGATCCGTCCGACCAGCGGATGACGAACGACGTCCGCCGCGGTGAACCGCACAACTGCGATGCCCTTGACCCGCTCAAGGCGTGAGACCGCGTCGGCCAGCCCTGACTTGGTCGCGTCCGGCAGATCGACCTGATGGGGGTCGCCGCAGATGACCATCCGGCTGCGCATGCCAAAGCGGGTGAGGAACATCTTCATCTGCAGCGGAGTGGTGTTCTGCGCCTCGTCGAGAATGATGAAGGCGTCGTTGAGCGTGCGGCCGCGCATGAACGCGAGCGGCGCAATCTCGATTTCGCCCGACGCGATGCGGCGTTCGACCTGCTCGGTCGGCAGCATGTCGTAGAGGGCGTCGTAGAGCGGGCGCAGATAGGGGTCGACCTTGTCCTTCATGTCGCCAGGAAGGAAGCCAAGCCGCTCCCCGGCCTCGACGGCCGGACGCGACAGGATCAGCCGATCGACGCTTCCGCTGATCAGCTGCGACACCGCTTGGGCTACCGCGAGGTAGGTCTTGCCGGTCCCGGCCGGGCCGAGACCGAAAATCATGTCGTCGCGGGCGAGCGCTTCCATGTACGGCGTCTGCATCGCCGAGCGTGGGACGATCGTCTTCTTTCGCGTGCGGATCATCACCCGCGGAGCGGATGTGACTTCTTCCTGGATGATGCCGTCGAGGCTTGGCTGTGCGGCCATGCCGAGCACCGCCTCGACCGCTTCGGCATCGACGTCGTGGCCGTGGTCGAGCCGGTTGTAGAGGCCGACGAGCACGTCGCGCGCTCGTGCTGCCGAGTCCGGCTCGCCCTCGATCTGGACGCGGTTGCCGCGCGCCGAAATGTGCACGCCAAGCCGGTTCTCAATGGTGATGAGATGGCGGTCGTAATCCCCGAAGAGGGGCCCGAGGAGATAGGGCTGGTCGAATTCGAGCTCGAGCCGGGCGCGGTCGGGGACCGCCTGCAATTCGCGGCGGGCCATCAGGCAGCCGCCTTCGCGCGAACCGCGCCGGTCATGCTGTTCGGTCCGGCAGCGATCAGCGTCACATCGACGATCTCGCCCGGGGCGGCATCCGTTTCGAGGTGCACCGACTGGAGCCATGGACTGCGTCCGACCATCTGCCCCTCGTGCTTCCCCTTGCGCTCGATCAGCACCTGCGTGTCCGCTCCGACTTTTGACTGATTGAACGCCAGCTGGTGCGCGTTGATCCGTTCCTGCAGTCGCTGCAGCCGGTCGTGCATGATTGCGGGCGCAATCTGGTCCTCCATGGCTGCAGCCGGCGTTCCCGGGCGCGGACTATATTTGAACGAATAAGCGGATGCGTAGCCGACCTCGTCGACGATCCGCAGCGTCGCCTCGAAATCCTCGTCCGATTCGCCGGGGAAGCCGACGATGAAATCGCCCGAAATGGCGATGTCCGGGCGGGCGGCGCGCATCTTTGCGATGGTGGCGAGATAGCTTTCGGCCGTGTGGCTGCGGTTCATCGCCTTCAATATGCGGTTCGATCCCGACTGAACGGGAAGGTGCAGATAGGGCATCAGCTTGTCGACTTCGCCGTGGGCAGCGATCAGCTCGTCGCTCATGTTGACCGGGTGCGAGGTCGTATAGCGGATCCGTTCGAGCCCCGACATGGCGGCAAGAGCCCGGATCAGGTCCGCAAGGCCATGCTCGCCATCGCGCCACGCGTTGACGTTCTGACCGAGCAGCACGATTTCCCGCGCGCCACCATCGACCAGTGCCTCGGCTTCGGCGAGGATGTCGGCCGAGGGCCGCGAAATCTCCGCACCGCGCGTGTAGGGGACGACGCAGTAGGTGCAGAATTTGTCGCAGCCTTCCTGGACCGTCAGGAACGCACTCGGGTTCGCGCGCCGCCGCTGCGGGAAGGCGTCGAACTTGGTCAGCGGTGCGAGATCGGTGTCGACAGGCCGGGCTCCGCGTGTCGTCTCGGCGATCATCTCGGGCAGGCGATGATAGGCCTGAGGCCCGACGACGATGTCGATCATCGCCGAGCGGCGCCTGGCTTCCGCGCCTTCCGCCTGTGCGACGCAGCCGGCGAGCGCGATCAGCGGCCTGCTCCCGTCGTCGCGCTTCAGGCGGCCGACATCGGAATAGGCTTTTTCGGCCGCTTTTTCCCGGATGTGGCAGGTGTTGAGGACGACAAGGTCCGCATCATTGCCGTCGGGGGCCGCAACCATGCCTTGCTGGCCGAGCAGCTCGGCCATGCGCTCGCCGTCATAGACGTTCATCTGGCAGCCGAAGCTTTTGATTTTGAAAGTCTTGGGTGTCATTCGCGCGCCGCTATAGGCGAGTGCGGGTGCAACTTGAAGCCGAGCCGTGCGGCGATGGCCTCGCGCGCGGCGTGGGTAAGTTGCTTGCGATCGCCGGTGCGGTCGAGCGGCGCCAGCAGATCGACCGTCACCGGCAGGATTCCGCGCCGTCCGAGGAGCCGCAGGACATTGGCCTTGCCCGGCTCATCGTACCAGCCGATCTCGGCCGCGGCTTCACCGTAATCGAGGACGACCGGCCGGATCTCGACGTCCTTCGCCGCGAAATTGGCGGCTTCGAGCAGGGTAGGGCGGAAGGGGAGCAGGTGCGTTCCCGGGCCGGTCGTACCCTCAGGGAATAGGGCGACCGGCTGGTCGCGTTCGAGCGCCGCGGCGACGGCGATCGCCTGGTCCTTGGCGCCCTTGCGATGGCTGCGCTTCACATAGACCGTGCCGTTCTGGTCCGCGAGCCAATGGATGAAGGGGTGCCCAAGCGCGTCCTTGGAAACGAACGTGCAGCCCGTTGCGCCGCCAAGGACGAGGATGTCGAGCCAGCTGACATGGTTGGAGACGAGCAACGTGTGGCTGCGCGGCGGCCGGCCCGTCAGCCGCACCCGGGCGCCGATGATCCAGGCGGCCGCAGCAAGGAAGCGCGTTGGCCATGCCGACCGGCGGGCGAGGAGCTTGGTCGCGAGGTGAATCGGGGCGAGCGTCGCGAACAGCAGCAGCAGCCCGGCGATGCGGGCCGCGGCGCGGGCATTGAGGCGCGCCTCGACGGGCCTAGCGCTCGCGGTTGAGGGCGACGCCGTACAGCTCCATGCGGTGATCGACCAGGCGGAAGCCGAGCCGCTCGGCGATGCGCTTTTGCAGCGCCTCGAGCTCGTCGTCGACGAACTCGATCACATTGCCGGTTTCGACGTCGATCAGATGATCGTGATGCGTTTCGGACGCCGCTTCGTAGCGCGAGCGGCCGTCCCCGAACTCGTGCCGTTCGAGGATGCCGGCTTCCTCGAACAGGCGCACGGTGCGGTAGACGGTGGCGATCGAGATGTTGGGGTCGATCGCCGCCGCGCGCGAGTGGAGCGTTTCGACGTCTGGGTGGTCTTCGCTTTCGCCGAGCACGCGCGCGATGATCTTCCGCTGCTCGGTGATCCGAAGGCCTTTGTCGGCGCACAGCGCCTCGATGTCGATCGTCCGCGTCATTCCTGCAAAGTAGGTGCGCAGGTGCGCTCCGTCCAGCGAACTTACTTCGATGCGCGCTTGCGCTTGCGCTTGGTGCCGAGCCCGATGGACTTGGCGAGCGTGCGCCGCTGTTCGGCATAATTGGGCGCAACCATCGGATAGGTCGCGGGCAGGCCCCATTTCTGCCGGTACTCGGCCGGGGTCATTCCGTGGCTGGTCATCAAATGCCGCTTCAGCATCTTCTGGCGGCTGCCGCACTCGATACAGGCGATCGAATCCGGCTTGATCGACGAGCGGATCGAAACCTTCGGCTCGGCCCGCTCTTCGCTCGCGCCGGGCGCCTGGGAAATGCCCGATAAGGCGGCGTGCACGTTTTGGATCAGGTTAGGCAAGTCATTCACGGCAACGCTGTTGTTGCTGACATGGGCGGCGACAATATCGGCGGTCAGAGTGAGCAGCGTGTCTTCGGCACCTTGATTGTCCATTTCGTCATCTTTCCGAACTCGAGAGCAGAGACCCGTGCAATGCAGTTGCACGTGGCGAAATCCCTACGGCCGGTCCGAATTCGACGCAATGGGCCCGAAGTCGTCGGGAAGATGAATGCGCTTCAAAGCTCGCGGACGAGCGTGATCGCATCGAAACGTTCGCCGCCGCGGGCGTGATAATAGTTGCGGCGTCGTCCTGCCGGCGAAAAACCGGCACGCTCATACATTGCGACGGCAGGGTTACCCTCGCGAACTTCGAGATGGACTCGCGCGAGCCCGTCCTTTTGCGCACGCTCAAGGAAATGTTCGAGCAGCCGCTGCCCAATTCCGCGGCGGTGGCGGCCGGGGACCACGGCAATCAGCAGCAGCTCGGATTCGTCGGCGACGGTCCGGGCGAGCGAGAAACCGATCACCGCATCGCTGCCCTCGGTCCGCGCCAGCATGAGCGTCACTCCCGCCATCGGCAGGATGCCCGCGAGCTGCGAGCGCGTCCAAGCCTCGCCGAAGCGCTCGCCGAATGCCGCCTCCATCACCTCCATCACGGCGTCGATGTCGCGCGACGATCCGCGTTCGACCAGAACCTCAGTGCGGAGCGCCGGTGTGGCCATCACGCGGCTGCCTTGGTCTTGGAATCTGGCGGCCGCGCGTCGGGCGCCCGCGCATAGAGCGGCCGCGGCGGCAGCGACCGCAGGTCCTCCGGCAACAGCAGCGCGTCCGCCGCACTCGGCCAGCCTTCGCGCGCCTCGCCCCAGCCACGCGCGGCAACCAGCGCGCTCGCGCCCGATCCGACGACGAGCGACGCTTTCGTCGCCGCTGCCGCTTCATCCGGGGCCAGGTTCCTGAGTGGGGCGATTGGCTCGCCATGTTCGAACTCCTGGACGAACAGTTCGCCGTGCCCGCCGAGGACCGCGACGGCGACCGCTGCGCCCCCAGCCGAGGCTGCGAGCAAGGCGAGCGAGGACATGCCGCGAAGCTCCGCACCCCAGCCAATCGCGAGGCCATGAGCGGCGGCGATTGCGACGCGGATCCCGGTGAAGCTTCCGGGCCCGACGCCGACAATGATCTGGTCCGCCGTCCGGCCGGCGAGAAGCTCGCCGATCATGGGCACCAGCCGTTCGGCGTGACCGCGGCCGATCGCCTCGTCGGCGCGGGCGATGCAGTGCCGACCGTCGAACAAGGCGGCGGTGCAGGCGGCGCTGGACGTGTCGAACGCCAGGATCATGAGGTCGAGTAGGTCATAGCCGGGCCGCTGCCGCAACCCCCAAGAGCGATCATGCTCTAGACGGCTTCGACCGATTCCACTTCCGGCACGTAGTGGCGAATCAATGTCTCGATGCCGCGCTTGAGGGTTACGACAGACGATGGGCAGCCCGCGCAGGCGCCGTGCATGGAAAGATACAGCCGCCCGTCCTTATAGCCCTTGTAGGCGATATCGCCGCCGTCCTGAGCAACCGCCGGGCGGACCCGCGTCTCGATCAGCTCCTTGATCTGGTCGATGATGTCCGCATCCTCGGGATTCTCCTCGAAACCGAGGTCGGGCGCGATTTCGATGCCGGCAGCGGTTCCAGGCCGGAACAGCGGCGCGCCGCTGACGAAATGATCGAGCAGGGTCTCGAGCACGAGCGGCTCGAGGTCGGTCCAGGATACGCCCGGGGCCGCAGTCACCGACACGAAATCGCGGCCGTAGAAGACGCCTTCGACCATGCCGCTGTCGAACAGTGCGCTGGCGAGCGGCGAAGCCTCCGCGCTTTGCCGATCCGCGAAGTCGCGCGTTCCCGCCTCCATCACCGTTTGGCCGGGCAGGAACTTGCGGGTCGAAGGGTTGGGTGTCTGTTCGGTGCGGATCAGCATAGCGGCGATGTGGTCCCCTCTTGGGTTTCAATCAAGGACCAAAGGGCGGCGCGCCGGTCGCGATCCAGGCGGTGGCGATCAGGGCGGCGGCCGCGCAGGCCCAGGCGCGCCACGCCGGGGCCGGAGTCAACGGCGGAACTCCTGCCTCGAGCTCGGCGTGGCCAGTCACCATCGGGCCGACGAGCCTACGGCCAAGGACCAGCCGGTAGAAGACGATCGCGGCGAGGTGAAGCGCGATGAGCGCAAGCAGGACGTTGAAGCTTGCCTCGTGGATTTCGTGCGCGGCTTCGGCCGTCTCGAAACTGACGAGGTGCGAAAGCGGGCCCTCGACGAAATCTTCGCTGTCGATCTGGATCAGTCCGGTCCCCACCTGAAAGATCAGTGCCAACAGCATCGCGACGACGCTAAGCGCCCCCAAGGGGGTGTGGCCCGCCATCGGCCAGCGACGGGCGCGCAGGTAACGGAAGATGTCCGCCGGCCCGCGCACGAAATTGGCAAAGCGGGCGGTAGAGCTCCCGAAGAACCCCCACAGGATCCGGAACAGCAAAAGGAACAGGATCGCGTAGCCGGACCAGAAATGCCACGGCTCGAACGCATTCTTCGCCGACCAGTAGCTAAGGCCGATCAGCAGGACGACTCCCCAGTGGAACAGCCGCGTCGGCAGATCCCAGACCGGCTGCTTGGCGCTTTCCCGCATCAGCAGCGCTAGTGCTTTTTCTGTTCCTGCCGGTACGGGTCGTGACAAGCCTTGCAGCTCTTGCCGAGATTTCCGAACGCCGCCTTGATCGCTGCGACATCGCTTGCTTGAGCGGCCGCATTGAACGCCTGAGCGGCCTGCTGGAAGTCGCGCGCCTTGGCGGCGAAATCGTCGGGCTTTTGCCAGATTTCCGCCTTCGCCTCGGTCTTGCCGACATCCGGCCCGGTGCCGGGTGGGAACCAGCCCGAAACCTTCGGAGCGAGATTGGCGATCGTCGCGGCGTTGCTGCGCACCGCGGCAAGATCCGGGCTGTTCCCCTTCAGCTCGCGCGAAAGGACCTTCATCGCGTCGCCGATATCTTCCATGCCCTCGTGCCGCTCGTTCATCAGCGCCTTGGCCTGGTCGCCGCTGACCGGGGCCCCCAGGGGAGCGCCGGCGGACACTGCGGATCCGTCCGCACTCGCCGGTGGTGCCGCCTCACCGCTGATGTTCGCCGCCGAATTGTTGGCCTGGCTGGTCTCGGGACCGCCGCAGGCGGCCAGCAGGGCGAATGCCGCGGTCGCGGTGAACAGTGCAGGGCGCATGATCTCTCCTATGCTTGTGGCTTCCAGCTTCCGTCGATCATCTTGATGATTCCGGAAAAGTCCTTGCCGCCGCCTCCGGCGTCCACGAACTTTTCATACTCCTCCTCGGCCTCCTCGCCCATTTCGAGCTCGAGCCCCGCCTGCTCGGCCGCTTCGAGTGCGAGCTTGAGGTCCTTGAGCATCAGCGCGGCGGCAAAGCCTCCTTCATAATCATGGTCGGCGGGCGTTTCCGGCCCGACACCCGGCACCGGACAATAGCTGGTCATCGACCAGCTCTGGCCAGACGCTTTCGACGAAATGTCGAAAAACACCTGCGGATCGAGCCCGAGCTTCCGCGCGAGCACGAAGGCTTCGCAGGTGACCACCATGGTCGCGCCGAGGATCATATTGTTGCAAATTTTCGCCGCTTGGCCGGCGCCGGGACCGCCGGCATGGATCACCGCCTTGGCCATCGGCTCGAGAATCGGCCGCGCGCGCTCGAACGCCTGGTCGGAGCCCCCGACCATGAAGGTCAAGGTGCCGCCCGCGGCAGCGGCAATGCCGCCCGAGACCGGCGCGTCGATCATCGTATAGCCGCGCTCCTCCGCCTCGCTTTCGATCTCGCGCGCGCTTCCGACGTCGATGGTCGAGCAGTCGATCAGCAGCGCGCTGTCCGGCGCATTGCTGAACACCTGGCTGCGATAAACGTCGAGGACATGCTTCGCGGCCGGGAGCATGGTGACGACCGCATCCGCCTCGCGGCAGGCTTCGCTGGTCGACCCGGCGCCGATGCAGCCGAGATCAACGGCATGCCGGAGCGCGTCCTCGCTGAGATCGAAGGCGTGGACCTCATGCCCCGCCTTGACGAGATTCGGCGCCATCCCGCCGCCCATGTGCCCGAGTCCGATGAATGCGATTTTCATATCAGTCCCACTTCTCCAGCGAGTATCAAGAGGCCCACGAAGAGAAAAAAGAGGCCTAACACGAGACCAAGGCCGGCCTGAATTCGACGAGAAACCCTGTCGAACCTCGTTCTAGGAAGCGGCTCCTCGCCAGAGAGCCGGAGGATGTGGTCTTCCAGAACAGGAACGGCCTCGGTGTCTCTGTGGCGCCAGTTGTTCCTGCCAACCAGCAGAAGCACGGCTCCGATCACAACTGCCAACATCCCCTTGAGGATAGGAATCACCGCCCCTTCCACTCGCCCGGCCGCTTTTCGACGAAGGCCGTCATGCCTTCCTTCTGATCCTCGGTACCGAACAAGCCGTGGAACAGTCGCCGCTCGAACCGGATCCCCTGCGCCAGCGTCAACTCGTACGCTGCGTTGACCATTTCCTTGACCGCGATCGCGGCCAGCGGCGGCATCGCGGCGATCGCTTCGGCGGTTTTCATGGCCTCGTCGAGCAGCTCGCCGGCGGGCACGACCTTGGCCACGAGGCCCGATCGCTCGGCCTCGGCCGAGTCCATCATTCGGCCGGTCAGGCACATTTCCATCGCCTTGGCCTTGCCGATCGCCCGGGTCAGCCGTTGCGAGCCGCCCATGCCCGGCGTCACTCCGAGCTTGATTTCGGGCTGGCCGAATTTCGCATTGTCCGAGGCGATGATGAAATCGGCCATCATCGCCACTTCGCAGCCTCCGCCCAATGCGAACCCGTTGACCGCCGCGATCCACGGCTTGCGCGTCGCCGTGACCTTCTCCCACCCGGCGAAGAAATCGCCTGAATACATGTCGGCGAAGACCTGCGGCTGCATTTCCTTGATGTCGGCGCCGGCGGCGAAGGCCTTTTCGCCGCTTCCGGTCAGGACGAGGCAGCGCTGCGACGGGTCGGAATCATAAGCCGCGAAGGCCTCGATCAGCTCGCTGAGCACCTCGCTGTTGAGCGCGTTGAGCGCCTGCGGGCGGTTCAAGGTGACGAGCGTCACCGCACCGCGCTTTTCAACCAGAATGCTGCTGTACTCGCTCATTCTTGAGTCTCCGGAAACGGTGTCCATGCTTCGCTTTCGGGCAGAGGCGCGAACAGCACTTCGAGCATTTCGTCGCTGACGCCGTCGGGCGTCGCCGGGTCCCATTGCGGATCGCCGGTTTTGTCGATCAGCAGCGCGCGCACACCTTCGCGGAAGTCGTGGGTGCGGACCACGCGCCCGGCAAGCGCATATTCGGCGCGCATCTCGTCGGCGAAGCTGTCGCGGTCGGCGCCTTCGGCGAGCAGGCGCAGCGAGACCTTGCACGACAACGGGCTTTTGGTGCCCAGCGTCGCTCGCTCCGTTTTCGCCCAGTCGCTGCCCTCAGCCTCCAGCGCGGCGAGCACATCCTCGTAGCGGTCGGCCGCGAACAGGCGGTTGATCTGCGCCAGGTTCTGTTCGAGCTTGGTTTCCGCCGGCGTGCTCGAGGCCGCGCCGAGCGCGCCCTGGAGCCTGCCGGGCGCTTTGACGATGCGGTCGACCAGGTCGGCCATATTGGCCTGTTCGACATAATGGGTCGCAAGATTGAGGTAGCGGCATTCGGAACCGTCGAGCCGCGCGCCGGTCAGCGCCATGAACTGCCCAACCCGGCCGGGAAGGCGGGACAAGTACCAACCCCCACCGACGTCGGGGAACAGCCCAATACCGGTTTCGGGCATGGCCAGGCGGGTGTTCTCGGTCGCGACACGGTAGGTGCAGGGCAGGGATATGCCGACGCCGCCGCCCATGGTGATCCCGTCCATGATCGCGATCGTCGGTTTGGGATAGGTGAACAGCAAATGGTTGAGCCGGTATTCGGCGAAGAAGAAGCGCTTGGCCTCGCTCGCATCCTCGTTGCCGCTGCGCGCGAGCATGACCACGTCGCCGCCGGCGCAGAAACCGCGACCCTCGGCATGGTCGATCAGCACCGCCTCGATCATGTCGTCGCTGCGCCATTTGAGCAGCGCGTCGCTCATTTTCTCGCACATGCGCGTGGTCAGCGCATGGATCGCTCCGGGCCGATTGAGGCGGATCCGGCCGACCCCGCCCTCGACACTGATCAGGACGTCGTCCGTCACTGGCGCAGCATGTCCCGGCTGACGATCACCCGCATGATCTGGTTGGTCCCCTCTAGGATCGAGTGGACGCGCAGATCGCGCCAGAAGCGTTCGATCGGATAGTCCATCAGATAGCCGTAGCCGCCGTGCAGCTGCAGGGCGCGGTCGACCACCGACGAGCCGGCGTCGGTGGCGAGGCGCTTGGCCATTGCCGCGAAGCGGGTCTTGTCGGGCGCGTTGGCGGTGACCTTGGCGGCCGCGACGTAGAGCAGGTAACGCGCGGCCTGCAGCTCGGTCTCCATATCGGCGAGCGTGAACTGGGTCGCCTGGAAGTCGGCGATCGGCTGGCCAAACTGCTTGCGCTCCTTGGTATATTTGACTGCTTCGTCGAGGCAGCGCTGAGCGCCGCCCAATGAGCAGGCGCCGATGTTGAGGCGGCCGCCGTCGAGGCCCATCATGGCGATGCGGAAGCCTTCACCCTCCGCCCCGACGCGGTTTTCGACCGGCACGCGTACTTCGTCGAAATTGACCTGGGCGGTCGGCTGCGAATGCCAGCCGAGCTTCTTTTCCTGCGCGCCGAAGCTGACGCCCTCCATGTCCTTCTCGATGACCAGGCAGGTGATGCCTTTGGGGCCTTCCTCGCCGGTGCGGACCATGGTCACGTAAATCTCGTTCTCGCCGCCGCCGGAGATGAACGCCTTGGAGCCCGAGACGACATAATGGTCGCCGTCGAGGACGGCCTTGGTCTTCAAGGCGGCCGCATCTGAACCCGACGAGGGTTCGGTCAGGCAGTAGCTGCCGATTCGCTCCATGGTGATCATCGAGGGCAGATACTTCTGCTTCACTTCGGCGGAGCCGAAGCGGTCGATCATCCAGCTCGCCATGTTGTGGATCGAGATGAAGGCGCTGGTCGAGGGGCAGCCGTAGGCCATGGCTTCCATGATCAGCGCCGCTTCGAGGCGGCCGAGGCCAATTCCGCCGGATTCCTCGGAAACGTAGATCGCGCCGAAGCCCAGTTCGGCGGCTTCGCGGATCGTGTCGCGCGGGAAAATATGCTTCTCGTCCCACTCGGCCGCGAAGGGGGTGATGGCATCGGCAGTGAACTTGCGCGCCATCTCCTGGATTTGGAGCTGATCGTCGGTGAGGTCGAACTGGCTCATTGCGCGGGCGCTCTAGCCCGCGACTTCCTCTTTGAGCAATCCTCGAACGCTAGCCGCTGACTCAGTAGCGGTTGCCGGAGGCGTTCTCGTCGGCGGGCGGCTCGACCGCGCCGTTGGCGAGCTCGTCCGAGGGCGTCACGCTGCTTTCATCGGGCGGAAGAGCCTCGATGTCAGCATTGGCCATGACGCCATTGTCGACGGTGATGTTCTGGTCCTGCGATCGTTGCTCGCGGCAGGCACCGAGCGCGGTGGCCGCCACGGCCGCGAGGAGGATGTGATTAATCGCATTTCGCATAGCTGAAGCTCGCTGCTGGATTGGTTTCGGTACGCACGAGGACAGGCCCTTGTAGCTTGAGCGCCTGGAACTTGGTCCAGGTCTGGCCTTCGCCGGCAAAGCGGAATGAGCCGCTGATCGAATTCGCGGCAACCTGGACATTGGCGGTGGGGACCGCGACGGATTCGTAGAAGCGCAGCTCGTTGCCGCTGATGCTCAGCAACCCCTTGTTGTCCGGGCGCGGTTCGCAATCGGCGGGCGTCAATCCCCAGCGGCCGTGGAGCGACGCCGGAATCGCCACGGCCGCCGCGGGGGCGGAGGTTGCCGGCGTCGTTACGTCTCCGCGCGGCTCACCCGCCACGCTCGGCGCCTGTTCGTCGGTCGCCGGCAGGACGCCGGTGTTGGCCTCCGGCGCTACCGGAGCGCGTTGGTCGCACGCCACGAGGGCCAGGACCGCCGCGCAGCAAAAAGCGGGCACGCGGGAACCGAACATACCACTCTAACGCTGCTTGCCCGCGCGCGTATCCCTGTTCGCTGCATTCACCCCATGGTCGGGATGATGAAGGCGTCCTTGTTGTCAGCCTCGGCGAAGCCGTCGGGCCAGCGTTGGGTCACGACCTTGGTCTTGGTCCAGAAGCGCATGCCTTCCATGCCGTACTGGTTGATGTCGCCGAAGCCGCTGCGTTTCCACCCGCCGAAGCTGTGATAGCTGACCGGCACCGGGATCGGCACGTTGATGCCGACCATGCCGACATTGACCCGCGCTGCGAATTCGCGCGCGGCATGGCCGTTGCGGGTGAAGATGGCGACACCATTGCCGTACTGATGCTCGCTGGGAAGCCGCACCGCTTCCTCGAAATCGCGCGCGCGGACCATCTGCAGCACCGGACCGAAAATCTCGTCCTGATAGCTCTTCATGTTGGGCGTCACCCGGTCGAAGAAGGTGGGGCCGATGAAGAAGCCCTGCTCGTGGCCCTGAAGCTTGAAGCCGCGGCCGTCGACGACCAGCTCGCCGCCCTCGTCGATGCACATCTGGATGTAGCTTTCGATCCGCTCCTTGTGGGCGGAGGTCACGACCGGGCCATAATGCGCGTCCGGGTCGGTCGAAACGCCCACGCGCAGTCCCTCGATCGCCGGCACCAGCTTCTCGCGAAGCGCATCGGCGGTATTGTCGCCGACCGGCACAACCACCGGAAGAGCCATGCAGCGCTCGCCGGCCGAGCCGAAGGCCGCGCCGGTGAGGTCGTTGACGACCTGGTCGAGGTCGGCGTCGGGCATGACGATGCCGTGGTTCTTGGCGCCGCCGAAGGCCTGCACGCGCTTCCCGTTCGAAGTGCCGCGCGCGTAAATATATTGAGCGATGTCGGAGGATCCGACGAAGCTGACCGCGGCGATGTCCGGATGGTCGAGGATTGCGTCGACCATCTCCTTGTCGCCGTGGACCACATTGAGGATGCCGTCGGGAAGGCCGGCCTCCTGCATCAGTTCGGCAAGCCGGACCGGCACGGTCGGGTCACGCTCCGAAGGCTTGAGGACGAAGGCATTGCCGCAGGCGATCGCCATTCCGAACATCCACATCGGGATCATCGCCGGGAAGTTGAACGGCGTGATCCCCGCGCCGATCCCGAGCGGCTGGCGCATCGAATAGACGTCGATTCCGGGGCCGGCGCCGACCGTATATTCGCCCTTCAGCGCCTGGGGGATGCCGCAGGCGAACTCGATCACCTCGAGCCCGCGCTGCACATCGCCCTTGGCGTCGGCGATGACCTTGCCGTGCTCGCTCGACAGAAGCTCGGCGAGCTCGTCCATGTGAGCTTCGACCAGCTCCTTGAATTTGAACATCACCCGCGCGCGCTTCTGCGGGTTGGTCGCTGCCCAGGCGGGCTGCGCGGTCTTGGCCGCGTCGATCGCGCGCTGCAGGTCCGCAGCGGTGCCGAGCCGGACCGTCGCCTGGACCTCGCCCTGGTTGGGGTCGAAGACCTCGCCCTGCCGTTCGCCCGAAGCGAAGCTGGAGCCGCCGATGAAATGGTCGATGGTGCGAAGCATGGTTACGCGTCCTGATTGTGCTGGTTCGGGGTCGCCGCTCCCCTAGTCCCTCGAGCGCCGCGTGGCTAGGCAATCGACGCATGGAATCGGCACCTGCCCAAGCCCCGACATCCCAGCCGCAGGTCCTGCTGGGGATGGCGCTGCGGCTGGGCGCGGCGCTGGCGCTGGCGATCATGTTCGCCGGCGTCAAATGGGCGGCGGAGCGCGGCGTCTCCGTCCCCGAAAGCCTGTTCTACCGGCAGCTCGGAGGCGCGCTTTGCGCGACGGCCTGGGTCGCCTGGGGACCGGGCTTCGCCTCGCTTCGCACCCGGCGCGTAGGGGCGCACGTCGCGCGGATGGGGATCGGCCTCGTCGCCATGGGGCTGAACTTCCTTGCTTTCATCCTGCTTCCGCTGGCCGAGGCGACGGCGATCGGCTTTTCGGTGCCGATCTTCGCGACGTTGCTGGCTGCGCTTCTGCTTCGCGAGCCGACCGGGCCATGGCGCTGGGGCGCGGTGATCGTCGGCTTTGCCGGCGTGCTGCTGATCGTGCAGCCCGGTAGCGGGCATATCGGCACCTATGGCGGTGCGGTCGCGCTCGCGGCGGCGCTGAGCACTGCCTGTGCGACGATCGCCATTCGGCGGCTGGGCGCCACCGAGCCGGCGGCGACGACCGTCTTCTGGTTCGCGGTCAGCTCGCTGGTCCCGCTAGGCCTGCTGATACCCTTTTTCGCGCAGTGGCACGACCCGCAAACATGGGCGGCCATCGCCATCCTCAGCCTCGCCGGCGGTATCGCCCAGCTCGCGCTCACAGGCGCGCTGCGCCTTGCACCCGTCGCGCTGGTCATGCCGATGGACTATTCGGCTTTGCTGTGGGCCGGCCTGCTCGGCTGGCTTCTGTTCGATCAGCTGCCCTCGCAGTGGACGTGGCTCGGTGCTCCGGTCGTGATCTTCGCCGGCCTCGTCATCCTGTGGCGCGAGCAGCGTTTGAGACTCACTGGAACTGCGCGCGCGGCGGTGCCAGAAGTGGAAGCATGAAAAAGCACCTCGCCTGCGTCGCCCTCTGTGCCACCGCTTCGATCGGCGCGGCACCTCCGCCATCGCCCGACGCAAAGCTGCGCGCCATGGCTGCGCCGGTCAGCGCGGCGCGGATGAAGGCGACGATCGAGAAACTGGTCAGCTTCGGGACCCGACACACGCTCTCGTCACAGACCGACCCGAACCGGGGAATCGGCGCGGCCGTGCGCTGGGCGGAGGCGGAGATGAAGAGCTACGGCCTGCCGGCGCTGCAGGTGTGCGACACCGTGACCGGGCCGCGCATCCCGACGCCGACGCGGGTGTGCAACGCAGTCGCGATCCAGCGCGGAACGGAGCGTCCCAACGATTTGGTGATCATCACCGGCCATATCGACAGCCGGGTCAGCGACCCGATGGACGCGGTCAAGGACGCTCCTGGCGCGAACGACGACGGTTCGGGCACGGCAGCGGTGATCGAAGCCGCGCGAGTGCTGAGCAAGCGCAAGTTTCCGGGCACGATCGTCTATGCGGCGCTGTCGGGCGAGGAACAGGGCCTGCACGGCGGCAAGATCATGGCCGAATATGCCAAGGCGCAAGGCTGGAATGTGATCGCCAATTTGAACAACGACATCATCGGCAACAGCTGCGGGTCGGACGGCGTGTGCAATTCGCGCCAGGTCCGGGTCTTCTCGGAAGGCCCCCGCTGGCAGGGGCATGAGGCGCTGGCCGCCGACATCCGCCGCTTCGGGGGCGAGAATGATTCGCCCTCGCGCAACCTGTCGCGCTTCCTCGACAGCCTCGCCGACCGGATGAAGTTCGGGATCGACGTCATGCCGATCTGGCGCAACGACCGCCACGGCCGCGGCGGCGATCACACGGAATTCCTCAATGCGGGCTATCCGGCGGTGCGCTTTTCGGTGGCCGTCGAGAATTACAACCACCAACACCAGGATCTGCGGGTCGAGAACGGCGTCGAATATGGCGACACGATCGACAAGATGGACTTCGCCTATCTCGAGAAAGTGACCAAGCTGAACGTCGCCGCGCTGGCCGCGATCGCCTCCGCCCCGCCACCGCCCGAGCCGACGGTCGAGGGGGCGGTGAGCACGGATACGACAATCCGCTTTCCGCGCGTCACCGGTGCCGCCCGATACCTTGTCCGTTGGCGGCGAACGGATTCCAGTCAATGGCAGGTGTCCAGGGAGATCAACGCTCGTTCCATGCCTCTCGGCAATGGCTGTTTTCCACCGCCTATCGCGGCGGGCGGTCCGATGGCCGACAAGGATCTCATTTGTGACGTAGTGCTACCGCACATCCGTGTCGACGACTGGGTGTTCGGGGTGTCGTCGGTTAGCAGGGACGGGTTCGAAAGCCCGGTCGCCGCGGCCGTGCCGGGCGGAGCGTTCAAGCCTTACGTTCCGCCGGAGAAGAAGTAGCCCCGTCATTGTGAGCGGAGCGAAGCTCTCCGGCCACGCGTTGTTCCGCTGGATTGCCGTGGCGCTGCGCGCCTCGCAATGACGATGGAGAGTGACAATGGCCGGCGGTTGGACGCGCGACGGCGCGGTTCAGGACCAGATCGACGACACGATCAAGGACGCCGTGCTGCGCGCCCGCGCGCTGACGCCGTCGGGCGAGAGCGCGGAGGAATGCGACGATTGCGGCGAGCCGATCCCGAAGAAAAGGCGGGAGGCGCTGCCTGGCGTGCGCACCTGCGTCGCCTGCCAGTCGCTGCGCGACAAGGCCGTCACGCATTCGACCATCAATCGCCGGGGCAGCAAGGATAGCCAGCTGCGGTGATTCATCCGTAATTGCGAGCGGAGCGAAGCAATCGGGACGGAACCGAAGTGCAACTGGATTGCTTCGTCGCTGTGCTCCTCGCAATGACGGCTTAGATGGCAAAGAAACCCTCCCCAGGCCTTCCCTCCCGCAAGCAGATCCTCGATTTCATCGCGACCTCGGACCAGCCGGCGGGGAAGCGCGAAATCGCGCGTGCCTTCGGCTTGTCCGGCCAAAACAAAATCGAGCTCAAGCGGCTCTTGAAGGACATGGCCGACGAGGGGCTGATCGACAGCTCGCCGGGACGCGCGTTCCACCAGTCGGGCGGCGTTCCCAAGGTTACGGTGCTGCGAGTGGTCGAGGTCGACGACAGCGGCCAGGTCCGCGCCGTGCCCGAGCAATGGCACGCCGAAACGCCTCCGCCGAAGCTACGCATTGTCGAACGCGGCAGGCGCAGCGCGCTTGGCATCGGCGACCGGGTGCTGTGCCGGACCGAGGAAAAGGGCCAGGGGTTCATCGCCCACCCGATGAAAAAGCTCGCCCGCTCGGCCGAGTTGGTGCTGGGCGTGGTGCGCAAGGAAGGCGAGCGCTTCTGGCTGTCGCCAGTCGACAAGAAGGAGCGGCGCGAGCTCTTCATCAGCGACCTCAAGGACGCCGAAGTCGGCGACCTTGTGCTGTGCGAGGTCAGCGGCCGCCCGCCGCGGGTCAATGCGCGGGTCGACGCGGTACTCGGAGACCCTTTCGCGCCGCGCAGCTTCTCGCTGATCGCGATCCACAAGCACGGGCTGCGGCACGAGTTCGCGCAAGGCGCGATCGACGAGGCGCACCGCGTGTCGAAGCAGCCGCTGGGCGAGCGCGAGGACCTGACGCATCTGCCAATCGTCGCGATCGACCCCGAGGATGCGCGCGACCACGATGACGCGATCTGGGCGGAGGCGGACGATGATCCGGCAAATGAGCGCGGCTGGAACGCGATTGTCGCCATCGCCGACGTGAGTTTTTATGTCCGCCCCGGTTCCGAGCTCGATCGTGAGGCGCGGGCACGGGGCAACAGCGTCTATTTCCCCGATCGCGTCGTGCCGATGCTGCCTGAGGAGCTGTCGGCGGACATCTGCTCGCTAAAGGCCGGCGAGCCGCGCGCGGCGATGGCCTGCCACCTCAAGATCGCCAAGGACGGCACGCTCAAGAGCTGGCGCTTCACTCGTGCAAAGATTTGCGTTGCTGCAAACATTGCCTATGAAGATGCACAAGCGGCGATCGATGCGGCGGGTGAGGAAAGGACCGAAGTCGCCTCGTCACCCTGCGCGATGCCGGAGATCGAAGGCAGGGTTTCTCGTGAGCTGGTCGAGACCGCGCTAAGGCCGCTTTGGGCATGTTGGCGAGCGATGTTCGCGGCGCGGCAGAAGCGCGATCCGCTCGAGCTCGACCTGCCCGAGCGGCGAGTGATGCTCGACGAGAAAGGGCGGATCATGTCGATCGCGCCGCGCGACCGGCTCGATGCCCATCGCCTGGTCGAGGATTATATGATCGCCGCCAATGTCGCGGCGGCGCGCGCGCTCGAGGCGAAGAAGGCGCCGGTCATGTACCGCGTGCACGAACCGCCGAGCCGCGAGAAGCTCGTCGCCCTCAAGGATTATCTCGCGACGTTCGGGATCGAGTTCGCGCTCGGCCAGGTGATCAGGCCCGGCACGTTCAACCGCATCATCGAGCGGGTCGGCGACAGCGACCGGCGCGAGGAGATCATGGAGCAGTTGCTGCGCACGCAAATGCAGGCGCGTTACGGCCCGGAGCGGCTAGGCCATTTCGGCCTGGCGCTGGCGACCTACGCCCACTTCACCTCGCCGATCCGCCGCTATGCCGACCTGCTCGTCCACCGCGCGCTGGTCAGCGCCTACCGCCTCGGCGAGGGTGGCCTGCCGCCCGGCGAGGAGGAACGGTTCGAGCAGATCGGCGAGCAAATCTCCATGCTCGAGCGGCGTGCGATGGAGGCCGAGCGCGAGACCATCGACCGCTATGTCGCGGCCTTTCTGGCCGATCAGGTAGGCCAGCTGGTCGAATGCCGCATCACCGGCGTACAGCCGTTCGGGTTCTTCGCGACGGTCGAGAACCTGGGCGGCGATGGGCTGGTGCTAGCCAAGGACCTCGGGCGCGAATACTTCCGCTATGACGAAGCGGCGAAGCAGTTGGTGGGGGATGAAACCGGCGAGACCTACCGGGTTGGGCAGCGCCTCACGCTGCGCCTGGCGGAAGCCAATCCGGTCAGCGGGTCGCTTCGCTACGAGCTTCCCGAAGGCAGTTATGGCGGCGCCGCCGCCCCGCGGCGCGGGGACCGGGTGCGCGCCCCGGCGCGTCGCGGGCGACCGAAGAACATCCGCCACAGCAACCGCCGTCGCTGACCGGCCTTTCGCAACCTTCGGCGCGGGAGCGGATTGGGGAGAGGAAGGAGAGCGGCCATGACCTACAAAATCGCCATCCTCGTCGGCAGCCTGCGCGAGGCAAGCATCAACCGGAAGGTCGCGCGCTCGATCTGCGCGATCCGCGGCGACGGCCTCGATTGCTCGATGGTCGAGATCGGCGACCTGCCGCTCTACAACCAGGACTATGACGCGCTGCCCGAGCAGCCCGAGGCCTATGCGCGCTTTCGCGACCAGATCCGCGGCGCGGAGGGCATCCTGTTCTGCACGCCCGAATATAATCGCGGCGTGCCCGGCGTGCTGAAGAATGCGGTGGACGTCGGCTCGCGCCCCTATGGTCAGAGCGTGTGGGACGGAAAGCCCGCGGCGATCATCAGCGCATCACCGGGCGCGATCGGCGGGTTCGGCGCCAACCACCAGCTGCGCCAGGCCTGCGTCTTCCTCAACATGCCGGTGATGCAGCAGCCCGAAGCCTATCTCGGCCGCGTCAGCGACGACAGCTTCGACGAGAACGGATGCCTGAAGGACGGGCCGCTCAAGGAGCTGGTGACGAAGCTTGCGCACGCCTTCCACGACTGGGTCGACATGATCCATCGCGCGCGTGCCGCGCTGGCCGCCGGTTCGGACGAAAATTCGCGCGAGACCGAACGGGCCTGATCAGAGCTTGGGCAAGGTAACGCCGCGCTGGCCCATATATTTGCCGGCGCGGTCGGCATAGCTGACCTCGCACGGCTCGTTGCCCTGCAGGAAGAGAAACTGGCACGCGCCCTCGTTGGCGTAGACCTTGGCGGGAAGCGGCGTGGTGTTGGAGAATTCGAGGGTGACATGGCCCTCCCAGCCTGGCTCGAGCGGCGTCACGTTCACGATGATTCCGCAGCGCGCATAGGTCGACTTGCCAAGGCAGATGACAAGCACGTCGCGCGGCACGCGGAAATATTCGACCGTCCGCGCCAACGCGAAGCTGTTGGGCGGGATGATGCAGACGTCGGTCTTGCGGTCGACGAAGCTGTTCTGCGCGAAGTCCTTCGGGTCGACCAGCGCATTGTCGACATTGGTGAAGATCTTGAACTCGTCGGCGACGCGCGCGTCATAGCCGTAGGATGACAGGCCGTAGCTAATGCAGCCTTCGCGGCGCTGCGCCTCGACGAACGGCTCGATCATGCCATTGGCCTGCGCCTGCTCGCGAATCCAGCGGTCCGACAAAATCGCCATCGAGCACGCCTAACTGCGCCGCTGCGGACCTTCAATTTGGCGCGGATCATTTCTGTGGATGATGGCCTGGCGCGATTTTGTCACTTCCTGCGAACGCCCCGCCGAGTCGTGCACAATCAATCCACAGCTGTCGATGTTTGTGCTACTTTCGTTCTCGTCGCTTGTGGGGCCGCACGAGCGTAGGAGCCGCCCATGGCTGAAGTCGTGCGTATCGCCGAGGCGGTCCAAGAGACCGCGCAATCCCTGCCGCAGAACGTCGAAGCGGAGGCGGCGCTGCTTGGCGCGCTGATGATCGACAACCGGCTGGTCGAAGATATCCAGTTGAAATTAAAGCCTCATCATTTCTTCGAGCCTTTGCACGGGCGGATCTACGAATCGATCCTGCGCCTGACCGACAGCAACCGCCTCGCCAATCCGGTGACGCTGCGCCCGCTGTTCGAGAGCGACGAGGCGATAAAAGATGTTGGCGGTCCGGCATATTTGGCGCAATTGACCGGATCGGGCGCGGCCGTGATCGGCGCGCGGGACTTCGCAGAACAGATCTACGATCTGGCGTTGCTCCGCGCCTTGATTGGCGTAGGCCGCGGCCTGGTCGAAGGCGCGCTCGACACGAGTGAGGACGTTGCCCCCCTCGCTCAAATCGAGCGCGCCGAGACAGAATTGTACAAGGTCGCCGAAGAAGGCGGCGCCGAAGGCAAGGCGAAAAGCTTCGGTGAAGCGACCAAGGAAGCGCTGCAGCTCGCCGAAAAGGCACTCAACAGCGGCGGCCATTTGTCGGGCATCACGACCGGCCTCGACAGCCTGAACTCCAAGATCGGCGGACTGCACAAGTCGGACCTGGTCATCGTCGCGGGGCGCCCCGGCATGGGCAAGAGCTCGCTCGCGACCAACATCGCATTCGCCTCCGCCAAACGCTTCCTCCAGGATCAGGAAGACGGCATCGACGCCGCCAAATCCGCCGGCGCCGCGGTTGCGTTGTTCAGCCTCGAAATGTCGGCCGATCAGCTGGCGACGCGTATTCTTGCCGAGCAGTCGGGCATCTCGTCCGAGAATTTGCGCATGGGCCGCATCAGCCAGCAGGAGTTCCGCCAGCTCGCGCGCGCGGCGGGCGAGCTGCAGACGCTGCCACTCTATATCGACGACACGCCGGGCCTCACCATCGCCGCGCTGCGCGCGCGCGCGCGCAGCGCGGCGATGGTGAGGCCC
>Ga0247719_1000196_pt1 | contig 42869 bp, 42 predicted proteins | sample 41E_DmetaG_FD_189046 | JGI IMG/M metagenome (GOLD analysis project Ga0247719, IMG submission 189046) | Soil microbial communities from hillslope of Landscape Evolution Observatory, University of Arizona, Oracle, AZ, United States - 4-1-E_D | ecosystem: Engineered > Artificial ecosystem >...
GAAGAAGTGGACCACAACATGACCGGGGGACCTCCTGCTCCGCCGCGCCCCACTGCGCTCGGCGCGCCGCCGCCCCCGCCTCCTCCCGCTCCCCCTGCGACGCCCGGAGTTCCTGCCGTCGGCGCGGCATCTTCTGCCCTGCCCCGGCCGGTTCGTGACACGCTCTCCGTACACGCGGCGACACCGACGGCTCCTCCCGAGGCTCCACCTCGTCGACACCTGCCCGTCGTCGTCGCGCCCAGCTGGTGGTACATGGCCGACCGTCGCATCATCGCCATGGTGGCGGCCCTGCTCGTGCTCGCCACGGGTGCCGCCGCCTTTGCCGCATTTCGCCCGAGCACCGCCCCCCCGCCTACGGCGCCCGACGCTGCGGCTCCCCCCGCGGGCGACGCTAAGGCCGGCTTTATCAACCAGGCCGACGCGCTGTGCCGTCGCGCAACGACTCGCATCAAGGCGCTCACATTCCCAACCACGCAGCTCGAGGCGGTTGCGTACGTGACCGCGGGGATCGCAATCACCCGAGATCTGCTCGACGACTTGCGCGCCCTCGACGCACCCAAACAGGACCGGCGCGACCTTCGCAAGGTGCTGCGCGGCTTCGACCGCTCGGTAGCGGCGGCGGAGAATTATCTCGCCGCAATCCGCTCGGGTAATCCCGTGACGACTGCGCGGGCGGAACGCCGCGTCGCCGAAGTCACGACTCGAGCCAACGGCTGGGCGCGGGCGTACGGCTTCGGCGCGTGCGCCGAGGGCGCCTAAGCCCGCATTTTCATCCCCCCTCTATCCTCTGGGCGTGCTCACTCTCGTCGTCGTACTCGTCGGCGGGGCCGTGCTCGGCGTCGTGCGGGGAGGGTCGCTCGAGTCTCTCGCCGCGACGTCCTTCCGCTGGAGTTGGCTGATCTTCGCCGGACTCTTCCTCCAGCTGGGGACCGACTTGGTCAACCCCCCATGGCTCGGACGGCCCGGAATGCTGGCGGTTGTCTTCCTATCGAACGGCCTGATCGCGCTTTTTCTTGTGGCGAACCGCCGATTGCCCGGCATGCGTATCGCCCTGGGTGGCCTCGTCCTCAACCTTGTTGTCATCGGGGCCAACGGGGCGATGCCGGTCTCCCCGGGCGCCGCCGAAATGGCAGGTCTGCCCCCTCCGCGCAGGAACGCAGAGCTAAAGCACGAGCCGGTTTCGGAAGACACGCTGCTCCCGTGGCTGGGCGACCAATTCCCGGTGCCCCGAGCAAAAAGCGTGCTGAGCCTCGGCGACCTGGTGCTGTACCTCGGCCTCGCCCGCCTCGTCTACGTTCGCACCCACCCGGAGCGCCGGAAGCCGCCCCCGCCCCGGGCCTAGGAAAACTGGCGGTTGATCGCCTGCAGCATCGCCTGAACGCCCGCGGAGGCGGCGTCTTCTTCGACGATCGCGGACCCCACGAGTTGAAGCTCCGCCCCCTTTTCGATGTAGATGCCGTGCGCCAGGACCACGTCGATCACACCGAGACGCTGAACGACGACGCCGCCAACCTCGAGAGCCGCGTCGGAACGAGCCAGCACGGGAGCCACGGCACGGCCCACCGCGACGGCACCGGCGCGCGCGCGGCTGTCGGGACTAGCTCCGGCAGACACCGTCGCGTCGGTTGAAGATCCGTCGGGCCACGACAGCCCGACCCGCACCCACGCCCCTGCTGCCTCACGGCCGACGATCACCCGATCGAGTACCGCCCGACCGCGCCGGCGCGGAGACTCAGGTTCTGCATCATCGAGCTGGACCACCGAAATGATGCGGTGATCCACCGACACGCCGAAGCCGGCCGCGGCCAACGACTGAACATCTCGAACCAGCTGTTTCGGCGGGCGAGAACGATCGGCAACGACGTGAATGGCCGTGGGTGCTCCGTCCTCCGATGCGATCTGGGCGCCGTGGATTCCGGCAATGCGAGCGATTTCCTTCTCGAGGCGGGAGAAAACCCTCTCCTCGATGCGCGACACCGACGCGGTCTGATCGGATCCCGAAGAAGCAATCTCTGGTTTGGGCATTGCCTGCTTGTGTAGCAGTCTGTAGAGTCAACCGATACACCCGATTTGGGAGAGTTCTTCCCCCGTCCGGGTATTCAGCGGAGAGGCACCACCCACGCGGCCGCCCGGTCGCTCAAGCCAAGCGGGAACCACCCAGCGGAGTGTGGCTTTTTGCCCCATGTCCCCGGGTTCCACCGGAGACAGACGAAAACCCGCCAGCACTTGAAAGGAGGTTCACGTGAAGGTTCGACTCATGACGCTCGCAAGTGCGCTCGTCGCGCTGTTCTCCGTCGCCGGCGCCAGCTGGCGCTACTAGGCCCTAGTCAATCGACGCTTCTCTGTCTCGAAGGGAGGTTCACGTGAAGGTTCGACTCATGACGCTCGCAAGTGCGCTCGTCGCCCTGTTCTCCGTCGCCGGCGCCAGCTGGCGCTACTAAGAAGAGTGCGGGGGGTCGATCGACCCCCCTGCCTCCCGCCCCTGGCCGGTCTTCGGCGCGCTTTACCATGGCTTCGTGCAGACGAGGGCTCGGCCTTACGCGTGGTTTGTCGTCGCGCTCACCACGGGTCTGGTCGTGCTGCCACTTCTGCGAGGCGACGACCTTCCGTCCCCTCAATCGTTCCTCTTGTGGACTGCGGCTCTTGCTGCGGTTCAGCTGCTCCCTGTGTCTTTAGGTTTCGGAACCGAAGTAACCATGGGGTTCCCCATCCACATCGCGGTCGAAATCCTTTATTCCCCGGCGGCCGCAATGCTGATCACCGGGCTCAGCGCGTTCGACATGAGGGAGGTGCGTCGGGAAATCCCTGTGTGGCGGGGGCTCTTCAACCGAGCGCAACTCATGCTCGCGGCGGGCGCAGGATCGGCAGTAATGCATGCTGCGGGGAAACCCAACTTCGATTTTCCCAACGGAACGCTGTTGATTTCCGCAGGTGTCTTGGTTCACATCGGCGTGAATCTGGGACTCGTCGGCGTCATGGTTCACCGCGACCGAGGTGTCGGCCTGCGCCGGTCGTATCAGATCCTTCTTCCCAAGCCGGTCGGGGGGTTCTGGATTTTGCAAGCGGCGCTGGCAGCGCTTGGCGCCGCCATTGCCGCGGTGTATCTCAGAATCGGCGGCTTCGTCGTGCTGTTCATCATTCCGCTGCTGTTCGCGCGGCTCAGTCTTCTCGGCGCCCGCGCGCAGCAAGAACTATCGGAGCGCATTCAGCAACAGCAAAGACGCCTCCTCGAAGCCACCGAGCAAGTGTTTCAAGAACGCGAGCGAGATCGTCACCGGATCGCCGAAGAGATCCACGACCATCCCCTCCAGCTGCTCGCGGCCGCCGTGTATGGGTGCGGCAACGCGTCGGCGTTTATCGAGGCGGGGCGGCGTGACGATGCGGCGAAGGCAGTGGAGGCGGCGCGCCATGCGGTCGACGACGCCATAACCGCATTGCGGGGATCGCTTGTCGACCTGCGAAGGTCGACGGTCGAAGAGGGTGGGCTGATGCAGACCATCACCCATTTCGCCGACCAGGTGGCGACGCTATGGGGAGCCGACGTTCGCGTTCAGGGGAGCATCACGGTGGAACCGCCCATTCCGGTTGCGCTGGCCGCATTCCAGATATTGCAAGAAGGCCTGACGAACGCACTGAAACATGCGCAAAGCAATACAGTCACTGTCAAGATAAGCGACGATGACGACGGGCGCGTCCACATAGTCGTGGAGGACGAGGGCGCGGGGTTCGATGCAAGTGAGGAAGCGGGTGCCGATCACGTGGGGATGAGACTGATGAAAGAGCGGGCGGCTCGAGTCGGTGGAAGCATCGCCCTGCAATCCTCGCCGGGTGAAGGCACGCGCGTGGAGGCGATCCTTCCCGGAGGCGTCGCACCATGACCTTGCGCGTCCTAATCACCGAGGACCACAAGCTCGTGTCACAGGGCCTCGAGACAATGTTGTCGATGACCGATGACATCGAGCTCGTCGGCGTCGTCGACTCGGGTCCGTCGGCACTAGACGCGGTCAAGCAGAACGAGGTCGATGTCGTGCTGATGGACGTCAACCTCGGCGCGCCGATGAGCGGGATAGAGGCGACGCGGCGGATCAAGGAGGAGAAAGCCGAGACCAAGGTGCTGATCCTCACGATGTTCACCGATCCCGGAACGGTCGCGGAGGCGGTGAAGGCGGGCGCCGACGGATACCTCTCCAAGGGTGCATCGCGCGAAGCGGTCACCAAGGCGATCCGCGATGTCTACGCCGGTCGCTCGGTGCTCGATCCGAACGTGACCGAAGGAATCTTCGGACGGATCTCCGGCAAGGATCCTCATGCCCTCACGGACCGCGAGCTAACTGTGCTTCAGGAGTTGAGCCACGGCCGGTCGACACGTGAGGTCGCCGAACGTATGCATGTATCCGAGGAAACCATCAAGACCTACCTGAAGCAAATCTTTCGGAAGCTTGGGGTTCACGATCGGACGGAGGCGGTTGCCGAGGCGTTCAGGCGAGGCCTCGTTCATTGACCGCAGGAGCGGCGTCGACGTCGGCGAAATCTCTTGCATGCACATCGCTCCCCTAGCTCTTGCGCTCGTTCTCTTGGTCGCGGCCGGACCGGCGAACGCCGCCCCCCAGCTGAGGGCATCACGCCCACCCCGGACCAGCGGACCCCTCGAACCGGTTGCGGATCCGTGCTATTCGGAGACCGTGCGGGGCGACGGCCGCGTCTACGTCCGCACGCACGGCTGCTTTTTCCTGTTCGCGTTCGATCGCCTTTCGGAAACCGACCTGCTGCGGGCATACGGCGTGGCATGGCTCCAGTTCACGCTCGATACGCAAAACGGATTGTGCGCGGACCGTCTGTCGCTGGCGCTCGATTTCCCGCAGGGCACGACGATTGAAGGATTTACCCCCTCCGAGCCGATCGCGGGAAGGCCCAACCGGCAAGTCCGGGTCCACCTCGACGTCACCGCCGGCGGTAACGCCCTCGAAGACGCGTCCATCTCGCAGAAGCTCATCGTCTTGCCGCAGCGTCTCGACGCGCGGGTGAGCACCACCAGCGTGTTCGTCGCCTGGCGAGGGCACAGCGACTCCAAAGTCGCCATCGCGGGCGGAGCCGAGATCTCGTGGAACGAGCTCACTCCCCTGGATCGCATCGAAGCCCGGGTCGACGACATTCAGATCGGCTCGTGCTGAACCGCTGACGCTACGCCGCCGCGGCTATCCTCCTTCGTCGTGGACTTCGAGTTCTCCCATCTGATTCCGGCCCGGAGCGACGAGGTCGTCCGCGCGCTCCTCGACGTCGACTACCAGAACTCCCTGTCCGGGCTCGGGCCCCTCTCGGAGAGGCGCGTCCTCGACCAACAACCGATCGACGACGGCCGGGTGCGGCGGCGGGTCCACTGCGTCGTCGACATGAACATTTCCGGCCCGGCGAAGAGGATCCTCGGGGACGCCGCGCCCTCGTGGGTCGAGGAGGCGGTCTGGTATCCGGACAGGACGACGTGGGAGTGGCGAATCCTTCCCGAGGTAGGGGGCGACCTCCTACGTGCGAAGGGCGAGATCAGGCTCGACGGCGTCGGCGGCGGCACCGATCGCAGGGTCACGGGAACCGTCCAGGTAAAGGTTCCGTTCTACGGCGGGAAGGTAGAGGGGTGGATCGTAGACGGGCTGCGGGACGCATACGCCGAGGAGGCAAAGAGACTGTCCGCATGGCTCCGGGACACGTGACTTCTGCTATGTCGGCGGGGGCGTCCGTAACGCCGCCGTAACACGCCGGAAACGGCGGGGAAATCGCTCCTCCTTAGCCTGTTCCGAACACGTTACCCAAACGACGGTCACGCAGCCAGAATAGGAGGACCGATGGCGGCCACACCAGGGGATGCCCTCAAGCTGGGGCAGCAGAACGGAGCGAAGTTCGTAGACATTCGCTTTTCCGACCTCCCCGGTCTCATGCAGCATTTCTCCGTCCCGTTCGACGAATTCACCGAGGAAGCGTTCGAGGAGGGACTCGGATTCGACGGCTCCTCGATTCGAGGATTTCAGGAGATTCAAGAATCCGACATGATTCTCGTCCCGGATGCCGACACCGCGGTGATGGATCCCTTCCGCGCGCATCCGACCCTCATCATCAACGCCTACGTAAAAGATCCGCTTACCGGCGAGCACTACACGCGCGATCCCCGCTATATCGCGAAGAAGGCCGCCGACTACGTCAAGGGCACCGGCATCGCCGATACCGCGTACTTCGGTCCCGAAGCCGAGTTCTACATCTTCGACTCGATCCGTTTCGACCAGAACCAGCACTCGAGCTACCACTACATCGATGCCGTTGAGGGCGTGTGGAACTCGGGTAGCGAGGAGAGCGGCGGCAACAAGGGCTACAAGCCTCGTTACAAGGAAGGCTACTTTCCCGTCCCCCCAATGGATCACTATCAGGATCTGCGAAGCCAGATGGTGGTGACGCTCCGAGATCTCGGCATACCGGTCGAGGTTCATCATCACGAGGTTGGTACGGCCGGACAGGGCGAGATCGATATGGGCTTCGCCGATCTCCTGACGATGGCGGATCGCCTCATGCTCTACAAGTACGTCATCAAGAACGTCGGCTTGCAGTACGGCAAGACGATCACGTTCATGCCGAAGCCGATCTTCCAGGACAACGGCTCCGGCATGCACGTGCACCAGAGTCTGTGGAAAGACGGCGAGCCGCTGTTCTGGGACGAACTCGGGTATGCGCAGCTCTCGGACACGGCTCGGTACTACATCGGAGGTCTCTTGGCACATGCACCTGCGCTCCTGGCGTTGTGTGCGCCGACCACCAACTCGTACAAGCGGCTGGTTCCCGGTTACGAAGCTCCGGTCAACCTCGTCTACAGCCAGCGCAACCGTTCCGCCGCAGTGCGGATCCCGCTGTACTCGAAGTCACCGAAGTCGAAGCGCATCGAGTTCCGGTGCCCGGACCCGTCTTGCAATCCCTACCTCGCCTTCTCGGCGTTGCTTATGGCCGGCGTCGACGGCATCAGGAACAAGATCGAGCCGGTCGATCCCGTCGACAAGGACCTCTACGAACTGCCACCGGAGGAGCTGGCAGAGGTTCCGCAGGTCCCCGCATCACTGGACGCGGCCCTCGATGCACTCGAAGGAGATCACGACTTCCTCCTCGAAGGCGACGTGTTCACCGCCGACGTTATCGAGCATTGGGTCGACTACAAGCGGGTCCATGAGGTCGACGAGCTCCGGCTTCGGCCGCACCCGTACGAGTTCTATCTCTACTACGACATCTAAGCTCGACCGGAGGCGAATATCGAGGCCCGACCGCTCTGCCGGGCCCTCGGCGCGCCGACGGCGCGACAATTCCCTCTACGCTCTCGACGAGGAGGCATTAGATGGCCAAGTTCATCGCGCTGTGGGGTCATCCCGACGACATCCCTGGATTCGAGAAGCACTACCGGGAGGTTCACATCCCGCTCTGCCACAAGTGGCCCGGCGTGGAGTCGATGACGACGACGCAGATTTCCGGAACGGCGACCGGGGACCCTGCCCCCTACCACCTGGTATTCGAAGCGACCTTCGAGTCTGCAAATGCGCTGCGTGACGCGTTGAAGAGCCCGGAGATGATGGCCGCCGGCAAGGATGCGGTGGGGATCGCCAAGCAGTACGGCGCGCGCCCGACGATGCTTGTCGGCGACGACCTGTAGCGTTACCGAGTAACTATCCCAGGGATTGTTGAGGCAATGCCGATGCAACCAGTCGAAAACCTCCGGATCGAACAGACGCAGAAGCGCGTGCGGGGCTTTATCGGGGGCGACGTCGTGTTCGACACGGTCCACGCGCGGTTGATCTGGGAAGTCCCTTACTACCCCGCTTACTACATCCCCGCGGAAGACGTTCACGCCACCCTGGTGCATTCTGAGGAAGACAAAGCCTCCGATCGCTTAGGCGATGCCGAATGCTTTGATGTGAAGACTGGAGATACGCTCGTCCACAATGCCGCGAGGCGCTACCCGGTGTCGCCGACCGAGGAACTCCGTGACCTCATTCGATTCGAATGGCGCGCGCTGACCGAATGGCTCGAAGAGGACGAACCGATCTACACACATCCGCGCGACCCCTACAAGCGGATCGACATCCTGACGAGTTCCCGCCATGTAGAAGTCAAGCTCAAAGACGTCACGGTCGCCGATTCGCGTCAGCCTCGCATCCTCTTCGAAACAACTCTCCCGCCCCGTTATTACTTGCCGCTCACGGATGTGCGGATGGATCTTCTCCGACCTAGCGAGAAGACCAGTCACTGTGCGTACAAGGGAATGGCGAACTACTGGTCGGTGGAAATCGATGGAGAGTTGCACGAGGATGTGGTGTGGATCTACCGAACTCCCCTTCCCGAGGCGCAGAAAGTAACGGGGCTGGCCGCCTTCTTCAACGAACGCGTGGATCTTTACGTAGACGGTCGGCTGCAACCTCGTCCCCAAACTCCGTTCGGCCGGTCGACGTCCAAATCCTGAACTCCCCGGCGCAAATTCCTCCTTTCGAGCCCTCCCGACACGAGCATGCTGCCCGCATCTCGCCTGCTTGCTCTGTATATGCAAGGATGAGCACCTCACCGTTTGGGCGAAGTGGGGTGCTGCCGAGTGAAAAGGATCCTCGCGTTCGGGGTCGTCGTTGCGTTCCTTCTTACGACACCTGTCGAGGCCCGCAAGCCGCGGGGAGTCGTCACCACGCTCTACGCGCACGGCGCAGGTCCGCTCGGCGAGGCCGAGATGTCGACCGACACCATCGCCGCGGTGACCGGCGGAGACGTCGCCTACCGACCCATGGATCCCGAGGAACCCGCGGGCCAAGTTCCGAAGTCGGTTCTCTTCTTCAGCGATCCCGCCCCCATTAACTGCGCGGGGAACTGGTTCGCGCCCACCTGGGTCGGCGCCGCCGCCGGGCGCGTCACCGGAACCGTCACGTTCACCTTTCACACGATCGGCCAGTCGGGCACCGTAAACGTCCGTCTTTACGACGACGTGTCGCAAGCCTGCGATGCGATGCACCAGCCGTTCGCGGCCGTCGACGTCGCGGTCCCGGCCGGCCAGGCAACGGTCGAGGCGGTGCTTCGCAAGGTAAACGTGGCGGTCGAGTCTTCCCTCATGGTTTCCGTCTTTCCCGCCAGCAGGCCCATGTACAGTCGAATCGTCTACGACGCGGCCGCCGCGCCTACTAACCTCACTTTTACCTGTCTGCCCCGCCGCGGCGCTAAGAGTTGCACGCCCGAGTAGCTCTCTTGCGGCGCCTCTACAGCCCGGCGCGCCGACGGAGCAGATCGGGTTGCTTGATTACGACGGTTCGCCCTCTGAGCTCGACGTATCCGCGGCGATCGAAGGCACGCAGGATCTGATTGACGCTCTGTCGACTTCCGCCGACCATCCCCGCGAGGTCGGTTTGGGTGAGGGGCAAATCGAGCACGACGCCGTCCTCGGTCTTCGCTCCCCGCTCCTCGGCTAAGCCGACGAGAAGCTTTGCGACGCGCCCGTAAAGATCGAGGAACACCAAGTCGCTCGCCTGCTCGGTGAGGCGGCGAACGAGGTCGCCGAGCGACTTCAACAACGCCTCCGCCAATCCCGGATGCTCCTTCAGCATCACCAGAAACGTCGGACGACTGAGCACGAGGAGCCGCGTCGGCTCCATAGCCTCTGCCGAAGCGGATCGCGGGCCGCCGTCGACGAGGCTCAATTCACCAAACACCTCTGGGGGCAGGAGCGTGACCAACACCATCTCGTCGCCGAGCGTCGAGGTCACGAAGACCTTGACGAGCCCCTCCATCACGACGAACAGCGAATCGCCGATGTCGCCTTCGTGGCAGATGAACTCCCCTTTTTGGAAGGATCGTTCTACCGCGCGACCCGCCAGCTCGAAGCGCGTTCCATCATCCAAATCCCCAAAGAGGCGTGTGCGAGCGAGCATGCGAGCTCTGGCAGCGGTCCGAGGATCATGTGACGAAGTCATCCCCGAGAGAGTAACGGGGGCGGAAGGCCTTCCCAAAAACGGCGCCGGGATACAGAATCCTCCCAACGTTCGAGACGAGGAGCGGAGATGCCTGGAAAGCGCACCAAGACCGACGTGACCAGCCGGCTGAGAACCATCCCGTTGTTTTCGGCGTGCACGCAGCGCGAGCTAAATGCCGTCGCGGCCATCATGAAGGAAGTGAAATTCGACGCCGGACAGGTGATCTGTCAGGAGGGAGAGACGGGCGTCGGTCTTCACGTCGTCATCGAGGGAGAGACTTCGGTACGGGTGGGAGGACGCACGCGGCGGAGGCTCGGCTCAGGCGCCTTCTTCGGCGAGATTGCCCTCATCGACGGCGGGCCCCGCAGCGCCAGCGTCGTGGCGGAAACGCCGGTGACGACTCTGTCGATTCCGGCGTGGAGTTTCCGCGCAGTGCTGAAGGCGCAGCCGGCGCTCGCGCTCAAAATGCTCGAGGAGCTGTGCCGACGCCTGCGTACGGCCGATACGTCCCTCAGCGCCTGAGTTTTACGATCATCCTCATGGACGCAGCGGCTCGAGCCATCGCCGGCATCGTCCTGCTCGATGAAGAAGGCCACGAGGTCCGCCTCGGGGATCTATGGGACGAGCGCCCCGTCGTGCTGACGTGGCTCCGACATTACGGCTGAACGTTCTGCCGCGGGCACGTCATGCAGTTGCGTGACAGGTACGGGGAGTTTCAGAAAAACGATGCCGAAGTAGTGGCAATCGGCATGGGGTGGCCCCAGATGGCGGCCGCATTCAAGGAGGCATTCCACATTCCTTTCGCCCTGCTCGTCGATCGAAAAAAGGAGTCCTACATCGCGCTTTCGATCCGCCGCGGGTCGGCGATGGATGTCCTCGGACCCAAGGTTTGGCTCCCGTGGATGAAGTCGATGATTCGAGGAACGGGGCAAACGCTGTCCAAAGTCGATCAGTTCCAGCTCGGTGGATCACTTGTGGTGGCGCCCGGAGGAACCGTGTTGTTCCATCATTCCGCCCGCACGGCCGCCGACATCGCGCCGGTCGAGGACCTCTTGGAAGCGGTGAAGTGATGCTCTTCCGATTGCGCGGTCAGCCGTAGATAACTGATTCCGCGATGCGCCGGGCGCGCCTCGTCACACGCAGATATTCCTCCTCGATCTCCTGGCGAGGCTGATCCTTGTATCCCATCGCAATGCCGAGCGCCTCGAGATCTTCCGGCTTCACCGGTAAGGCATCGACGTTCCGCCCGTGCAACAGGAACAGGCGGTTGCGGAGTCGCGACACGAACTCGTACGCGCTCATCAAACGAGCGGCTTCGTCTGGTGCCAGCAACCCCGCCGCGGCGGCCGCCTCGATCGCCTCGAGCGTCCCCGGGCTTTGCACCTCGGGACTTTTTCGGCCGTAGGTGTACTGAAGGATCTGAATCGTGAATTCGACGTCGGACGCACCGCCGGGGCCAAGCTTCAGGTGGCGCCGCGGATCCGTTCCGCGGGGCACTCGCTCGCGCTCGATACGCGCCTTTAGATGGCGAATCTCGACCAGCGCGGCCGAATCGAGCTTCTGCGGGTAGGCAAAGTCTCGGGTCGCGGCAACGAGCCGTTCACCCAATTCTCGATCGCCGGCAACAAAGCGCGCCTTGATGAGGGCAAGGTGCTCCCACGGCTTCGCCCACCTCTCGTAGTACTCGAGGTATGAATCGAAGGAGCGGACGAGCGGCCCCGCCTTGCCCTCGGGACGCAGAGCCATGTCTATCCTGAAGGCGTGCCCTTCCGGGGTGATATCTCCGATCGCCCTGACGAGTTGTTCGCCGATCGTCTCGGCCTCGGCGGAGCCAACCTCGTGAACGAACATGACATCTATATCGCTGGCATAGTTGAGCTCCCCGGCCCCCAACTTGCCCATGCCGATCACTGCAAAGCCGCGTGCACCCTCTCCGAGCGCAGCCTCCAGACACGCTTCCGCGAGATGCGAGAGCCCGCGTCCGACTGCCGCGCTGTCGGCTATTCCGGCAAGGTCGGCCAGCGCGATGCGTACGAGTTCACGCCGCTTGAACCGCCGGAGCCCGTTGAGCCGATCGTCCGAAGCGCGCCAACTCAACGAACCCACCGCCTCACGAACTAGCCGGTCGCGCTCCTTCGGGGGCGTGGGGCCGCGCGGATCGGCAATGCTCGCAAGTTCCTCCGGGACCTGCCCCACAAGCTCCCCAAGGAGTTTCCCGCTGCCCAGGACGCGGGCGAGGAACTCGATGCCCGGCGGATTGTCCCGAAAAGCCCCCGCTATCTCGATTCGATCTTCCAACGCTTCGCCGAGTCGCAGAAAGGAAAACAGCCCCTGATCGGGCGCGGGTGTCGAAGAGAGGTATCGCAACAACGCCGGCGTCAGCACGCGAAACAGCTTCGCCCGCCTCGACAGTCCGGAGACGAGGTCGCCGAGCGTTCGAGCCGCTCGTTCGACGTCACGAAACCCGAGAAGTCGCAGTCGTTCTTTGAGAGCTGCCTCAGAGAGCGTCCTCGGACCCGCTTCCGCAAGCGACTCGATCATCGGGCGATAAAACAGCTTCTCGAAACGACGTCTGACGTCGGCGACGACGGCGTGGTGTGCGGCGTCAAATTCCTCGAGCGCGCTCCTGCCGGGGGTGGCCCGAAATCCCATCCCGCGCGCAATGCGTCCTCGCTCGTCTGGATCCGAAGGCAGCCGGTGCACCTGGCGCTCTTGCCACAGCTGAACGCGATGCTCCACGGTTCGCAGCCATCGGTACGCGACCGCAAGACCGGCGCCGTCGTCTTCTGCGATGTAGCCGGCCGAAGTCAGCGCGCGAAGCGCATCCAGGGTCGCGGCGGCGCGCACATCTTCGTCGGCCCCCCCGTGAACCAGTTGTAGGAGCTGAACCGCAAACTCGATGTCACGAATTCCGCCGGGGCCGAGTTTCACATCGTCCGTCTCGAGCGAGCGGGATCTACGTGCCGCTTGAGCCGCGTGGGTTTCGACCCGCTCCTTCATCCGTCGAACCTCGGCAATGCGCTCGGGGGAGATCTCGGCCGGGTAAACGAACTCCTCCGCCCGTTCGATCAGGGCCGCACCCGGCTCCGGCGCCCCGGCGCATGCACGCGCTTTGATGAGTGCCTGAAACTCCCACGGCTTTGCCCACCGCCGGTAATACTCGACGAACCCATCGACCGTCCGTACCAACGCCCCGGCTCTGCCTTCCGGACGGAGGTCGACATCGACCCGGTACATCTGCCCGTCGGGCGAAAACGCGGTCATCTCATGCATCAGTGCTTCGGCGGCGCGCGTGGATGAACCGAGGTCTCCGGACGTGACGAACATCACGTCGATATCGCTCGAGTAGTTGAGCTCGCGCGCGCCGAGCTTTCCCATCCCGATCACGGCCAGCTCGGGCGGTGCCTCGACCGCCCGGAGAGATACCGAGAGACTGGCGTCGGCCAAGTCGGAGAGAGCTGCCCCCACAACCTCAAAGGGGATCTCCCCGGCGAGGTCGAACGCGGCGATCTGCAGAAGAAGGCGCCGGCGCGCCCGACGTACTCCGGCCACGCCGTGTGCCTCGAGCGCAGACGACAAGGTCCTCCCCAGCGCCGCAGCGTCCTGCACTCCCGTGTGTTCCTCCCCGAGGAGCGACCCCGCCTCTGGGTCGCGCCGAAGCAGCTCCGCAAGCGATCGACTTCCGGTAACCAGCGCCGCCGCGCGCGCGCCCAACTCGTCGAGGTTTGGATCCACGGCGTCAGGCTACCGGAGCGAAGATTCGCACCTCAAAGTTGGCTACCCGCTGCCGCCGCCCCGCTAGAGAACCGGAAGGTAGCGCTCTACCTCGTAGGGCGAGACGTAAGACTTGTATCGATCCCATTCGGCTCGTTTGTTCCGAAGCAGGTACTCAAAGGTTTGCTCTCCCAGCGCCTCCGCCACGAGGTCCGATCCCTCCATCTCGCGGATGGCTTCGTTGAGATCATCCGGCAGCCTGAGGATGCCCCTGGCGCGCCGCTCCTGTTCCGTCATCTCGTAAATGTTGTCGGTCGCTTCCGGCGGCAGCTCGTATCCCTCGTCGACGCCCTTGAGGCCGGCGGCGAGAATCACCGAAAACGCTAGATAGGGGTTGCACGCGGGATCCGGTGAACGGATCTCTATCCGTGTCGACTGCTCCTTGCGAGGTTTGTACATCGGCACCCGGATGAGCGCAGAGCGGTTGTGGCGGCCCCAGCAAACGAACGTCGGCGCCTCCTGCACCGGATACCCCTCGCCGGTGATCAGCCGCTTGTACGAGTTCACCCATTGATTCGTGATGAGCGTTATCTCGCGTGCATGATGCAGGAGTCCTGCGATGAAGGCATGCGCGACCTTCGAGAGATGGTGCTCGTTGCTGGAGTCGTGGAATGCATTTTGATCACCCTCGAAAAGCGACAGGTGCGTGTGCATCCCGTTGCCGGGAAGGTCGGTGCGCGGCTTCGGCATGAACGTCGCATGCATGCCTCGCTGCGCCGCCATCTCCTTCACGATGAGCCGGTAAGACATCACCGAATCCGCCATCGTGAGTGCATCTTGGTGGCGAAGATCGATCTCGTGCTGACTGGGCGCCACCTCATGGTGTGAAAACTCCACCGGGATTCCCATTTGCTCGAGGACGTTGATCGTGTCGCGCCGCAATTCGCTCGTGACGTCACTGGTCGTGAGGTCGAAGTAACCACCCGCATCGATCGGGGTGGGATTCTGCGGACTTTCGAACAGAAAGAACTCCATTTCGGGATGCACGTAGAACGTGAAGCCGCGCTCGGCGGCCCTCTCGAGATTGCGCCGCAATACGTAGCGTGGATCTCCCCAGAAGGGGCGGCCGTCGGGACTGTGGATGTCGCAGAACATTCGGGCCACGCCGCCGTCGGGATGCTCGGGACGGGCCGGCATGATCTGGAACGTGCTCGCGTCCGGGCGCGCCAGCATGTCCGATTCCTGTACCCGCGCGAAGCCTTCGATCGCGGAGCCGTCGAAGCCGATTCCCTCCTCGAAGGCGGCCTCCAGCTCCTCCGACGTCACTGCGAACGACTTCAAGAACCCAAGAACATCCGTGAACCACAGCCACACGAGGCGGATCCCACGCTCCTCAACGGTGCGAAGCACGTAGTCCTGTTGTCTCTCCATCGGGACAGCCTACGCCGGGTGTGTTTCGTCGGCGTTTCACGGCGCGCCGAGCCGGGCCATGCCCGCGTAGGCTTAGAAGGTGATGAGGATCGCACTGGCGCAAGTGAATCCGACCGTGGGCGACATCGACGGCAACACTGCGATCGCTATCGATGCGATACGGCGGGCACACCTCGAGGGGGCCCAGGTTGTGGCCCTGCCCGAGCTGATGGTCACCGGATATCCGCCCGAAGATCTTTTGCTCAAGCCCTCCTTCGTCCGGGTGAATCGGGAGGCGCTCGGCGACATCGCGGCCGCGGCGAGCGACGTGCTTGCGGTGGTCGGTTTCGTCGACGGGACGAAGGACAGGCTCTACAACGCGGCCGCCCTCTGTTTCCGCGGCGAGGTGCTGGGCGTCTATCACAAGCACATGTTGCCCAACTATGGGGTCTTCGACGAGCGCCGCTACTTCACCCCCGGCCGCGGTCACCTGTTGCTCGATGCGCCCGACGCGACACTCGGGGTTTGCGTATGCGAGGACGCGTGGTTCCCGGATGGGCCGGCGGTCGTGCAGGGGGATGCCGGCGCGCAGGTGATCGTCAACAACAATGCATCCCCGTTTCATCGAGGAAAGCTCGACGAGCGAACCCAGATGCTTGCAGAGCGTGCCCGGCGCGCCGCCGCCGCGATCGTGTACGTCAACTCAGTTGGAGGCCAAGACGAGCTGGTGTTCGACGGCGGGTCGCTTGTGCTTGACGCCGACGGCGACGTCATCGCGCAACTTCCCCAGTTCGAGGAAGCATTCTGCATCGTCGACGTTCCGCCGGGCGCGGCCCGAACGTCGCACGATCCGCTCGTCACCCGCACCCCCGTCGAGCTTCGGCGCGCCCAGGGCCCCGCGGCCGAGCCTCCGTTTGCGACCCTCCCGCGGGGGCCGGAGGAGATCTACCGCGCGTTGGAGATCGGCTTGCGCGACTACGTTCGCAAGAACGGCTTCTCCAACGTAGTGATCGGGCTTTCGGGTGGCATCGACTCGTCCCTCACCGCTGCGCTCGCGGTCGACGCCCTCGGCGCGGAGAAGGTGAACGGCGTTGCCATGCCGTCGGAGAACTCCTCTGCGCACTCGGTCTCGGATGCGCTCGCGCTCGCCGACGCGCTCGGGATCACCTGCCATGAGGTCCCCATCAAGCAGCCGTACCAGGCATTCCTCGCGATGGTCGACGACGTCTTCGGGGCGGCCGCGCCGGGGCTCGCGGAGGAAAATATTCAGGCCCGCATCCGCGGCAACCTCCTGATGTTCATCTCGAACCGCTACGGGCATCTCGTAGTGGTTACCGGCAACAAGAGCGAGATGGCCGTCGGGTTCTCGACCCTCTACGGCGACATGGCAGGGGGGTTCGCCGTCCTCAAGGATGTGCTGAAACGAGACGTGTATGCGCTGGCAAGATGGCGCAACTCGGTGTCCCACGTCATCCCCGAGGGCGTTCTCACAAAGCCCCCGTCCGCCGAGCTGCGACCGGGGCAGAGAGACCAGGATTCGCTGCCGCCCTACGAGGTGCTCGATCCGATTCTCGAGGCATACGTCGAGCGGGATGCATCGATGGCCGAGATTCTCGCGGAGGGTTTCGACGGCGACATCGTCGAGGAGGTCATCCGGCTCGTCGATCGCTCCGAGTACAAACGCCGCCAAGCCCCCCCGGGCATCAAGGTGACGGCCAAGGCGTTCGGGCGGGATCGCCGGCTTCCGATCACGAACCGGTGGCGAGATTCCCAATACACAGACGGCGCAGAGTAGGCGACGATAGGGAGATGCCGCCCTCACTGCTGTTGCTGTCGGACCAGGCGGGAGACATACGCGACGTCCTCCCCGCTTTTCCGCTGGCGCCCTATAGCGTCCGGGTGATCCCGCTCAAGACGACGACATCACAGGACCTCATCCCGATACATCCCGATCTCCTCCTGATCGACGCGACGGAAGATCCGGACGCCGCCGAGGAGGGAACGCGCCGGTTGTCGCTCGTGTGGGAGATCGGTCTGCCGCCCTTGATCGTGGTCGTCGACGAGGGCGTCGTGGCCAGCTTCCGCTTCGAATTGGGCGCGGATGACTTCATCATCAACACCGCATCGACCGATGAGATCTCGGCGCGCCTCTCACTCGTGGCGCGAAAAACCGGCCACGGCGACGACGCCGGCGTTCTCAAGGTGGGTGATCTGACCGTGAACCCCGACAACTACCAGGTCTACGTTCACGGGTCACCGCTCGACCTCACCTACAAGGAGTTCGAGTTGCTGAAGTTTCTGGCGCAGCGCCCCGGCCGCGTATGCGATCGCGACATGCTCCTGCGCGAGGTGTGGGGCTACGACTACTACGGGGGAACCCGAACCGTCGACGTGCACATTCGCCGATTACGAGCAAAGCTCGGTTCCGAGCACGAAGCGCTGATCGAGACGATTCGCAACGTCGGGTACCGTCTTGTACCGCGTCCGCGCGACCGAGGCTGAACGTGGAAGTCATCATCGGGACGTTCCTCGCATTCAAGTACCTCGACCCTCCGTGGCGCTACGTCGTGATTTTCTTGCTCGTTGCATGGCAAGGGTTCGAGATCTGGCTCTACTTCAACCTGCGCGGCAGAAGGTCGATCACGGGGCAAGAAGCACTCGTCGGCTCGACGGGACGAGCGCACACGGCGTGCAGACCCGATGGGCAGGTGCTCGTAAAAGGACAACTGTGGAGCGCTCGTTGTTCGCAGGGGCTGGATCCGGGAGAACGCGTCGTCGTCACTGCGGTCGACGGCATGCGCCTCACGGTGACTCCGCGCGATCGCCAACCCGCTCGCGCCGGTTAGATGATCTCGATCGGCGTTCCGAGCGGAAGCATCGGCACGAGCCGCTCAATGTCTTCGTTGCGCATCCTGATGCAGCCCGCAGACACCTCGCGGCCCACCGATGTCGGGTCGTTGGTCCCGTGAAGGCCGATGACACCTCCGCCCACCCAGTCGGTCAGCTGCTCCGAGAACGCGGACAGACCATAGGCGTAGCTCCCGTACACGCTGGTGTTCGTGGGCGGCTCCACTAGAGAAGTCAAATAGAAGTTGCCGACCGGGGTCGGAGTCGCGCCGGTCCCGATGCCGACCGGTGTGCTCATCACGACGTCGTTGTTCTCGAACACCGTCAGTCGGAAATGCTGCCGGTCGACCAGGATCCGAAAATCGGTGCCGACTATCTCGAGATCGTCCGTGCGCAGAAACGCCGTCGTTCCGTTTGGCCGCACCGGAAGCAACGCTTTGACCCATTTCTTGCCGGCGGGAAGATCCCCGCTCGGACTCCGCTCCTCGCTCAGGAGCAAGAACGACTGTCGCGCCCCATAGCTGTTCATCTGAGGAAAGGACGCGACCACCTCGGCATCTTCACTGGGCGCGCTGCGCGCCTCCACGGTCTCGACATCGGCAACTCCGATCAGGTGATCGGGCAGATCCGGGGGCGGAGTCGGCGTGGGTCGCGCGGCCTGGCCCGCCTGTGAATGCGGTTGGCCCCGCTGCGGAGGCGTCGCGCCACCGACGGCGAGTCTCAGACTCGCCGTCGACAGCAGCGTCAGGCCGATTACGCCGAGAACGGTCGAAGCGCGTTGAACCTGCTCAGCTCGCACAACGCATGCACGTCACCCGGTGAAGCTCGGCTGCCCCTGAACGGGAGCGGCCGGTGGTGCCTGCGGCACGCCGGGTGGCTCCGGCTCCGGCTCCGGGCGCGGCGGCCTCGGACGCTCGCCCGCACACGTAGCCGACGCTTCCGAGTGCGACACGACCAGATCGATACCGCCGGGAGCGGTGACGTGAAGCGCATTGGTAAACACCGTGTCGCCGTCTGCGAGTGTCCCGGTGGCCGAATCCCAGTTCGTTTCCCACAAGACGATCCTGATCCCAAGCTGGTCGAACACCACCTGGTTGGGGGATGGATTCAAAACGGGAACATTCGTCGCTCCCACCGCGAGGTTAACGATCCGCGCGGCGGAGCCATAGACGACCTCGCCATCTACGCACGCCGCAGTCGATTCGGATTCGATTACGTCGGCGGTGACGGTGCTGCTGACCGCGGCGAGATCCTCGGTGATCGCGTACCCGCGAGCGTTCCAAGTAGGCGGTGCATCTGGAAACTCTGCGGTGAGTTCATCCTGGAGGGTCGCCTCGATCGTAGATTCGGGCGCCACAGCGCCCTCGACGTGCAATGTCGCCGAGTTGACGGCCGGATCGGCCGGAATATTCAGCAGTGTGTCCTCGGATGTCTCGGGACCGTCCGGAAGGAGCGCCTCGGCCACGGGGCGCGCCGAGATCGCCGCCGGACCCGTCAATTCGAGCCCGAAGGCGAAGCCACGCGCGGTATCGACCGTGTCGGCGACCGCGGTGGCGGTGAGCCCGAATAATGCTGCGGCGAGTGCGCCTGCGGTCAATGCGAGCGCATGGCCCCTCTTCTTCGTGCGCATGCCTGCCTCCTCGTCCGAACGTTCCCTCAAGTAATCGGTTTCCTAGAGGCCTTCCACATCTACCCAGAAGTCAAACACATCTCGGCGCGCGGGGAGCCGCCATTTTCGGGAGAAAAAGGGGCGAATCGTCTCCGTAGAACTCGCAATATGTGTGCCCTCTCCCGCGCGGGGAGCCCACAGGCCACCGTAGGCTGTCCCGAGGGCCGCTAGCTCATCTGGCAGAGCTCCGGACTTTTAATCCGGCGGGCAGGGTTCGAGTCCCTGGCGGCCCACCGAAGCTGGGCCCACCGAGATCGCCGCATCACCGGGCGAGCAACCAGCTGCTCGGTAACCCAGTATCAGAGCGAGCTCGCCTCGTCGGGCGGAACGGCATCCAGAGCCTCGGCAATGTCTTCAATCAGTGCCTCGGAGCGACCGGCAACGACCCAATTCGGCCCCACCGCAAGGGAGCCGACGACCTTTCCTCCAACCGCCACCCAATCGTCGCGAGCTTCTTCGTCCTCGAACGTCCTGATCGTTATCGTTTCGCCGCCGACGGCGCACACGCCCTGCTCCTCTACCAGTGATTCATGCTCCCTCGGCACTTCTTGCGGGGCCTCTGTGGTGGCGAAGCCTTCGCAATCGACACCGGCGTCGTTCATCCCCGCCGCCACCGCATCTGCCGTCGCGTACGGTTCCGGCGTCGACCCGCACGCGCCCAGCACACCGGCAACCGACAGGATGACCGTCCAATTCTTGATCGCAAACGGCGCCGAACGAAGGGAACGCATCTTGATCAACGACGCCCCAGGATCTTGCGGGCGCGGTGGGATTCGAGGATCGACCATGATGGGTCCATCGTTAGGGCCTCATCGAAGAGGGCGCGGGCGGCGCGTTCGTTGCCCAGCGCTCGCTCGATCATCCCTGCGTGATAATGGTAGCCCGCATCGTTGACGCTCCTTCGGATCGCCTCTCGTGCGTAGCGTCGCGCTTTCTCGTGGTGCCCGTTCGCGTACAGCGCCCACGCCAGCGAATCGGATACCGCGGCACTCTTTCTCTGTGAGTACAGCGTGCGAGCATCCCGCAGCGCCCGCTCGAGATGGATCCTCCGATCCGCCCAGAAGGTCACGAAGTCCACATCCGGCCGTACCTCGTGTGCTGCGTACTCTCCGAGACGCCGATCGGCCTCTTCGAATGCAGCTTGGGCTTTCTCCCGCCTCCCCTCGAGCAGGTAAAGCTCACCGAGGAACGCAAAATTCCCGGGAAGGGGAAAGTCCTCGACCAGGGATGCGAGGATCTTCCTCGCTCCTCGAATGTCCCCTCGAGCGGCAGTGAGATGAGCGGTGGATTCAACGGCGGGGCCATAGTCCGGCACGAGGGTCAGCGCCTTCTCGAGATGCTCTTCGGCGCGCCGAAAGTTCTGAGAGGTGATGTGCAGCTCGCCCAGCTGCCAGTGGGCCCACGCCGCATTTTCCGGAGAGGTACCGGCGAAACCAAGCGCCCGCTCCATCGCAGCGATCGCATCCGAGGTATTCCCGGTCAATTGGCTGCTGTACGAGATACGACCGAACGACGGAAGGTCGGGGCGGAGATCGATCATCTCTTGGTAGGCCGCAATCGCTTTGTTGAGCGAACCCAACTCGAGATGGGCGTCGCCCACGATTCCCAACGCCTGCGAGTTGTAGGGATTGATCGCGACGGCCCGCCGTCCCCACTCGAGCTGACCGTGAAAATCGTGCCTCGATCCGGCGAGGATCGCCCGTCCGAGTGTGGCCGAGAAGTTATCGCGCGGCTGCGTCGTCAACGACGAAGCGAGAGCCCTCGCCGCGTCGTCGAGCGATGCCGGGTCGGCTTGAATGCGCGCCTTCTGGAGGTAACCCAGACCCAGAGCCGCTTGATCCGCGGCCAGGTTGGGGCCGCCCCCCTCGATACGTCGCTGCAGCAACTTGATGGTCTCATCGACGTCGCTCGCCGCTATCGCCGGATCCAACAGCGCCTCCCGATCTATCGCCGCTACCGGTTCGAGCGGATCGGGGCGCAGGCGGGGAACGAGGGCGCCTCCCACAAACAGAGCGACCCCCAGGGAGACAACAGCGATAAGTCCTGATGTTTTTCTCATGGCATCTCCAGAGGCCGGGGAGGTTCCGCTAAAGCAGCCGAACCTCCCCGGCTTGAACACTGGCTCGTTAGTCCTGGTGCGGACTGGGGTCCGATCCACGATGGGGCAGACCAACGAAGGGGAACGTCGACGTGAACGGACGCTCGTTATCGTTGACTCCGTCGCCCAGGTCGTTGGGGTTGCCGATCAACTCACCTTCGAAGACCTGCAGGGCAATATCGATGACGTCGTCGCCGAGGCGCCGTCCGTTCGGGAAACCGGCGTTGTCGCCACCGATCACACCGAGTCGGGAGTACTCGCCACACGAACCTTCCTCGCAGGGAGGAGTCGACAGGTTGAGGCGGAGCATCTCGCTCGGCTGGACGTTCCTCGGCTGAGTCAGGCCCTCGATACCGGTCAAGAACACCGAGATCAAGTCGTCTCGCTGAATTCCGGGCTTGTTCGGGTCGGAATCCGGCTCTTCGATGCCGTAGACGGCCTCTACCACCTTGGGAAGAATGGGCTCGTTGACCGCATCCAGGAACTGCGCGTCCTTGGTGGGCTTTGACGCATTGAAGTAGTCCTTGAGCCCGACCGGCACGACGACCTCGTTGACCAGAGGGTGACCGAGCCGGGAGACCTGTGCGAACTTCCCGGCGAACGAGACTTCACCCGTCTTCCGGTTGGAGATCTTGGCGCTGCGGCGAGAAGCCGTGCTCCATACGCCTATCACCGAGTTGTCTGCGACGTTTCCGCCCTGCGCAAGCTCGGTCTTGGGAACCTGAATCGCGAGCGTGTTCGTGTTGAACCCTCGCAGGGTGTCGTCTCCGGCCTCACTGAAGTCGCCGCCGTACAGCAGGTCGAAGACGCGCAGGTCGAGGAAAAACGGATCGTCTGCTTGACCGGCATAGGTCTTGCCGGCACCAACGGTCTCGATGGCCTCGTTACGGAGGTCCTCGTAGCTCGGCATCGATGCGGCGCCGACATCGCTGGGGGCCGCAACCGCGTTGCGAATCAGCGTGGTCGAGCTCTTTCCCGGGCGAACCTTCTTCAGTTTGTAGGTCTGGAAGAAGTTCAAATCCGGGTCGTCGAGCGACGTGACCTGCCCGGTGTTGTAAAGGAACTGCTCTTCGGCATTCCGGTAGTGGTCGGTAAAGACCCACCGGTAAATGATCTCGGGATCCGCATCACCATCGTTAGAGATCTTGATGTCGTAGCGCGTCTTCTCCGCGAACGGGTAAAAGTTCGGTCCGCCGGCCGGCTCTTCGAACGGGATCCAGTTGCTGATCAACGTCACGGTGGCCGGGTTGTCGGGACTCGTGAACGCGTAGACGTCGGTGTTGTCGATCTGAGGCTCGGAGGCCGTGAATGGAGCCTCACGGTGGCTCGACGCGTCCCCGTCCGTGGGGGCAAACGACGACACGGCGAGACCCATAGCCACCAGGGCGGCAAGCCCGCCCGCTATCAGCCGTTTCGGCGTTCGTAGCGCGGTTCCTGACTGCATAAGCGCCTCCTTGATCGATGCGACCCCGTTGTGGTGGCCTCGGACACATTCGGCACCACTGCGGCAGATGGATTGGACGGGTTTGGCTCGCGCTCGCTTGGCTAAACGAAGTCCTCGGTACGGTACGGACGTGAAAACTCCCGCGGGTCCCCTCTTGGGGCGCAATCCATTCACGCGTTTGTTCCTGGCGCAGACGATCAGCCGCTGGGGTGACACCTTCAACTTCGTCGCCCTCGTCATCACCGTCCACCGGTTGACGGGCTCGGGCCTCAAGGTGGCCGCCACGGTGGCGTTCGAGATCGTGCCCGTGCTGTTGCTGGGCTTCGTCGCCGGCGTCGTCGTCGATCGGCTCCCGCGAGCAAAGGTGATGGTGGCGGCCGATTTGGGGCGCGCCGCGGTCGCAGTAGCGCTTGCCCTGTTCCCCGACAACCTGGTCGTCATCTACGCGGCGGCGTTCCTGCTGTCGGCGCTGTCGGTGTTCTTCAATCCGGCGGCGGCGAGCGTGGTGCCGTCGCTGGTAGCACCCGCGGCCCTCGTCCGCGCCAACTCGGCGTTGTGGTCGGCGGCCGTCATATCGCAAATCGCGATGGCGCCGCTCGCGGGCGCGGTCGTCTCATTCGGCGGCCCGTCGACCGCGTTCGCGTTCAACGCGCTCACCTTCGTCGTCTCCGCCGGCTTCCTCGTGCGCCTTCCGATATCGCGAGCAGAGCCGGTCCGGGGTCGATCGTGGCACGACGTCACCGAGGGCCTTCGCCTCGTGCGAACGACGCGCTTCCTCGCGGTGCTCACGCTCGTCCAGTTCCTCGCGGCATTGTCGGCGGGCGCCACCAGCGCGCTCTTGGTCGTGCTCGCGCGCGACCGGCTCGATCTCGACGCGGCGCGCTTTGGATGGCTTCTGTCGGCGATCGGAATAGGTGCTGCCTTGGGCCCGCTGGTTCTGCAACGCTTGGTGCAGGAGGTGCGGCGCCCACTGCTTTTGTTTGGGCCCTACATCGTGCGCGGGCTCGTGGATGTCGCCCTCGCCACGGTGAGAAGTTTCGCACCCGCGCTCGCGGCGTTATCCGTCTACGGCATCGGGACCAGCGTGGGCATGGTCACCTACAACACGACGCTGCAGAAGAACGTCGACGACCGGCTGAGGGGCCGCGTGTTCGCGTTCTTCGACATGGTGTGGCAGAGCGGCAGGTTGCTCAGCATCGCGCTCGGAGGCGCGCTCGCAGACGCGGTCGGCGTCGAGGTCGTCTACCTGCTGGGCGGCGCGCTTCTGCTCTTAGCGGGAGCGGCCGGCTTTGCGCTCGTGAGATCCCCGCACCTGCTCACAGAGCCCTAACGCATCGCAAATCTGATCACGGAACGCACCTGACTTTGTCGAGGCTGCACGCTTTCGGTGCGGGACCGAGGTCGACACCGGCAAGGGAGACGACCGGCAATGTGACCTTCGACGCGTGCTTGGCGCCGTAGAAGACCGTGTTGATCCCCACCGGGCGCTTGGGGACGTAGGCGTAGTAGCTGTCGACGATCGGCGGCGTGTGGATCTTCACGACCAGGCGGTGCCCCGGACGGAAGACGTGCCCGAGCGGGAAGATCTCGACGAGGTAGCGGTACGTCTTGCCGGGCTCGATCTCGGTCGGGTTGGTGTGGGGGCGGTACGGCCGGTAGACCACGCCGTCTCGCTTGTCGCTGAGCGCCGGATCGTAGGCCCGGTGGCTCGCCTTGAGCATCCCGCGCTGCAGGTAATACCGGCTCCCGTCGGGCGCCTCGTCGATCAGCTGCACGAACAGCTCGGTGTCGGGGGCGGTCGAGGACGCAAACAGGGTGGCGGTTGCGGGTCCGATCACTGCGGTCGGGCTCCGGAACTCGCGCGACGCGAACTCGAGCTCGTCGGGGGCGGACGCGGTCGTGACCGGGGAGCCGGCGGTGTGTCCCGCCTGATAGGACCATGCCTGGCGCGGGCTTCCGGAGAGATAAGCGCTCGACGCCACCTTTTTCCCCGGCCGCTCGATGTCTAGCCCGCCGCCTCCCTTGAGATAGAAGTCGGTCCAACTCGTGTCCTCGAGCGGGAACGTGCGCGAATCTTTGCGACCGTTGGAGCGGCCGTTCGACATCTCGAGCAACGTCGTCACCGACGACGGGGGGTAGCCGGGGGCCCCGCCGCGCAACCAGTAATCGAGCCACGCCCGGCGGTCCCTCCACACCTCCTCCGGATTCGTCTGCGTTCCGTGGTCGCCGTTGGTCATCAACAACCGTTTCGCCGGTGCGTCGAGCGCCTCGAACAGGTGGTAGGGGCCGCGCGGGCCCGTCTGTTCGTCCTGGTAGGCGCCGGTGATGTGGACCGGGACGCGGATGCGCTCGGCGTAGTTGATGAGCGAGCGCGCCTGGAACCACGCATTGTCGGTCTCGGACAAACCCTGAACGATCGGGTCGTTGAGGATCGTCCTGCGGTGGGTCGCGACGTTGCGCGCACATCGTTCGTCGCCCGCCGCCAGTCCCGGAAAAGTCCCGCCCCCCACGTCGTAGAGGTTGCGGATGACCCCGGTCCACGCCAGCGGGAAACCGTAGTTGCTGACCCCGCCCGGGTAGACGATGCCGCGGTAGAGGTCGTCGATGAGTCCCGACACCGACACCGCCCGCAGATGAGGCGGGCGAGTCGCCGCCACCATGAAGCCGGTTATCCCGCCGTAGGAGTGGCCGTATATGCCGACGTCGCCGTTCGACCATGGCTGCTTGGCAATCCACTCGACCACCTCGCGCCCGTCGAGCGCGCTGCGCCACGAGAACAAGTCGAATTCGCCCGACGAGCATCCGGTGCCGCGCACCGACGCGTGGATCGTGACGTAGTCCTCTTCGAAGACCTTGGTGAGGCCTCGGCTCCCCTCGCCGCCGTAGTTGCCGGGCGTCGTGCCGTCGGACGATCCACCGTCGTAGCCCGACATCTCGAAGATGGTCGGGTACCGGCGGCCCTCGACGTAGCCCTTCGGCATCCGGATGTTCACCGCGATGAGCGTGCCGTCGCTCATCTCGACATAGCCGTTGGGAGCAGCTTCGGCCCGAGGGACGAGGGTGAGGCACGCGAAGACGACGACGCCGATAAGGGGACCGATCGTTCGTCGGATGACACCCGTCATCTGCGCGTTCTCCCCTCACCCGAGAACTTTCTGTCACTGACTCCTTTCCCCTTATCAGGACAGGTAATGCCGGAGAAAATCCGTCATCTGACGCCACGCCGACGCGGGCGTCTCGTCCGCCAGCACGAGAACGGGCGCGTCCGACACCTCCTGCTCCGGGCCCGGCACGTCGAACACCACGATCGTCTCGACGGTTCCGGCCTGCGCCACTTCACGCGCCCGGGAGGCTCTCGCCGATAGATCGACGACGCCGAGGCGCGGGTGCCAGTTCAGGGTCAGGTGCTCGGCCGCGTCGCGAAGGATCGCGCTCACCCGGCGCGGGTCAAGACCCGCCTCGAGGCGATCCGCCTCGGCGGGATCGCAGGGGACGGCTCCGGCATAAAGATCCGGAACGAGGACCGAGAAGCGCTCGTCGCTTGTGAGCCGGTCGGCGAGCGCCATGACTTCCGCGGTCATTCCCGGCGCGCCGTGAAGCACAAGCACCCCGGGGCCGGCGCGCGGCAGCGTCGCAGAGAAATAGCCCGTGGCCGCTCCCCTGCCTCCGCCAAAACGGATGACCTCACCCACGACGAGCTGTCCCGTTCACGACATCATCTTGCGCCGGCGGCGCACATCTGCTTTTATCAGAGAGCCGCATCCGAGTACTCCTCCGGAGTGCGCGATCGAAGGAGGCGATGAGCATGGCGACCAAGAGAGAAGTTCTCGACAACTAGCCGACCGGCTGCTCGCCCGCGCACTTCGTGCGCACCTTCATCGCACCACCTCTGCAGCCGTCCCGGCTGACACGCGCACTCGTTCCCTGCTGAGAGAGGAGCACCTCGCTTGGAAGCCATGTCGCTGCGCGCGCTCGGATGGAGCGACGCGCGGCAAGAGCAATTTCACTCCATCGCAATCGAAGGTCTTGAGCCGGCACGCGTAGTCGCGGTTCATCGCGGCGTGTACGTCGGTCTCGCCGCTTCCGGCGAGGTAAACGCCCGCCCGACCGGACGCTTCCTTCACAAAGCAACCGCCGGAGAGATGCCTGCAGTAGGCGACTGGATCGCAATCGAACACGACGGACAGAACGCGCGCATACACGCGGTGTTGGAGCGGTCGACGAAGTTCGCGCGCAAGGTAGCGGGCGATGAGACCGAAGAACAGGTCCTCGTGGCCAACGTCGACATCGTCTTCCTCGTGTCCGCGCTCAATAGCGACTTCAACCCGAGGCGCATCGAGCGTTACCTCGTGACCGCGTTTTCGAGCGGCGCCCGTCCCGTCATCGTTCTTACCAAAGCAGATCTCTGCGACGACGCTGCGCTGCGGGCGCTCGAGGTCGAAACCGTTGCACCGGGCACCGACGTCGTCGTGACGAGCAGCATCACCGGAGAGGGCTTCTCCGAGCTCACCGATTATGCGCAGCCGGGCGTGACGCTTGCGCTCCTCGGCTCGTCCGGGGTCGGAAAGTCGACGATCGTGAACGCACTCGCCGGGCGGGATCTCCAGCACGTCAAGGGCATCCGGAACGACGGCAAGGGGCGTCACACGACGACCCACCGCGAGCTGTTCGTTCTCCCGTCGGGCGCCCTCATCATCGACACCCCGGGGATGCGAGAGCTGCAGCTATGGGATGCCGAGACCGGTCTCGACCCCACGTTCGCCGACATCGCCGCCCTGGCGGCCGGTTGCCGGTTCGCCGACTGCGCTCATCGAACCGAACCCGGCTGTGCGGTTCGGCAGGCGAGTGCCGACGGCACGTTGGATGCCGATCGGCTCGCCGCTTACCGCAAGCTCGAACGGGAGCTCGCGTACCTGGAGCGGAAGCAGGACAAGCGGGCACAGGCGGATGAAAGCCGGAAGTGGCGGGCGCTCACCAAGGCGATGCGGAGCAAGCAACGCTGAGAACGGACGGGCGCGCCCGGTCGCCGCCGGCGCTTGGCCGACGCCGCGGCATGAGGAATCTGCTTCCCTTCCTGGTCTACGTAGGGCATTCTGTCGGCGGCACCTCTAGGGTGGGTGCCGCAGTTGTTGAATGCCGACGAGGGGACGGGGATGTTTCACCACAAGCTGCTGTCTGTCGCGGGCGCGCTCTTGGCCCTGCTCACAATGCCCACCGGCACGCTCGCCACTCCGGTCACGCCGGAGCCGAAAGTCGAGAAGGCACCGCCGGAGATCGTTCTCCCGGAGCCCGGCGCCTACCAGGGCCTCGGCACATGGATAGACATGTTCGACGTAAGCCCGTGGAAGTACCCCGAGAAAGCAATCGATCGTATGGCCGAGCGCGGCGTTCGCACGCTGTACCTGCAGACATCGAACTGGCAAAAGAGCTTCCCGATTTACAAGCCCGACGTGACCGCGCGGCTCATCGATCAGGCGCATCTCCAGGGCATCAAGGTCGTCGCCTGGTATCTGCCGTCGTTCACCAACCTCAGGAAGGACTTCCGCCGCACCCGCGCCGCCGTCGATTTCACCACCGCAACCGGCAACAAGTTCGACTCGTTCGCCCTCGACATCGAGGCAACCGAGGTTCGGGACGTCTCGGAGCGCAGCCGTCGCGCCATGAGCCTCTCGCAGAGAATTCGCGATTACGTGGGAGCCGACTACGAGCTGGGTGCGATCATCCCCGACCCCGCGGGACAGGTCTACTGGCCCGGCTACCCCTATGCGGAGACCGCCGCGATCTACGACGCGATCCTTCCCATGGGCTATTACACCTACCGGGTCGACGGCTACCGCGCGACCTATCGTTATGCGAAGCGCAACGTGACGATCATTCGTCGCGAAGCAGGCGACGACGTTGCCGTGCATGCGATCGGTGGGATCGCGGGGAGGGCCACCAAACGCGAGGTGCAGGCGTTCATCGACGGCTCCCGCGCCGCCGGGATCAGCGGGCTCAGCCTCTACGACTTCCCGATAACGCTCGAGTGGGAGTGGACCAAGCTCACCCGCTGAATGCACAAAGCCGATCGTCCTGCAATATGGCGCGATGGCGCGCCGCGGCTTTTTGATAGCAGTTCTCGGCCTCGTGATTTTCATCGCGGGAGCTGCTGCGGTGTTCCTGCGGGACGACTCGCAACCCCATGCGGACCCACCACCGTCGCGGGCGGAAGACTCCCGGCCCACGAACCCGAGGCCGTCCGAGCGCCGCACCGACGCAACGATTGCAGGCGTTGTAGAACATCTGGACGCGTTCGCGGACATCGCCCGGCACCATGGAGGGGAGCGCGCCGCGGGAACGCCGGGATACGACGCGTCGGCCGACTACGTCATCGAACGTCTCGAACGAGCCGGCTACGACGTGACGACCGAGCGCGTTTCGTTCACCGCGTTCGTCGAACGCTCGCCATCGCAGCTGTTTGTGAACGGTCGGCGCGCCGGCAGGAACTCGTTCAAAGTGATGTTGTTCTCCGGATCGGGGGACGTGAACGGCGCGGTCATGCGAGTACCGGGCGGGTGCGCAGCTTCGGATTTCGACGACTTTGCGCGTGGGAGCATCGCTCTGGTGGCGGCCGCCGACTGCCCCTACGTCGAACAGGCGACCAACGCCGAAGCCGCGGGAGCAACCGGGGTCCTCTTCACCCCGCTCGAGGAGGAAGCGGGAGTGGGTCCTCTGCGCGGGACCCTCGGCGAGTCCTCGGAGGTGAGCGTTCCCGCGCTCGGGATCACCTACGGCCTCGGGGGTCGGCTCGCAGACGCCCGGTCGGTGCGGATAAGGGTCGATGCCTTCACCAAACCTGCACGGGCGCGCAATGTGATCGCACAAACGCCCGGCGGCCGCGGTGACTCGGTCGTCGTGGTGGGCGCACACCTCGACAGCGCAGTCGGCAGCCCCGGCATCAACGACAACGCGTCCGGATCGAGCGTGATCCTCGAGCTCGCGGAAACACTCGCCGACAAGAAGTTGCGAAACGGCGTGAGGTTCGGGTGGTGGGCGGCCGAAGAGTACGGCCTCCGCGGCTCGATCCACTACGTTGAGAACCTTGATGAGAAAGAGCGGGAGTCCATCGCCGCGTACCTGAACTTCGACATGGTGGCGTCACCCAACTTCGTCCGATATGTCTACGAGGGCGAGGGCGAACCCGACGGTTCGATCGCGATCGAGGATGAGTTCCGCGCCTGGTTCCAAAACAGAGGCCTTGCGATCGAGGGCATCCCCCTCGAGGGCCGCAGCGACCATGCGCCGTTCGCGCGCGCCGGGATCCCGGTGGGGGGCCTGTTCACCGGGGCGAACATGCTCAAGACGAACTCGGACGTCGAGGCCTTCGGCGGCATCCCCGGCACCGGCGAAGACGCCTGCTATCACCTCGCATGCGACGACCTCGACAACATCAGTCGCGCCGTGTTGAAGCAGATGACCGCGGCCGTCGTGCACGTGGTGAACGTGATGGCGCACACACCGGGGGTCATCCCGTAGGCGGTACCCTTGGCCTTCCGGCCCCATCGTCTAGCCAGGTCAGGACGCCGCCCTTTCAAGGCGGTAGCACGGGTTCGAATCCCGTTGGGGCCACCTCTAGAAGGGCAGGTCAGCGTGACAATTGACAGGCTCCCGAGGCGGTATCGAAACACCCCGAACAGGCCTTTCAAGGCGGTAGCACGGGTTCGAATCCCGTTGGGGCCACCGACGCGGATCCGCCACCTCGCTGTCCTCGCTCTTCCGAGATTCGGCAATGCATCGGCGAGGATGTTGTAGCATGCTATTACAATGTTGACCGTGCCCGAGGCCGCGCGCCGCTCCGGAAAGAACCCCGAAACCATCCGGCGGTGGATCCGCGAAGGCCGGTTGCGATCGAGGAAAGTCGGTACTCAACACGTCATCGATGAAGAGGATCTCGAATCGCTCCTGGAGAACGGACTGCTACCCGCCCCCTCGGACTGGAACCAGATGTTCACCGGCGACCCCATGCCGAATTGGGAAGCGATCATCCGCCGCCAACGCGTCCAGCACTAGCGTGATAGTGATCGATGCCAGCTCGGCCCTTAGAGCTGCGCTCCGACCTCGGGGGCTTGACGATCTCTCTACGTTGGAGCCGGTCGGACCTCCCCTGTTGTGGTCGGAAGGGCTGTCCGCCATCAGACAGGCAGTGTGGCGTGGGGATATCACCGAAGCGGTGGGGCTCGAAGCGCTGTCGCGGTTCCTGTCCGCGCCGATCGAGCGTAGAGCCCCTCGCCAACTTTACGAACGGGCGTGGCGGGTCGCTGCTGAGCTCGGCTGGGCCAAGACATACGACGCCGAGTACGTCGCACTCGCCCAGGTAGTCGGTTGCCCGCTGCTCACGAGGGATCTTCGCCTGAAGCGCAGGGTTGAAACGATCGTCGACGTCATCGGTCCCGCAGACCTCTGAAGTGCATCAGTTCCTAATACAACTCGCTCGCCGGATCCCACGGAGCGCGGGGCGATCGGGTGCGCTCGCCCCTGAGGTTTATTTGGACCAACGACCACCCGGGGGGTGGTTCTTGGTCCAAACCCCACGTTCCTCGCCGATCAGTCGACCCGGAACTCCCACGCCATCCCTTTGAGCGCGTGGGGGGTTCCATCGGGCGCTTCGATGAAGCACAGGAACGCATACCGTCCGGGGCCGAGATCCACGGCGAACCCGCCCTCCGCTCCCGCGGGGAGGCGGGCGGTCTGCGCCATCGAGGCGACGGTTCGGCGCTCGTCCCCGGCGAGCTGCTCCCGTATCGGAGGCACACCCTTCGGGAGGAACACCACGAGGATCTCGTGGTCTTCGCCTCCGGCATTGTCGGCTCGCACGACCACGCGACCCCTCGCCATCTCTCCCTCGACCGCGAACGAGTACTCGTCCAGCACAACGTCGACGACGGCCGGTCCCTTGGGGAGGGCGGCGCCCCCGGCGCCGGTGCAGGATGGGCTCAGCAACAGGAGCGCCGACACACCACGAGCAGTCCATCTCACGCCGACTCCCCGGAGTCGCGGAGGGCGTTTCGCCGGTAGCGCAGGATGAAGAGCGCCAGCAGAAGCGCGGCGGTCGTCGTGCCCGCAAGGGGCGCGATCCAGGACCGGCCGCCGTCCGCGAAGACGATCGTGGTCGCGAAGATGTCCTGTTGGATGCTGTCGAAGTTGTTGCGCGTGTCGGTCCACGCGGCGAGCACTTCTGAATCTGCCGAGGCGAGCGCGATCCTCGAGCCGAACTCGATCAGTCCTTCGGCCGAAGGGATTGCATACGTAGTCCCGAGCCGCGAGTCCGAGGGCATGCTCGTGAGCCTCACGTTCTCGGCGAAGCTCTTTCCTCCGTCGTCGGAAAACGTGTAGTAGACGTGGTTGCGCAGATTCTCGGGATCGTCCCGCCGATCGTAGAAGATGACGTCGAGACGCCCTCCCGGCGCGCCCGATAAGCGCGGCATGTACTGGTCTCGGTTACCCATGTCGTCGTTCAGGCGCCGGGGTCGACTCCATTGTTGCCCATCCTCGGAAGCGCTCAAGAACACATCGGGACTTCCCCCCCGAGCGTCGGACCAGGCTGCGAACACGGTGCCCGATTCGTTCGTCGCGACCGACGGCGCCGCCATCGTGAAGATCACCATCACCCGTTCGAACGGAACAATCGCGTCGTCGACCACGACGGGATGGTCAAATCGCTCGCCGCCGTCGGACGACGTGACGCTCACGAGCGACCACGTCCCGTCCCACGTCGGCCCGGGAAGTCCGGCGTAATCGCGTAGATCGTCTTCCAGATCGAAGTACAGGACGTGGACCTGCAGCGCCGGATGGCGCCGGCGTCTCCTGGTAGGCGGGTTCATCGTGATGGGCGCGGTCTTGATGGCGGGATCGTTTGCCTATGCCTGCATTTTGAGGACCGGCACTCTTCTCGTCTGCTCGCCTCCGTCGAGGACCTTCACGAGCGGGACACAGTGCTCGAGAGCCACCGGGACCAGCGGACAAAGCGGGCTGGCGAGGTTCAGTAAGACGGGATCGGTGATCTCGATCAAGGCCAACAACATGACCAGCAGCGAATACAGCCTCCATTTCCGGGCCCCCGGGGCGACGAGCAGCTGCACAGGGCACAACGGCACGACGACGTTGTCGCTCCTCGGCACCGATGGGAACGGGCAGCCGTTGACCGTTCCGGGACCGAGGTTCTTCTTCAACGATTTGGCGACACCCCAGGTCGACGCGGTCGGCAGGGCACAGGTGTGCGCGGTGCAGCAGCCGCGGCCGACGACGGCCCAGACGGTGAACGTGACGGTCATCTGAAGCGAACGCCCCGACCGGCCGTCAGGCTGCGGGGGGCATACGGCCAAACACGGCCTAAAGTGCTGTATCACATATCGTGATACAGTGTCGAGATGGCTAAAGCTATCTCAGTGCGTCTGGACGACGAGACCCTAAAGGCGCTGGCTAGGCTCGAGGCTACCGGGTTGAGTCGATCGAAAGCGATTCGCCAAGCCGTCGTGGATGCTGCGGACCGGTTGCGGCGGCGGGAGTCTCTGGCCGGGGAAGCAAGAGCGCTCGAAGCCGACGAGAAGGATCGGCGAGAGATGCTTGAGGTTGCGGCCCTCATGGAGAGCCTGCGTGCGCCGGGGTGACATCTACGAATTCAGGCCTCCGAAGGGTCGCGGTCACGAGCAGCGGGGCAAGAGATACGGCGTGGTGGTTCAGGCAGCCGCTTTGCTCCCACGCTCGGTCGTGATTGTCGCCCCTACCTCGCGCAGTGCCCGGCCGGCGTCTTTTCGACCAGAGATCGGAATCGGAGATCAATCGACAAGGGTTCTCGTCGAGCAACTGGGCGCGGTGGATGCGACAAGGCTGGGGGAACTCGTGGGTCACGTAAGCCCCGAGGAGATGTGGGGTATCGATGAGGGACTCATGACGGTTTTGGGTCTGCTCTAGGGTCCCCGGTCCGAGCCAAATCTCAGCGAAAAGGGAGAGCAGCCATCGAGGACGCGGTTCGCGCGCATTTTGATCACCTCACTGACTCAGTGCGGGCTCAACTGACGGAGGCTTTCCGTTCGGTTTCCGACGCGGGTTTGACGTTTGAGAAGACATCGGGCCTAAACCAGGTCGGGAACGCACGCTTCATATCACGCGGACCCTCGACCGTAATGTGACGCCCGCGGAGCGTCTGCTCCCAGGTGCAACGATCTCGTAGCGCTCGAGCTTGCGAAGGCGGTTCGAGAGAAGAGTCTTAGGTGCCCCTGCTGGAATCCGGCAGCTACGGCAGATTCGAGAGCGTGACGCTGATCGTTCCTGTCGTTACGATTCTCTGGGTCGGGCAATCGAGTGGCGTGATCCAGTGGAATCCAAGATAGAAATGCAGCTCGTCGCCTGGACTGAAAGATATGGGTTCGGTGGTCTCGCCGCAGAAAGTTCCGACCGTCTCCCCATTGCTCAGCACCTCAACGAAAACGGGCTGGCCGTGAATGTCCGTGACTTTCGCTGAGAAGAAGGCCTCCCTCGCACGGGTGTCGATGGATAGGCACGCCCACTGGCCGGTAACCGAGTTGCAGCCGGTGACCTGCGGCACGAACGGGCCGTAGCTACCACGCACGGTCCGCTCGACACGTGTGCGCTTTTTCTTCTTGGCCTCCGCCGTCGCCACGGAACCGGCCACCAGTCCGAAGACCATGAACAAGATCAATAAGCGCTTCATCTCTATCCCCTAGAACCGTAACGGCGGATTTTTCGTCTTTCGATTCCTTTCGCCACCCCGCCCCAAATTTCCTTCCCAATGTCGTGTCGTCCTCCCGACACCGCGCGATAAAGGCCGACCGCCCAGCATTCAGACCACCGTGGGATGGTCGCCCGCCGCTAGCGCTTCGCCCCGCTCGTGATGATCCGGTCGGCGGTTCGGGCGAGGCCGGCCGCCGACACCATGCGGCGCGCCCCCCCGGCTCCGGGGCGAGCACCGACGAGCATGATTCCCCCCCGCCGCGCCGCGGCCGCCCCGAGAAGGGCTGCGTCGAGCGTCGAGTTGCCGTTTGCGACGTAGATGATGTTCTTGGGCATTCCCCGGCCGAGCGACTCCTTTGCGACCGCAGTCGTGACCGCGTTGCGCGCGTTTCCGCCGAGGCGCGTCACCTCCGGGAGCCCTTCGAGAGCGGCGTCGGCAACGTCATCACTTCCACCGACGACGAGGGTTTCGGGGATGCCGAATGTTTCGAACCCATCCTTCGTCTCCTGCGGTATCGAGTTGCGATTCGTGAACAGAACCGGATAGCGGAGCGCGGCCGCGAGCGCGGTCGCCGCAGCCGCACTGCTACTGGAGGGGTTCACCACCACCGCACTGCTGAAGGCAGGCGCATTGTTCTCTTTCTGCTCATCGGTGCGAGGATCCATCTCGATGGCGATATTGACGGCCGTCTCGGGTGCGTTCTTCCCGGCAATCCGCGCTATGGCATCTTCAGCAATGCCCGCCTTCTTCAACTGCTCCTCGACGCCGCCGCCGAGGCTCTTCTCGTCGCCGATGATGTAGGCGCCGGCCGGGTTGAGACGCACAATCTCCCGTCGCACCGCCTTAGACAAACCCGCGCGGCTGCCAACGAGAACCGGGGCCGAATTCGAGCGGGCAAGAATTGCGCCCGCGAGTGCCGCTTCCGTATCCCGCTCGTTCACGACGACCACCTTCGTCACCGGGGCGTCGTTCTTCTCCTCTCCTCCGCCGGGATAGGTGAGGCGCGACAGCGCGACCGACAGATCGGCTGAGGAAGAAGCGCCTACCTCTTGAACGGGAACTGCGCCGCGCGCTGCGAGATCTACCTTCGCAAGGAAGATGTCCTGTGTGTCGGTGTCGGCGTTGCCGAGGCGCGAATCGCTCCACGCGACCAGGACCTTGTTCCGTCCCACCGGCACCGACTGTGCTCCCCAGAAGGGGCCGAAATTGGTCTCGTCCCGTACGCCGACGTCGAGGTCGCGCGTTCGGTCGGTGATGCGGCGGTTCGGCGAGAAGGTTTGACCGCCGTCGCTCGAGTAGGCGTAGTAGACGTCTTCGAACGCGACGCTCGTACCTCCGTGTCCGGTCGACGGTGACTCGGGATAAAAGTGGCGCCGGTCGTACCACGTGACGTCGATACGTCCCTCCGGCGTGAGCGACAACCACGGAGCATTCTGCTCGACGGCGTTTGCCTCCGCGTCGTCGTTGATGCGCACCGGTTCCGACCACGTTTGTGCCGCATCCGACGAAGAACGCAGGAAGACGTCGTTGTCGCCATGAAGACCGGCCTGATAGACGACGTAGAGCTTGCCGTCGCGATCGATCGCCAGCTTCGGCATGAAACCGGAAAATGCAGTCGCCCTCTCGTCGGAGATGGTTCGCCGCGTCCACGTCCGTCCCCCATCGCTCGACAGCGCAAGACGTAGCGACTGCCGCGCGGCGGCGAAGTTGTGGACGACGATGCCGCGATAAGCGATGTAGATCGTTCCGTCGGGCGCCACCACCGGTTGCGACTGTTCGCGCGCGGTCTCCTCGGGCCCGTTGATTTGCATCGGCGCAGAAAAGGTCTTGCCGCCGTCGGTCGACGAGGTGAACATGACCGACTGCGGCCCGAACGATGCCCCTCCTTCGCCCGGCGCGACTCGCCACGCGGTGATGTAGATCGTGTCGCCCTCAGGACTGGGAACTACGGCGATCTCCGGCCGGATGTACTCGACCTCCGCCACCTGTCCCGGGATGGCGACGGTGGCGCGGGCAAACTTCCGCCCGCCGTCGCCGGACTTGGCAACGAGGATCGAATCCCCGGTCGGCTCGCCTTCGAAGCCGGAGAAAGTTGTGTACACGGAGTTGCCGGAACCGAAGGCGACCGTTCCGTTGAGGCGCGCCCAGCCGCCGTCGTCGAGCGGTGAACACGATTCGTGGGCGTATCCCTCGGGCGCTTTGAGCGTTCCCCCGCTCCACGACTTGCCCGCGTTGAAACTGACGTGGTATTCGCATTTGGCATCGCGATACTCCTGGTTGACCTCAACCAGGTGACGGGGATTGGATGGGTCCACGGCAAGACCGACGACATCGCGGGCGCGCGCGGGACGGGGATCCGACCTGAGGAGATAGTTCGGTCCGACGCGGAGGCCGGCGGCGGCATGTGCCGACCCCGCGGGGATCGCTCCGCAAAGCAATACAGCGGCAACAAGCGCACTACCTGATCTGCCCAAGCTCATTGGTCACTCCCTCCGGCGCCGGATGCGGCGCCCGCCCTCCCCTCGTGGATACATGGGTGATTCGCCGCGCGGCCGATTTGTCCTGTTCTCCTTTCCGAAGACGATGCGACCGTCGTTTAGCCTCAACGGATGTACCGGCCGGCCTTGATTCTCTGCCTTGCGTTGCTACTGTCGTGCGCGCCCGACGACGGGGGGCGCCTGCCGCGGAGTGCAGGGATGCCCGATTCTCCGGAGGGGCGCGACCGTCCCGCAACGAGGACGGACGAAGGTGACTGGGCCGAGGACACCGCGGCGCGACTTGCGAACGTCGACGAAAAATTCAACGACCTGCTCGAGGTGTGGATCGACGAGACCGACTCGCAGCCTTACGGCGCGAAGTTCCGCGACCTCGAGCTCCTGGGGTTGAAAAAGCAGAAGCTGATGCGGCGCCTGGTCAAGTTTCCGAGGCTCTCGAAGGACGTCCTTCCGATGCTGCCGACAAGGCTTCGGCTCGAAGCTCACCGCAACATCAAAGCCGGGCGCGACCTTTACCGGCTGACGCAGCCGATAAAGGGCAAGGTGCGGATGAAGACGTCGAAGCCGAAGGGGCCGACGAGACTGCTGGGGTACTACGACGAGGCGGAGCGGCGCTTCGACGTGCCGTGGACGATCCTCGCGTCCATCAATTTGATCGAGTCGAAGATGGGCAGGCTGAACGGCCCCTCCTCGGCCGGGGCGCTGGGGCCGATGCAGTTCATGCCGGCGACATGGGATGCATATGGACGCGGCTCGCCGTTCAACACGCACAACGCGATCATGGCCGCGGCCCGCTATCTTGCGGCCAACGGCGCGCCGCAACGAATGCGTAACGCTCTGTGGAACTACAACCACTCGGATCTGTACGTGAACGCGGTGCTCGCTTACCACCGGCACATGAAGACGTATCCCAAGTCCTATTACGGCTACTACTTCTGGCAGGTGTTCGTGCGCACCGCGGGCGGCGACAAGCAGCTCACCGGCCCGGGCTCGAACTACCGCTACTGACCGCGCCGCGCCCGTCGCGCCGCCGGAACCAGGACGAGTGAGGCTCCGGCGAGCACCGCCAACCAACCTCCCTGGGGTAGAAGATGACGCACCGCCGGCGACGCCGACGGCTCCTCGCTGAACGCGACGAACTGACGAACGATGTCTTGCTTGTTCGATTCTTCCGTGCCGGCGCGCGTATCAGTCCACGCCGCCATCGCTTTGTCGTCCGTCGACAGCAACGCCAGAGTCGTTCCCAGATCCGCCATGTCGCGCTGCGAGCCGAAGCCGATGCGCGAATCGAACGGACGGTCGGTCAGCGTCACCCGGCGAGAGAATGTCTCTCCTCCGTCGAACGAAGATTGCAGCGACACTTCGTTCATGACGTTCTCGGGGTCGTCCCTTCGATCGTAGTAGACGACGTCGATGCGTCCGGCGAGAGATATACCCATGTGCGGAAGGTACTGCGAGGTCTCGTCGTCTTCGTCGGTGTCGTCGATGCGGACGGGCGGACCAAAGCTGTCACCTCCGTTGCGAGAGGTCCACATCGATACACCCGCCCCGCCATCCGCCCGATCGTGGAACGCGACGTAAACGGATCCGTCGGACTGGTCGATCGCGAGCGACGGAGAGGGTGGATTGAAGACGATGAAGCGCTCGGGCGGAGCCATCGTGCCGACCTCGGCTTCCGACCACGTCTCGCCGCCGTCGGGCGACGTCGCCAGCACCAAGGTGAAGCTCCCCGGGTGGGGTGGTCCGCCCCGGCCCTCGTGAGCACCTTCGTAATCGAGACGATCGTCGCCGACATCGACGTACAACACTCGCAGGCGGCCGTCGGGACCGACGCCGGCGACGGGCGTTACGACCCTCTCCCGTGCGGGATCACTTACCTCGGTCGGATCGCTCCACGTCGTCCCACCGTCGTCCGAGACCATCACCATGATCGGGTTCCCGGGATTGGTGAAGCGGTAGAGACCCACCTCGTCGGCCTGCAACCAGGTCAAATACAAACGCTCGGGGACCACCGGGTCTGCTTCGAGGCCGACCTGAAACGCCAGTTGTCCCACCACGCGCTCCGGCGCGCCGAGGCTCCGGCCTCCGTCGTCCGAGCGCACGTGCCACACCGCGTTGGGCACGTTCCCCTGCCCCGCGAGGGTCACGAAGATCATGTGGAGTATCCCGTCGGATGAGAACGCGACGTCGGGGGCGTAGCACTTCGGCTCCTCGCCTGCCGGTACGGGGATGGGTAGCTGGCGGAACGTCGCGCCTCCGTCGAACGAGACGTGAAGGGCGCACGAGTAGCCGGGGGTATCGATTCGGTTGGCGACGACGAGGTTGTTCTCGTCGGCCGGGTTCTGTGCCAGGCGCGGCGAGTTGTGCGCCGAGACATCGGCGGCTTCGGTCGCCCCCTCGTTCACCGGCAGGTTTCCGCCCACGAGGCGCGGCTCGGGAGTCACGTCGAACGCCTCGGCGACGAGAAGGGCCCCCAGTCCCGCGGCGATGAGCCCGACGCCGAGGGCGATGAACCGGAGGTTCGGCCGCGGCCGTGGGTCCCGGGTCGATCCCGGTTCGGTATCCCGGTGGGGTTCTGTTGTGGCCGAGGTCATGCCGCCGAGCTCGGCTGCGTCATCGCTGCTCGGCCGCTCCCGGCGCGACGAAGAGCAGCTACCGAAGGTCTTCTGCCTCCGAGCCCGCCCGGCGACGCCGAACCTCGGCGACCAAGAACCCGCCGAAGACCCCGAGCAGACCGAGTGCGAGCAGGATGATCCCCGCCACCAGCATCGGCGTGCGCGCCTCCGGCGAGCCGGCATCGACCAGCGGATCGCTTACCGAAGCAGACCTACCCTCACGCAAACCGCTCCACATTTCGGTTGCGGTTTGGGAGTCGAGCTCCGCCGGCACGGGAGCTTCCCCGAACAGCCGTCCGGCCGCCGACCTTCCCGGGACCCGCCGCCCCGGGTCGGGGGGAAGGGAAGCCTCGAACACCGGCCCCATCGCCGTCGTCACCGCAGTCGACGGACCCGAGAAGCGGCCCGACGGGGCGCCTCCGGCGGCCGGGCGAGATCCGCGATCGCCGCGAGCACCTCTATCGGGATTGTCGTTGCCCCGCGCCGGCGGATTGTCCGGCTTGGGTTCCCCGCCGCCCGCCGGGGGCGGCTCCTCGTTGCTCGGAGGGGGAGGCGCGGCTTCCGACTCGACCGTGAAGACGGCGTTGGCTCGTTCGTCCATACGGTTGCCCTCGGCGTCCCACGCCTGCGCCAACACCAGATAGGACCCATCCTCGGCCTCTGGGATCGTGATCGTGAGCGAGAACTTCGGCCCGGTCGCCTCGCCGAGCACGGGGCCGTCGTAGCTTTGCCACGTCAATTCGACCCGGCTCTCCTTGAGGAGATCGCCGGTGACCGTGACCTGGGTTCCCGAGATGCCCGCCTCGGGATCCAATTTGATCCACGGATTCGGGTTACACGCCCACGCGAAACCCATCGCGCCGAGCGCGACCGCGAGCGGCGCGACGAAAGACAGGAACCTGCGAGACGTGGCATTCATCTTCGGCGTCTCCCTCTCGCGGAACACCGTCGGCACGGAAAAATCCCAAAAACAGCCCCATTATTCAAGCAGAGCAAAGTCGCATCCGCAAGGCGTGCGAGCCGCGATAGTGGACGGGTGGAAGCGGCCGAGCGGTGGCGACGGTTGGTGTCGGAGCGGCGGGAGGCCGACCGGGTCCTGGGTTCCAAAGACGATCCGGCGACGGCATCCTTTTGGGACGGGCGGTCGGCCAATTACGCGGCCGTTTCGTCGCAGGCGCTCCACGATCCCCTCGTGGCCCGCATCGGTCGATCGGTGGGTCCCGACACGACGGTTCTCGACGTGGGCGCGGGAACCGGCCGCATCACGCTCCCCCTCGCCGCGCGGGCACGGGAAGTGACCGCCGTCGACCCGAGCCCGGGCATGCTCGGGGAACTGCGGCGCGCCGCCGAGGAAAGCGGGGTGACCAACGTCACGACGCTCGAAGGTAGGTGGGAGGACGTCGACCCGCCGGAGGCCGACGTAACGATCTGCGCCCATGTGCTCCCCATGATCGAGGACGCATCCGGGTTTCTCGCCAAACTCGACCGCGCCACCGGCCGCCGCGCGTTCGTCTGTCTCCGGGCGACCGGGCTCGATTACCTATCCGACCCCCTGTGGCGCCACTTCCACGGATCGTCGCGGCGCGCCGGGCCCTCCTACCTGGACGCGGTGGCCGTTCTCGAGGAGCTCGGCATCTCGCCCACGGTCCACATGATCGAGGTGCCCCTCATGGCTCGCTTCGACGATCTCGACGCGGCGGCTTCCTTCTACGGGCGGGCGCTCATGATCGAGCGAGAGGAGGAGCGCGAACGGGAGCTGCGAAAACTGCTGTCGTCGTGGCTCGTCCGGCGCGCCGGTCGCCTCTATCCGCCGGCCCGGCGGGTTCCCGCCGCCCTGCTCACGTGGCGGGCGCGCCGCCGGTAGATGTCGCCGGCATCTATTGCTCCCCTTCCCCCTCAATGAGTAGCTTGCCAAGACAAGCAAGCGTGCAACGGGACACCAGGGGGGAGCCATGCGATCGAGCCGGACAAAAGGGAAATCGAGCGTTTGGGCGGTCTTCGCGGCCGTTCTTGCGGCAACACTTTCTGCCGGGGTCCTGCAGGCGAGTGCCGCCGACCCCTCGACCCGGGCGGTCGACGGCCTCAACGGCGCCGACGCCCGCCTGGTCGCCGCCGACATCTCCCCCCGCCCGGCGTCTTCTCGTGTCGCCCGCTCCGCCTCGGCCGCGGCCGTCACCGAGAACACCAGAGTCGTCGGCTTCGACGCGCTCGGCGGCGGCGGGCTCAACGGCGAAATAACGGTCATCGGTGACATCGCGGTCGTGGGCGCGGGCCTCATTCAGGACTCGGCGTGGAACCTCGATCGCTACCTGCCGATGCCGTGTCAGAACGTGGCCGCCAAGGTTGTGGACATATCCGACCCGGCCGATCCCAACGTGATCTCGACCATCCCGATGCAACCCGGGATTGCCGCCATGAGCGTTGATGCGATGAACGTCTCGACCGCGTCGTTCAGCGGAACACTGCTCGCGATCGCACTCGACGACGGGGAGGCGGCGCGCACATGCACACCCACCTCCAACCACTTCCACCGCGGCGTCGAGTACTACGACATCTCCAATCCCGCGGCGCCGGAATTTCTCGGGCGATACCTCGCCGACTCGGACAACGTCCCCGCCGAGGCGCCGCCGTGCGGGTTGCCGCCGGAAGGCGGACCCGCCCGCTGCGCGACCAGCCAGCACAACGTGAGGCTGGTAGAGGCCGGAAACCGCGTCCTGTCGATCTCGACGGAGCCGGTCGGCTCGACCAGGGTCGTCCCGTCGGGAGACGTGCGGGTCGTCGATGTTACGAATCCCGCCGCGCCGGTTCAGATCGGGGACTGGCCGCCGCTGGGCGAGCGGCCGCCTACGTTGTCCAGCAACGGGTGCCGGACCTTCTC
>Ga0247719_1000198_pt1 | contig 42854 bp, 45 predicted proteins | sample 41E_DmetaG_FD_189046 | JGI IMG/M metagenome (GOLD analysis project Ga0247719, IMG submission 189046) | Soil microbial communities from hillslope of Landscape Evolution Observatory, University of Arizona, Oracle, AZ, United States - 4-1-E_D | ecosystem: Engineered > Artificial ecosystem >...
GGGGACGGCGACGGCCGCGGGGAGCGCGACGGCGCCGAGCGCGAGGAGGACGACGCCGAGCGTGATCGCGCGATGGAGCGACATGGAACAGCCGGCCGGGCTTCCGCGTCAGGCTATAAAGGGTTTCTCCGAAGACCGGCTCTGCGACCGGCCTTCGGGAGTCAACCTTCCGCTGTCGCCCGCGTGGGCGACAGGATCAGGCGTCCTCGTTCTTCTGTGCGGGGCGGGGCAGCGCCGCGGGCGGCGCGGGCGTCGGCTCGTCGCTGTGGAGCCGCGGCGCCTGGCCGGCATCGCCGAGGAGGGGCGCGCCGTCGGGCGACTTCGGGTAGCAGTACGTCTCTCGGCCCTGCGCGACCTTCGAGATGTAGCCCATGCGCTCGAGCTTCTTGATGTGGTAGTGGAGCGCCTGGCGCGAGAGGCCGAGGCGCTCGGCGATGCGCGCCTGCGTCGAGCCGGGGTTCGCGGCGATGTCCTCGAACACGTCGCGCTCGATCTTGCGGAGCGCCGCGACGGGCGGGGCCTCGCGCGCCGCCTCGCGCGGGCGGCCGGCGGCCGTGTAGTAGCGCTTGAAGAGGCCGGACTCCTGCGTCGTGAGGATGCCCTCGCGCTCGAGGCGGTACAGGTGGTACGAGAGCGTGCCGTACGAGAGTTCGAGCGCGCGTCCGATGCGGCGCATGTGGATGCCGGGGTTCGCGGCGATGTAATCGAGGATCTTGCGGCGCTTGTCGTGCGCGAGGAGGTCGTTCGCCTGGATGCGCGTGTAGAACGGCAGCGCCACGCGGAACGCGAGCTGACGGCCCGCGTCGGTGAGCGTGATGAAGAGCGTCGCGAGCGCGCCGCCCGTGACGGCCGTCGCCACCACGACCGCGCGGATCTCGCCCGCGATGTCCGTGACGGCGACGCCCTGGCCTTCGACGTGGACCTTCGACGGGTCGAAGGCGCTGTCGCGGATCGCGAGCGCGGTCGCGGGGCCGGGGAGGTGGAGGTCGTACTTCGTGCTCGTGAACGTCGCGTTCGCGACCGCGCCCTGCGAGAGGTACGCGGAGAGGCCGATCGCGTTGCCCGCGTACACGTCGCGGTCGCTTGCGAAGCGGAAGCCCGCGCCGCTCAGGTGGACGCCGATGGGGTTCGCGGCGATGAGGTTGTTCACGAGGCGGACCTCGGCCGCCGGGGCCGAGGCGCCGGCGGGGGCGCGCAGGTCGGACTGGACGCTGATCGCGGCGTGATCGCGCGAGACGCCCAGGTCCGTGGCGCGGATGCCCTTGAAGACGTTGTCCGCGAGGAGGAGCGTGGCGCCCCCGCCCGTCGCGGCGGCGACGGTCGCGGTCACGTCCTGGCCGTTGCGCTCGAAGGTGCTCCCGCGCGCCACGATGGCGCCGGGCGCGTCGAGCGTCGCGACGAGGCCGCGTCCATTGCCGTCGAAGACGTTGGACGCGAGGGTCGCCTCGATGGGGCCCGCGAGCGCGACCGCATGGCCGGCAAGGGTCGAGAACAGGCTGTCGGTGATCGTGAGGGTCGAGGTTTCCGTGGGCGTCGCGCGCACGCCGGATCCGGCGCCTTCGAAGCGCGCGTGCTCGATCACGAGGGCGCCCTCGAGGAGGACGACCGCGTCGCCGGGGACGTCGAAGAAGCGCGTGTGGCGGATCGTCGAGGTCTCGGCCGCGTGGGAGAGCAGGCGGACCTGGACGGCGGAGGTGATGGGCTTCTGGGCCGTGCCGTCCATGACGAGGACGCCGTGCACGACGAGGGCGCCGGGGCCCGTCAGCGTCGCGCCGGGCGCGATGACGAGGGTCTCGCCCGACCCGACGACGAGGTCCTGCGCCAGCTCGATCGGGCCGCTCAGCGTTGCGCGACCTGAACCGGTCTGGGCCCCGGCGGGTCCCACGAGGGCGATCATCGTCAGAAGGGCCAGGGCGACGGTCCATCCGGTCCGTCGCAGCGAGCGGCCTACCATGGCCCTCAGGTAGGCGAGCGGGCCATATGCACTTTGTCATGCACCCTTTTGACGATCAAAAAGCCTGTCAAATGCGGGGTATGTCTAGAACTTGGCTGAGAAGGCTTTTATGCTCCCCCGGGAAGTATCCATGCTTGCTCGCCCGGATCCCGGGTGGGCTCGTATTGGGGGCAACATCAGATGCGAACCACGAACCTCCGTGGCCTCTGGGCCGCGGTCGCCATCGGGCTCCTCGTCGCCGCGTTCCAGTTCCCGGCCGCCGGCGCGAACGAGGACTCGTCCATCTATGGCGTCTCGGACGCCGTGAACGTCAAGGGTCGCAAGACCGAGAAGGTCGATCCGGCGACGCTCACGCGGACCTCCGTCTCGAAGTACAAGGGTCTCCTCCTGACCGCCGACGCTGTCGAGAAGCTCGAGGCCCGCGGCCGCGCCCGCGAAGTCCTCGGCTCCGCCTTCGCGTCGAACCGTCTCCTCGCCGTCACGGACGGCTCGGTTGACGGCTACCTCGGCGTCTCCCCCTCGGGCGACGTCCCGATGGACGCCGAGGGCCGCCCGCTGCCCGCCCACGCCGGCAAGGCCTACGCGGTCCTCGCATCCGGCACGATCGCGACCTACACGCACGCGTACGCCACGCCGCAGATCCGCGCGGCGAAGTTCGCCTCGGACGCCGTCGCCTGGTTCGAGGGCCACGCCCTCGCCGAGCGCACGACCACCGGGACGGCGCAGGCGCACGCCGCGCACTGGACCCTCAAGCAGACCGCCTCCTTCTGTTACGAGCTGGAGCCGTACGGCAAGCTCTGCTACTCGGCCCGCTTCTACCAGAACAACGCCGACGGATCCTCCACCTACGATTGGTGGAACGTCGACATGGAGACGCTCACGAACCCCGGTTACAACCTCTATTGGACCGAGTGGCGCACGTCGACCACGTGGATGACGTCCGACGTGAACTACTACAACCCCGGCTCGCACCTCCTCGTCGACTGGGGTCCCGCGAACGCCTACGCGAGCGGCGGCTCGACGCTCTCGGTCGCCGTCGGCCCGCGCAGCGGCACGCACGGCGCGGTCCTCACGGACCTCCTCAGCTGGTCGTACTACATCGAGTCCATGGGCGTCGCCCAGGCCTCGAACACGCAGTACAGCGACGTCTACGTCCGCCACGACTTCGACTACGGCGGCGGGCCCACGACGTACCAGATGTCCACGTATCCGGGCTTCACGGTCCGCACCACCCAGGGGCAGTGTCTCTACATCCCCTTCACGAACAAGGCTGAGTGGCGCGAGTACACGTGGAATGGCCAGGACAACTTCTACAACACGTGGATCAACTCGTGGCGCCAGATCTGCCCGTGAGGGTCAGGACCCGCGCGCCGCGAGCGCAGCCTCGAGGTCCCCCTGGAGGCTGCGGGGCATGTCGGGCAGCTCGAGGAGCGCCTTCAGCTCGTCGACGGTGCGCAGCCGCGCGCGGACCGCCATGCGCGCCTGCGCCGTCTCCCGCTGGAGCACGACGGCCTCGAAGCGGTGCCACCCGTCCGCGAGCGCGCCCACGTGGAGGGCTTCGATGACGAAGGGCTCGTTCGTGCGCACGCGGCCCGGGAACGCGACCTCGGGCTTGCCGTCCGTGTGGACGAGCTCCCGGAGCCGCGCCCACGCCGTCCAGTAGAGGACGTCGTCCATCGCCGCGTACACGACCCCCTCGAGGACGGTGCCGGGCCAGCCGCAGTAGCGGTCGTCGAGCTCCGCCCGGGCGCGGACGACCTTCCCGTCGTCGAACATCCTCAGGCGGAGGCCGAGGGGGTTGCGCGGCCCGCACACCCAGCATGGATTGTCGCCGGGGTCGGTCGGAAGCTCCTTGCCGGGAAGCGAGGAGGGCATGCGGCCGCATCGGCCGAGGGAGCCTAAACCCTGCCCTTCCCGGCCGGGCACTTTCTCCCTACCCCCGCCGCGACGGTCTTGACGCGCGCGGTTGGTGGCCCGGCATCCGAGGGACGCGCATGTCCACCACCCTCCTCGTCGGAAAGCAGGTCGTCGGCCACGGGAACGAGACGGTCCTCGTCGAATCGCGCGCGGGCGGCGTGCGCCTCGTGCGCCGCGGGGGACAGGAGCTCTACGTCCCCGACGCGTGCCTCGACGACCTCGCCGCGGCGCTCGCCGCGTTCGCGCGCGCGGGGCGTCGCGTGTCCGCCTGATCTCCAAACCTTCTTGCCGTCCCCCCTTCTACGCCCGCCCATGAAGGAGGAGATGAACGCCTTCGACGTGCGGGCCCTTGCCCTCGAGCTGAGCCAGCTCGTCGGCGGCCGCTTCGACAAGGCGTTCCAGCCGGCCCGCCAGGAGGTGCTCCTGCGCTTCCGGCTCTCCTCGGGGGCGGTCGCGGACGACGACACGACGAAGCGCGAGCTCGCGGTCGCCGTCGGCCGCTGGGCGTGCCTGACGCGCACCCCGCGCGAGAACCCGGCCGAGCCGCCGCCGTTCGCGATGTCGCTGCGGCGCCATCTCTCCGGGGGGCGCGTGATCGGCATCCGCCAGCACGCCTTCGACCGCGTCCTCGAGATCGAGATCGAGCGCAAGGAGGGCGTCTTCACGCTCGTCCTCGAGTTCTTCAGCGACGGCAACCTGATCCTGTCGAAAGGCGGGAAGATCATCGTCCCGTTGAGCCACCAGTCGTGGGCGACGCGCGAGATCCGCCCGGGGGCCGACCTCGTCTTTCCGCCCGAGCGCATCGACCCCTTCACGATCACGCGCGAAGCCTTCCGCGAGAAGGTCCGCGGATCCACGAGCGACGCCGTTCGCACGCTCGCGACCGAGCTGAACCTCGGCGGACAATGGGCCGAGGAGATCTGCGCCCGCGCGGGCGTCGCGAAGAACACGCCTGTCGCGGAGCTCGCGCCCGAGGCCGAGGAGGCGCTCTTCGCCGCGCTCAAGGCCATCGTCGCGCGGTTCGAGCGCGGCGAGCTCGAGCCGGTGCTCGTCAAGCGGAAAGGCAAGAAGGTGGACGTCGCGCCGCTTCGCCTCGCCGAGCACGAGGGCGCCGAGGTCGAGACGTTCCCGACGTTCAACGACGCGCTCGACGCCTACTTCGGCGCGCCCTCCGTGATCGAACGCGTCGACCCGCGCGTGAAGAAGCTCAACGAGGAGCGCGCCCGCCTCGACCGCATGCTCGCGGTCCAGAAGGCCGCGGTCGAGAAGTTCGAGCGCGAAGGCGTCGAATACCGCGAGAAGGGCGACCTTCTCTACGCGCACTTCGACGTCGTCTCGCGCGTGGCGACGAAGCTCATCGAGGCCGCGCGCGCGTCCGGCTGGCCCGACGTGCAGGCCAAGCTCAAGGAGGCGCGCAAGGCCGGCCACCCCGACGCGAAGACCATCGAATCGGTGAATCCGGCCGACGGCACCGCGACCCTCGCGGTCGAGGACTACGAGGGAAGGCCGATGCGGGTGAAGGTCGACCTCACGAAGAGCGTCCAGGAGAACGCCGAAGCCTGCTACGAGCGCGCGAAGAAGGCGCGCGAGAAGCTCGCGGGCGCCGCGACCGCGCTCGCGATGACGGAGGACAAGAAGCGGCGCCTCGAAGCCGAGGGCGCGAAGGTGCTCGCGGAGGTCGAGCGCGCGCGCACGAAGCCGAAGGCGACGAAACGCTTCTGGTACGAAGGCTACCGCTGGTTCCTCGCGAGCACGGGCCACCTCGTCCTCGGCGGCCGCGACGCGTCCTCGAACGAGAAGCTCGTGAAGAAGCACCTCGGCGACGCCGATCGCTACGTGCACGCCGACATCCACGGGGCGCCGAGCGTTGTCGTGAAGGCGGACGCCGAAGGCGGGGTTTCCGACGCGGCGCTCGCGGAGGCGGGGGCCTTCGCCGTGTCGATGTCGAAGGCGTGGGCCTCGGGCCTCGCCTCGGGGGACGCCTACTGGGTCGCGCCGACCCAGGTGTCGCGCACGCCCAACCCGGGCGAATTCCTCGCGAAGGGCGCCTTCATCATCCGCGGCAAGCGCAACTACGCGAACCATTCCGTCCGCCTCGCGGTCGGCGAGGTCGAGATCGACGGCGTCCGCAAGATCATGGGCGGACCGCCGCCCGCGGTGAAGACGCGCGCGAAGCGGTGGCTGGAGATCGAGCCCGGCGAGCGCGGCGCGAACGACCTCGCGAACGCGCTCTCGAAGGTCTTCGACGTGCCCGTCGAGGAGATCCAGCCGCTCCTGCCGCCCGGGCCGCTCCGCGTCGTCGCCTCGCAGGGAGTCGACGCATGAGGATCCTCCATCAGGACGCGCAGGCGAACCTCGTCCGCGTGCGTCCCGACTCGATGGACGATCTCTACCATCTCGCGCAGATCGTGCGGAAGGGCGACCTCGCGACGGCGGTGACGCAGCGCACGCCCGATCTCGGAGACAAGGACAAGGCGCGCGCCGGCAAGGCCGAGAAGCGCACGATGACGCTCACCATCCGCGTGGAGACGATCGAATTCGCCGTGTTCTCGAACCGGCTTCGCCTGCTCGGCCCCATCGTCGAGGGCCCGCAGGACCTCGGCATGTACCACACCCTCAACGTCGAGGAGCGGGTGGACCTCGCGATCGTGAAGCCGTCCGGCTGGCGCGATCACGAGCTCCTGCGCCTCAAGGAATCGATCGACGCGACCGAGAAGCCGCGCGTCACCTTCCTCGCGATCGAGGAGAACGAGGCCGTGGTCGCGGTCCTGCGCCAGTACGGCGTGCAGAAGATGGCGGACATCGTCGGCCACCAGTCCGGCAAGCGCTTCGCGTCGTCGGGACGCGACGAGGAGGCGTTCTTCGACGAGATCCTCCTCGCGCTCAGGGACTACCGGGGCGAGAGCTCGCCGCTCATGATCGTCGGGCCGGGGTTCGCGAAGGAGCGGTTCATGGACCACGCCCGCGCGAAGCAGCCCGACCTCGTGAAGGGCGCCGCGGTCGAGGGCACGGGCCAGGCCGGCATGGCGGGCGTGCAGGAGGCGATCCGTCGCGGCGTCGTGGACCGCGTCGCGAAGGAGAATCGTGTCGCGCTCGAGACGCGCGCCGTCGAGAGCTTCCTCGAGGCGCTCGCGACGAACGCGCCCGCCGCCTACGGTCCGGTCGCGATAGAGCGCGCGCTCGAGGCGGGCGCCGTCGACCTGCTCCTCGTCACCGACGCGATGCTGCGCGGCGGGGGCGAGGGCGAAACACCGGCGGAGCGATGGCTCGCGCTCGCGAAGCGCTCGGGCGGCCGCACGCTCGTCGTGAGCGCCGTCCACGAGGCGGGCCTCAAGCTCGCGGCCCTCGGCGGCGCGGGCGCGACCCTGCGCTACCGCCTCGAAACGTGAGGCAAGGCTGAAGCATCGCCGCATCCGACGCCGACGCATGACGCGCCGTCTCTACCGCATCGCCGTGCGGCCGGGCGAGGAAGGCACGTTCCGCAAGGCCGCCGTGGGGCTGACGGAAGACGTCGCGCGGGAGGTCGGGCTCGACCGATTCGCCCTGTTCTACCAGGGATCGACCGCGTGGCTTCTCCTCGAAGGCGCGGTCGAGGAGCCGGCGAAAGCCCTCTTCGAATCCTCGAAGACGCGCAAGGCGGCCGAGGCCATGGCGGCCCACTCCGATTTTTCGGCCGATCGCGCCGCGTCCCTCGCCGTCGCCGAGACGTTCCACGAAGGCGCGGCGGGCGCAGGCATCCCGCTCGCCTTCGGCCTCCGCATCCTCCCGGGCCACGCGGCGGCGTTCCGGGCGGCCGCCCTCGGTTGGCGCGCCGACCCGTTCCTCGGGGCGGGGGCGAGCGAAGCGGCGCTCTTCGCGGGCGACGAAGACGCGTTCCTCGTCGTCGGCGCGCCCGACGCGCATTTCGTGGAGAGGCTCGTCGGCGACCCCGCGGCGCGTCGCGTGCTCGCGGACATCGCGCGCCACACGGACCTCACGCTCTCGGACCCGTCGCGCGATGCGCTCGTCGAGGTGCATCACGCGCTCGATGTCTCGCGGGCCTGGTGAACTAGGGCCCTCCGGACGTCCCGCGGGGCTCATGACCGCGCGGGCCGACCTCTCCGCGTGGCCTGCCGACCCTTCCGAGCCTTCGCGCTCGCGCTCCTCCTCGTCGCGCCCAGCGCGCTCGCCCAGGGCGAGAGCCTCGCGACCTACGAGGTGACGTGGTCCGTTTCCCGCGAAACGTACACCGCGACGGGCCATCTCGTTCCGGGGGAGACGCGGCTCCTGCGCCTGCGCGTCGAGACGATGAACGTCACGCAGGTCTCCGCCACGGTGTCGTGGAACGAGACGGACGACCCCGTCGGTCTCTCCGGCCCGGACACGTTCAGCGCGTCGCTCTACATGCCCGACAAGTCCCGCGCGCCCGGGTCGCCCGTGGCTTCCGCGTCGGGGAAGCTCGACGTGCGCGCCGTCGTCGCGAGACCGCCCGAGTCCATGTCGGTGCGGGCCCGAGACGCGGACGACCTCCGCGCCAAGCTCGCTTCCTATGCGTCGTCCTCGGGCTCGGGCGCATGGCACCTCGAGGTCCGCCTCGAGGATGTCGGCAACCCGCACCGCGCCGAGGTGGACAAGGGCAATTCTTTCGACGTCGTGATCACCGTGCACGCCTACGAGGCCGCCGCGATGCGCATCGTCACGCTCGCGCCCGCGCCGCGCTCGGGGGGCCAGGCCTTCGGCGCGGGCTTCGAAGAGATGGGGCTCTGGACGTGGGCGTCGGGCGCGCTCGCGGTCGTCGCCCTCGGGCTCGGCGGCGTCCTCTGGCGCCGACGATGAAGGCTTCTGTCCATGGTCGTTTCCCGGAGGGAATGAATCTTTATAGTCGCTCAAACCCATGGTGACGCATGTCCCCTCGGCCCCTGGCCCCCGGCGGCGGCGTGATGCGCCCCAGGGCGCCGGCCGGCTCCCCGGCCGCCTCGAATCCCGCGGTCGAGAAGCTGGAGCGCGACTGCCTCAAGCTCATCGACACGCTGAGCGAGATCCAGCGCTCGGGCGAGGACCAGACGCTCCGTCTCATCGCGGAGCGCAGCGGGATCTCGAAGGACGAGGTCAACCGCTACCTCAACCCCCAGGTGAACGAGGTGTACAACCTCGAACGCCTCCTCGTCGTGCGCGCCCGCAACCGTCCGCTCTACAACTACCTCATCGTCTCGGGTCCCCCGAAGGTCGAGGAGGGCCGCTGGGCCGGCATCCAGGCGAACACCTCGAAGTTCGTGCTGTTCAACGCGGTCGCGCAACGCTACGGCTGGAACGTGAAGTTCATCGGCGAGCGCGGCCTCATCGTGGACCTCGAATACCGGGGCATCCGCGAGATCGCGCCCGAGCGCATGGGCCGCGCCTTCGACGGTCAAGGCCCGATCCTGCAGCTCGATTCCCTCGGGGGCGGGCCCGGGTCGCCCTCCTGAGCTGACGCCAGCGCGCGCTTGCTCGTCGACGCGAGGTCGCTCGCCGTCCCGGCGCGAGGCCTTGCCGGTCGGCGTCCAGAAATCCTGAAGCATCCTCCCGCCCCCTGTCGCGGGGCGCCTTGCGCGAAGCGGGCGCCGACCGAAGGCTCCGGGACGTGACGTCATGCGTTCAACGACGAGATCCGACGAGGCTGCGACGGCGAACACGGTCGTTCTCGAGCGCCATCTGCGCGCGCCGCCCGAGCGCGTGTACCGGGCGTTCCTCGAACCCGACGCGATGGAGAAGTGGCTGCCACCCCATGGCTTCACGGGCAAGGTGCACGAGATCGACGCGCGCGTCGGCGGATCCTATCGCATGAGCTTCACGAACTTCGGGACGGGGACGAGCCACAGCTTCCGCGGAGACTACGTCGAGCTGAAGCCCCACCGCACGATCCGCTACGTCGATCGGTTCGACGACCCCGGCCTGCCGGGCGAGATGGAGGTCTCGATCCACCTCCGTCCCACGCGCGCGGGCTGCTTCGTCCAGATCACCCAGACGGGCATCCCGTCCGCGATCCCGGTCGAGTTTGCGACGATGGGCTGGCAGGAATCCCTCCTCCAGCTCGCCGCCCTCGTCGAGCCCTCGATTCCGGACGGCCCCCCCGAGGGTTGAGCCGATCCGCGCGGGGCGCGGGCTTGGCCGCCGCTCGCGAACCGTTATATACGGCCATGCGACTCCGCCGGATCATGGCACGGTTCGCAACCCTGAGCGAGCCCAAGGCGGTCCTCGCGTGGAGCGCCCTCGTCGCGTTCCTGGTCATCGTCCTCCTCGCGGGCGTCACGCAGCGCGAGGTCGGCGGCTGGCCCTACGCGCTCGGCCTCCTCGCGTTCGTCGGCGGCATCGCCGCGCGCGAGGACTCGATTCCGATGCTCGCGCTCATCGGGCTCTGCATCTTCTCGATGCTCGACATTGTCCTGCGCGTCGGCATCCTCGGCCCGGTCTGATCACGTCAGCCGGATCTCGGCGATCGCGTCGCCCTTCTTCGTCTCGAGGAAGATCTGCGTCTGGTCCAGCCGGATCATGCGGAGGCGGAAGGACACGCGCTCCTCGTAGAGCGGGATGTTCAGCTCGATCTTTGGCATGAGGTAGTCGAGCCCGTTCGACGCGAGGTTCGACATGTCGTAGAGCGAGGCCTCGTACTCGTTGAGGAGGGGCGCGATCTCCGCGAGCATCGACTCGACCTTCTTCCGCACGCGCTCGTTCGGAACCTCGCGTCTCGTCGTGGTCGCGTTCGCGGGCGGCGACCACCACTCGATGCTCACGTGCACGGCGCGCATGGCTTCGGCGCCTGCTCGGGCGCTTCCCCGATATGAGGGCGATGGATGTGGCGCGAGGCGGCGGGGCGGATCCACGCCCTGACGTCGCGGGACATCGGCGCCGCGGCTGGCCGGGCGCGTCCAGAAAAAAGAGGGGCAAGCCCCCGCGGCGTGTTGGAGCCGCCGCGGGGGTCTAGCGTTCGTCGTCTAGCCGGAGCGCTCGGGGCGGGAGGCGCCGCCCGTCGCGGGACCGCTCGCGCCGACCGCGCCGTGCGGCGGGAGGGCGTTCGCCACCGCGCCGGGGCCGGGCGAGGCGCCCGAGCCTTCGGAGGCGGGCGCGCCGTCCGTCTTCATTTCCGCGAAGTACGCGTCCAGCGCGCGCTCGACCGTCTCCGAGATGTTGTTCTCGGAGAACAGCTTGAGCGCGTGCAGCTTGATGTGCTGCCGGATCGGGAGCTTCACCTTGATGCTCTTGCGCTGTTCGAGGTCGCGGTTGCCCTGGTGGACGAAAAGTCCCCAGTTCGGGTCGTCGGCGTTGTAGTTGCTCAGCTTCTTGGTCATTTTACGCCCTCCGGCGGACGAGCAGGACGGTCTCGGCCGCCACGAGGAGGCCGAGGAAGATGGTCGCGTACATGAAGATCGGCGGCGCGCCGGCGTCGCGCTCCTTCAGCGTCACGGTGTGCGTGCTGAAGTGCGGGATGACGACGAGCACCTGCGTGCCCATCTCGCCCGCGAGGATGTAGTAGACGGGGTCCGTCTTCCCCTCGGGGGTGAGCACGTCGGCGTAGTTCGCAGCCTGCTTCACGGGCTTGCCGTCGACGAGGATCTCCGCGTCGCCGGTCGCGAGGCCCTGGATGGTTTCGCGGTCGAGGCTCACGATGAGCGTCTTGCCGGCCGAGACCGCGCTCGACACGGTGACGTCCACGCGGTCCTTCGTGGCCGCCGTGACCATCTGGATCGTGTTGTAGTACGACGAGGTGACCGCCGTCGTGACGGTGCCCTCGTGGCCCGCCGCGACGCTCGACACGGCGCCGAGGTCGAGGCCGGCCGCATCGAGGCCGGTGACGGCCTCGAGGCTCGCCGCGCCGCTCGCCGCGCGCGGGATGCCCTTCGCGGAGAGGGCGTGGCCGCTCTGCACGAGGACGTGGCCCGCGACCGCGCCGCGCGCGACCGCGTCGTTGATCATCGAGCGCTCGGCGTTCGAGAGCTCCGTCTCGATGCCGAAGTGCGTGCGGAAGATCATCTGGCTGCCCTCCTCGAGGTGGGCCTTGACGCGGCCCATCGAGAGCAGCTCGAAGGCGCTGCCCGGGGCGGGGCGACCGTCGAGGTTGGTGATGATCATCGAGCCGAGGTAGGCGCCGTTCGCCGAGGCGATCTCGACGACCGACGGGCTCGCGCGCGTCGCCTCGATGCCCGAGGCGAGGGTGAAGCCGACGTCGTTCGCCTTCTTCGCGACGACACGCATGTAGGCGCTCGTCGTGTCGCTGAACTCGAGCTTGCTCTCCGCGTTCTCGAGGAGGAGCTGCGGCGCGCCGTCCGAACCGGACGAGATGAAGCCGCTCGAGCCCGAGGCGATCGAGGCGAAGACCTTCGTGCCGGTGGAGATCATCGTGAAGTCGTTCACGATGCCGGCCTTCTGGTCGGACTTCAGGCTCACGAAGTTGCCGACCGCGCGGCCGTCGTAGAACAGCTTGAACGCGCCGAAGGCGTCCGAGCGCGTGAGCGCGGCGGCCGTCTCGTCGATGCGGCTGCGGATGACGACGAGCGCGTTGCCCGCCGCGGCCTCGCCGGCGTTGACGACGATCCGCGGGTCCGCGCTGAGCGTCGTGTCGACGAAGTACTTGGGATACGGCGTCTGGGCGAGGACCTCGTCGAGCGAGCCCACCGCGACCGCGCCCTTGCCGGCGACGGTCACCGCGATGTCGCGGGGCGACTTCGCGGCGAGGCTCGACCCGCGGCTGTCGAACACGAAGCTCGAGGCCGCGCGGGTGCCCGCGTGGTAGTCGATCTCGAAGGCGCCGCGCTGGGCCTTGTTGATCTTGAGCTCGGCGCTCTCGTAGTACGCCATCGCGTGGTGCGCGATCTTGTCGGAGTTGAAGCCCGCGAGCACGTGGCTGCCGATCTTGCCGTCGGCGACCGCCTGGGCGAGGATCGCGTCCGTCGCGCGCTCCTCGGCCGCGTGGCCGGAGCGGAAGATGACGCGCGCGCCCTCTTCGAGCTCGGCATCGAGCCGCGAGGCGCCCGAGAGCATGAAGCGGGACGACGCCGTCGGGGCGCCGTCGGAGCGCACGAGGACGATGTGGCCCTCGAAGCCGTTCGGGCCCTCGAGGAAGGCGACGCTTTCGGACACAAGGCGCGCCTTGACGTCCTTTGCGAGCGTGAACGCGCCCTTCGCCTCGCCGCGCGCGTCGAGGACGAGCGTGGCGTAGGCGTCGTCGTAGAGCTTGAGGTCCGCCTTGAGACCGCGGATCGAGATCGCGTGGGCGCCGTCGACGCCGAAGGACGCGATGCCCGAGTCGTCCACCTTGACGCTCTCGAAGACGTTCGTGCGCGTCTCGAGGATCGTGAAGTCGTGGACCGCGACCACGGACTTGTTCACGAGGCCGGTGGCGAAGGCGCCCGCGAGCTTGCCGTTGTCGAACAGGCTGAAGGAGCCCGAGACGGCCGCCTCGCGCGCGGCGCGGGCCTCGGATCGGGCCTGAACAGCGCTCGAGGCGTCGCCCTCGCGGAGGGGATTCGCCGTGATCGAGATCTGGTGCTGGGCCGACGCGGAGAAGGAGGGCGTCGAGACGAGGACGAGCGTGCGACCGCCGTGCGTCTCGGCGAAGAAGGCCGCCTGGCCCTGGCGGAGCGCGTCCTCGACGCGGGCCGCCGAGTCGACGCGCTTCGCGAGCGCGCCGTTCACGTACACGGCCGCCGAGGAGGCCGGCGCGCCGAGCGACTCGTAGGCGAGATCGTAGGAGAGCATCGCGGGCTTCGCGCTCGCGGCCGTCGCACGGAGCGACGTCTCGACGGATCCGGGGACCGCCGTCGAGGTCGAGGTCTGGAAGCCGGCGAGGTAGTCGATCGCGGAGTGGGCCTGCGTGTTGCCCGAAAGCTCCGTGACGACGTGGCTCGAAAGCCGGCCGTTCGCGAGCGCCGAGGTGAGCGCGTTCACGTACGCCTTGTCGGCGAGGTAGACGGGGCGGGCCTGGAAGGCGACCTCGCTTCCGGGCTTCAGGGTCGCGACGAGGTTGCCGCGGGCGTCCATGCGGAAGCCTTCGGCCTCGCTCGCGGGGCCGTTCGCGCCCACGACGACGAGGCTGCCGACGTAGGAAGCGCCGCTCCAGAGGTCGGCGATCTTGCGGGACGCGCTGAGCTCGGGCTGGATGGCGTGCGCGAGGTCGTAGCGGACGATCGCGTCCGAGACGGCCTCGATCCGCATCGCGCCGTTGATGTTGTCGTGCATCGACACGATCGCGTTCGAGCCCTTGAGGGTGAGGGCGGAGGATCCGACGCCGCGGATCTTCTCGGCCTGCGAGAAGCCGTCGATGGAAACCTTGTTGAAGACCTTGACGCCGAGCGCGAGGGCCTGGTAGCCTTCGAGCACGCCGCGCGATTCGGTGATGCTCGCGGCGACGTTGGAGCCGCTCGCGAGACCCGCGGCATCGACGAAGATCTCGCCCACGCTCCGGACGTTCAGTTGCGATTGAGCGCTGGCCGCCGGCACGAAGGCGCTCGTGACAAAGAGCGCGGCCGCGGCGAGGATGACGAGCCTGGTGTTCATGCGGTTTCCACCTCGGTCCGCCCGAGCGTTCGGACGGACACAGAGGGTGTTCCCCGGGCATGCCTTATGAAGCGCCGACGATCGTGTGATCCGGCCAACCGCCCCGAGGGGAACAATGGGAACCGGGGCCCGCGGTCACGGGAGGCCCATGAAGGCGCGCGCCGCGGGGCCGCCGTTCGCCCCGGCCCAGGCGAGAAGGGCGAGGGCCGCCAGGAACAGCACGAATCCGCGGGCGTCGCGACGCACGCCCCCGACTCGGCGCGCCCCCTATATGTCCGCGCGCAACGGCCCCGCGGGCGCCGCGGACCGCCGGCCCTCGGGCGCCCGTCGTCCTTTTGTGCCATGCCACGGATGGCCGATTCGTGCCGGGCCGGACGCTCCTCTACGTCGAGCACGACGGGATGGTGTACCTCGTCGAGCGCGACGGCGTCCTCACCTTCCCGCGCCCGGAGGAGATCCCGTTCGAGGCGGACCGGAAGGTCGAGATGCGCTTCGAGGACACGGTGGTCTGGTACTGCGTCCCCCGGCTCGACGCGTGGCCCCGGCACTGGATCCCGAAGGACCGCGTCCCGGCCCTTTCGAACGTGGACCCCCTCGTCCAGAGGGCTGTGAACGCGAGCCTCGTCCGCGAGGTGAGCGGCGCCCTCGTCGTGCGCGCGGGCCGCGACGGGACGGCGGAGGTCCTCATGGTGAAGGCGAGCCGCGGCTTCACGAAGGGGATGTGGAACATCCCGGGCGGTTTCGTCCAGTACGGCGAGTCCCCCGAGGAGAGCGTGGTCCGGGAGATCGAGGAGGAGACGGGCCTCGCGATCGAGGTCGAGGCCCTCCTGGGGGTCTACTCGGAGCGCTTCGCGAGCCCCTACTTCATGCGCGGCCACATGTTTCTCGCGCGCGCCGTCACGGAAGCGCTCGACCTCGACCCGGACGAGATCGCCGAGGCTCGCTGGATGCCCGCCCGCGAGGCCTACGAGGTCACGCTCAACCCGTTCGCGCGCCAGGCGCTCGACCGGCTCGACCGGGACCGCGGCGTGCTCCGGGGCCGCCCCTGGGCGCGGTGATGCGGCCGCCCAAAGCCTTATCGCAGGCACCCTCCTAGGCGCGCCCATGCCCCGTCGCGAGACCCCGGCCGAGGAAGACTTCGAGGATTTCGAGGTCGAGGAGGTCGACGAGGAGGACGAAGGGTCCGCCCCCGGCGTACCGAAGTCCGTCGAGGTCCGCTGCAAGGGCTGCGGCGAGGAGACCGTCCACAAGGTCGTCTCGGGCCGCGTCGGCGCGCGCCGCGGCTTCACCCTCGAAGCGACCGTGACCTGCGAGGAATGCGGCACCACGCACCGCGTCGTCGTCAAGGAGGCGCCCGAGGTCAAGATCCCCGCCATCGTGAGCCGCGGCGCCACGAGCGCGCGCACCTCCATCGAGATCCCGGGGGACGACGTCGTCTCCGAGGGCGACGACTTCATCGTGGACGGCCGCGCGGCCGTCGTCACGGGCATCGAGCTTGCGGGCGCGAAGCGCGTCGGGAGCGCCGAGGCCTCGCGCATCCTCACCCTCTGGCTCAAGGACTTCGAGGAGGTCCGCCTGCGCTTCACGGTGAACATGGGCGACAAGACGATCGCGAAGGACATCGTCGTGGATCCCGCGACCGAGGTCGCGGTCGGCCAGGAGTTCGTCCTCGGCCGCCTCCGCGTCACCGTCCACGGCATCAAGACCACGCAGCGCCTCATGCGCCGCGGCACCGCCGTCGCGCGCGACGTCACGCGCCTCTTCGCGCGGCCCACGCAGCTCCCCGAGAGCGAGAAGGCCCGCAAGGAGCGCAACTACAAGCGCGCGAAGGCGCTCGGCATCCCGCTGCGTCCCCCCGAGGAGACGCTCGACAAGGACGAGGAGCGCGCGGCCCGCAGCGCCGACCGCCGCGGAGGCCGCGGGCGATGAGCGCGCGCCTCCTCGACGGCCGCCGCGTCGCCGAGACGGTGCGCGCGGAGGTCGCGGAGGGCGTGAAGCGACTCGCCGGGAGCGGCGCGGCGCCGGGCCTCGCGGTCGTCCTCGTGGGGAACGACCCGGCGAGCGAAGTCTACGTCGCGAGCAAGGACCGCGCCGCCCGCGAAGCGGGCATCCGCGCCTCGACGATCAAGCTCCCCGCGACCGCGACCGAGCGCGAGGTGCTCGACGTCGTGGCGCGCCTGAACGCGGACGACGCGGTGGACGGCATCCTCGTGCAGATGCCGCTCCCGAAACAGATCGACGCGCGCAAGGTCCTCGCCGCCGTCTCCCCCGGGAAGGACGTGGACGGCTTCCACCCGATCAACCAGGGCCTCCTCCTCGAAGGCCACCCGCGCTTCGTGCCCGCGACCCCGCGCGGCGTCGTGGAGCTCCTCGCGCGCGAGCGCGTCCCGCTCGAAGGCAAGGACGTCGTCGTCCTCGGCCGCTCCACCATCGTCGGGAAGCCCCTCGCGGCCCTTCTCCTCACGAAGGGCATCGACGCGACGGTGACCGTCGCCCATTCGCGCACGCGCGACGTCGCCGCGCACACGCGCCGCGCCGACGTCCTCGTCGCGGCGATCGGCGTCCCCGGGTTCGTGAAGGCGGACATGGTGAAGCCCGGCGCCGTCGTCGTGGACGTCGGCATCAACCGCGTGCCCGACGCCACGGCGCCGAAGGGCTCGCGCCTCGTCGGCGACGTGGATTTCGCGCCCGTCTCGGCCGTCGCCTCCGCGATCACGCCCGTTCCGGGCGGCGTGGGCCCGATGACCATCGCGATGGTCCTCGCGAACACGCTCGACGCGGCGCGGATGCGACGCGCCTAGCCGACGAGCCCAAGCGCGCCCTCGAGGAGCCCGTTCGCCTCGCGCGTCGCGCCGTCGACCGGCGCCCCGTCGCGGATGACCCGGTCGGGCGCCGCGCCGCGGGCGGGCGAAAGGAGCGCCTTCACCGTCTCGACGGCGCCCTTCACCGCGTCGAGCGCAGCCTCCGCGACCGCGGCGACGGCGTCCGCGCCGCCCGCGAGCGCGCCCTTCGCCGCGGCCGTGGCCGCGTCGGACGCGCCGAGCGTCGCGTCGCGCGCGTCGGCGCCGGCGCCCGCGAGGCCCGCGACGGCGGCGAGCGCGCCGTCGGCGGCGCCGCGCGCCGACGCCGTGGCGGCATCGAGGGCGGCAAGCGGGAGGCCGAGGAGGTCGGTGACGAACTGGCGGACCGTCGCAACGAGGCCCACGAGGACGTCGGGGGCCGAGGTCGGATCCTTGGCGATGCGGTCGACGGCGTCCTGGGCGGCGTCGGCGACGTCCTGCGCGCCGGCGACGGGCTCGCTCACCGGGTCGACGGGCGCGGGTTCGGCGGCGGGCGGCTCGTCGCTCGGGGCCGGGGGGATGGGACAGGTGTCAGGGGTGAGGCCCGTTGCGCGGTGCGCGACGCAAAGCGCGAAGACGACGTCCTGGGCGGGGTCGGCGGCGCGGCCCTGCGCGAAGCCGGCGGGGTCGGCGGCGGCCTCCGCGGCGGCCCCGGCGGCGTACGCGACGGGGTCCTGCGCGGCGGCGAGCGGCGTGAGAAGGACGAGCGCGAGGAGCGCGGAGCGGAAGGCCGAGCGGGCGGACACGGGCACCACGCCCGGGGTTCCGCGCCGCCCGCCTTCAACTCCGTGGATGGAGGCTTTGATCGAGCGTCAGACGGTCGTCTCGACGCGCTCCTCGGCCCGGTTCTTCCGATACCAGTTCCACGCGGCCCCCGCGAGGGCCGCGACCATCATCCAACGTGAGAGCTTCATGCGGCTCACCGGGCGGACTCACGCGCGCCCCCCGGAAGGCCGTTCTGACCCCGCCGTCGATGCTCGGCATCCGAGCGGAAGAACCACCAACGCTTAAGGGAGCGATGGCGCATCGCGTCGCCGTGGAAGACCGGCGCGTCGTCGTCATTGGCCTTGGTTACGTCGGCATCCCCGTCGCCGCGAAGCTCGCGGACGTCGGGTACGACGTGACGGGCCTCGACCTCGATCGCGCGAAGGTCGACGCGGTGAACGCGGGCCGATACCCCATCCAGGGTAACGAGCCGGGCCTTCCGGAGCTGCTCGCCCGCGTGGTCGCCGCGGGACGCCTCCGCGCGACGACGGACCCGGAAGCGATCGCGCAGGCGGACGTCGTGTTCGTGAACGTGCAGACGCCGTTCGACGTCGAGGCGTTCGAGCCCCGCTACACCCACCTCGCCGCCGCGCTCGGCGACGTCGGGAAGCGGCTGCGGAAGGGTATGCTCGTCATCGTCGAAAGCACCATCGCGCCGACGACGATGGACCGGCTCGCGCGGCCCACGCTCGAGAAGGCGTCGGGCCTTGTCGCGGGTCGCGACTTCGACCTCGTGCACTGCCCCGAGCGCGTCATGCCGGGGAAGCTCCTCAAGAATCTCACGACGCTCGCGCGCGTCGTGGGCGGCGTCACCCCCGCGGCGGCCGAGCGCGCGTCGCGCATCTACCGCCGCATCGTGTCGGCCGACCTGGACACGACGGACATGCTCACGGCGGAGCTCGTGAAGACCGCCGAGAACACGTACCGCGACGTGCAGATCGCGTTCGCGAACGAGCTCGCCCGCATCGCGGAGACGCTTGGCGCGGACGCGTGGCGCGTGCGCGAGCTCGTGAACAAGGTGCCCGAGAGGCACGTGCATCTCCCCGGCCTCGGCGTCGGCGGGCACTGCATCCCGAAGGACCCGTGGCTCCTCGCGCACGGCACGAAGGGCCGCTATACGCCGGAGCTCATCGTGCGCGCCCGCGCCGTGAACGAGGCCGCGCCGCAGGCCGCGGCCGCGCTCGTCGAGCGCGCCCTCGTCCGCGCGGGCGGGTCGGTCGCGGGGAGCCGTGTCGCGATCCTCGGCGCCTCGTATCTTCCCGATTCCGACGACACGCGCCACGCCCCGACCCTCCCGCTCGCGCGGGCGCTCGCGGCGAAGGGCGCGACGGTCGCGATCCACGATCCGTTCGCGAAGCGGCTCGAGGAATTCCCCGTGGAGGCCGACCTCGAGACGGTCGTGAAGGACGCCGACGTCATCGTCCTCGCGACGGCCCACGCCGCGTACCGCGCGCTCGATTGGGGCCGCCTCGCGAAGCTCGCGCGCACGCGTGTCCTCGTCGACGGCCGAAACACGGTTTCCGCGGAGGCCGCGCGCAAGGCGGGCTTCGCCGTTTCTGCGGTCGGTCGCGGCCTCGAAGGGGGTTCGGCTTGAAGATCGCGAGCGTCGTCGGCGCGCGCCCGCAGTTCATCAAGGAGGCGCCCGTCGGGCGCGAGCTCCGCACGAAGCACGACGTGGTGCTCGTCCACACGGGCCAGCATTACGACCATGCGATGAGCCAGGTCTTCTTCGATGAGCTGGGCATTCCGCGCCCGGACCACAACCTCGGCGTCGGGTCCGGGTCGCACGGCGCCCAGACGGGCGAGATGCTCGCCGGCCTCGAGCGCGTCTTCGTCGCCGAGAAGCCCGACCTTGTCCTCGTCTACGGCGACACGAACTCAACGATCGCGGCGGCGCTTGCGGCCGCGAAGCTGCACATCAAGGTCGCCCACGTCGAGGCGGGGCTGCGCAGCTTCGACCGCGCGATGCCCGAGGAGATCAACCGCATCCTGACGGACCACGCCTCCGACGTGCTCTTCGCGCCGACGGAGACGGCGGTGCGGCTCCTCGCCGCGGAGGGGATCACGAAGAACGTTCATCTCGTCGGCGACGTCATGATCGAGGCGCACCGCGACGCCGCCGAGGCCGCGCGCAAGCGCGACGTCCTCGGATCCCACGGCCTCGCGCCCAAATCCTACCTCCTTGCCACGATCCACCGCCCGTCGAACACGGACGACCCGGCCGCGCTCAAGGAGATCCTCGCGGCCTTCGGCGAGATCGGCGAGACGATCGTCTTCCCGCTCCACCCGCGGACGAAGGCCCGCATCGACCAGTTCGGTCTCGCGATTCCGCGAAACGTGCGGATCGTGCCCCCCGCTGGCTATCTCGAGTTCGTCGCGCTCGAAGCGGGCGCGAAGCGCATCCTGACGGACTCGGGCGGCGTGCAGAAGGAGGCCTACTTCCTGCGGGTGCCGTGCGTGACGCTCCGCGAGAACACGGAGTGGACGGAGACGGTCGAAGACGGCTGGAACGTGCTCGTCGGGAGCGATCGCCGCAGGATCGTCGAGGCCGGGCGCTCGTTCACGCCGGCCAAGCCCCCGAGCGCGCGTTTCGGCGCGGGCGACGCGTCCCGCCGCATCCGGGAGATCCTGGAAGCGGGCGGCTACTGAGCCTTCGCGGCCCGGCGTTTCCGGATCGCGATCGCGACGGCCACGATCGCGCCGATCGCGGCCGCGACGCCCACGAGACCCCATTTGAGCGTCGGCGATTCGACGCTCTCGAACACGTAGGCGGCGAAGAGCGTCCATGCCGCGACCGAGATGATGGCGCTCGCCGCGAGCACCGGCACGAGGATCGCGGGACGGTAACCCGCGGCGCGGCCGATCAGGCTCGCGATGAGGGCGCCGCCTGGAAAGAACGGGATCCAGAGGCTGAGCGCGAGGATGGTGATGCCCGCGGCCTCGGTCCGCTGGGCGAACGCATCGAGCTTGTCCCCAGGCTTCTCGATGAAGCGGTGGATGAACGGGATCTTCAGGGCGCCCCGACCGAGGGCGCAGGCCATCGGGTAGCCGATGAGGAGCACCGCGGCGTCGTGCGCAACGGCGCCAAACGCGGTGAGGAGCGGCGAGAGGCCGCCCGCGAGGCCGACCGACACACTCGTCTCGCGGCCGATGAAGAAGTGGGAGACGGCCTGCACGAGCATGGCGCGCCCGGCGGCCTCGTCCGCCGCCCAGACGATGGCCAGTACGACGAAGAAGGCGAGCGAAAGGGCAAGGCCGGCGAGGAGCGCGTAGCGTTCGACAGGGTCGTGAGGGAGGTACCTCGGGCCGCCGGTCGCCATCGGCCGGCGAAGAGGACGGGTTCTCTTAAACTGCCCGGTCGTGCCATCTTGTCGTCGAAGGCTGGCGCGGCTCCGGCTCGAACCGGTAGCCGTGCGTTTCGAGAACGCGCGCGACGACGTCGGGATCGCGGAGGTCCGGCTCCCGGTAGGCGCAGACAAGGCCGGCTTCCGAATCGAGGCGACGGCCGAGCCAGGCCTCGAACTCGAACCACTCGTCCACACGATCCGAGTCGAAGTAGGTCCGGCTTGCGTCAACGAACAAACGGAGGCCCGATCGCCCCTCCTCCACGGCCGCGTCGATGAGCGTCGAAACGGTCCTCGCCACGTGCTCGACATCGATCGAGCCGTCCCGCTCGAAAGCGGTCTGGTAGAAGCTCACGAGCACGAGCCGGTCCTCGGCGAGGGTCCGCGCTCCGGGCCGAGCCCGATCGAGGAACGCCCAGGCTTCCTCGTCGTCCCGGAAGGCGTGGACGAATACCATGACGTCCCCCGCCGCGATGCCGTCGTCGATGAAGCGTGTGATGGCCCTGAGCAACCCGTCGCCATCCCGATAGACGTTGACCGCGTGCATGTGTGGCCGGACGTCCGATCGCCCCTCGAGGGTGTTCAGCGGCATGAAACGACGATCGATTTCCTCCATTGGTGAGCTTTGCGGCCGCGGTATGTATGGTGCTTATGCGTGAAGCGGGATCGAAGGGCATCATGACGCCGGCCGTGGTGGACGACATCCTGCGCGCCGCCCTTGCGGCCGAGGCCTCTCGGTATGTCGAGAAGGGCCTGACGGTCGTTCTCGACCTCGAGGCGCGCGGAGAAGTGTCCAACCACGATCGCGCGATCCGGAAGGCGCTCGAAACCATCGTCCGCATCGTTCCGGCGCGCGCCGTCCCCGGATCGGCAGTCTGCTTCACCACGCGCGATCGCGCCGGGGGCGACGTCGAGCTTTCGTTCGAGACCCTGGAGCGGTTCGGAACCGGAATCGAGGAGGACGATGCGGAGGCCGCGCTGAAAGGCCCTCACGAAGATCTCCTGCGGGTCGTCATGTTCGCGCTCGAGGTGGCGTGTCGCGGACGGACGACCGCCTCCGTGACGCCGCTCGACGCCGCCGAAGGATCGCGGCGCGTGACGGCGCGGGCGCTCATCCCTTCCCTGTGTCGCGACGGCATCGATCCCACGGGGATCAAGGCGCGACAGGAATCGGTGTGACCGTCCGTTCGGCGATCCGGCCGAAACGCCGGCGACTTCGGCCGCGCGGGCGCGAAACCGAGGCGCCCACGCCGAGCGCGTCGCGACGGCGGCCCTCGAGCCGCGCCTTGCGGTCCGGGCCACACGGGCGAGCAGCCGACGGAGCCCATGCGTAGCGTCGGCATGGGTCGCGGCGCCCTCCCGCCGGAGGATGACGGTGTCGGTTCAAGGTTCGAACGTCGACGGAGGGGACGCCTTCCTCTTTTCCCAACTTTTAAGTGAGCCGGAACTTAACGTGCCCGAAGGTCCCCTCCCCATGCGCGTCGATCTTCCGGGCGTCGTTCTCGTCGGCACCGCGCACGTCTCCGCGAAGAGCGTCGAGGAAGTGAAGCAGGTGCTCGCCGAGGTGCAGCCCGACACCGTCGTCGTGGAGCTCGACCCGCCCCGTTACAAGGCTCTCATGGACAAGCAGGCCTGGGAGGAGACGCCCATGAGCGCGCTTCTCAAGGGGGGTCAGGCGTACTTCGTGCTCGCGCAGACGCTTCTCGCGAGCCACCAGAAGCGGATGTCGAAGGAGGGCGGCGCGGATCCCGGCGCGGAGATGCTCGAGGCCGTCCGATTCGCGGAGGGCTCGAAGAAGGATCTCGTCCTCGCGGACCGCGACATCGGAGTGACGTTCAAGCGGGCCTGGCGGCGCATGGGCGCGCGCGAGAAGGGTCGGATCTCGTGGGAATTCATGAAGGCGTTCTCGGGCGCCGACGAGGTGCTCGACACGGACGAGATCATGGAGGAGGACGCCCTTTCCGCGATGATGGAGGAGCTGGCGCGGATCGCCCCCTCGGTCAAGACGGTCGTCCTCGACGAGCGCGACGCGGTTCTCGCCTCCCGCATCCAGGAGGCCCGCGCGAAGGGCGGGAAGGTCGTGGCGGTGCTCGGCGCGGGTCACGTCGCGGGCGTCGCGAAATACCTCGAGGATCCCCGGACCATCCCCGAGCGAGCGCCCCTCGAGACGGTGCCCCCCAAGGGGTTTCCCCTCGGCGCGGCGATCGGCTTCGCGCTCATCGGCCTCGTGATCGCGGTCTTCGCATGGCAGCTCTATCTCGGCGTCACGACGGGCGACTTCGAGAAGCTCAAGGACATCGCCGTCACGTGGGCGCTCTTCACGGGCGGCGGGGCCGCGCTCGGCGCTCTCGCGGCGCTCGCGCATCCGCTCTCGATCCTCTCCGCGATGGTCGTCGCGCCGCTCAAGCCCCTGAGGCCGACGATCGGCACGGGGCCCATCGTCGGATTCATCGAGGCCTGGCTGCGCAAGCCCACGATCGGGGATTTCCAGGCCGTCCGGCGCGTCGAGAAGCTCGGCGACTTCTATCGCAACCGCGTGCTGCGCGTCCTTCTCGTCGCGGCCTTCACGGGCTTGGGAGCGCAGATCGGCTTCCTCCTCGCGCTCACGTATGTCGTGCCGGCCGGGTTCTTCTGATCACGCGCGCCGCGCGACCCAGGCCGCAACGAGGATCGCGAGCGCCGCGAAACCGACGGGCCCGGCGGGCGTCGCCTTCGGATCCTCGTCCGCGCCGCCTGACCGCGAAGCGGCGCGCGAGGCGCGGCTTTCGAGGGTGAATGCGTCGAGGACTTTGCCGTCGAGGTCGACGGCCTCGACCGTCAGCCGGTCGCCGTCGAAGGCCAGCGAGAGGTAGTGGAACGCCCGCGCGCGCGCCGCCTCCCAAGCGGGCGGGGTCTCGTTGCGGAACTCGTAGAGGGCGCGGCCAGCGCCGCCGCTCACGACATACACGATGCCATCGGGATGGGGTTTCCAATCGAGAAGCGGCTTCGAGCGCTCGTAGAGGTGGTCGTGGCCTTGGAGCACGAGATCGGGTTTGTGCCGCTCGAACACGGGAAGCCAGAGCGCATTCAGGATCGCATTGGGTCCGTGCTTGCCGTCGCTCACCATCGGCCGGTGGAAGAACGGGATGACCCACTTGATGGCGGGGTCCGAGCGGGCGGCGGCGAGCTCGCGCTCGATCCATTCGACTTGCGCGTCGTTTGCCTCGTCCGTGCACTTGGTGTAGCCCGTCTGCATGGGCGTCGCGCCGGGGATCACGCGGCGAACGCACGCGTTCTCCGAGTCGAGCGCGATGAAGCGGGCGGTCCCGAACGTGAACGCGTAGTGGTGTTCGCCGGGAGCGGATGGCATCGGAAGGCGCGCGACGTAGTTCTCGACATCGATCGTCTTGTCGATGTCGTGGTTCCCGATCGCCGCCATGTACGGGACCGTCGAGGCGAGCGGCTCCGTGGTGAGCTGCCAGCCGTCCCAGGCGCCATAGCTCACGTCGCCGAGGTGAAGATGCAGGTCCGGATTCCGCGCGAGCACAGCCTTGACGACTTTGCCCGTGGGGTCGGATTCGTTGTAGCGGGCCCCGACGCCGTTGACGCTCGAACCCGCGACGGTCGTGCGGTCGTAGGCGCTCCCCTGGTCGCCGTACGCGGTCACGACGAAATGATCCGTCCCCGGTATCGGCGGCGTCGTGAAGACGCGGTCCTCCGTCCATCCGTGGAGATCGGACCCGACGCGGTAATGGATGTCGGTCGCGGGAGGAAGGCCCGCAAGGCGCGCGCTCCAGACGATGGACCACTCGCCCTGGAGGCGCGCGGACGTGCCCGTCGCGACCGAGCCATACGCAGTCGTAGGCCCGTACTGCACGACGGGCGCGGGCGAGGGACCCGGCGCGTCGGAGGCCATGAGCCACACGATGCGCGCCGCGGTCGGGTCCGCGTCGAGCGCCACGTGGAGCCCGGACGGCGCGACCGACCAACCCGGGGGAAGTTGCGCAAGCACGCCAGGGGCGAGCGCGAGGAATGCGACCAAGAAGGCGAGGCGCCGCATGCCCTCGTCAGGCGGCGACCCGTCAAGAATCTTGCCCAGACGGGTCAGAGAATCGCGCGCTCGAGAAGCTCGTCCAGGATGAGGGCATGCTCCCCGTCCTCGGCGGCGAGGCGGCGGAGGCGCTCGGCGAGCGCGGGATTCGGGCAATCCGCTGCAGCCTGGAGGTAGAGAAGGACGGCATTGCGCTTCACCTCGGCGAGGCTTCCCAACATTTCACGGAAGCCCGTGTTGGGCGCCCGGGGGCGCTCGTCACGGTGCTCGCGGGCGCCCGGGAGCATGCGGCGCCATTGGATGAGGATGTCCTCCAATTCGTCCTTCTGACGCAGGGCGTCCATGATGATGCCCTGGAGGGTCCGCTCCGCCGGCTCGTCGGGCGCGAGCGCGAGGAGCTTCGGCATCCGCTCGGTCGACACGCGCTCCTTCACGAGGCGCACGGTATGGAGGTTCGCGAGATGGCGACGATACGTTTCGACCTCGCTCGTCTCGGGAAGGGCCATGACCGCCTTTCGGCGGCCATGGCATATCCTTCCTCCTGCGGCCGGACGGCCATGCAGGCGACGCATGCGTCGAGGTCGGCGCACCCGGTCAGACGCGCTCCTCGCGCGAGGGTTTCCGCTCGCCTTCGCCGAGCTTCATGTCGCGCTCGCCGCGCTCCTCGTCGCCGACGTTCCTGGGGACGTTCTTCTCCGTCTCGGGATTCTTCGGCTCGTCCGCCCGGCGGTCCTCGGGCCAGGGGCTCGGCTTCTTGGGTTGCTTCATGCAACGGGCTCGCGCGGCGACACGGATCAAGGATCCGGCCGCATCGTCAGGCGAGCTTGCCCGCCCGGACCGCGCGCGAGGCGGCGGCGACGCCGACGAAGCTCGCAAGGAGCGCGCCGTAGAAACCGGCGCCGAGGGCCGCCGTGGGATCGGCGGCCTTGAGGGGGACGAAGCGGGCGAGGTAGAACGCGACGGCGGCCGCGAAGAGCATGACGGATCCGACCCGGAGGTACATCGCGTTGCCGCGCAGGCTCCAGAGGAAAAGGACGAAGCTCGTCATGACGACGAGCGTGGGCAGCACGACGGGGCCGACGACCTCCTTGAGGGGCATGGACCAGACGTCGCCCGTCCCATCCCAGAGAGCGTGCTCGACGCGCGCGCCCGGGGCGCCCACGAGGGTCCAGGGGAGAAGGAAGGCGACGACGATGCCCGACGTCGCGAGCGTCGCGAGGATCTGGGAGGCGTGGCTTGCGCCCGCGGTCTTGGCCATGGCTAACCCATCCAGACCTTCGACCGCGGGCGCGGCCATGAAGCTTGCCTTTCGAGTCGCCTCAAAGCATCCCGTTGCGCGCGAGGACCGCGACGACCATGAGGACGACCGCGATGACCCCGAGGGCCGTGACGGTCATGCCGGCCTTCATCATGCGCTGCTGGATCGCAACCATCTCCGGGGTCGGAGGCGCGGGCGGCGTCCCGGGCGCCGGCGCGGGGCGGGCCTCGACGAGCGCGATGAGTTTCATGAGCGACGGGCGGGAGACGCCGAAGCCGAGGATGAGCATCACGACACCGATGATCAGCGAGGCGCCGAGCGAGATGTTCCAGAGGCTCCCCTCGTAGGCGATGTTCCCCGCGATCATGTATTGATTGATCACGCCGAACACGACAGTGACCGGCGCGGCGATGGCGAAGAGGTTCGACATGCGCTTGCCGATCGCGAGCGAGGCCGGACCCGCGATCGGGCCGGGCAGCTTCCGCATGGCGCCGCCGACGGCGTGGCCGAAGAACACGAGCCCGCCGACCCAGACGAGCCCGAAGAAGACGTGGATCAAACGGACGAGCAGCTGGACGTAATCCGCCATGGCGGGGGCAGCGACCCTCGGCCGATAAAGCATGCCGGTTGGAGATCACGGAGCATGGCGGTCGCGCGCCGCGAGCGCCGCGTGCAGGTGGGGGGCCTCGGCCTTGAGGTCGTCCTCCATCGCCGCCGCGTAGAGGGCGAGCTCCTTGAGCGCCGTCGGATGGTTGCGCAGGCCCACCATGTTCACGAGGCCGAGGCCGCGGAAGGTCCACACGAACGTGCGGAACTTCGCGAGCGTCTCGAACCACGACGCCATCTCGCGCGCGACCTTGCGGTCCACCCACTTGTGGTAGAGCTCCGCGCCGAGCGCGTTGAAGCGGTCGAGGTCCTCCTGGAACTCGCGGCCCATCTCGGGCGAGGCCGACCCGCGTTCGTACGAAAGCGGCGAGCCGACCTGCGTGCGCACCTCGTGCGGCTCGAGCTGGATCCATTCGTCGTAGAGGACGCTGTACCGGCCCGATTCGCCGTTCGGGCTGCTCTTGCGGTGGCGAACGAGGTCCCAGAAAACGTGGATGATGGCCCGCATCTGCCACGTGAAGACCCAGAGATTGAGGAGCGCCGGCCGGCGGTCGTAGCAGTAGGCGACGACGCCCGCGTCGTCGAGGCCCTCGACCGAGTTCCCCAGGTGCGCGCGAATGGCGGCGACCGCGTCCCGCTCCGTCGGGGGGTTCGCGACCATCTCGACGTGAGCGAGGCCGGAAAGCGCGTCGCGGCGCAACCCCTCGAGCGTCATGCCCGCGCTCCGGAGATACGCGCTCGTGCCGTGCACGACGCCCTGCTCGTGGAACCGCATGAGGATCGCCGAGGCGATCGCGAACGCGTCCTCGTCCCCCGCGCGGCGGGCCCTTCGATGGAGCGTCATCGCATGGCGGAAGTTCAGCGTCCAGGGGAAGCTGATCGTCCCCGAGAGCGCGTCGTCCTCGCAGTCGATCTCGTCGGGCACGAGGTTGCGCAGCCCGCGCGGCGCTCGGCGGATGCGGAGGAGCATCCCGTGCTGCTCGCAGGGCGTCTCGTGGCCTTGCCCGAGGAGGCGGTACACGAGCCCTGCCTGCGCGGGGCGGCCGCCGTTCTGCGCGACCCACGCGGCGTCCGCGTTGAGCGCGGCGGTCTCCTCCGGCGTGCGGACGTCCTCGGGGCCGAGCGCGGCCTTGTGCTTCGCGAACGACGCGCGGGCGCCGTTCACGATGCTCACGTCGTCGGCGCGGGAGGGTCGGCGGACGATGAATCCGACCGGCTTCAGGATGAGGCGCGCGTCCTCGGGGACGGCGCTCGTCTTGCGCGCGGGCGTCGCGGCGGCCTGCATGGGCCGCGGAAAGGGGCCACGCATCAAGAGTCTTTGGCCGCCCGGAGGCGTCAGCCGCCGCGCATGCGCCTGCGAAGCGCCGCCGCCATCTCGGCGGGCGCGTCCTCGGGCAGGCCCCACCCGCGCTTGCCGTCGCGGCGGGCGACGAGCTCGCCGTCGTAGAACGCGGCGATGGAGGGCACGATCTCGAGACCGAAAGCGTCCCAGAGGGGCCCGTCGTCGTCCGAGGCGTCCGCGAACGCGTGGGGGACGTCGGGGTGCTTCTCCGCGTAGGCGGTCGCGATCGGGGCGAATCGGCGGCAGGAGCCGCACCAGTCGGCGACGAAGGTCACGACGACCGGCCCGGCGCGCTTGAGGCGCGCGCCGTCGAAGTCGGCCTCGGTGAGGACGTCCACGGCGTCGCCTATCCGGACCTGCGTCTTAAGGCGTGCGCAAGGCGCGCCAGGGAAAACCGGTTGCGGCGGCGCCGCGCGGCGAGCGCGCCGAAGACCACGGTGGCGACGTCGTCGCGCAGATGCGCGAGGGGCGCGCGCATCGGGTCGTGCCGGTCGCGGTGGAAGACGTAGTGCGTCGGCGTGACGTGGACGTGCACGACGCCGTCGCGCCACTGCGTGAGCCACCGGGCGCCCGTCCTCGGCAGCCCGATCGACCGCCGCCACCGCGGATGCGGCGGGCCGAATTCGGCCCTCGGCACGGCGAGCGGCGCCCCGGGCGGAAGCGCATCGAGCGCGCGCTGCACGTCGGCGTAGCGCATCGTTCTCCCCGTTGCGCGTCATGCGACACGTACCTTTCGGACGCGACGTCCGGTCCCGGACCCGGTCCCGGTCCCGGTCCCGGTCCCGACGCCCGGACCCGGGCCCGATGCCCGGCACCCGGCGCCCGGTCCCGGCACCCGACACCCGGCGCCCGGTCCCGGCGCCCGGTCCCGGCACCCGACGCCCGATGCCCGGCACCCGGTCCCGGCGCCCGGTCCCGGGCCCGATGCCCGGCACCCGGCCCCCGGTCCCCGGTCCCGGCACCCGACGCCCGATGCCCGGCGCCCGGCGCCCGGTCCCCCCTCTTCCTCGCCGCGCGGTTTATGGCGGTCGGGCTTCGTAGCGCCTTCGTGCCCCGCCCGCCGGCCGTAACGCACGCGATGGAGGATTACCTGAAGGCGATCTTCCAGCTGACGGAGGAGAAGGGCGGAACGGTGTCGACGACGGGTCTCGCGGAGCGTCTCGCGGTGGCGCCGGCGAGCGTCACGAACATGCTGAAGAAGCTCGCGGAGCTGGAGCTCGTGCAGCACGAGCCGTACCGCGGCGTGGTGCTGACGTCGGCGGGGCGGAAGATCGCGCTCGAGATCATCCGGCATCACCGGCTCATCGAATTGTACCTCGTGGAGGCCCTCGGGATGGGGTGGGACGAGGTGCACGAGGAGGCGGAGCGCCTGGAGCACGTCATCTCGGAGGCCTTCGAGGATCGCATCTCGGCGGCGCTCAAGGACCCCCGGTTCGATCCGCACGGGGACCCGATCCCGACGAAGGAGCTAGAGTACCGCCCGGGCGGCCTCGTGAGCCTCGCGGACCTCGCGCCGGGCGCGGAGGCGGTGGTGGGCCGCGTGTCGGATCGCGACCCGGGCGTGCTGCGGCGCCTCGCCGATCTTGGGCTCTTTCCGAACACGGGCGTCCGCATGGTGGAGCGCGACGCGGCGACGGGCATCGTGCGGGTGGCGGTCGAGGGCGCGGTGCGGGCCGTCGCGGCCGACCTCGCGCGCGCGGTGCAGGTCGCGCCCCGCCGTTAGACACCCATGGTTTTTAGCCTGCGACGACGTGTCACGATGTGGGAGGCTCCGCCTTGCACCGTCAGGTCACCGTTGCGATCGCTGTCATGACTCTTGTTTCGACCCTTGCCCTCGCCGCTCCGTCGGCCGCCTATTCCTCCGTTCTCGCACCACCTGTCGCGGACGCTCTTCGCGCGGACGGCGCGGGCGCCTTCATTGTCACGTTCGCGCCCGGCGTGGACCGCGAGGCCGCGCTCGCGGATGCAGGGCTCGAAGCCCGGATCGTTTTCGAATCCTTTCCGATCGCGTATGCCGCGGGTCCCGCGGCCGCTTGGCGCGTTCTCGCCTCGACACCGGGTGTCCTCGCCGTGGAGCGCGACGAGCCCTTCGGTTATCACCTTTCGACCGCCACTACCGCGACCCGGGCGCGCGCCGTCCACACGGCGCTCGGCGTCGACGGGACGGGCGTTGGCGTCGCCGTCGTGGATACCGGCGTCGACTGTGGGCATCCCGATCTCCAGGGCCGCTGCGCCCGCAACCTCCGAAACGTCGGCGGGCAAGGGGTATGGGTCGCCGTCGAGAACTCCGACGAGCACAGCGGGCACGGAACGCATGTGGCGGGCATCGTCGGGAGCGAAGGCGTCGCCTCGAGCGGGCGCGTGAAAGGCGTAGCCCCTGGGGCTCGGCTTTACACATACGGTTTGGGCGCCGGCAACAGCATCCTCGGCTCCACGAGCGCTTGGAACCATGTCCTCGCAAACCCGAAGGCGGCAGGCGAGCCCCCCATTCTTGTGGTGACGAACTCGTTCGGCGGCACCGGAAACCCAACCGTTGCCGAGACGACGGCCATCCGCGCGATGGTGAACGCCGGGATGACTGTCGTCTTTTCCGCCAGCAACAACGGTGACGGCGGGGAGGGCACGGACAGCGTGAACCGGCTGTGCAAGATCAAGGCCGGGAACAACGCAAACCTTCCCGGCGTCGTCTGCGTCGCGAACTACGCTGATGGCGGCGTGGGCTCGACGGAGGGCGGCCTCGACACATCGTCGAGCCGCGGTCTCGGCGGCGCGGACATGTCATCGTGGCCGGACGTCGCCGCGCCCGGCAATTGGATCGAGTCCACGCGCTCCCGCACAGCTTTCGTGGCAGGCTCGCCTGTTTATTCAGGAAAGTACGCGGAAACAGATCCCGTGCATTATATGATCACAAGTGGCACGAGCATGGCCGCCCCGCACGTCGCGGGCGTCGTTGCCCTCATGCAGGCGGCGCGCCTTGCGGCCAACGTCGCCCCCCTGTCGCCCGCGACCGTCGAAGCGATGCTGAAAGCGACGGCGTACCCGTTCGCGAACTACGCGCCGTACCCGAACCGCCATGCGGGCCACGGCCTCGTCGATGCGCGGGCGGCCGTCGATGCCGCGCTTGCAGCGCCCCTCACGCCGCGCGACGCCGCGCTCGCGGTCAACACGAACAGCGTATGGGGCGTCGTCTTCAGCGGCCCGACGGCCGGCTCGCTGAACCCGGGCGCCGGGAGCCTTCAGGCGAACGCGATCACGGACCTCGAGGGTCTCGGCAAGCCTGTGCCGTCGACGGACGTCCTCGTTCCGGGGGCGCGGTTCTTGAGCGTGCGCGTGTTCGCGGAGGACGCGGGCGTCACGGCGCTCGGCACCGTGGGCGCCAACGTGACGGTCCGGGCGAAGATCGAATATCTCGGGAGCGGCATCGCCCACGAACCCGCGACGTCCCGCGCGGGCTCGCCGACGGGCACGTGGTTCCAGACCCCGACGCTCGCCTATGCGTACGGCGTCGACGGCGACGTCCGCGTCACGCTCGAACTGGACGTGAACGGCGACGGCGTCGTCGACCCCGCGACGGACGTGACCCACACGTTCGTCTACGATGACGGTCTCCCCTGAGGCCCCACGTGGCGTGGCACACCGTGCCACGCCGCCTTCCGGCCTCCAAACCTTTATGGCTTTACTCCAAGTCAGACGATCGGCCCGGTCGATCCCCATGGCGAAGGAGAAGTACCTCATCATCGGCGACGGCATCGCCGGCGCGACCGCGGCGGAGACGCTCCGGTCCCGCGACGCCGACTCCGAGATCGCCATCATCACGAACGAGGGCGAGCCCCTCTACAACCGCGTGATGATCAAGGACTACGCGAAGGGGGAGAAGGAAGAGGACAAGTGCAAGATCCACGACGTGAAGTGGTACACGGACCGGCGGATCGACCTGCACCTGTACACGACCGTCGCGATGGTGGACGACAAGAACAAGGTCGTCATCTGCGAGGACGGCTCCCGCTTCGACTACACGAAGCTCCTCGTCGCGACGGGGGGCACCCCGCGCAAGTACCCCGTCCCGAACGGGCAGGCCGACGGCGTCTACAATTTCTGGACGTTCGCGGACGCGCGCGCGATCCGCGCCGCGGCCCAGGAGGCGAAGCACGGCGTCGCGATCGGCGCGGGTCTCCTCGGCATCGACCTCGCCGTCATCTTCGCGAAGAACAAGGTGCCCACGAAGTACATCATGCGGGGCAACCGCTGGTGGCGCGAAGGCATCAACAAGGAAGGCTCGGAGATCGTGGAGAAGGCGCTCGCGGACATGGGCGTCGAATGTCTCTTCTTCGAGACGCCGACCGAGTTCCGCGTCGACGACCGCAACCACGTGCGCGGCCTCGTCACGGACAAGGGCAAGGAATACCCCGCCGACATCGTGGGCGTCGCGATCGGCCTCAACATGAACCTGCGCCCCGTCGCGTCCTCGAACGTGAAGACGGGCGAAGGCATCCTCTGCGACCAGTTCCTCCGCACGAGCGTGCCGGACGTCTGGGCCGCGGGCGACATCGCGCAGTACTTCGATCCGCTCCTCAACCGCCTCAACATCAACGGCTCGTGGGCGAGCGCGAAGCGCCAGGGCGAGGTCGCGGCGCTCAACATGCTCCAGGCCTCGACCGGCATCGGCGAGCCCACGCCGTTCGAGTTCGTGGACACCTACACCATCTCGCACTTCAAATTCCCCGTGATGAGCGTCGGGAACATCATGGGCGACGAGTTCACGGAGGCGGTCGTGGGCGAGGGCGCCTACCGCCGCCTCGTGTTCAAGGACAACAAGCTCATCGGCGCCGTGCTCATCGGCGACGCGAAGGCGCTGCCGCACCTCAAGAAGATCGTCATCGGCCGGATCGACTGCACGAACCTGAAGCAGGAGTTCCTCAAGGCCGATTTCGACTTCAAGGGCCTCGCCGCGAGCGTGAAGGTCAACCCGGCTTGACGCGGGCTTGAAACCGAGCGGAGGCCTTGGATCCCCGTGCGCGTCCGGACGCCCTCGAAGCCCGCCCTCGCGCTCGTGGCCGCCTCGCTCCTCAACCTCGCCGTCGTCTACGTCGTCGTCAGCGGCCGCCCCGGTTTTTTCGAGCTGCTTTTCGTGTGGGCCGGCATCCTCTCCGCGCTTGAGGCCTGGGGCGCGGGTCGTCTCCTCGAGTCGCGCGCGAGCTTCGTCCCGACGCTCGCCGTCGTCCTCGGCGTCCTGCAGCCGCTCGTCTTCGTCGCGGCGAGGGCCGGCGACGCCGCCGTCGCGCTCTCCGCCGCCGTCGCCGTCGCTTCCGTGCTCCCGTCGTGGGCGGCGAAGGCGGGCTTCGCCTGGCGGCCGTGACCGGCAGCCCCAAGAGCGGACGGGACGCTCCCGCCGCGTGAACTTCGCGCCGCGCCTGCACGCGCTCCTCGCCCGGGCGCCGGTCCACGGGCCCGACGCCGCGCGGGAGGCGCTCGCGTTTCCAGGCTTGGCGTTCGCGTACGAGGCCGGGGAGACGCTCGCGGATGGCGCGCCCCGCATCGTCCGCGTCGAGGCCTCGTCGCCCCGCGGCGCCGTCGCGGACGTCGTGCTCGGCGCCTACGCGGGGATGCGCGACCGGTGGGCCTTCCGCCGGCTCGTCGGCGACGCCCTCGCGCGCGGCCGCGGCGACAAGGCGCTCGCGGAGCGGTGGGCGCGGCCCGGCGAAGACGCCGCGACCGCGGACCTCGAAGCCGAGGTGTCGACGTGGATGCGCGAGCGCGTCGCGTTCAGGACGCTCGTCGTCGACAGCCCGGAGATGCGCCGGCAGCTCGCCGCGCGCGCGACGCGCACGCTCGCGCTCGCCCGGGTGCGACCGTCGCCCGTCTGGCGCGGCCTGGCCTCGGGCGCGAAGGCCGTGCGCGAGAGCGGGCTCTGGGAGACGCATCACGTCGCCTCCGGGATCGCGCTCGTCGAGGCGGACCTCCTCGTCCTGAAGGATGGCCTCTGAGACCTGCCCCGTACGGATCGGAAGCGAGAGGTCGGGTTCATCGGAGTGATACTGTCATGAAGGCCCCGACTCTTGCAGGGGGCCATGCCGAAGCTCGGACTCGTCGCCATGGCGGGCCTCATCGCTTTCTCGAACGTGATCGGCGTCGCGGCCGGTTCGAACGAGGACGGGATCACGATCCCCTATCCGAGGGCGGGTCAAGTGCACGTCGTGGGTCCCCACACCTGGGCTTGGGGCGACGAAATCCTCGAACTCGAAGATGCGTGGGGCGTCCGCCGTGAAGTCGTGGCCTTGGATCTGAGCCACCTGCCCCCGGCCTTCGTTTCGCTCCACCACGCCGTCTCGGTGGCCACGGTCGTCCAGACGGATAACCAAAATTCGAGGGACATATCCCACTTCCGCGACCGACGCGCCACCGACGTCGAAGGACTCGCCTACGTGCGACACGGTCACATCACGCTGGGCCTCATGGGGAAGACGATCGCCCCCGGGGACATCGTCTCGACCACGCCGGGCCACGAATGGAACGGCCGTTACGTGGCCGTTGGATGGGAGGACGTCGAGGGGAAACGCCTCTTCCGCGTCGAGGTTGAACACGAGCTTTGGGGGGTTACGTCCCGTCACACGTTCTGGTACGATGGTGAGCATCCCGTGCCTTCGCGCGGTCTCTGGTTCGGCCAATATCTCCGGCTTCTCACCTCGGTCGGCGGGGACCCCGACGCCCCGCGACTCGCCCCGAAGAATCCTGCCCAACCCTTCCCCGCCGTCCACGTGGACGCGACGTGGGTCCCCCTGACGCGCGACGGCCCCGCTGAGCCGATGCGTGCGGGTTTCACGTTGCAAGAGGCCGTCGCCGCCTTCCGGGCGACGTTCGCGACGTGGATGGAGGCAAACCCCGAAGCCTACCTCGTCAAGGCGACCTACGACGTTGAGGACCCGGTGTTCGCCCGCGAATTCATGGAGCCGACCCGAACGGGCCATGATACCGTCTTTTCCTGGTCGCTCGTCTACGCCGTCGGCCACGAAGGGCGAAGCGCCTTGATCCACAAGGCGGCCGCCCCCGGCGCGCTGCCCTTCGTCGTCTGGAAGGGGACCGCCTCCTACGGCCTCCCCATGAGGCCGTTCTCGTATTACGAAGGAAAAATGGTCGCCTGCGCCGAGCACGCGGATCGCGCGGCTCTCGCCGCCGCCGAAGGCCGGGAAGCCGACGTTCGGACGGGAACGTTCGAACTCACACCCTACCGACACGTATGCTCCGTGAACCACGCCACCAAAGAAGGCGACGTGAGCTACGCGCCGACCCCGTCCGGCATCGCCGACACGTGGCACGTCCATGGAGCGTCGGTCCATCCACTCTCGGGTCGTGTCGAGTGGCGAAGCGCCGGAACCGGTTCGTCGGAATATCGCTTCGTCACAGAAGAAGACGGTCAGAACTCCAACCCCTGCGACGACCTCCGCGACAACGACGGCGACGGTCGCATCGACATCGTGGACGGCGGATGCTGGGAGAGCGGGAGCGAAAGCCCCGATCCCGAATGCTGGGACGGCTACAACAACGATGGCGACATCTACCCGGACTGGCCCCTCGACCCCGACTGCGAAAGCCTGTGGGACCCAGACGAGAGCAGCTGACGCGACGGGCGGGCTGAAGCCTTCGCCAGACGGCGTGCGAGTCGTGGCCGCCCGCGCCTGGCCTCCGTGTTCAGGGTTTGTGCCGGCGAGCGGGGCCGCGTTGACGCCCGGGCTCGATCGGCTCGTCGCCGAAGAGCTCCTTCAAGCGGGCGCTGAGCGGAGGGGCCTCCGCGCGCGACCACGGGTCGTCGCGGTGCATGACGCCGCGCGCCCGCTCGAGCGACTTCGCCTTGATGAGTTCACGCTCGCGCCGCTCGCGAAGCGCCTTCTCCTCCTCGCGCTTCGCGGCGCGCGATTCCGCGGCGGCTTTGCGCGGATCGCGCGTCGCGACGGTCGCGGGCGGCGCGGCGCCCGGGGCGCGCCGGGGGGCGTCCGGGGCGTAGGACGGCGTCGTGACGCCCGCGAGCTCGCGCTCGCGGCGCTCGCGCAGGCGCTTCGCCTCCTCCTCCTTCTCGCGGCGCTCCTCGGGGGTGAGCCGGCGACGTGGCTCGGGCACGGGCCTCCCAAGGGCGCGCCCCGGATTTAACCCTGAAGCGAACGTTGATCCCGCCGCCCCCCTCTCGAGAGGCGTGGGTCTCGTCCTTTCGACCCGGTCGGTCGCGCCGCTCGACGCCAAGGGCGCGGCGCTCCTCGGCGAGGCCGCCGACGCGGGCGCGACGCTCGCGGCGCGCCTCGGCGCCCCGGGCGGGCCCGACCCGGCGGTCGCGGGTCGCGGCGCGCGGTTCGTCTACCGCCGATGGGTGCTGGAATCGCTCCTTGTCCTGGGAGCGCGCGGCCCGATGGGCTTCAACGACCTGCGCCGCGCGCTCGGCGGACTCGCGGGCGAGAGCCTCGCATCGAAGCTCGACGACCTCGCGCTCCACGGCCTCCTCGAGCGCGAGCGTCTCCCGGGGCCCGCGCGGCGCGTGCGTCTCGGCCTCACGCCGCGCGGCGAGCGCCTCGCGTGCGCGACGTACGCGCTCGTGATCGCGAAATCCGAGCATGCGCGTCTCCTCGCGGGCGCGTCGAGCGCGGTTCGCGCCCCCGCGCCCGTCGCCGGCCTCGGATCCGCGCGCGCCCTGCGTCGTTTCGTCGCCTGCACCGCCCGATTCGCCCGCGAACACGGGGCGCGCGCCCCGCCCGCAGGGCTCGAGGACGGGCTCGCGACGGCGCGGCGGTTCGCAAAGACGTGCGTGCGTCGATGGCACGGGGAGACGCTCGCCGCTCTCGCCTTCGCGGGACCGTTGCGCTTCACCGGGATCCGCGCGCGCTTGGGCGCCGGCGACGAGGCGCTCACGCGCGCGCTCTCGGAACTTTCGCGCCTGCGCGCCGTCGAGCGGACGGGGGGCGCCTACGCCATCACCGCCGAGGGCCGGTTCGACGTGGCGATGGGGCTCCCGATCCCGCTCCTCGCGTCGCTCCACGCAGCCTGACTTCCTGCCTTATCCGTCCCCGCGACGATGCAGGGGCATGCACGACGCCTCCCCCCGCGCGACGCCGACCGCCCTCATCGTCGCGGCTTTCGCGGCGGTGGTCGTGTTCCTCGGCGTGAATTTCGTGGCGGTCCGCGTGAGCAACCGCGAGCTCGCCCCCTTCTGGGGCGCGGCGCTTCGGTTTTTCATCGCGGGGGCGATCCTTCTTGCCCTCGTCCGCCTCCGGCGCGTGCCGCTCCCCTCGGGCTCCGGGCTCCGGGCGGCCGGCTGGTTCGGCCTCCTCTCCTTCGGCGCGTCGTACGCCTTCCTTTACTACGCCCTCCTCGCGGCGCCCGCAGGCGTCGCGTCCGTCGCGTTCGCGACGATGCCGCTCCTTACTCTCGTCATCGCGGCGGCCTTCGGGCTCGAGCGTCTCACGGGCCGCGGCGTCGCGGGCGGCCTCCTCGCGGTCGCTGGGATCGCCCTCGTCTTCCGCGAGCAGCTCACGACGGAGGTGCCGCTCGCGTCGCTCCTCGCCGTGCTCGCGGGGGCGGCCGCGGGGGCCCTCGCCACCGTGCTCCTCAAGCGCGCGCCGCGCATGCATCCGCTCGCCGCCAACGCGGTCGCGATGCCCATCGGCGCCGTCTCGCTCCTCGCGCTCTCGCTCGTCGCGCGCGAGCCGATCGTGTTCCCCGCGCTGCCCTTGACGTGGGGCGTCCTCGCGTGGCTCGTCACGTCCTCGATCATTGGCTTCGGGCTGCTCGTCTGGATCCTCGCCCGCTGGTCCGCGTCCGCGGTGAGCTACACGGCCGTGCTCATGCCGCTCGTGACCGTGACCGTCGCCGCGGCGCTCACGGGCGAGCCGCTCACCCCGGCGCTCGCGCTCGGGGGCGCGGTGACGCTCGCCGGCGTGTGGCTGGGGGCGCTTTCCAGGCCCCGCCCGGCACCCGCCGCCGCGGCGCCCGCGCCGGGCGGGCGAGCCTGACACGTGCTAACGCGATTCCAGCGAGATTCCGCGTTCGGAAGCCTGTAATGGCTGAGCCTTTTTATACTGGACCGCTTTTGTCCCATTTGGAGAGCTGCATGATCCGCGTCTCGCGCCTCACGGACTACGGCCTGATGCTGCTGGTCCACATCGCCGCCCACCCCGGGCGCCCGATGCACACGGCGCGCGACCTCGCGAGCGAGACCGAGCTTCCGCTGCCCACCGTGAGCAAGCTCCTCAAGGCCCTCGCGCGCGCCGGCATCCTGACCTCGCACCGCGGCGTCGCGGGCGGTTACGGCCTCGCCCGCGCGGCGCGCGAAACGACCGTCGCGGACATCGTGACGGCGCTCGACGGCCCGATCGCGCTCACGCTCTGCACGGAAGGCGCCGGCCGCTGCGACTTCGAGGATGCGTGCCCCGCGCACAGCAAGTGGCAGGCGTTGAACGACGCCATCCGCGGCGCGTTCGAATCCGTCACGCTCGCCGACATGGCCGCCCCGAGCGGCCCGCGCTTCGTGGCGCTCGGCGGTCTCGCCGCGCACCCGATCGCCGCCTCTCCCGAACCCCGGAGGACCCGCCCATGACGTCCAACGAGACCATCCAGGAGCTCGCCGAGCGCGAGTACAAGTACGGCTTCGTCACCGACCTCGAGGCCGACGCCGTCCCGAAGGGGCTGAACGAGGACGTCATCCGCACCATCTCGGCGAAGAAGAACGAGCCCGCGTGGCTCCTCGAATGGCGCCTCAAGGCGTACCGCCACTGGCTCACGATGAAGGAGCCGACGTGGCACAACGTCCACTATCCCCCCATCGACTACCAGGACATCGTCTACTATTCGGCGCCGAAGACGCAGACGAAGGACGGCCCGAAGTCGCTCGACGAGGTGGACCCGAAGGTCCTCGAGATGTACAACAAGCTCGGCATCCCGCTCAAGGAGCAGGAGCGCCTCCAGGGCATTGCCGTCGACGCCGTCGTCGACTCCGTGTCCGTTACGACGACGTACCAGAAGGAGCTCGCGAAGCACGGCATCATCTTCTGCTCGTTCTCCGAAGCGGTCCAGAATCACCCGGAGCTCGTCAAGAAGTGGCTCGGCACCGTGGTGCCCTACTCGGACAACTTCTTCGCGGCCCTCAACTCCGCCGTGTTCAGCGACGGATCGTTCTGCTACATCCCGAAGGGCGTCCGCTGCCCGCTCGAGCTCTCCACGTATTTCCGCATCAACGCCGCGGACACGGGGCAGTTCGAGCGCACGCTCATCGTCGCCGAGGAAGGCGCCTACGTGAGCTACCTCGAAGGCTGCACCGCGCCCATCCGCGACAAGAACCAGCTCCACGCGGCCGTGGTCGAGCTCGTTACGCTCGACGACGCCCAGATCAAGTACTCCACCGTCCAGAACTGGTACCCCGGCGACAAGGACGGCAAGGGCGGCATCTACAACTTCGTGACGAAGCGCGGCAAGTGCATCGGCAAGCGCTCGAAGATCTCCTGGACGCAGGTCGAGACGGGTTCCGCGATCACGTGGAAGTACCCGAGCTGCATCCTCCAGGGCGACGACTCGGTCGGCGAATTCTACTCGGTCGCCGTCACGAACAACCGCCAGCAGGCGGACACCGGCACGAAGATGATCCACATCGGGAAGAACACCCGCTCGACGATCGTCTCCAAGGGCATCTCCGCGGGCTTCGGCCAGAACACCTACCGCGGGATGGTCCGCATCATGAAGAACGCCGAGGGCGCGCGCAACTACAGCCAATGCGACTCGCTCCTCATCGGCGACAAGTGCGGCGCCCACACGTTCCCGTTCATCGAGGTCAAGAATTCGACGGCGCAGCTCGAGCACGAAGCGACCACGTCGAAGATCGGCGAGGACCAGATCTTCTACTGCAAGTCGCGCGGCCTCTCCGCCGAGGACGCGACGTCGATGATCGTGAACGGCTTCTGCAAGGAGGTCTTCCGCGAGCTTCCCATGGAGTTCGCGATCGAGGCCCAGAAGCTCCTGAGCGTCAGCCTCGAAGGCAGCGTCGGCTGAGCGGATGTGACTTTCATGACCATGCTCGAGATCAGGAATCTGCATGCGAAGATCGGCGACAAGCGCATCCTGCGCGGCGTCAACCTCACGGTGAACCCGGGCGAGGTCCACGCCATCATGGGCCCGAACGGCTCCGGCAAGAGCACGCTCGCGGGCGTGCTCGCCGGTCGCGAGGCCTACGAGGTCACGGAGGGCGAGGTCCTCTACGAGGGCCGCAACCTCCTGGACATGGACCCCGAGGAACGCGCCCAGGCGGGCCTCTTCCTCGCCTTCCAGTATCCCGTCGAGATTCCCGGCGTGCAGAACACGTACTTCCTCAAGAGCGCCCTGAACGCAATCCGCAAGTCGCGCGGCGAAAGCGAGCTGCACACGCTCGAGTTCCACAAGCTCGCGCAGGAGAAGCTCAAGCTCGTGGAGATGGACCCGTCGCTCCTCACACGCGCGGTCAACGACGGATTCTCGGGCGGCGAGAAGAAGCGCAACGAGATCTTCCAGATGGCCGTGCTCGATCCGAAGCTCGCGATCCTCGACGAGACGGACTCGGGCCTCGACATCGACGCGCTGCGCGTCGTCGCAAGCGGCGTCAACAAGCTCCGCGACGAAAAGCGCGCGATGATCGTCGTGACGCACTATCAGCGTCTCCTCAATTACATCGTGCCCGACCACGTGCACGTCCTCGTGGAAGGCCGCATCGCGAAATCCGGCGGAAAGCAGCTCGCCCTCGACCTCGAGGCGAAAGGGTACGCCTGGCTCGAAGCTGAGGCCAAGGCCGCCCGGTGATCGCCATGTCGCAGGCCGTCACGAAGACCGACTTCTGGGCCGAGCGCTTCCGCGCGCTCGAGGCCGCGCTTCCCGGCGCGAAGGTCGCCTGGGTCGCGAAGCTCCGCCAGGCCGCCCTCGCCCGATTCCTCGCGAAGGGCTTTCCCACCACCAAGGTCGAGGCGTGGAAGTACACGGACGTCTCCGCGGTCGCGAAGACGGCGTGGACGCCGGCGGGCCCCGCGCGCGCCGACCACGGAGCGCTCGCGCCGTACCTGTTCCCGGGCGCCGACGAGGGCGCGCGCATCGTCCTCGTGGACGGCCGCCACGCGCCCACCCTTTCCGACGTCTCGCGGCTTCCCGCGGGCGTCACCGTCGAGTCGCTCTCCTCGGTCCTCGCGAAGGACCCGAAGTCGCTCGAGGGCCTTCTCGGCTCCGAGCCGGTCGACGAGGACGACGCTTTCGAAGCGCTCAACACGGCGTTCTTCGCCGACGGCGTCGTGGTCCGCGTCGCGCGCGGCGCCGTCGCCGAGCGGCCCATCCACGTCGTCCACTACCAGACGGGCGCGGAGCGCGCATTCGTCGCCTCGCGGGTGTTCGTCGTCGCCGAGGCTTCGAGCCAGGCGAGCGTCGTCGAGACGCACGCAGGCCCCGCGGGCGCGTACCTCTCGACCGCGGTCACCGAGATCCTTGCCCGCGAGAACGCGGTCGTGGAGCATCTTCGCGTGCAGCGCGAATCGGACGCCGCGACGCACGTCGCGCGCACCGCGGTCCGCCAGGGCCGCTCGAGCACGGTCACGACGAACTCCGTCTCGATCGGCGCATCGCTCGCGCGGCACAATCTCGTGAACGTCCTCGACGGCGAAGGCGCGTACGCGGAGCTGGACGGCCTCTTCCTCGTCACGGGTCGGCAGCACGTCGACAACCATACACTCATCGACCACGCGAAGCCCCACTGCGGAAGCCGCGAGTTCTACAAGGGCGTCGCGACCGGCCACGCGCGCGGCGTCTTCCTCGGGCGCATCATCGTGCGGCCGGACGCCCAGAAGACCGACGCGAAGCAGACCAACAAGAACCTGATCCTGTCGAAAGACGCGCTCATTGACTCGACGCCCCAGCTCGAGATCTATGCGGACGACGTCAAGTGCACGCACGGGTCCACGACGGGGCAGATCAGCGCCGATGCGCTGTTCTACCTCCGCGCCCGCGGCATCCCGGAGGGCGAGGCGCGCGCGATCCTCGTTCGCGCGTTCGCGGGCGACGTGCTCGCGCGCATCAAGCACCCGGCGGTCCGCGAGCGCGTCGAGGCGCTCGTCGCGGGCTGGCTCGACCGCGAGGCGCGCGAAGCCTGATCGACGTTTGCGGGCCGGACCCGTCCCGAGCGGCGTCCCCTGGGGCCCTTCGGCCCCGGCCCGATTCGCGTAGCGCTTTCGTGTCGGTCGGCGGAACGCGGCTCAAGGATCCGCCTCCGGGCCCCTTCCTCCGACCGTTGCCCCGCCCCCCTTCCCC